>Ga0256835_1000018_pt1 | contig 183331 bp, 160 predicted proteins | sample PIR30metaG_FD_185972 | JGI IMG/M metagenome (GOLD analysis project Ga0256835, IMG submission 185972) | Hydrothermal vent microbial communities from East Pacific Rise, Pacific Ocean - PIR-30 | ecosystem: Environmental > Aquatic > Marine > Hydrothermal vents | place: Pacific Ocean: East Pacific...
ATCCCACCATTCTCCAGGAGCGCCATTATTATCCCTTCGGGATGCTTCATGCCGGCTACGGCAAGCCCGCCCGCGAACTCTACTACGACACCAAAAACCGTAAAATCTACACCCGCCAAACCGCCGCGGGGAGGTATAAGTATTGGTACAACGACAAAGAATGGCAGGATGATGCGGGGTTGGACATGTACGACTATGGCGCCCGCCAATACGACCCGGCGGTGGGACGGTGGTTTACGATGGATCCTATGGCGGAGAAATATGCTAACCATACACCCTATAATTATACCTTGAATAATCCGATTATTTTAGTTGATCCAACGGGAATGGCGCCGGAAGAGAATGATTGGGACTGGCAGGGGGAAATATGGGATGAGTGGGATGATTGGTTTGTAAATAAAAAGACAGGTGCTTTGGTATATGTGCCTAATGAGCATAAATTAAATGAAGAAATAGCGAAAAAAAACTTTGGGGCTACAATGAGCGAAGTGATTTTTAGTAATAATAAAAATTCTTATGAAAATTGGGAAAGATTGGGTGATGATAATATGTTTGATACGGAAGAAAATAAAGTAAGTGAAAACGGACCAATGTATATCTCTGAAAACCATGCGGAAGAATTTGCTGAAAAAAGAGGATACGAATTAGCTATTAAAACGGATGTTACAGAAGAAATTAATTCACAATATATAGGCGATATACATAATTCTATGGTTGTAATACATAATGACCCAATTGAAAAGAAGATACATAATCAAAGTTTTACATACATTAAAATAAATGAACATCCTACAAGAAAGCTTTTAGGAGAAACGGGTAGAGATATATCGAAAGTAGGTTGGGATTTAACCAAATATAGAATTATTAAAGTTGAGAGAAAAAATCAACGGGATTTTTCTCAATTTTATATTAGAATTCATAAAATTAAAGGACCTATAGATAAAAAACTTGAAAAATGAAAAAAATACTTTATGGCATATTGATAGCTTTATTTGTAATTTCTTGTGAAACTAGAAGTTATAGTCCTGAATATAGCAATACCTTACGAAATTATCCGAATGATTTTATTAAACATTTTCCATATAAAATTAGTAATGGAATTTTACACGAGACTACTAACCCGCAACTTGATGTGATTCGTTTGTTTTTGATAATCAATGATTCTACACAAAAGTTTAAAATATTAAAGGATAGTCTTGATAAAATCTCCATAGCCAAATATTCAGCTCAAGATTCATGTTTACTCATTGTTAACAAATTTACTACTGAACAAAATTTCTCAATTGAAAAAAAAGCTAATGAGAAGGTAATTCAACAATATCTTAAAAAAAGGTGTTTAAGGAATAAGATGCCCATTCCCAATTTCTGGGGCTTGTATGAGGAAAATTTACATACACTTCCACAGTTACCTAAAGATTTTGATATATATATTTTGGAAGCAAAAAAGGGTCTTTTTTGGGATGAAAAGCATAGGTCAAGCGGTGAATATATGCCTGATTATTGGAAACATGGTTATTCTCGTGGAATAGCAATGAACGATAAAACACATGAAATAATTTATTGGTTTGTATTATGGTAAATAATTATTATACACACAACCGCTAAAGACACCTTGACAGGGAGTATCCCCAAAAAAAATATATGCCCGCTGCCGGGCTTCAAAATCCTTATTCCCGCGCGAATCTCTTATCTTGCGGGATTAGGTGTTTTTTTTGCATGGATAAATTTTCTCGAAGGTAAAGCGGCCACTGAGTTTGCTTGTCATGAGTCCGTCGAATGATCGAAGTGCCGCTTTACCTTCCCGCTTCCCCCTATTCTTTCCGCGCCAATTCTTTGTGTAAGTTAAAAACCGAGCAAGGCCGGCGCCTCGACCATTCGACAAGCTCATGTGGCTCGGCAGCCGGCTAAATTAATGGGGCCCCTTTGAAATAATGCTACTGAGGGTCTCGAACGGCTCCTCTTAAACGCGAGGAGATTATTACGTCGCGCTCCATCCCCTTCTGAAAGCCCTCCCGGAGCGCTCCTCATAATGACACCGAATATCGAAGCGCTTTTCTTAAACGGCCGGGATTTTGATATTGTAGATTAAATGTCCATTACACCGAAGCAAGGAAAGGTAAAAGTGAATGTAAAAGTAAAAGTCCAAAAAAAGGAAATATAACCGGTTGACATAGCATGCAAAAAAGCGATGGCCTTCCATATAAATACCGTTTTAAGGAGAAAGGAATTTCCGTTATCCGTTTATTCCTTATTATTATATAAGTAAAATTAATCGCATTTACATAAAATACCTCTTATTTTTGAGGACTATTTTAAATAATATTCATTCTAAATAAAACGTCTTTTTCAAATCTTTAAGTTATTTTTTTAATTATATCGCACTCTAAATCAACCTCTTAAGAAAAATCATATTGTTTATTAGGGAACAAATTAAAATTTGTTTTATATTTGTTGAGTATATAAAAACGAATTAAATCTTTAAATAAAATAGTTTATGAAACAATTTTTAATTACTTTTGTCAATACAAACAAAAATCATACTATGATGAGAACAAAGTTAAAAGGATTCTTGACGCTGTTGTTGGTGTTTGCCCTGCAAGCGACCTTCGCACAGCAAAAGGTAACCGGAACGGTAACCGATGCTAATACAGGAGAGCCGTTGCCGGGAGTGAACATTGTCATTGAAGGTACGCAGAAAGGTACCGTAACCGATTTTGACGGAAAATACACCATTACGGCATCACCCGATGACGTGTTGGTATTTTCGTATGTCGGTTACAATGAAGTAAAAGAAAAAGTAGGTAACCGAAGTGTTATCAATGTAAAATTAGTTCCCGGTGAAGTATTGGAAACCGTTGTAGTGGACATTTCGGGACAAAAACGTGAAGTAAAAACGCTTTCTTACGACGTACAACAAGTAAAAGCGGAAAAACTTGAAATTTCGGATATTGCTAACGTAGAAAGTGCATTGGCCGGTAAAGTGGCCGGAGCCCAAGTACTTGATCAAGCGGGTTCCAAATTAGGTTACGGACCCAAAGTTCGTTTACGTGGACGTATCGCATTGACATCGGATTCCGATCCGCTTTATGTAGTGGACGGAGTACCCGTAGGCGATGCTTCTGTAATCGATCCGGATAATATCGAATCAATCGAAGTATTGAAAGGCCCCAACGCTACCGCAATTTACGGACAACGCGGTATTAACGGCGTGGTGGTAATTACAACGAAAAAAGCCAAAAAAGGTCTGTTCGGTGTTGATATCAACAGCAAAGTTACTTTTGAAAAAATCGCTTACTTGCCCAAATATCAAAACTCTTACGGACAAGGTTATGACGGAGAACTCGAATGGTACAACTTCCCCGATAACGGTTGGGGTCTCCCCGCCAGTTTCTTCGCATTTAGCATAAACGGATGGGATGATCCCGTATTTAGAAACAATCCCACTATTTTCAGCTCCTATGCAGACGAAAGCTGGGGACCTAAATTCGACGGAAGAGATTATCTGCCTTGGTACAGCTGGATGCCCGATAGCCCCTACTACAAAAAAACCGCCAAATGGCAAGGGCAACCCGATAACGTGAAAAATTTCTATGATACGGGCGTTTATCTGAAAAACAGTGTAAGCATCTCTTCAGCCGGTGACGGCTACAAAGCCAATTTCTCATTCTCCGATTTGTCTCAAAAAGGTGTCATTCCTTATTCCACCTATAACCGTTACTTTGTAAACGGTAATATGGAATTCGATGTAACAAAACACCTTACATTGGGACTCTTCACTTCTTACTCCAAATATAAAAGACACGGTGATTTCAACGACAGTTACGGTAACCAAACTTCCGGTTCGTTCAACGCTTGGTTCGGCCGACAAATGGATATGGCCAAACAAAAAGAATTGATCGACCTGAAAACCCCGGAAGGATATTATCATTCCTGGAACTGGTGGAATCCCTTTATTTATAGTGTTTACGGCACATTCTTTAATGAAGACTTCAAAAAAGCCGTCTTCTGGTTCAACCCTTATACATGGTTACGCGATTATGACAGAAATGGTAACGGCACTTCATTGTTAGCCAACATTTGGACCAACTTCAAAATCACTGACGGTTTATCCCTTAAATTATCCGTTACACGTAACGAAGCCATAGGGGCGGCCAATTATAGATTACCTTACAACATTCACTATTCATCCGGACATGATTTATATGTAAGATGGGTGAACAGTATGGGAATTTATGACAATAAATTTACCGAAGATAATTATAACTTCTATGTATATTATACACCTCAATTCGATAGCGAAGACTTTAGTTTGGAAACCATGTTCGGTGGTAACATGAGAAAATCCAACTATGCATCGAAATCCGCATGGATGGATCCCGAATCCTTGATTAATTACCTGGTAATTCCGGATGTTTATCAATTCCAAAACACCAAAAATCCGGTACCTGTAATTAGAAATATGTCCAGGAAAAAAACTTATTCCTTATTTGGAAAAGCCACATTCGGATATAAAAACCTGTTATTCGTAGAAGCTACCGCACGTCAAGACTGGAGTTCGGCACTCTTCCCCGAAAGAAACGGATATTTCTACCCTTCCGTAGGTATCTCATTTAACTTTACCGAATTAGAAGGATTGCAAGACAACTCCATCTTGAGTTCAGGTAAATTCCGTATGGGTTGGGCACAAGTAGGTTCCGATGTGGCCGCTCACAGAATCTATCCTCGTTACAGATTCTTGGGTAATATTCCTTATAATGGAATCTCCACCTTGTTGACACCTTCTTATTTCGTAGATCAAAACTTGGTTCCGGCTATCAACTCTTCGTTCGAAACCGGATTCGATTTGAAATTCTTCGAAAACAGAGCATATCTTAATTTAACATACTACTTCGAAAAGAGGAAAAATGAAATCGTAACCATTTCGGTTCCTTCCACAACGGGTTATGCCGGATATTTAACCAACGGCGGTAAATCCCACAGAAGCGGTATTGAAGTTTCATTGGGAGGAAATCTCCTCCAGAAAGATGATTTCGGATGGGATGTGGATGTGAACTTCTCCAAAAACAAAACCATTGTAGATGAAGTACCTACAGGAGAAGAAATGATTGCTCCGGGTTACGGTGACCAATGGCGTCGAGTATTCTTGGTACACAAAGAAGGAATGGAATGGGGACAATTGAAAGGTTATAAGATTAAAAGAGATGATAGCGGCAATCCTATTTTAAGCAGCCGCGGATATTTTATCCCCGAAGAAACCTACTACGGTAGTGTATTACCTGCCTTCACCGGTGGTTTCACTAATATCTTTAGTTATAAGAACTTCAGAGTAGCCGCTCACTTTACCTTCCAAAAAGGCGGTAAATTCTACTCCGGTTCGGAAGTTTGGGGTTGGTATTCCGGATTATATGAAGAAACCGGCTTAAACGGTGACCGTGAAGGCGGAATTACCGTAAAAGGTGTGGATGCTTCCGGAAACTCCGTATCGCATCATTTCGATTATGATGTAACCAATAATGATCCCGATGTACAAAGTTATTTCGGACAATTCCACGGCAGTGATATCACTGAATTCTTTGTACATGACGCCAGTTATCTGAAACTAAGAGAACTTAGCTTGAGTTATTCCTTACCTAAGGATGTTTTAGGTAAATACCTCAAAGGAGCTTCGATTAGTTTAATCGGAACCAATGTATGGTTGATCGCTGTTTCCAAAGATAACTATCACAGATGGGATCCTTCCGAATTATCCGATACATACGGTGAAGATGCTCAGTTACCGGGCACAAGACGTTTTGGTATGAATATTAAATTAAGATTCTAAAAAATTAAAGATTATGAAAAAGTTAATTTTAATAATAACAATGATTTTTGTGTTAAGCGCATGTAAAAATATCGACTTCGGGGATTATAACAAAAACCCCTTAGGGCCGAACGAAATCGAGCCGGTAGGTTTGTTTTCCGGAGGTGTGCTTAACTACTTTAACAATTCCGGTAGAAGTTATCTTTCTAAACCCGGGTTTTATGTACAGTGGATGACCCAGAACCAATATACATCCGAAATGCAATATGCGGATGCGGCTGTAAACTGGTCGCCGTGGTTCATCGGTGTGTTGAGTAACTTCAAACAAAATTTGGATTACTTGCAAGCCAATTATGAAGATTCGAAATGGAACGGATTAGGTGGTGTGGACAATTTGATTGCCGTAAACAAAATCATGTATGCTTTTGTATTCAAGCATTTGACCGATACTTATGGCTCCATACCTTATTCCGAAGCGCTTAACCCGGATATCCTTGCACCGAAATACGATAACCAAATCGCTATTTATACCGATCCCGAGCACGGATTAATCAAAATGTTACAAGACGCGAGAGATATGTTGTCTCCGGGTGCGTATCCGATTGCAGGTGATGTGGTTTTCAATGGCAACGCTTCGAAATGGAGAAAATTAGCCAATTCATTAATCATGAATTTCGCCCTTCAATTGAGCGAAGTGAATGATGCCAATATACAAAGCTATATCAAAGCGGCATTTAACGATGCTTTGGCTGACGGTCCTATGACAAGTGTAAGTCATGATGCATGGATTAACTTTTACGATTACTCCAGGGCTTACCAAAATCCTTGGACAAGACTTAGAAAGAGAGATTATTTCTTGTCGCTCCAATTAACCGATGCCTTGAAAGGTGTTCCTCGATCAACAGTGGTTCGAGACAGAAGTCCTATTTACAACCACTCATTGGATTTCCGTTTATTCATTATTGCCGATGATCCTTCGGCAGACGGTAAAAACTATATTTACCACTCCCGTTTGACTCCGGATGAAAACGGTGAAGCGCAATTTTCATCTCGTATTTGGAATCCCAACGCGCCGTTACCTTTCTTCTTGTCGGCATGGACTTACTTAGACCGAGCTGAAGCGGCCGCAAGAGGATGGAGCGAAGTAGGTGATTTTGACAATTTATTGGCACAAGCCATTTCCAATTCCTACAAAACTCTTTCCGTACACTATGGTTTGGATATTTCATCTTACGCAGACGACTTTGCTGCTGCCAGAGTAGCTGATGCCAATGATCCCAACTATGGTGATCCGAACATCACCAATAACAAATTGGAAGTGGTAGCCGAAGAAAAATGGGTTTCTTACTTCCCTTCCACTTTCCTTGGATGGAGTCAGTGGAAAAGATTGGATATTCCCGTCTTGATCCCTCATTCATCTCCTTACAATGCAGCTAATCCCGAAACCGGTCAAGTGATTCCTGTTCGTTACAAATACCCGAACACGGAAAGCACACAAAATCCGGAAGGATATCAAGCCGGTGTGAATGACCTGCTTCCCGCTGTGGATGCCAACACATCGCATGTTCCTTGGGATCGATAATTAAAAACCACTAATAGATTAAAAAAAAACCGCTCCGGTTCGGAGCGGTTTTTTTAATGGATTTATTTGTAATTTTGCTACCTGCAAATAAAAAATAAAATGAAAAAAGAAGACGTACTGAATATATTAAAACAAGTTCACTATAAAGAGCAAAGTATTACGGATAACGAAGTGATTCAAAAAATTGAAGTGAAAGATGATATTTTTGGAAAAGAAGTCGCATTGGATCTACAAATAGATTCTCCGGCTATCCATGTCAAAAAGAAACTCGAAGAAGATATCCAAAAGGCCATTCATACCCATTTCGGACCTGATGTACAAGTCAAAACCACCATCCGGGTAGTGGTACCCGAAAATGAAAAAATGAAACCCATCGAACGGATTAAAAACATCATAGCCGTCGCTTCGGGAAAGGGTGGCGTAGGAAAATCCACCGTAACGGCCAATTTGGCTATTTCTCTGGCCAATATGGGATTTAAAGTCGGTATCCTGGACGCAGACGTGTACGGGCCTTCGATTCCGCTTATGTTCGGTGTACAAGGCGAAAGACCACGTGCTACCAAAGAAAACGACAAAGTGATGATTATTCCCGTGGAAAGCCATGGCGTAAAAATTCTTTCCATAGGATTCTTTGCCGAGCCCAATCAAGCGGTTATTTGGCGCGGCTCCATGGCCAATAGCGCACTCAATCAATTGATGTTCGATGCCAAATGGGACGATTTGGATTTCTTTCTGATCGACTTGCCTCCGGGAACCGGCGATATTCAACTTTCGGTGATGCAAATGGTGCCCGTAACAGGGGCCGTCGTGGTGACTACCCCCCAGAACGTGGCTATTGCCGACGTAAAAAAGGCCATCAATATGTTTGATAATCCGTCCATTAAAGTGCCCGTCTTGGGAATCATTGAAAACATGTCCTATTTCCAACCGGCCGAATGCCCGGAAAATAAATATTATATATTCGGGCGTGACGGCGGAAAAAATCTTGCCTCCGCTTTGAATCTACCTTTCCTCGGGGAAATTCCTTTGGTCCAAAGCATCCGCGAAGCCGGCGATGCCGGACGGCCGGCCGCTTTACAGGAAGATGCCAAAATGAAAGAAATTTGGGAAGAAATTACCCGGAATGTAGTGGAAAAAACCGTGGAACGAAATAAAAAATTACCGCCTACCGAAAAAATTAAAATCACCAACCAAGCAGGTTGTGCGGTAAAATAATTTTTCACTAAATTGTAACATGAAATACATAATCGGTCATGGATAACGAACAGGAAAGATTACAAAAACTGAAAATTGCCCTGGAAGAAATACGTCCGTTTCTTAAAAAAGACGGTGGTGACGTACGGGTGGTGGAATTCGGAGAAAAACATCTTACCGTCCAATTCCTTGGAAATTGCATGCACTGCAAAATCAAAGAAATGACCTTGACCAATGGCATTAAATATATTGTAAATAAATATTTACCGGAAATTGAAGAAATTAAAGAAATATAAATATGCAAAACGCTTATGACCTTATAAAGCAACGCTTCGGACATCAATTCAGCGATGAACTTATGGAATTTTTAGCGAAGGAATCATTGGTTCTCCCTGTAATCAAAGGACAAAAAATCATAAAAAAAGGCGTCCCTTTTAATTATATGATCCTGATTCTTTCCGGCACCATGAAAGTAATGCGTACCGCCCCCGATGGAAGTGAACATGTCTTATTCTACCTGAAAAGCGGAGATGCCTGCTCGGAAACCTTTACGCTCTGCGACGAAGAAGGAAGCAGCGAAGTGGATCTAGTGGCCGAACAAGAAGGTGTGATTCTGCTTATTCCTCAAAAATTAATGAAAACTTTGATGAGTAACTACTCGGACTGGCGAGAATTTGTCCTTAAAAAATTCGGCGAACGCATCCGAGAATTTTTACACACCCTCGATTCGATTACCTTTAAAAATTTGGACGAAAGACTACTTAAATATTTAAAAGACAAAGCCAGAGTCCTGAATTCGAATGTAATTAACATTACCCATCAAAATATTGCCAATGATTTGGCAACTTCCAGGGTGGTCATTTCCCGGCTCTTAAAAATGCTGGAAAGAAAAGGAGTTTTAAAACTTTCCAGAAATAAAATAGAGTTGCTCGATGTATGAGAGTTTTTACACTGAAAAAAAATCTGAACGAAGCCGTTAAAACCGAAAAAAAATCAGGAAAAACCGTGGGATTCGTACCCACCATGGGTGCTTTACACGACGGGCATTTGGCATTGGTCAAAAAATCCTTGCAAGAAAATCCTGTGACGGTGGTGAGTATATTTGTCAATCCCACTCAATTCGACAATCCCGAAGATTTGGAAAAGTATCCGAGATTTTTGGAACGGGATTTGCATCTATTAGAGAAAACGGATAAAAATTTGATTATTTACCTACCCCTTGCCGAAGATTTGTACGAAGGATCCGTCCGGGCAAAACCGTATGATCACGGCGGTTTGGACCGAGTTATGGAAGGTGCTTTCCGGAAAGGCCATTTCGACGGCGTGGCCACGGTGGTTCATTTGCTCTTTAATGCCGTGCAGCCCGATAAGGCCTATTTCGGAGAAAAAGATTTTCAACAATTGCGAATCATCCAACACATGGTCGATAAGGAAAAACTCCCTATCGAAATTCGTCCCATTCCCATTTACCGCGAAAAAGACGGGCTTGCCATGAGTTCGCGAAACCTGAGATTAACGGACGAGATGCGACAAGCCGCACCTTTTATTTACAAAAGTCTAATGAAAGCCCGGGAAATGGCCGAACAAGGATTTACACCATCGGAAATCAAACAAAAAATCCGCGAATTGTTCAGCCGGTCGCCCCTTGAATTGGAATATTTTGAAATAGCCGACGAAAAAAAATTGAAACCGGCCGGTGATTTCAAAGAAAATAAACATTACCGTGGCTTTATAGCCGCTTATGCCGGCAATATCCGGCTTATTGACAATATGAGATTAAAATAACTAACTTTGTTCACATGAAAATCGAAGTCCTAAAATCCAAAATACACAGAGTTCGAGTAACCGGTGCGGATTTGAACTACATCGGGAGTATCACCATCGACCCCGATTTGATGGAAGCGGCCAACATCATTGCCGGTGAAAAGGTTCAAATCGTAAATATCAGCAACGGCGAACGTTTGGAAACATACGTGATTGCCGGAACCCGTGGGGCCGGAGAAATTACACTTAACGGACCGGCAGCCAGAAAAGTTCAAAAAGGAGATGTCATTATTATTATTTCCTATGCCATCTTGGATTTTGAAGAAGCAAAAAACTTCCGCCCTACCCTCATCTTCCCCGACGAAAAAACCAATAAACTTACTTAAGGTTTGAAAAAAACGCTTAAAATTGTTTTACCGCTCTTGTTCGGTATAGGTATTTTGGTCTACTTTTTAAGCGGCTTTTCCCGGGAACAATTTATCGAAGTCAAACAAAGTATTGCACAAGCCAATCCATGGCTCATTCTGCTATCCGTGTTATTAGGTGTTTTGAGCCATATCATTCGGGCCCTCAGGTGGGAATACCTTTTGGAACCCATGGTCAACAAAAAATTGAACAAACTGAATCTTATATTTGCAGTGGGATTATCATACCTGCTCAATTTGGGCATTCCGAGAAGCGGAGAAATCGCCCGGGCATTAACGCTTACCAAATATGAAAAACTTCCCTTTGCCAAAGTGATGGGAACCATCATCGCCGAACGCGCCATCGATTTAATTTTACTGGGCTTTTTTATCCTCTTAAGTTTAAGTTTGGAATGGAATCTTTTTTTGAATATGCTTCGTTCGGTATTCGGCCCGGTTTCTTCCGGGAAAACTATTCTCTTTCTTGCCGGCTTGGGTCTTTTTACATTACTCTTGTTATTTATACTTCATAAATCGCAAACGACTATTTCAAAAAAAATCAAAGGATTCCTCGGTCAAATTATCACGGGTTTTTTCAGTATCATCAAGTCGAAAAATAAAATGGCATTCCTTTTTCAAACCTTAGTGATTTGGGGGTTGTATTTACTCATGCTTTATGTGGTGATGCTGGCTTTCGAAGAAACCCGTCATTTGGGTTTGGGAGCGGTGTTGCTTGCCTTTGTGGCCGGAAGTATAAGTATAGTATTAAGCAACGGCGGAATCGGGACTTATCCGGTTTTTGTCACGGAAGTTTTAGTGCTCTACGGTGTATCGCGCGAAGCAGGATTTGCCTTTTCCATCACCATGTGGACGGCTCAAACCTTAATTTTAATTTTATTCGGGCTCATCAGCATGGCCGGACTCCAATGGGTTAATCAAAAAACTTTACCGAAGCCAATAAATCCTTGATGCTTTTATAGACTCGCAAGTCTCCGGTTTTTTCTTCGAATTTTTCCTTGGAAATCCATTCCACCTTCTCGATACCTTCAATGGTCTGCGGCTCTAAGGTTTCGGACGACCGGGCTTTCATCAAAAACCAATGGGTAACTTTCATCTTGCGGCGACCGCCTTCTCTGAAAATATGATAGGTATCCGTAATAAAACGCTCTATTTCCAAGTTGTTTATTCCACATTCTTCGCGGACTTCTCTCAAAGCGGTTTGGGCCGCTTCTTCGCCTTGTTCCATCTTACCTTTGGGCAAATCCCAAGTATTGCGCCGAAAAATAAAAAGCACTTCATCCTTTTCGTTCATCACCACCCCGCCGGCCCCTTCTATCACATCAAAATACTTTTTGACATCTTCCAATGCCTCGGCGGGTCGTGGGTGGTAAAGATAAATACGCGGAATGTCTTCTTTTTTTATTTTCGAAACCAATAAAGGAATTTCCGTATAATCGTAAAGGTATAAAGGTGTCTTACCTTGAAGCCGGTCGGTCAAAATCAATTCCCTGTCTTCAAGATAAAGTTTTATTTCCATTTTATAATAACTATCTCTTTATTTCCCCTTAAATACCGGTTTTCTTCTTTCCACGAACGCAGTGGTGCCTTCTTTAAAATCTTCCGATTCGAATGCCTTACCGAATAATTCGCTTTCCTTTGCGGAGCCGGATCGATTGTAGGAAGCATTAATGGCTTCAATGGCCAATCCGATTGCCACCGGCGAATTTTTCATAATCGATTCGGCCATTTCCACCGCCTGATCCAATAATTTTTCCAAGGGTACCACTTCGCTTACCAAACCGTAAATAAACGCTTTGGAAGCATCAATCATTTTGGCCGTTAAAATCATTTCCATGGCCCGTGATTTACCGATATGTTGCGCAAGCCGTTGGGTACCGCCGTAACCCGGAATCACACCCAAGGACACTTCGGGCAAGCCCATTTTGGCATTTTCCGAAGCGATACGCAAATGAGCCGAAAGAGCCAATTCCAAACCTCCGCCCAACGCATAGCCGTTGATGGCGGCAATGACCGGGGTATGCATATTCTCCACATAATCGAATAACAAGCGTTTGCCTTCTTCGGACAATGCCCTGCCCTGCTCGGGCGTAAAATGCATAAATTCTTTGATGTCCGCTCCCGCCACGAAGGCCTTTTCGCCGCTTCCCATCAATATTACTACTCTTATATTATTATCTTCTTCAGCTGCCGAAAGGGCATCGTGCAATTCGGAAATAACTTCTTTGTTAAGCGCATTTAATTGTTTGGGGCGATTAATGGTAATAAGTCTCAAATGTATGGAAAGGTCTTTTACAATCAAATTATTATACTTCATTTTTCTTGGGTTTTATAGGTAAAATTAAAATAAATTTTGTTCCTTTCCCCTGATATGTCTCAACAATTATGTCTCCTTCATGACTTTCAACAATTTTCTTTACGATAGACAATCCCAGTCCCGTTCCGGAGGATTTGGTGGTAAATTTGGGTTCGAAAATATGTTGCAGGATTTCATCCGGAATTCCGGTTCCGTTGTCCTCCACTTCAATAAATACTTTGTTTGCTTGTTTGTAAACCCGGATTTTTACCTTAACCTTTTCATCTTCCTTGGCGGCTTGAATAGAGTTTCTGATTAAATTGATAAAGGCCTGCTGCAGTCGGGTTTTATCAAAATAAGTGTAAATCTCATCTTCGCGGGTTTCCAATTCCACGTCATTGGGAAACAACATAACCACATTACGAATGGCTTCCACGATATTGTCATATTCCAATTTTAAATCGGAAATACGGGTATAATCGGCAAAGGATTGGGCTATCCGGTTAAGGGCATCTATTTGTTCCATCAACATTTCGCCGAATTGGCGCAATTTGATGTCCCGGTCGGGAGCATCCGGATCATAGGTGTGAATAAAATGTTCGATGGTCAGCCGCATGGGAGTGAGCGGATTTTTGATTTCATGAGCCACTTGCCGGGCCATTTCGCCCCATGCCGACTCTTTTTCCATTTTGATTAACTGCTTGGTGCTTGCATCCAATTTATCCACCATTTGGTTATAGGCCTCTATTAAAGGTAGCAATTCTTCGGGCAATTTTTCCATTTTCAATTTTTGCTTATTCTGCACAATATCCATCGTCTTTAATTTTTCGCTGATAACCGAAAGACTTTTGGTGATATTCTTGGAAATTAAAAAACTTATCAAAACGGCCAGAATAATCAAAAAGATATAAACCTTGCCGATTCGCGCAAGAAATTCTTGCATCTCGTATTCATAAAACTCCGAACGCGCTTCATAAGGAATATGCAAAACGGCTATCGGTTTATATTTTAAATCCGTAATATAACTATAAGCGGATATAAAATCGCCACGCACACTTTTACGTTCGATTTTGAGTTTTTTATCTTTGGTCTTCGCCAATTGACTTAAAATATCAGGCGGTACAAAATGCATGAGGGTATCCTTTCCAAAACCGGTAACGGAACTAATGAGCAAGCGACCGTCCAAATCATACAATTCAAAATTCAGATTATGAATATTGGCAATATGATGAATTTCATCCTTTAATATAACAGGAATATTTTCTGTGGTAACGGGGAAAATGGTACGTCTTAAAACCAAATTTATCGATTGTCGTAATGCTTGTTCCTTGCGAGCCAACCGTCTGAGATTATAATCCTTGGCTTCTTCTTTGTATTGAATAACCGAAACAATGATGATCACCAAAGACGATAACATCAATATCAAAAGCATGTAAATGAAAATCTTGTAACGTAACGACCTTCTTATTTTAGAAAATTCCATTATTACCCCTTAAAATTTTAATTTTAAAAAAAATTTATATTTTGCGTTCATAAAAATACTAAAATTGGATGAGTATGAAAAAAATCCCCCTCTTTTTATTCGCTTTATTTTTGGGCTTAGGACTATATGCCCAAAAAGATATTAACGGAACCGTAGTTTCCGAAAACGGACAACCCCTGGCAGGTGTCAATATTTTTATTAAAGGAACAAACAAAGGCACCGTAACGGATTTTGAAGGAAATTTTCATTTAAAAGCCGACAAATATCCCGTCACATTGATTTTCAGTTATATGGGATATGAAACGGTGGAAAAAACATTAAACGGTCCGGTTTCCGGATTAAAAGTTTCCATGAAAGAAGCCGCGGAATCCTTGGAAGAAATGGTTATCACCGCTTCTCGTAGTGCGGAACGGTTGCGAGAATCGCCCGTTACCATTGAACGCGTTTCGGCCAAAGAAATAGAATTTGCCACCGCTCCTACCTTCTACGACGATTTGATTAAAGTGCGCGGCGTGCAAATGAACACCAACAGTCTCACCTTTCAGGCCGTCAATACGCGCGGCTTTGCCACATTTGCCAACAACCGTATGTTACAAATCATCGACGGGGTGGACAATTCTTCTCCGGCACTGAACTTTCCATTAGGCAACTTGGTGGGTATCAGTGATTTGGATGTAGAAAGCGTAGAATTGCTGCCCGGTACGAGTTCCGCCCTTTACGGGGCCAATGCTTTTAACGGATTGCTTTACATTCGAAGTAAAAATCCCTTTAAATATCCCGGCTTAAGTGTATCGCTCAAAGGCGGCGTAACCAAACAAGAATGGGGTGGCATCCATCCGCTTTATGAAGCGGCCGTACGCTACGCCCGGGCGGGAGATAAATTCGGCTTTAAAATCAATTTTTCCTATCTCAAAGGAACCGATTGGATGGCCAAAGATTATACCGATTACGATTATCACCCCTTAAATGCCGCCCGAAGAGGATCCCGCGAAAGCAATCCTTCCTACGACGGATTGAATATTTACGGCGACGAAGTGGCCACCTCATTCGACTATACCACACTCGGCCCGCCTTATGACGTATTGGGTACCATTCGCGTGTCCCGTACCGGATACGAAGAAGTCCATCTGACCGATTACAAAGCATTGAGCATCAAAGGTGATGTGGCCTTGCATTACCGGCCCATGGGTAATGAAAGTAATATGGAACTTATTTGGTCGTCTCGCTTCGGCAAGGGGCAAACCATCTATCAAGGAACCAACCGCTATAATTTGAAAGATCTTTTCCTGCATCAACATAAATTGGAATTGCGTAATGATAATTATTTTGTAAGAGCATACTATACTTCCGAAGATGCCGGAAACAGTTATGACATGCGTTTTGCCGCTATCAATATCAATCGAAAATGGAAAAGCGACGTGGATTGGTTTACCAAATATTTTACCGTTTATGCCGGCGCACGCTTGCTCTACGGCATTCCGGAAAATCAAGCACATGCCATTGCCCGTGCCCAAGCCGACGAGGGAAGATTTGTCCCCGGCACTTCAAATTTCCAAAAGGCATTCGACGAAGTGGTTTCCAATCCCGATTTCAGTAAAGGGGCCAAATTCGTAGATAAAACTTCCCTATTCCACGTGGAAGGAAATTATGATTTCAAAAACCTGATCAAAAAAGGATTATTTCAAGTAGGCGGTTCTTACCGCCAATTCAGTTTGCGTTCAGACGGAACCATCTTTACAGATTATGACGGGCCTATTCACATCCGCGAAGTAGGTTTATATGCCCAGTACATCCAAAAATTATTGGACGATCATGTGAAATTTACCACTTCATTGCGCTTTGACAAACAGGATCAATTCAAGGCCAATATTTCGCCCCGGATTGCCATGGTCATCATGCCCGATGCCGACAAAAAACACAGTTTACGGATTGCCTATCAAACCGGTTTCCGTAACCCGACCACCCAAGATTGGTATATCGGGCTCGATGTCGGACGGGCGGCATTAGTCGGCGCTCACCCCGACAACTGGGACCGATATAAAGAAGAACATTTGGATGCCTATATGAATCCCTATACCCTGACCGGACGGGATGCATATACCAATTCCTATACCTTGGAATCTTTCTTAAAATTCGCTCAAACGCATAACCCCGCCGACTTACAAGTAGCCCATATCAAACCGCTCGGAGCCGAAAAAATTCAATCCTTGGAAATAGGTTATCGCGGTCCTTTGGGTGAAGGATGGGAATTGGATGTGGTAGGTTACAGGAATCTTTATAATAATTTTATCACCCAACAAGTAGTAATGGCCATTCCGGCTTCATACGGAAACGTACATGATCATAGCGCCTTAAACGGTATTATGAAAGGTGCTTACCGACCCGTAGGAGTTTATACCAATGTGGACGTACCGATTTCATCCTACGGTTTGGATATTAATTTGGGTAAAAATTTCAAAGGTTTCGATGTAAATTTAATTTACAGTCATGCCAAAATGAATTTCGACAAAGAAAAATATCCCGATTATAAAACTTTCTACAACACCCCGGAAAATACGTTTAAATTTATTATCGGAAATAAAAATATTTTCAAAAACACCGGGTTCAGTTTGACCTATACTTACATGAACAAATACTTGTGGGAAGCCACCTTTGCAACGGCAATGGTTCCTTCACGCTCTACATTCGACGCCATGGTCAGTTACCGGATTCCCAAATATAACATGATGTTTAAATTGGGCGGTAGCAATATCTTCGGACCCGATTATATGGTTGCGCCCGGAACGGGACGTGTAGGAAGTATTTACTACCTGTCTTTATTATACAAAATGTAGAAATGATTAGTTTTCAAACCCGAAACCGTCCTTTTTCAAGGGCGGTTTTTTTTCATTTTAAAGGTTTAATGTAAATTTGTCATTCCTAATTTTATATTCTATGAAAACAATCCTACAAATCGGAGCGGGGAAATCCACTTCTTATTTGATAAAATATCTGGCGGAACAAGCGCAAACAAAGGGTTTTCGGTATATCATAGCCGATATGAATTTAAGTTTGGCCCGGCAAATTGTTCCGGAAAACGATCATATCACCCTAATCAATCTTAATATTTTCGAAGAAGAAAAACGTAAAAATCTTATCCGCAAAAGCGATTTGGTAATATCCATGTTGCCCGCCCGGTTTCATCAGGCAGTAGCAAAAGACGCTTTAACTTACGGGAAACATTTGGTAACGGCCTCATACATCAGCAAAGAAATGAAAGCCATGGAACATGAAGTAATAGAAAAAGGATTGGTCTTTATGAACGAAATCGGACTCGACCCCGGCATCGACCATATGAGCGCCATGAAAACTATCAATGAAATAAAAGAAAAAAAAGCCACTATGCTTTTATTCGAATCCTTTACCGGCGGACTTGTAGCACCCGAAAGCGATGATAATTTATGGCATTATAAATTTACATGGAACCCAAGAAACGTGGTATTGGCGGGACAAGGCGGAACCGCCAAATTTCTTCAAGCCGGCACTTATAAATATATTCCGTATCACAAATTATTTACCCGGACCGAATTTCTGGAAATAGAAGACTATGGCTTTTTTGAAGCGTACCCCAACAGAGATTCATTAAAATACCAATCGGTTTACGGACTGGAAAATATCCGAACATTCTTTCGCGGTACCATCAGGCGAGTCGGTTTCTCGCGCGCTTGGAACATTTTCGTTCAATTGGGCATGACGGATGATTCGTATATCATGGAAAATTCCGAAAATATGACCCGGCGCGACTTTCTCAATGCATTCCTCCCCTATTCGCCCTACGATAGTGTGGAAACAAAATTCCGACTGCATGCCGGCATCGAACAAAATGATGACGTGTGGTTTAAATTCCAAGAATTGGAACTATTTGACAATAGTAAAAAAATAGGATTAAAAGACGCCACCCCGGCCCAAATGCTGCAAAAAATTCTGGAAGAAAAATGGACACTCAAACCCGAAGATAAAGACATGATTGTGATGTATCATAAATTCGGATATGATTTGAATGGTGAAAAAAAACAAATTGATTCACACCTGGTTGTCATCGGCGAAGATCAAATTTTTACCGCAATGGCCAAAACGGTAGGGCTCCCCGTAGGAATTGCGGCCATAAAAATTTTATTCGGTGAAATCCATCGTCCGGGTGTGCACTTGCCCGTCGAAAAAGAAATCTACGAACCCGTGCTGAAAGAACTTGCACAATACGGTATCATATTTAAAGAAAAAGAAGTGCCCATCAAATGCTACAATCCGGACTACGGGCTTAATACTTAAGCCGGAAATTCATAATGCATTCGGATGATTATTCCTTAATAAATCTAATCAGGGCTTTTCTACCATGCGTACCGGTGATTTTTAGCAAATAAATCCCGGTTTTTAGCCGGCTTACATCCATCTGTCCGGTAAATCGATCGGAACGCATAATTACTTTGCCCGTTAAATCGACAATTTCCACACTTTTCACTTCTACACCTTCGGAAGTGGTAATATTTAACCGTGTACTAACCGGATTGGGATATATCTTAATCCGGCGCTTAAATACTTCGTCCACTGCCACGCCATTGGTTACGTACAATGGCACGCACACTACATTATTATCTTCACTGCTTTCGGTAACGTCATTCATATAATCTGCTACAAACAATACGTAATATTGTCCTTGGGCAATCGAAGAAGGAATAGTTAAGGTTTCCGTTTCCACTTCCGTTCTTTGATTGGCATTTATCGAGGAGGTAGAATTCCCCAAATAAGTATCGCTTGCGTCTTGGGTACAATCACTCGAAAGATAATATCCTACTTTGACGTCGGGCACATTAGTGGAAGTACCGGCATAATATTGTTTAACATAAGTGTTAATGGTGTTTCCCGCCTCTACGGTATCGCCACTTGTAATTAATGCATTGTTCAACGAAATATCATCCGGAATAGTACCAGAAGGGCAATGTACAAAAATATCATAAGCACTTCCGCTGCCATCGTCGGCATCGACCACGACATAATAAGTATGTCCGGCTTGGGCATTGGTCAAATAAGCGGATGAGGAATTTACCGTACCCGAGCAAGAAGCGGGATCGCAATCGGTTAAAATATATACATCCAAATCGCCGGTAAAACCGGATACGGTTACCGCCAAATTACCGTCTTGCGACGGCGTTACGGTGTGGACGCGTTCGGGGCCGGTTTCGGTCCAACCGTTACATGCATACGAATAAACGCGCGACGAATCGGTAGAAGGGCCGCCGTGATATAAATCGCCGCACTGAAGAGCCACGGCCGAACTACAATCCAAGGTAACCGTATTTCCGCCTCCGCCACCTCCTTGGGCCAAATCATTCAATTGATCGGAAGTTCCGTTAAACACATCCAAATCCACATCGCCGTTGATTCCCGGCACATTGCCCGTCCAAGAAAATTGCTTGAAAAGCCAAGTGGTCCAATGTCCCAAATTATCCGGCGGATTGGTATTGCCGTCCGGTTCTGCTATCCATAAACCGTATGAGTTCAAAGAAGATTGCAAATAATTGGTGTAGCGCCCGTTGGTATAAATAATAGGTTTCACCCCGGTGCTGTCTTCGACCACTTGCAACCAAGTCCTAACCCACTCGGTCAATTGTTGTGAAGTATATAAATCTTGTAAATCCGTCGATGAATTGGGGTCTTCCAAATCCAAAACGGGGGGCAACCATCCGGCTCCTATATAACTTCTTGCTACTTGAACAAAATGCCGGGCTTCATCTACCGCCGAATTATTGTCGGGACGGGCAAAATGATAGGCCCCCATCAACACCCCTGCATTATGGCCATTAACCATATTACTTACAAACATCGGGTCATTATAAGTTACCCCTTCGGTGGCCTTGACAAATGCAAAAACCTTTCCGGACGCATAAACGGCCGACCAATTGATATTACCCTGATGATGGGACACATCAACTCCTTGGGGTTGTTGGGCATTTAAAACGAACGATAATAATATAAAAAGTCCCGGAATAATTTTCTTGTTTATCATGGCGGAATTTTAAGTCGTATAACGATTATTTATATTTGAGTTGCGAAAGAACTTTTTCTATTATTTCATCTCCCGGGCCGTCTCCTTTGGCGTCGCGGAAATAAAGTTCATATAATTCATCTCCTTTCTTCCACACGGCAAAATAGACCTTAGCCGGCGGATTCAGGATATGACCTTTGCCGTCCGTTTTACGCTCCGAAACGCCTTTCATAATTTCCATGCCGTTGATATGCAATTTTTCGGCTTTTAAACTGAAATTTCCTTCTTTTTTTCGAAATTGTTGCACATAAAAATCATAAATCGCACCGGCATGACGTGCAGGATACTGCTTAATCACCAATTCGTCACCGGTTTCTTCATCAATAAATCTTATTTCGGTGTTCAATAAATTTTTATTCCTGTCATATGCCTTAATGGGTTGGCCGTTCATGTGCATTGCTTCGGGAATAGCCAAACTCAAATTCAAATCTTTCAAGTAAACGGGTTTTAAAACCATCTGTGCTTCGGCGGTTTCGGCGGGAACTTGTTTTTTTTCTTTCTTCACTTCGGCCGAATTTTTATCCGCTTCTTCGATTTTTGCATCCTGCGAAGATTTTATGACTTCCTCTTCGGCAGATGTCTTTTGCTCTTCGGATGCCCGATTTTTCGAAGGGGTGGCCGTATTCACTTTTTCCCGTACCGTCGATTCGGCATGGTTCGACACACTGTTTTCATGGCAAGAAATGAATAAAAACAATAAAACCGGTAGTAAAACGATTGATTTTTTCATGATAAATGATGCTATTAATCAAATATAAATAAAATTCGGCTGAAAATGAAGGGATTTTGTTTGAAATGAAAGAAAAAGAAAATTAAACAACTCTAAAAGCCCCTTCTAAATTGATCCGAAATTCATGGAGGACATATTTTAATTGTATAACCAAATTAATTTTAAATTTAAAAAATAATTTTTTCTCGTTAAAGTATTTATTCTCTCTAAAAAGAATGTAAACAAATATAAAAACTTGTTGTGCAGAAAATATCGTTGTACCGGAATATCATTTTTATCATTTATTAATTGTTTATACTTTTTATTTTTATCATATAAAAATTTTATTTGTTAAAAAATTTTTTTTAATTTTGAAAAAAAAGAATGCCATGAAAATTCGAAATTTATTATTTATTGCACTTAGCATCGGTTTTATCCTCACATCATGCATTAGACCGAAACCGACATACGAAGACCCGGCTAAATTTCTTTACGGCATTTGGAGGAGTAGCCGGATGGATTACTATAATTTATATAATGATACGCTACTCGGGATTGATACCTTACGGAACGTAATAGTAGTTTTCCAAAAAGAAGATAGGAAATGTAAAATATATGATGGGAATCGTCTCGTTTTTTCAGGCCCATGGTCTTATATACCCGAAGAAAAAGAAATTCGTTTGGAATATACAGTGGATCATGAAATAGATTTTTTTCTTATCTCATGGACGACTACCCATTATGTTGTGTGGGACGTTTTAGAACTTACAGAGTCCTTTTTGAAAATAAAAGATATCAATAAGACCTACGGATATTATACTATTGCACATTTTCATAAAGAATAAATTACCCCTGGACTAAATAGATGAAAAATTTCAGAACAGCGTATAATTTATTAAATCCCTTGTTTCCAAATCGCCTTTAGCATCACGAATTTTCCCTTGAAATAATTTTTTAAAAACCGGGGCTTCCTTTCCCGGTAGTATTTTTTAAAAACGCGATAAAAAGCAAAATGCGCCTTGGCTATGGCCCAAGTATGGGCCGGCTTGAATTTCAATAAATAAACTGCGCCGGTTAAACCGTCCAATATCAAACGGGAAAAGATGACAGGAAACAATTTTCCCGGGGGCAAATTTTTCAAAAGCATAATCAAATTGTTGCGAAAATTCAAATATGTCTTAAACGGATTTCCGTAACTCAAATTCCCTCCCCCTACATGAAAAACAGTAGCGCGCGGTGTGTAAACCAACTTGTAACCTTGTCTTCTCATACGCCATGCCCAATCTACTTCTTCCTGATGAGCGAAAAAATACTCGTCAAAACCGCCCGATTGCAAAAACACGTCTTTTTTCACCGCCATACATGCGCCCGAAGCCCAATGGATTTCCTTTTCGCGGTCATATTGACCTTCATCCCGTTCGGTTTGCCAAGCCAAACGGCCGTCGCAATAGGGATAACCCAAATTATCGATAAAACCGCCCGCCGCTCCGGCATATTCAAAAAATTCTTTGCGATTGTAATCTTTTATTTTCGGCTGCACGGCTACAATTTTTTTGTTCGAGTCCAAGGTTTCTACCAAAGCCGAAAGCCAATTATCGGTTACTTCCACATCGGTATTTAATAAAACCACGATATCTTCATCTATTTGATTGAGGCCCCGGTTATATCCGCCCGCAAAGCCGTAATTCTTGACCAAACCGATTATTTTTACCTCCGGAAAATGCTTCCTTACCCATTCCACCGACCCGTCCGAGGAACGATTGTCTATCATATAAATCTTAGCATCCGGCGTCTTATCCACCAATACCGGCAGAAATTTTTCCAACCATTTTTTTCCGTTCCAATTCAATAAGGCGACGGCGGTATGTGCTACGTTATTATTCAAAACCGGGTAATTGATTTATAAAGTCGATTTTATTGTCCTTTATCGCACAAATATAATGCTTCATGCCGTTTGTCAATAGCAAATAGGGTGCATTTAAATTTTTATTGTAAATCAAGGCCTGATGGAGTGTTTCTTCATTTATTTTTACACCGGGACGCTTGCATTCGACCAATAAAAACGGCCGGTTTTTCCGATCGAAAACCACAATATCGAACCGCTTGGCCATACGATTTATTTTAAGTTGGCGTTCTACCGCAATTAATTCGGACGGATAAGATTCCGTTTCCAACCAAGCAATGACATGTTGGCGCACCCATTCTTCGGGCGTCAAGACAATGTATTTTTTTCTTCTTTTATCCCAGAATAAATATTTGTCTCCCTCGGCTTTCCATTTTAACCGCGGCGATACCGGAAAATTCAATGAGGGAAATTCTTCCTTGGACATCAGCCGCGCTTTTCTATTTTTAATTGTTCTCCGTCTTTATAAATATCAACCAATCCTTTGGCTTTCAGTGCTTTGACGGCTTTGTCCCATTTTTTATTACTCAATCCCGAGCGGGCCTTAATTTCATTTAAATCGGCCGGTTCGTCTTTCAACAATTCATACACGGTTTTTTCGGTTTCCGAAAGTTCCGGTTTCTTTTTTTCGGGACGCATCTGCGGAAAAAATATCACTTCCTGAATACTGTCGTTTCCGGTCAAAAGCATGGTGAGCCGGTCGATGCCGATGCCGATGCCGGCCGTGGGGGGCATGCCGTATTCCAAGGCACGCACAAAGTCATAATCGATATACATGGCTTCGTCGTCGCCCTTTTCGGAGAGTTTCAGTTGTTCTTTGAAACGCTCCAATTGATCGATGGGGTCGTTCAGTTCGGAATAGGCGTTGGCAATTTCTTTTCCGTTGACAATCAACTCAAAACGCTCGGTCAAGCCGGGTTTGCTCCGGTGTTTTTTGGTCAAAGGCGACATTTCCACCGGATAATCGATAATAAAAGTAGGTTGGATATAATGTTTTTCGGCAAATTCTCCGAAAATTTCGTCTATCAGTTTTCCTTTGCCCATGGTTTCGTCCACTTCCAAATCCAATTTTTTGGCTATTTCCCGGATTTCTTCTTCGGATTTTCCGTATAAATCGTAGCCCGTATGTTCTTTGATGGCGTCCAAAATGGGCACCCGCGGATAGGGCGCTTTGAAATCGATTATTTTATCACCGAATTTTACCTTGGTATCGCCGTTGTTTACTTCCTTCACCACATGTTCCAATAATTTTTCCGTAAAATCCATCATCCAGTTGTAATCCTTGTAAGGCACATAGAGTTCCATGACGGTAAACTCGGGATTGTGGGTGCGATCCATACCTTCGTTGCGAAAATCTTTGGCAAATTCATATACGCCGTCAAAACCGCCCACAATCAAGCGTTTGAGATATAATTCGTTGGCTATTCTCAGGTAGAGGGGAATATCCAGCGTGTTGTGGTGGGTCACAAACGGACGCGCAGCGGCACCTCCGGGAATGGGCTGCAGAATAGGCGTTTCGACTTCCAGAAATCCGTAGCGGTCGAAAAATTTACGCATGGCATTGATAATCTTGCTGCGCTTGATAAAGGTTTCCTTCACTCGGTCGTTTACGATTAAATCCACATAACGTTGGCGGTAGCGTAATTCGGGATCGGAAAAGGCGTCGTGTACCTTGCCTTCCGCATCGACTTTTACTACGGGAAGCGGGCGCAATGCCTTGGACAATACCTTCATTTCCTTTACATTAATCGTAATCTCACCCATTTTGGTCTTAAACACTTCACCGCATACACCGATGATATCGCCCAAGTCCAATAATTTTTTGAATACTACATTATAAAGTGTCTTGTCCTCACCGGGACAAAGTTCGTCGCGGTTAAAATACAATTGTATGCGACCTTGTCCGTCTTTCAATTCGGCAAAGGACGCCTTACCCATAATGCGCCGGCTCATGATGCGACCGGCCAAACACACGTTTTTTCCTTCGTATTTTTCGTAATTTTCCTTAATATCTTTGGAAGTGGCCGTTACTTCGAACGACTCTGCGGGATAAGGTTCAATGCCCAATTCCCTTAATTTTTTCAAGGATTCTCTTCTAACTATTTCTTGTTCGGATAATGGCATGGTCATATTTTATTTTAAATCGAAAATTTGTTTTATTTCATCAATTAAATCCAATTTCTCCCAAGTAAATAACTCCACTTCCTTTTCGGTTATTTCTTCTTGTTTTTTCTCGTAATTGTATTGCTTAAAACGCTTAATCGTTTTGCGAGGTTTCCGGCCGAAATGTCCGTATGCGGCGGTTTCGGCAAAAACCGGTTCACGCAATTTCAAACGGTCTTCGATGGCTTGCGGAGTAAGTTTAAAATTCTCCAATAATTTTTCACCGATTTCGGCGTCGGTAAGCGACACCTTCGATGTGCCGTAAGTATTTACATAAATATTGATAGGTTGAGCCACCCCGATGGCATAAGAAACCTGAATCAAAATTTCTCTTGCCACGCCGGCCGCTACCATATTTTTGGCCAAATGGCGTACGGCATAAGCCGCCGAACGGTCCACTTTGGAAGGGTCTTTGCCCGAAAAGGCACCGCCCCCGTGGGCGCCGCGTCCGCCGTAAGTATCCACTATAATTTTACGGCCGGTCAATCCCGAATCACCGTGAGGTCCGCCGATAACAAACTTTCCCGTCGGATTGACCAATAAATTCTCGGGGTCGAAACGCTCGAGCATGCCGGCAATATCTTTTCCGAATGCGTCTTTCAATCGGGGAAAAACATATCGCAAAATATCTTGCTTAATTGTTTCTTGCATCCGGCGTTCGGCTTCTTTCGGATCGAATCCGGACTTGATAAATTCATCATGTTGCAATGAAATCACTATGGTATGAATACCTACCGGGCGGTGGTTTTCATCATATTCCACCGTGACTTGCGATTTGCCGTCGGGACGCAAATAAGGCATTACATTTGTTTGCTTACGGATAAAGGATATGATTTCCATAATTTTATGCGCCATGGCAATGGGCAAAGGCATCAATTCCTCCGTCTCATCCACAGCATAGCCGAACATCATACCTTGATCACCCGCTCCTTGTTCGCCTTCTTCGCGAATAACGCCCTGGGCAATATCTTCGGATTGGTCATGAATGGCGGACAAAACGCCTAAAGATTTATAAGAAAAATAATAATCGTCTTTGGTATAACCGATATTTTTTATGGTTTCGCGGGCTACATTTTGCACATCCACATAGGTCTTACTTTTTACTTCGCCTACAATAATCACTTGTCCCGTGGTGACCAATGTTTCCACGGCCACATGCGCTTCCGAATCAAATGCCAAAAAACGATCCAAAATTTGATCCGAAATTTGATCGGCTATTTTATCGGGATGTCCTTCCGAAACGGATTCGGAAGTAAACAAATAATGATTTTTTTGCATGAAAAATTTTTTACAAAAATACCAATAAAAAAAGAAAAGCGAGGGGAGTTCAGAAAATAATTCGGGAGTTGGGAATTAGGTTTATTATTTTTGAGGGTTTTGTCACGACTTTCGGTCAAAAAGCCCACGCTGCCGCGCGAACTTCTTCATACGTTGCCGCGCGAATCTTTTTCGCGTGGTAAGTAATTCCTCCCCAGTTGCCGCACGAATCCTTTCGCATGGCAAATAATTCCCCATGTTGCCGCGCGAATCCTTTCGCGTGGCAAATAATTCCAAGCTGCTGCGCGAATCCTTTCGCGTGGCAAACAATTCCAATCTGCCGCGCGAATCCTTTCGCGTAGCAAATAATTCCTCATCCATAATATTCAAACTTTATTATACCTTCAAGCAGGCCTTGACCACCACTATAATCTATTGCACTACTATAAAGATAATCTTCCGGCCGGAAAACCAAACCCGCTTTAACCGGATTATAGTGTATATATCTGATTTTTTTATAAATTACTTTATTACTCCATAATTCTATCGGATGATTATCATGACGCCAAAATTGATAATGCTTTACGTTGCTTGATTTTTTTGCCGCTTCCGAAAAAACATTTAAAAGCATATTTTTCCTACTTTCTTTAGGATTATTTTTAATGGCTTTTACGATTTCATTGCTTGTAAAACGTTTTATGTCTCCCAATATTTGTTCAGGTTTCAAGCCGGAAACACTTCTAAAAATCAAATGAACATGATTAGGCATAATACACCAAGCAATGATTTCCATTCCTTTGTGTTTTTGACTAAAACGTAAGCTATCCAACACTATTTCTTTGTAATGATTTTGCGTAAATACATCTAACCAATTTACAACGGCAAAACTCACAAAATATAAACCGTCAGGATTCCGAAATTTATAATTTCTACTCAAGTTCAAGTTTTTAGTACATCAAAAATACATTATTTATATAATTTGAAAGATCTTGAAAGATATTCCCCACGTTACCGCGCGAAGTGATTCGCGCGGGAACAAGGGGTGGAATTCGCGCGGGAACAGATGGGACTAATTTCTTCATACGTTGCCGCGCGAATCCTTTCGCGTGGCAAACAATTCCAATCTACCGCGCGAATCCTTTCGCGTGGCAAATAATTCCTCCCCAGTTGCCGCGCGAATCTTTCGCGTGTCAAATAATTCCAAGCTGCCGCGCGAATCTTTCGCGTGTCAAATAATTCCAAGCTGCCGCGCGAATCCCCTTAGAAATGAGATATTTTTAAATCGTAAACTCCCCTACTCTTTGCCGTCCACGTAATCTTGCAAATAAGCGTAGCGTGGCATTAATTGTCCGTCACGGGTAATACGGGCACGTTCCAAAATACCGTCTTTGTCACCTTCAATTAAAGCGGGAATAATGTATTTCATAAAATTTTCGCCGAAACCTTCCGATGCATCGCGCGCTATTTCGTTGGGCAAATTATCAACCGCCATCACGGCAATAGCATCCGGGTTTTTATAATCCGTTTCTTTACCGGTCCGCGGGTCATAACCGTAAACCGGCTCATCAATAGTGGATGCGCGGATGGTAGAAGCCACCGGCCCACCGATATCACAACTGATATCCGCCACCACTTTGATTTTATTATCCGGGGCTTGCAAATGTTCGCGGGTGAGAATATAGGGTGCCCCTTCGCCGTAGTAATGACCGGCAATATACATATCGGCAACCTTGGTGAATTTTTCAAAATCACCTTCAAAACGTTCCGGATGGGTAAAAAATTCTTGAAAATCAAAAGGTTTTCCTTCCTTATGAATATTATACCAATCCACATCTACTTGGGTGTAAACGGGTTCATCGAATTTGCGAGACAAAAATTCTTCCGGAGTCACTTCGCGTATGCCCATGGCGTCGAGCATTTCCTTGGCACCCGAACCGACACGCCCCTTGCCGGTTAAAACAATTTTGATGGGAGGAAGTTTAGGATAAACCGAGCGCAAAACCTTTTTTAGTTCTTCTTTATCCTTCAATTCAATGGCTTTGGGCATATCAAACAAACCCGATTTTAAACCGAAAGTCCGGATGGCATTATAGGCGCCCACCACACCGGCATAATATCCGAAAGCAACCAACCGGCGACCTTCTTTATCCGTCAGGGTCTCGTGATCATAGAGTTCGATATTTTTATCTAAAACGGCTTGTAATAATTTTCGATTATGCGGTTGTTTTTTGATTGTATGAGAAAAAAAGAAATATTTTTTACCGGGAATAAGGGCTTCCACCGGGACTTCTTTCACACCCAGCAATACATCGGCATCCAATATATCGTCCACTACCGGAATTCCCGCTTTTTTATATTCATCATCCGAAAAGGCCCGGTTGCCGGAACTTTCCACTACAATTTCCAACTGCGGATATTTTTCTTTCAATGCCCGGGCTTGAGCGGGCGTCAAAACCACTCTTCTATCAGGCGGATTCTTGCGTTCTTTAATCAATGCTATCTTCATAATAGAGAATTTTCAATGAGCGGGAATATACGAAATTTTAGAGGATTTTTATCAAATAATCCGCGTATAGATACGACAATCATATTATCTTTTCGGGATTTTGTCACATTCGGTTTGATTTAAATCAACAAGCGTTATTCCTAAGGGACTTGGCGGTATTAGTTTTTTGTTTCTACCAAATTGCCTTTGGCTATTTACCGGCAAGCATATTTTTCTTTACTTCCAGCCCTTTTTCTTTGCCCAATTTGAGCATAAATTGATAAGCGGCCTCGAACTCGTTGGGAATCTCTCCGTCAAGAATGGCTTCTTTGATGGCTTCCTTAATTTCACCGATTTGGCGCGAAGGTTTTATGCCGAAAGATTGCATAATTATTTCTCCGGTGACGGGCGGCTGAAAATTTCGAATGCGGTCGCGTTCTTCCACTTCTTTGACCTTTTGCATGAGTTTTTTCAGATTGGTTTTATAACGGCGCTCGCGTTGCTTATTTTTGGTTGTGATATCCGCCTCGCATAATTTCATCAAGTCTTCAAATTCGTCTCCCGATTCGAATAACAATCTTCTCACGGCCGAATCCGTTACGTTTTCTTCGGTCAAGGCCACCGGGCGCGAACTCAATTTAATCAGTTTTTGGACATACTTCATCTGTTTGCCCAACGGCAAACGCAAACGACGGAAAATTTTCGGAACCATTTTGCTGCCCACCAATTCATGTCCGTGAAACGACCAACCGTTTTTGGGATGATAGCGTTTGGTGGAAGGTTTGCCTATATCATGCAACAATGCCGCCCACCGCAACCATAGATTCGGTTGTTCATCCAACCGGGCAATATTATCGACTACCTGAATGGTATGATAAAAATTATCTTTATGCGTTTTTCCTTCTACTTCTTCCACACCTTGCAATGCCGCCACTTCGGGTAAAATAATTTCCAACAAACCGGTTTCAAACAATAATTTCAAGCCGGCGGAAGGTTTATCGGTAAGTAAGATTTTATTAAACTCATCCATAATACGTTCGGGCGACACGATTTTTATCCGATCTTTATTGGCTTTGATGGCTTCATAAGTTTCTTCGGCTAATTTAAAACCCGGTAATTGGGCCACAAAACGGATCGCCCGCATCATACGAAGCGGATCATCGGAAAAAGTAATATACGGATCGGTGGGCGTACGAATAATTTTTTTCTTCAGATCATTCATGCCACCGAACAAGTCGATGAGCGTGCCGTAATCTTCGTCGTTCAAACTGATGGCCATGGCATTCACGGTAAAATCACGGCGTTTTAAATCTTCTTCGAGCGTGGCGGGTTTAACATGTGGCTTTCGACTTTCCGGATCGTAAGATTCCTTGCGAGCGGTTACAAATTCCAATATCATGTCGTCTTTTTTTACCATGGCCGTACCGTAATTTTTATAGATATTAATCTTCGGTTCGCCCGTCAATTCATCCGCTACACGGCGGGTAAACATTTCCACATCACCCAACAGTACGAAATCTATGTCTTTTTTGGCTTTTCCGAACAACAACATATCCCGTACATAACCTCCAACAACATATACCGGAATTCCCGTTTGTTTGGAAATCCGGCGGATTAATTCAAAAACGGGAAATTGCAATAAACGGATTTGCTTTTCTTTCTTCATTCACGCTCTGATTATCTTCAAATCTCCGCCGGGCATAATTTTGACAATACGCGACGGTCTCGAAGAGATTTTTTTGCGGTGCAAATTTACAACATAATCCGCTTGCGCAAGAATTTCCGGGTCAATTTCATCGAAATGCAACGGCGCGGGATGCCCGCTCTTGTTAGCGGAAGTGGAAATTAAAGGCAAGCTTAGTGTTTCTATCAAATTTTTGGCAAAACCTTTTTTCACCAATCTAACGGCTATGCTTCCGTCGGGTGCGCCGGCCAAGGCGGGTAAATTTTTAAAGGAAGGATAAATAATGGTAGTCGGCCGGTAAGATTTCTGAATCAAATCAAGGGCCTGAGGCGGAATTTCTCCCACAATGCTTCGCAGCATATTCAAATCACTCACTAAAATAATAAATCCTTTTTCGGCCGGCCTTTTTTTTATATCGCTAATTTTACGAATAAGTTTTTCATTGGTTGCATCGCCCCCGATTCCCCAAATGGTATCGGCGGGATAGATGATTACTCCTCCGTTTCGTACCACTTCAATTATACTCATGAATGCGACTTTTTATATAAATTTCTCAAATTTTCATGCCTTTTCCAAACGGCTTTCATATAATGTTTGGCTATTAAAAATCCCGCTTTTCCATCCAAAAATCCGAAATGCCAAATATAATGTTTAAAAAAACGATATACCGGACCGAAGATTTGCATAAACGGATTGTATTTATGGCCTTTTATATACCATTCTTCGGCCTTCAATCGGGCATACAAAGAAAGTTTTTGCTCGAAATGCGCCCGATTTTTATAAGTATAATGCAAAATTTTATTTTTTAATTTTCCAACGGGACCCTTTGCTGCAATTTCTTCATGCACAAAACTTCCGTCATAACGGGCATATTTTTTATTAAACAAACGGATACATTTATCGTTTTTCCATCCGCTGAAATTTATTTTTTTATTTCCTATAAAATTTTGTCTCGGTATCCAATAGGCCACATAGTTTTCCCGTCCGCAGCGTTGCAGAATTTCGTCCCGGAGATTCTCGTCCACCCTTTCGTCGGCATCCAAGATAAAAATCCAATCATGGGCGGCTTGTTCAATAGCAAAATTTTTCTGAGCCGAAAAATTGTCAAATGCCCGCTGAATCACTTTCACGCCCTTTGAAGCAGCCAATTCAAGGGTCCGGTCGGAACTCATGGAATCTATGACTAAAATTTCATCAGCCCATGCTACCGAATTGATGGCCTCCTCGATATTATCTTCTTCGTTTAAGGTAGGAATAATAGCGGTAATGGGCGGACATGTGCTTTTTTCCCTTGCCGGCAAGATTTTATTTTTCCCGGACCATACATCTTTATATACACGCGCATATTCGCCGACGGCTTTTTCCCATGTGAATCGTAAACTATGCCGCCTAATTTGTTCCGCCCTATTGTTTGCTTTATAATCTTTCAAGCCCTCGTTCAAAACACTGCGCATATGAGACGGGGCGAAATTCTGAAAATAATAGGCCACATCTCCACCTATTTCGGGCAAACTTGTGTGAGTGGACAAAAAAACCGGTTTACCCAATCGCATGGCTTCGATGGGCGGAATTCCGAAGCCCTCGGATATGGATGGAAAGAGAAATGCTTCCGTATTTTTTAAATACCAGTATTTTTCTTTATCGTCAATGGAACCTATTAACTTTACCCGGTCCTGCACCCCGTATTTTTCGGCTTCTTCGCGAATTTTTTTTACATATTCTTTATCCGGTTGAATGCCTGCAATAATCAATTCGAATTCATTACCGGCGAGCAATGCAGGCAGGACATGGAAATGCTTTTTGTACAATACCGTCCCCAAAGCAAACAAAAATGGTTTTTCGGGACGGTAACGCGGCGAGTCGAATTCGGGATATTCTTTCAAATCCACTCCATTATAAATGACTACTATTTCCTTTCCTTTCGTATTCAAATGGGTTTCAATGTCTTTCTTCACATATTCGGAAATGGTTGTTATTACATCCGCCCTGTCAATTCTTTCCTGAATTTTGTCCAACAAACGTTTTTTCTTCAAAGACGATTTATCGGTGTATAAAAAATTTAAATCATGAATGGTATAAACAAACTTTATTTTCCCCTTGGGAACATATTTGGTCAATTGCCACGTACCGTGCCACACATCGTATCGATGATCTTTATACAAATAAATTTTATCCAAAAAAGTCCGCGTAAGCGTTTTCAAATGTGCGGGAAAATAAATGCCGGGATATTTAAAGAACGTTAAATCGAATTCGTTTCCGTGGTATTTTTGCAAATTTTCGGCCAGTTGCAGGCAATAGTAATACAATCCCGTATAGGGATGCTTCATTCTTTCGACATCGACAATTACGGACGGTTTTTTTTTCAAGACCAAAAATTAATTTCCTCGCAAATATAATTAAAACTACCCGCCTACTTTTTTGACGTGGAATCCTTCTTTTTTTAATAATTCGATTACTTTGTCTCTATTATTTCCTTGAATGATTATTTCGGAGTTCTTTACATTTCCTCCTACGCCCAATTTGGTTTTCAAGCGTTTGGCGAGGGCTTTTATTTCATCGTTATGCATGGTAAATCCTTTCAATACGGTAACCACTTTTCCGCCTCGACCTTTTTTGGAAAAATGGGCTTCGATCCATTGATCTTGAGGATCGACATTTGAAATTTTGTTCATCAACTCCTTATCGGTGGAATAAACCAAGCCGTTCGCACGAGACAAATCGGAAAAACTTCTGATGATTTTCTTTTTTTTGGACATTTCGATTAATTTTTTATCAAAATTCGCTTTTTGCCAGCATAAGTAAGGTGCAATCTTCAATCACTTCAATATCATTTTCTTCCAATAACGAGCGAAATTCTCGATTTTCCGCACCGGGATTAAAAATGACTCGTTTCGGCCGCCATTTTAATACCGATTCATAATAATTTTTCTGATTTTCCGGCGACAGATAAATACTTACGGTATCCACATTATCCAAAGAAACATTTTTCATGGGCACAATAAAAACATCACCTATACGGCCTCTATTTAAACCAACTGGCAACACATCATGACCATGTCGTTTTAACAAACGAACGGCTTTATTTGAAAATCGTTCGGGCTTCTCGGAAGCCCCCAAAACCACTACTTTTTCATGCATTATCAATCGGCTTCGTAACGTTTCATTTCATTATCATAAAATTGAAAGGCCTGTTCCACCAAAGCAATCAAATCGTTTTTATTTTCTTCGGCCTCTTTGGCGGGAATTTCATCCAACCATTCCACCTCTTCGGTTACCACATTCAACAAGAAGCGCGGATATTCGGTATGCAATACATAAATATCATCGGGAAAATCCATGCTATCGGCTATTAAAAACTTAGGTGCTTTCATTTTCAATAATTTTTTTCGAAATATAATGAAAACGCAGGAATAATAAAATAGCCGCTACGGTCAATCCGGTAAGTAATCCGATCCAAATGCCATATACTCCCCAGATTTTGGCTCCGAAAAATGCAACCGGAAATCCGATAAGCCAATAGGAAAAAAAAGTAATCAAAACGGGGATTTTCACATCCTGCAACCCCCGCAATGCGCCTTGCACACTGACTTGGATGCTATCGGAAATCTGAAAAATACCGGCAATTACCAACAATCCGGCTGCCATTTCTGCTACTTGTTCCACATCGGGACCGCCATGGCGTTTGCTTAAATAAATCCACGGCAATATATGTCTAAAAACGATGTATATGACCGAAAAAAACAATCCGATAACGGCCGATTCGAGAAAAATGGAAAATGCAATTCGACGCATTTCATGGTATTCCTTTTTTCCGTAACGATAACCGATTCGAATGGTGGCCGCCACACCGAATCCGATAAAAATCATAAATGTCAGTGAAGCCATTTGTAATGCGATTTGATTGGCGGCTTGCGGAATGGTCCCCAAGGTGCCGGCCAACCAAACACTTGCCGTAAAAATCCCCATTTCAAAAACGGATTGATATCCGGAAGGGAATCCCAAAGAGAGAATCTTTTTGATGATTTCGAGATTTAATATTTTTTCGGGCAATCGGGTTACATATTGTTTCGTAGCAGGATGCTTGGCCATCAAATACCAAAAAATAAATATAATTATGAACCGCGCAAAAACGGTACCCAAGCCGGCTCCGAGCACTTCTAATCTCGGAAAAATCCACACGCCGTAAATCAACACATAACTGACCGCAATATTGATAATATTAGTAATAATTATGGCATTCATGGAAATTTTCGTGTAACCCATTCCGTCGGAAAATTGTTTCATCGCCTGAAAAATCATGATAAATAAAACGGAAAATCCCACCCAATAAATGTAAGGAATGGCAATTTTTACCACCTCGGGCGGTTGGTGAGCCATTTTTAATAACGGAATAGCCAAATATATCAGCAATACCATCACTAACCCCATGATAAAATTGACAAGCAATCCATTGTAAAAAATTTGATGCAAACGGTTTTTGTTATTCATTCCCAAGGCCTCGGAAACCAATGGTGTAATGGCCGCAGAAAAACCGATCCCGAAGGACATAACAAAGAAAATGGTGCTATTGGCCAATGAGATTGCAGCCAATGCGGCCGGCCCCAATTTGCCCACCATTATATTATCAGCCAAGCCCACCAACACCTGACCCAAATAACCGATCATTACGGGCCAAGCCAATGATAAATTCTGCTTAAATTCTCGTGTATATTGACTTAAATTCATGAAATGCAAAGGTAGGCAAATATCCGGTTTGCTTCTTAGATGCCGGCATGATGAATCAAATTATAATTTCATTTCGAAGAAATTCAAAAATATACGCCGGCATCAGTTCCAATAAGGTCATGCCGACGTAAAAAAATTTCATCTGAAATAAAAGAAAAACGAAATTCCGAAGATTTATTTCAAATTAACCCGAAGCCCTACTTTCATGTTATAAAACAAAACCCTGTCAGGTGTGATGACACATAACATGCCCGGAGGTTGATATAGCAACATGCCCGGTTCGAAAGCTGAAAAAACGGAGATCGACTTGGTCAGGTTTTTTTCAAACTCCATTCGAAGAGCCATAGAAGGCCGGTGGGAAATCACTTTTTCATCGATAAAATTATAGGTTTCATTATTTTCTTGATCGGTTTGTTGGGTATCTTCATGAATGTAGAAGTAGGATAACCCGAACAAAGGGCCAATATAAAGACCTGCATTTTTCCATTTCTTGAACAAATTATAACCGAAATACATGGAAAAAGTCAATAATTTGTTGTCCGGATTTACGGAATTAAGATATTCCCTTCCATCGGCCGAAGAAAAATATTTAAACGAATAGGGATCTTTATTCCATACATACGAAAAACCGAATCCCAATTTATGTTTATCTAAATTAAAATTATAAAATAACTCCATCCCGTAGTTTTCTCGGTAGCGGAAATAATCCGTTTTTAAATAGACAGGAGCAATTTCAATTTGTTGGGCGGAAAAAACAAAACTTGTAAGCAGAAAGATTAAGGAAAAAATATTCTTTTTCATGAGAGTTTTTAGTTCACATGATGCAAAAATTATGCCTTTTAAAGTTAATATTTACTCAGAAGGTCTCACACGATTGCGTTTGTTCGTTCCATTTTCCTCCGGCATCCAAGCATTTGTCCCGTTTAATAAAATTATCCCATTTATGATAAGCCCATCAGAACCATAAAATCAAAAATAGAATGGCTACAATTTTTATTAATTTTTTAATTTTACTAAATTTCTTCTTTCTCATACAACAATTTAGGGTTTATTCACTTTTCATTCCAATTCAAATCAACAAACTGGTAAAAATCCTATCTTTGAAAATCTTTTTCTAAAAAATTATGGAACCGATAATTGAATTTTTTACGGCGCCTTACAAAGATACGCCGCTATTTTATATCATTTTGGAATTTACTGCTGCCGTTTTGGGTGTTTTGAGCGTTTGGTTTGCCAAGAAAGAAAATATATTGGTTTATCCATTGGGAATTTTAAGCACGGGAATTTATGTGTATTTACTCTCGCGATGGCAAATGTACGGCGATTTAATCATTAATATTTATTATACTTTGATGAGTATTTACGGCTGGTATATGTGGCTCAAACCCGTGGACGAGCAACATCACCGGCGGCATATTTCCCGGGCCACAATGAAAGATTGGATGGTGGCTTTGGCGGTTTTTGTTTTTACATCTGTTTTTGTGTTGGCTGTCTATGGATATTATGATGTTATTCCTTTGGAAAATTTTAAAGATTCATGGGAATTTTTTATATCCAATTTAAAAACCTTTTCGGTGGAAAGTTTAAGAAAAATTACGCCCTTTTTGGACACATTTACCACGGGAACGGCTTTTGCGGCCATGCTATTGATGGCATGGAAAAAATTAGAAAGTTGGCATTTGTGGATTATATTAAACATCGTCTCGGTGCCTTTATATTTTATCAAAGGTTACGGATTCACGGGCATTCAATATTTTATCTTCCTTATCCTTGCATTCCAAGGTCTAAAAGAATGGAAGGAAAAATTAAAAAGCCAAGAAATTTATGGCTAAAACAATTTCATTAGCAGACTTACTTCAAGAAAAATCGGATATTTTCAAGGTGGTCATTTTCGGACCCGAGTCCACCGGAAAAAGTACTCTTTGCCGCCAACTTGCGGCCTATTATAAAACCGTTTGCAATCCGGAATATATGCGAATTTATCTTGAAGAAAAATGGAAAAACGGTCCCCGGACCGTGACACCGGAAGACGTACTGCATATCGCCCGAGGACAAATCGAGCGGGAAAATACACGCACCCGGCAAGCAAATGAAATATTAATTTCCGATACGGATTTATTGGAACTTGCCGTCTATTCGCAGGTCTATTTTAATCGCACGGACGAAAATCTGCTTCAAGCCGCCCTGACCAATCATTATGACTTATATTTTCTGACCTATATCGATGTGCCTTGGGAACCCGATCCGATGAGAGACAAACCGCATGAACGCAAAGAAATGTTCGAAGTTTTCAAACAAACCCTTGAAAAATATCATTTACCTTACGTAACTTTGAAAGGAAATCAATCACAACGCTTAAACCAAGCCATTAAAATTATCCGGACCATGAGAAAATCCCAAATAAAATTTTCCAAAGCAGATATCGACACATTACAAAAACGACATCTCACAGTCGAAGAAATTTTGCGGCAAGTAAACGCCATCCGTGAAGGGAATTTATATCAAACGGTGGTACGTCCGGCTACAATAGGCGACGGGATTATCCGACTTACGGAGGAAGAAAAGAAAAATGCCGTGGAAAATTTCGATAAAATCAAGGGAAAACTTATCAGATTCATTCCCGCTTCAGGAGCGGCGACACGAATGTTTAAAGACTTTCATATTGTTTGGAAAAATTTCAAAAACGGCGAACAAGATTGGGACCGGCTCTTGGAAAACGAAAATTTGGACAAACTCAGGGATTTTCATGTATGGAAAAATAAATTGGCCTTCCATAATGCCGTAATTGATAAAATCAAAGCCCATCATCCCGAATATGAAACTTGGGAAAACGGTCTGAAGAATTTCAAATTCATAGAATTTACCTTGTCCGAAAAAGGATTGAACTATGCCCGATATCCAAAAGCCCTGATTTTATTTCATCAATATCCCGAAGAAATTCGGACGGCTTTCGAAGAACACCTCAAAGAGTCCGTATTGTCAAAGCCCCGAAATACCGAATTGCATTTTACAGTTTCACCCGAAAAAACAGATTTGTTCAGCGAGGCCCGTCGAAATTTAAAAGACAAATACGGTTTGCCGGTAAGTTTTTCTTACCAATCGCCTTCGACCGATACAATTATGTTGGATAAAGAAAAAAAACTAGTGAGAGACGAAAAAGGAAAAATCGCATTCCGGCCGGGAGGACACGGGTCATTATTGAAAAATTTGCAAGAACTGGATGCGAATTATATCTTCATTAAAAATATAGACAATGTGCAAAAAGACGAATACAAAACAGAAAGTATTCAATATTTTAAAATTTTAATCGGGTTATTGGATAAAATTGCCGCAGAGCGTAATCGGCTGATGCAGTTTCTCATTCAGGAAAAGCCTGGGAAAAAGGATCTTCAAGAAGTGGAAAATTTTATTACACAAACACTTCAACAAAAATTAATTCCCGGTTACGACGGACTTCCGGCAAGTCATCGGCGGACATATTTGCAATATAAACTCGACCGGCCCATCCGGGTGGCGGGTATGGTCAAAAATACGGGCCAACCGGGCGGCGGACCTTTCTGGGTTAAAGACGAAAACGATAATGAAAGTTTACAAATCGTAGAAAAAAGCGAAATTAATTTAAAAGACGAATCGCAGCGAAAAATATTCGAATCTTCCACTCATTTCAATCCCGTATTTATGGCTTTATATCTCCCGGACCATAAAGGCGAAAAATATGATTTACATGAATTTCGCAATGAAAATGCCGCATTTATCAGTCAAAAAATACAAAACGGCCAAGAAATTCATATCTATGAACATCCCGGGTTATGGAACGGCAGCATGGCAAATTGGATTACCTTATTTGTGGAAGTTCCCGACCAAATTTTTAGTCCCGTCAAGGAAGTTTACGATTTAACCAAGCCGCCGCACGTATAATTTTCCTACAACACTTTTTGCCATATTAATTTTGTAAATTTGCATAAATCAAGCCGTTATGCTTCCTTTTGAAATTGAGAAATTAAAATTCGATCCTTCGGAAAAGTTCTTTCTTATTGCCGGCCCATGTGCCGTTGAAGGCGAAGACATGTTGATGCGAATTGCCGAAAGCATTTTGCAAATTACCACTTATTATCAAATTCCGTTTATCCTTAAAGGAAGTTTTAAAAAAGCCAACCGGTCGCGAATTGACAGTTTTACGGGAATCGGCGATGAAAAAGCATTAAAAATATTGCACAAAGCGAGAAAGGAATTGGACATTCCCATATTGACCGATATTCATGTGCCGTCCGACGCCGAAATGGCCGCCCGGTATGTGGACATCCTTCAAATTCCGGCTTTTTTAGTCCGTCAAACCGATTTGGTGGTCGCTGCGGCCAAAACAGGAAAGCCGGTTAATTTAAAAAAAGCCCAATTCATGAGTCCGGAAAGCATGAAATTTGCCGTGGAAAAGGTACATTGGACCGGAAATCGAAAAGTCATGCTTACTGAACGAGGTAGCATGTTCGGCTATACGGATTTGGTAGTGGATTTTCGTTCACTTCCCATCATGCGACAGTATGCACCGGTAGTGCTGGACATCACGCATTCATTACAACAACCCAACCAAAGTTCAGGTGTAACCGGCGGGCGACCGCAACTTATCGAAACAATTGCCAAAGCTGGCGTAGCGGCCGGATTGGACGGTATCTTTTTGGAAACCCATTTTAACCCCGCCGAAGCCAAATCCGATGCCGCCAATATGTTGCCTTTGGATCATTTGGAACCTTTATTGAAAAAATTATTGAAAATTCATGAAGCTGTCCAAGAAAAAGATTAGATTTTTTCTATTTCTCATGTTGTTTTTTTCGATGGCATTTTTTATAACGGGTGCTTGGTATTTACCTTATGTGGTTGCCGAGGTAAAAAATCCGGTTGTAGCCCTATTCAACAAGAGTTTGCGTCATACCGAAAAACCCGATTTTAATAAATACAACTTAAACGGTAAGGAAATTATATTTACTACTCGCGACTCGCTTCAATTATCGGCCTATTTAATTTACGGCAAACCCCAAGTAAAGGGGACGGTAATTGCATTGCACGGCTACCGATCCAATAAAAACAAATATCTTCCCATTGCCCGGCATTTTACGGAAGCGGGATATAATTTTGCCGCCATGGACTTAAGAGGACATAACCAAAGTGAAGGCGAAATGACAGGGTTTTCCTATTTTGAAAAAAATGATGTATTGGATTTTATTAGCTATTTAAAACAAAAAGAGCATATTCAAACCGAATATATTCTTTACGGCCATTCGATCGGTGCGGCAACGGCAATAGCCGTAGCTGCCGAAAGCGATGAAATTTCCTTGCTTGTATTGGAAAGTATTTTTGCATCGCTGGAAAATATTATTCCCAATTACATAAAATTTTATACCGGAATCGAAATCGATAGCATCCCCGAAGGCGTGGAAAACCGAGTATTTGAATCGGTAGAAATTCCGCTCGACCAAATAAATCCCGAAGAACAAGCCAAGCAAATCGATGTGCCGGTTTTATTTATTCATGGAGAGCAAGATAAAAAAGTCCCTTTGGAGCAAGCCCGAAAAATTTATGAAAACATTCAGGGCGAGAAAGCGTTTATTGTGATAAAATCCGCTACACATAATACATTATGGGAAGAGGGAGGAAAAGATTATTTTAAAACCATCATCGAATTTATCGATAGATTTATTCAAGCCAAACCTAACTCCGAAGAGTCATCCTAAAGCAGCCGGTTTGTATTCCGGCACAATTTCCTTAAGAATTTCCACCGATCTTTTCATATCCAACTCCGCAATTGTTTTTTCTAATTCTTTGATTTTTCGATTCAAGAAATCACAATCCAAAGGAGCCAATTTGGAGATATATAATTTTTCGTAATCTGATTTTTCGACCATTTCTGAATCGGTGAGCAGTTCTTCATAGATTTTTTCACCCGGACGCAATCCGGTAAAAATAATATCAATATCTTCAGGATATCTTTTTCCCGAAAGATGTATCATTTTTACGGCCAAATCAAAAATTTTGACTGGCTTGCCCATATCGAATACATAGATTTGGCCCCCGTTACCCATTTCGGCTGCTTTCAAGACCAAATGCGATGCTTCGGGGATTGTCATGAAATAGCGATTAATATCGGGATGAGTTACCGTGACGGGACCTCCTTTTTTGATTTGCCTTTTGAAGAAATGAATAACCGATCCGTTCGAACCCAACACATTTCCGAATCGAGTGACAATGTATTGGGTATTTTTTGCCGTTTCCTGCAAACACCTGGCTATTAGCTCAGCCACCCGCTTGGTAGCACCCATAATGCCGGTTGGGTTTACGGCTTTATCGGTGGAAATTTGAATGAATTTGCGGACGCCGTATTTATCGGCCAATTCCATTAATTTCTTTGTAGCCAAAATATTTACACTTATGCCGTAATAAGGGTCATTTTCCAATACCGGCACATGTTTATAGGCCGCCGCATGAAAGATAATTTCGGGTTTATATGCCTGAAAGGAATATTCCATTTTATCATAATCCTGAATATCGGCCAAAATAGGAACAAAGTTTTTATATCCTTTGTTTTTCAGTTCCACTTCCAATTCATATAAAGGCGTTTCGGCTTGATCGAAAAGATAGATTTTACGAGGATTATAATGTAAAATCTGCCGAACCAATTCACTTCCTATAGAGCCGGCGGCGCCGGTTACCCAAATCGTTTTTCCTTCGATACTTTGTTTTAACTCATCATCATTCAGATGAATGGGAGGACGTTCCAAAAGAGATTCCAAATCAAATTCCTTAATATCTTCTACATTAAAAATATTGTCAATCCATTTTTCCGGCGGAGGTATTGTTTTGATTTTCACACCGGCTTCGATAAATTTTTTGGTTTTATCGAGCAATTTTAAAGGATTGGAAATATTTTGGGTAATAATGACATAATCAATCTGATTTCTTTTCAAAAAATCTTCATCTATGTCATTAAAAGATAAAATGGGAATACCTTGAACCGACCGATTACCTGCAATTTTATCGTCAATGAACCCTTTAAAAATGTATTTTCGTTTTATATCGTTTTTTAAAAGTTCATATGTTCTGATTGCGCCTTCGTCCGTACCGTATATTAATATATTCACAGGAGCCCCATGTTCTCTGGAAATTCTATAATACATTGATTTATAAAAAGCGCGAGCACCCGCCATAATTAAAACTTGAAATAAAGCAATGAGGAAAATAATGGAATAAGGATAGTTAAAAAACTCGGGCAAGTATTCACTGCGGGCCAAAAATGTAGCAATTAAGAGCATAATCGCTACAAGTAAAGACGATAAAGTGATTTGTTTGAAATCCCTCCATCCGGTATGACGCACCACCCCTTTATAGGGTTTGAAAATTAAGAAAGCAATTATACTCAGTATAACAACTATGCCGGTTTGAATTATAACTTTCTTGAAATCAAAATTGAAACTAAAATTAAATCTTACAAAGTAGGAAAACCAAACTACCAGAAAAGAAATAAATAAATCGATTATCATGACCAACCAACGCGGCGAAGAAGTCATAATAAAATCACGAAGAGGAACCCAAATCCTATATATGATAAAATTACTTATTCGATTTAACAATTTTAAATAATTTTTCTCGTTGAATTAGCAGGTACAAAATTACAAATATTAATAATACAATTCCCAGGAGAATGACTTGAAATTTTAAGTTTTTCTGATATAAAGCATAGTGAATTAATAAGCCATTTATAAATGCCTGAGTAATTGCGTATAAAAAAGAAGTTTTTAAATGTGAAAAATGATATACATCCACCATTTTTTGATAAACATGCCAACGATGCGCTTTAAAAACATTTTCTTTATTAAAAAATCTTAATATAATAGTCATAGCACTATCCACTCCATAAAGTAAAACCGTCAATATTAAAACAGGTGATTTTAATTCAACCATATATTTTGTGAGGATAAATAAAATCACAGCTGCCAAGCTCATACTCCCTATATCTCCGGCAAACATTAAAGCATTTTTTCTATAATTAAAAAATCCGAAAACCATTAGAGATATAAAAAGTAAAGGAAATAAATAATCCGGAAGCAAATGATAAATAGCATTTAAATACCAATAAGTTATAACCACAATTATGGAATAAAAACCCGTAATTCCATTTATACCGTCCATAAAATTATAAGCATTAACAAACCCCAAGGAAACAATGATTGCAAGGAGTTTCACCCAAACCGGCATATCGGCTTCATACAAACCGGAAGCATATAAAATTAATAAAATGGAAATTAGTTGAAAAGGGAAACGTTGTTTGGGAGTTAGTTCTTTTAAGTCATCTGTAAATCCCAATATTCCCAGTAATAGAAATCCGATGAAAAAAGCCAAAAATTTTGCATTAAATCCATAACGATATAATTCATAGATGCCAAAAAATAAAATAGCAGAAAAAAAAATGATGCCGCCTCCCCTTACTACCGGGATTTGATGTGAACTGCGCTCCGAAGGAATATCCTTGATATTTTTTTTAATAGCAAATTTCCTATAAAAATATCCGATTAAAAAAAGGATGACAGCTAAGTTGATGTAAAATAATTTACTCATTCTTGTTTTGTTTCGGGATAGAATCTTAAAATTAAAAATGACAAAGCATAAACCAAAGCGGGAGCCACCAACCGCATTGATGAATGAGAAATAGTTAAAAGCCAAAAAGCAAAGAAAGGATAAAAGAATAAATTATTTTTATATAAGGCACCTGTAAAAATAGGAGCCAATAATAGAACGATTAGAGCCGCAATACCAAATAATCCATGTTCACTTAATAACCGTGAGATTTCATTATGAGTGGCTCCTTTAAAACCCATATTTTTTAATCTACCTATTTTTGCCCGCCCGACACCTATTCCTAAAAAGGGGTATTCATAAAAAGTCTTTAATTCTGCTTCAAATAAACGTATTCTCCCTGTAGTAATATCTTTTTTTTGTACGCCTTTTCTATCTTTTCCGGTAAAACGATATAACACAATTCCACTTGTTACTTCCATAACCAAATAAAAACTTATACCTAAAATTAAGGCTGAAATTCCAATACCTAAAAAACTTTTAGTTTTCATAAAAACAAAATCAGATCGCCAACTTGTGTAAATAAAAATCAATATCATGATGATTCCCACAATGGTCCCCCCCCGGGAGAAAGTTAAAAAGGCCCGATAGCTAATCAATGCCAAAAAAAATAAATAAATAGATTTGGATAAAATATCTTTTTCAGTAAGAAGTAAAACAAAAGAAGAAAACATACCTAAACCCAAAATAGTGGCAACTTGATTAGGCCCGAAACCACCGGACGTAGCTTTAATTGCACTAGTGGTAAATACTATTTCTCTTAATGACGGCGTTTTGAAAATCATATAAAAAACAGTGGTAATGACAGGAAGTAATATCCAAAAATTTAATTCTTTGAATTCTTCCAATGTTAATTCTTCTTTCACCAAAGCCATCGCTGCAATACCTAATGCCACCGGACCGACAATATTAAATAATACGGTTTTACGGATGCTTTCAATAAAAAATGACGGCTCATTAGCTTCCAAAAACATCGTTTTAATTACACCGGGTATTAAAAGAACCAAATAAAGTACAAATATGAGAGCATCTTTTTTTAATCCTCTTCGAAATATATAGGCAAGAGATAAAATAATAATCAGATATTTATGTGATTCATAAAAAAATAATCCTTTCGACATCCGTGTAAAGACTTCTGCAGATGTCACATAGGCCATCAAATAAATTAACCATAAACGATTCTTAACAGTAAAAGAAAAAAGAAAGACCAAAGTTATTAATCCCGTAGCATAAAACTTGGCTAAAATGGGAAATTTATATACTAGCCATGCTAAAATAATATGTAAGACAATCAAAAGTAATTTTGTCAGCGACATAAACATGTTTTCATTGCAAAAATAAGGATATTTAACCACATTTTATTCGTGATTCCTTTTTAGCATGATTTTTGTTAAATCATTAAGCAAAAAAATACCGTTATGAGTCATGAAGTAACTGACATAAAGGCACTCAATGAAAAAATAAAAGAAGAAAGTGCTTTTATCGATTTATTAAAAAGAGAAATCAACCGTGTTATTGTCGGTCAGGACAAAATGATTGACCGGCTATTAATCGCCCTTTTGGGGAAAGGACATATTCTTTTGGAAGGCGTTCCGGGATTGGCCAAAACCTTGGCCATCAAAACGCTTGCCGATGCATTGAATGTAAGTTTCAGTCGAATTCAATTCACACCGGACTTGCTTCCCGCCGATATTATCGGAACCTTAATATATAATATGCAAGAAAATAAATTTGAAGTGAAAAAAGGGCCGATTTTTGCCAATTTCGTACTAGCCGACGAAATCAACCGGGCTCCTGCCAAGGTACAATCCGCCTTGCTTGAAGCCATGCAAGAGCGTCAAGTAACTATCGGCGATCAAACTTTCAAACTCGAAGAACCTTTTATGGTGCTCGCTACGCAAAACCCCATCGAACAGGAAGGCACCTATCCTCTACCCGAAGCCCAGACAGACCGTTTTATGCTTAAAACGGTAATCAGTTATCCCGATCAGGAAGAAGAACGTCAAATCGTCAGGTTGAACGTGGATGAAAATTTCGGAAAAGTCAATAAAGTGGCCGGAAAAGAAGAAATTCTTAAAGCAAGACGTGCCGTACGGGAAATTTATATCGATCCTAAAATTGAACAATATATTCTCGACATTGTGTTTGCTACAAGATACCCTGAAAAATACGGTTTGGAAGAACTCAAACCGCTTATTGCCTACGGCGCATCGCCCCGCGGAAGCATCAATTTAACTATTGCATCCAAAGCCAACGCTTTTATTAACCGGCGCGGATTTGTGATTCCGGAAGATGTCCTCAATGTAGTGAACGATGTATTGCGCCATCGAATCGGACTGACCTACGAAGCCGAAGCGGAAAATGTAACCACCGAAGATATTATCAATAAAATTGTGGGAAAAATTGCCGTACCTTAAAATTAACTGTTGGCTATTAACCGTTAGCCATTAACTTTTTTAATGAAAGAATGAAGTAATGAATAACGAAAAACTAACGACTAACAACGATGATGACAAAACAACTAACGTTATTATTTGACAATCAGGTAGTTAATGTTAAGGTTAAAGTTAAAACGCTAACGGCTAAGAGCTAAAAGCTAACCCATGGATACCAAAGAAATATTAAAAAAGGTCCGGAAAATCGAAATAAAAACACGGAAATTGTCGGATAATATTTTTTCCGGAGAATATCATTCTAAATTCAAGGGAAAAGGAATGACCTTTTCCGAAGTTCGTCCATATACTTACGGCGATGATATCCGTAGCATCGACTGGAACGTGACGGCAAGAAACCGCAAACCCTTTGTCAAAATCTTTGAAGAAGAACGAGAATTGACCGTTTTATTGGCAGTGGACATTTCCGGATCGGAAAATTTCGGCACCAAATATCAACTCAAGCGGGAAACCATTACGGAAATTGCCGCCACTTTGGCTTTTTCTGCAATTAAAAACAACGATAAAGTGGGATTGGTATTATTCTCCGATCAAATAGAATTGTTTATACCTCCCAAAAAAGGACGGTCACATGTGTTAAATATCATTCGGCAATTGGTGGATTACGAACCGCAAAACAAGCAAACCGATATTTCCGGCAGCTTACGATATGTATTCAATGTGATGAAAAAACGCGGCATTGTCTTTCTAATTTCCGATTTCTTAGACGAAAATTATGCCGATACTTTAAAAATCGTTTCCAAAAAACACGATTTGGTCGGAATTCGCATCTATGATTCTTTTGAAGAATCTCCTAAAAATGCAGGATTCATTTTAATGCGAGATGCCGAAACCGGCGAAAAGATTTATTTGGATACCGCCTCAAAAAAAATACGAAATCGTATAGCCGAAATTTTTAATAATTATGCTGTATATTTTAAAACTTCCTTCCGAAAAAGCGGTAGCGGCGCTATAGAAGTAAAAACCGGACAATCCTACGTAAAAGCATTAATCAATTATTTTAAATCGGCATGAATATGAAGAAAGGAATCAAGGGTTTTATTATCATATTAATTTCGATGGTTTTCCCTTGGACTTATGCCCAGCAAGTTCAAGTGGAAATTAGCAGGGACACCATAAAAATCGGCGACCAATTGGACTTTTCCATTCAGGTCCCCGCCGATACGACCACCCGTATTCAATTTCCCCGAAATGAATTATTCCAACCCTTTGAAGTGGTTAAACAATTTCCCGTAGATACGCTCATTCAAGAAAAAATCCTTCGGGCCACTTACCGGCTAACCGCCTGGGACAGCGGGCAATATAAAATCCCTTCTCTTCCGGTAAAAATTAATGATAGCATCTTCACAACCGACAGTATTCCCATCTATGTAGCCGGTGTAAAAGTAGATACGACCAAGCAAGGACTTTATCCCGCCAAACCCGCTTGGAAAGTTCATTACAAAACCAAAGTCAAAGTTGGAAAAAAACAGAATAAATTCCTGTGGTGGCTATTAGGACTTTTGATGCTGGGCGGTATCATATACTGGCTTTTTAGACGCAAACAAATTTCCGAAAAGAGCCAAATAGTTTCACCTTATGAAAAGGCAATGGCACGTTGGAACGAACTTGTTCAATCCAAAATTTATTCCACCGATTGGGAACAATTTTATGTCAAATTAACCGACCTGTTGGATGATTATTTGGAAGAAGCCCTTCATATTCCGGCAAAGGAAAGTGTAAGTCCCGAATTGATTAAATTATTATCCCGTTATCGTTTTGAAAACAATAAACCTATTCCCGAAAGATTTTTTAACGACTTAAACGAATTTTTCAAGCGTGCCGACTTGGCTAAATTTGCCCGGACGGAACCATTGCCCGTATTTAGGGAAAAAGATTTACAATTGGTTAAATCTTTTATTACGGACATTCAAGAAGAACTTGATCGTATTGAAGAACAAAAACGTCTTGAAGAAGAAGCGCGACAAAAAATCATACGTGAAAAACAAAAGAAAAAGAATTTAATGCTTTGGATAGGCGGTCTGTTGATCTTGTTACTCTTAGGTTTATGGGCATATCGCCAATATAAACCGCAAATAAAACGGATTTACAGCAACCAAATGAGTATGTTAAACGGTATTCCGCCCGAAACAGCTTGGAAACCGGTGGAATTAGGGTCTCAACCCGCACTTGTATTTACGGCCCCCGACGTACCTGAAGCCGTGACCACTTACTATCCGTCCGATTCCTTGGCATCTATGCTCGACGAATATGCTTTCTTAAAATCGGATATGAAAAACCTGAAGATTTACATATGGCTTTTCGATTTGAAAAAACAAGCCGATAAAAAGATTTTGCTAGATGAAATAAAATCCGGACTGGAAAATGAAACCGGCCAGACTGTTCATATTAGGGAAGATAAAAATCAAGATATCATCTACGGCGAAACCGGTGAAAATGAAGAATTAAAAGGCAAAATTTTCCTGTCGGGCAACAAAGCGCGTATTATTTTGCTTCGATATCCCGGCAATAATAAAAATATTAAAGAAAAAGCCGAAAAAATATTACTCACAACCGCATTGAAAAATTGATGACATATGAAGATAGGCGAAGATTTTGAAATATTAAACCCCGTTTTCCTATGGCTGCTCCTGCTGGTACCGGTGGTGTGGTATTGGCTATACCGGTCGCGGTTAAAAGAACGTCCGTACTTGCGGTTTTCTTTTGCTTCGAAATTAAAAAATATTTTCACCTGGAGGAATCATTTACACAAACTCCTTCCGCTTTTATTGACTTCCGTTTTCGTTCTCATGATTTTGGGTATGAGTCGGCCACGAAATGTGGAATCCGGAAAACATGTCAAAAAAACGAAAGGAGTCGATATTGTTTTGGCTATCGATGTTTCGGCCAGTATGCTGGCACGCGATTTAAAACCGAACCGCTTGGAAGCACTTAAGCGCACGGCTATCGAATTTGTGAATCAACGTCCGAACGACCGCTTTGGTATTGTATTATATGCCGGAGAAGCATTTACCAAAGTGCCGCTTACTTCCGACAAACAAATTGTGATCAATGCCATCAAGGAAATCGATTTTTTTAAATTGGTTAATCAAATCGAACAAGGAACCGCCATCGGAATGGGGCTGGCGGTTGCCGTAAACCGGCTCAAAGACAGCAAAGCCAAAAGCAAAGTAATCATCTTGATGACCGACGGCGTGAATAACACCGGTTCCATTGACCCCGATACGGCATTGGAATTGGCCAAAGAATTCGGCATTAAAGTTTACACCATAGGTATCGGAACCAACGGCATTGCACCTTTCCCTGTCATTACCAGAAACTATACCATTGCCGGCTATCAAATGCAACCCGTGGAAATAGATGAAAAACTTTTGAAAAAAATTGCGAAGGAAACCGGCGGAAAATATTACCGGGCTACAAATAACAAAAAACTTAAGGAAATCTATAAAGAAATAGATAAATTGGAAAAAACGGTGGTGGAAGAATTGCGGTTTTATAATTACACCGAATTATACCGCTATTTACTTATTCCGGCACTGCTATTATTGCTTTTGATATGGATTAGTCGTCAAATGATTTTAAAAACCAATGTCTGATGTTTAGGATAGAAGAACCGGCTTATTTATATTTGTTATTACTCTTGCCTGTTTTGTGGTTTATATTTATTTATTTACAATTAAACAAACAAAAAATACGGCGCCAATTCCTTGATGAAAATCTTCGTAAAAAAATAATCTTCGAATACAGCGCCATCAAGCCCTATGTGAAGATGTTATGGTGGTCATTTACCTTTTTATTTCTGGTCATCGCCCTGGCTAACCCGCAAATGGGGACCAAAATAGAAACGGTAAAACGCAAAGGAGCCGACATTGTATTTGCGTTGGATGTGAGTAAAAGTATGCTGGCCGAAGACGTTAAACCCAACCGGTTGGCCAAAGCCAAACAAATCATCTCCAGAGTGATAGACCAACTGATCTCCGACCGCATCGGCATTGTGGTTTATGCCGGCGAAGCATATCCCGTCTTGCCCATCACCACAGATTATGCCGCCGCCAAATTGTATTTACAAAACATCAATACAGACATGGTATCCACCCAGGGAACCGCAATTGCCGAAGCCATTCAACTGGGCATGAATTATTTCGACCGCGATGAAAGCGATAAAATTCTTGTTATTATTTCCGATGGAGAAGATCACGGTGAAGATGCCATCCAAGCAGCCAAGCAAGCGGCCGAAAGAGGTATTAAAATCTTTACGGTAGGTATAGGTACGGAAACCGGCGGTTTGATTCCCATCCGGCGCAACGGTCAATTGCGCGGATACAAAACCGACCGGGCGGGACAACGGGTCGTTACACGAAGAAATCAAAGTTTACTATACCGGCTTGCCAAAGAAACAGGCGGCACATATATCGACGGAAATAATAGTTATACTGCCGCCAAACAACTTATCGATTATCTAAAAAATCTAAACCGGAAAGATTTTGAAACCAAACGTATTGCCGGATATAAAGATCAGTACCAATGGCCACTGGCAATGGCAATTATTTTCTTTTTATTATACCTATTTACATTGGAACGTGAAACCGTATGGCTTAAAAAATTGAATTTATTTAATGAAAAAACCGAAAATGATGCGTAAAATAGTAGTCATTGTCATATTCCTATCCGCATTATTATCCCACGGGCAAACGCGTAAAGACACCTTGCAAGCATTTGCCAATTTGGGTTGGAATAATTACGAAAAAGGAGATTATGCCGCAGCCGAAAAATACTTCCGCCAAGCCCTTCAATTCGGAAATTCCGACACGGTTCAATACAATTTGGCCGCCAGTTTGCTACAACAAAACCGTAAAAACGAAGCCCTCGAACATTTCAGTCAAGTGGCCAAAATTAGTACAAACGACTCCCTCAAAGCCGATGCTTGGCATAACATGGGAAATATCTACTTCGAAAAAAAACAATACGACAAAGCCGTAGAGGCCTATAAAAATTCCTTAAGATTGCGACCCGGCGATGACGAAACACGCTATAATTATGCCTTGGCCAAAGAAAAATTAAAACAACAACAAAAACAAAATAAAAACAAAAAAAATAAGAAGGATAAAAAGAATAAAAATAATAAAGACAACAAAAACAATCAAAACAAAAATCACAAGCAAAACAAAAAGGATAACCGGAATAATAAAGACAATCAAAACAAGAACCAAGATCAAAATAAAAAGAACCGAAAGGATCAAAATCAACAAAATAAAAATCAAAAAAATAAAGATCAAAAGAATAAAGACCAAAATAAACAAAACCAAAAAAATCAGGGCGATAAAAAGAAAAATCAAGATCAAGATCAAAATAAAGGACAAAAGAAAGACGACCAACAAAAACAAAAATCCGGAAACCAAAAGGATAAATCTCAACAACCCCAAGGGCAAGGCAATCAAAAACAACCCCAACAGCCCAAAAAACAAAAGAGCAAATTAAGTCCCGAAGAAACCAAACGCTTGCTTCAAGCCCTGAAAAACAAAGAAAACCAAACGCTGAAAAAGGTCAAATTACGCAAAGCTAAAACCGCCAAACGTAAGAAAAGCGAGAAAGATTGGTAAAAAGGAAAATTTAACTATCCATTTCCCATATTTCCCGGTAAATCATTTATTTGAGATGGCTCCGAAAACATTTTTATAAAAAATTTTCTCGTAAAAATAAAATAGGCGATATAAAAAATTAGATTCGACTAATTTTTTTTAGATTTGTCTAAAAATTAAATCGTGTCACATTCTCCGTCCGAAGAAAATTATCTAAAAAGCATTTACAAACTCCTTGAACAGGGACGAAATAGGGTAACAACCAATGAATTGGGCCGGATTTTACATACCAAGGCCCCTTCCGTTACCGATATGATCAAAAAATTGCATAAAAAAGGTTATGTGGAATATACGCCTTATTACGGGGTTTCCTTTACGGAAAAAGGGCGACTTCGAGCCAAGGAAATTGTCAGAAAACACCGGTTATGGGAAACCTTTTTGGTAGAAACTTTGCAGTTGCCTTGCGAAACGGTACATGATATTGCCGAGCAACTCGAGCATGTGCATTCCGAAGAACTTATCGATGCATTGGACCGGTTTTTAAACCATCCCGAAACGGATCCGCACGGTCAATTTATACCTAAAAAATAACCTATGCGACGAATTGGTAAATATAAAATTAACAGGGAAAATTTGCTCAAAAAGGCCCTGAAAATCCAAACCGAGCATAAAAAATTTGTGCCGGCCGGCCGGAGCGAAAAAAAATTAGCGGAGCGCTTGGTCTCGGAAGGACTTCTTCGTAAAGAAAATGGAGGTTATCGTCTTACCGAACGAGGAAAAACCGAAGCGGCCGCTATTATTAGAAAACACAGGTTATACGAAACCTATCTGGCCAAACGCACCGGTATTGATATAAAAGACTGGCACCGGCTGGCGGAAAACCGCGAACACCATCTCGACGAAGCCACGATTAACAAATGGGAAAAAGAACTCGGTTTTCCGCTGGTTGACCCGCATGGCGACCCCATTCCCGATGCGGGCGGACAAGTGGAAGTTATCGAAAGTATTTTATTGAATGAACTCAAACCCCGGCAGGCGACATTTTACAAGATCGTTCATTTGGAAGATGAACCGGAAGAAATTTACAACCGGTTGATTGACAAAGGATTATATCCCGGAGTGATTATTCGGGTAATATTTAATAAAGACAAATGGCAATTGGCATTCGAAGGGCTGGAAATAGAAATTCCCGAGGAAGAAGCGCGACTTATTTCGGTTAAAAAAGTGGCGGTGGACCCCGCATATTTTAATCTTATCCGCTTATCGAGTTTGAAAGAAGGAGAGAAAGGAAAAATCATCCGCTTGTCGGATGCCTTATTCGGACTAACTCGTCAGCGTTTATTGGATTTGGGTTTTGTACGCAATGCGATTGTTTCGGTTTATCTCAAAGCACCCCTCCGGGAGCCCGTGGCGTATGACATAAAAGGTTCGACAGTGGCCCTTCGAAAAGAACAGGCGGATAAAATATTGGTTATCAAACTATGAAGTTTTTTGGTAATAAATGTGAGAGTTGTCAATTAACTCGTGTGGAAGGACTCACGCCGTTGGGAGATGCTACCCGGAATTATGATTTTATAATTGCTTTGGCCGGCAATCCCAATACCGGCAAGTCCACGCTGTTCAATGCTTTGACCGGCTTGCAGCAACATACGGGTAATTGGCCGGGAAAAACGGTTGCACGAAAAGAAGGCGGTTTTAAATTCGGAGGGAAAATATACAAAATCATCGATTTGCCCGGCACCTATTCGTTAATGGCCCATTCCGAAGATGAAGAAATAACTCGAAATTATCTTTTTTTCGAAAAACCCGACGTTACCGTCATCGTGGCCGATGCCACCCGGTTGGAACGTAATTTAAATTTAATCTTACAAATCCTGGCCATAACCGACAAGGCGGTATTGGCCCTGAATATGATTGACGAAGCCGAAAAGAAAGGAATTCACATCGACGAACGTCATCTTTCACGTCTGTTGGGCATTCCGGTTGTAAAAACCAATGCCCGGATGCGCTTCGGTTTGGAAGCCCTTTTGCAAACCATTGAACAAGTGGCCACCGGTAAAATCAAAACCCGCCCGTTGCGGCTTCGGTTTTCATCTCCCGAATTACAACGGGCGCTGAAACAAATTGACAAGGAATTGAAAAAAATTCTTCCGGGACTGAAAAACCGGGAATGGATTGCCCTCCGCCTGCTTGCGGGAGATAAATTTATTGAAGAAAGTTTGCGTCATCCCGGCCGTTTTTACGGCATCCAAACCGCACCCGGCATCGAAGATGCCGTGGAACGCTTATTGCAAAGCGTAAAGCGCATCCGGATAGAAAATCAAGACCGGTTTTATGATATCATTACGGAAAATATTTATGAAACCGCCCGGCGGATTATCGACGAAACATTAATCACGGGTAAAGAACGGATTCACAGTCCGCTCGAAGTAAAACTGGACCGGATTATTACCCACAAAATTTACGGGTTTATCATCATGTTTCTCATGCTGGGTTTTGTGCTTTGGCTGACCATCAAAGGAGCCAATTATCCTTCGCAACTGCTTGGTGATTTGCTCATCGGAAAGATTTATCCCGCTCTTAAAACGCTAGCCGGACAAATGCATTTACCCGGATGGCTTGCGGGGATGCTCATCGATGGCGTATATTTGACCACCGCATGGGTCGTTTCGGTGATGCTTCCGCCGATGGCTATATTTTTTCCGCTTTTTACCTTGCTCGAAGATTTCGGATTTTTATCCAGAATCGCCTTTAATTTGGATAAGATTTACAAAAAATCGGGTGCCCATGGCAAGCAAGCCCTGACGATGACCATGGGATTCGGTTGCAATGCCGCTGCGGTGGTATCCACTCGCATTATCGATAGCCCGCGCGAACGGCTTTTGGCTATTATCACCAATAACTTTTCCTTGTGTAACGGTCGCTGGCCCGGTCAAATCCTATTGGCCACAATTTTTATCGGCGCCATGGTGCCCGAAAAATGGTCGGGATTGGCGGCCATGCTGGCCGTAACCACCATAGCCACACTAGGAATTTTTATGTCGTTTGCCGGTTCATGGTTTTTGTCCAAAACATTATTACGCGGCGAACCTTCGGCATTTTACTTGGAATTGCCTCCTTACCGCATTCCTCAAATTCGAAAAACTTTATATACTTCCTTTATCGAGCGCACATTAATCGTACTTTGGCGGGCCATCGTATTTGCCGCACCGGCGGGATTGGTTATATGGCTGGTGGCCAATACCCATATCGGCGGAGAAAGTTTGGCGGCATATATCGTGGATTTTCTGGACAAGCCCGCCGCTTGGCTGGGGCTTAACGGAATCATTTTGCTGGCCTTCATCATCGGTATTCCCGCCAATGAAATAATTATTCCCGCCGTGCTTATGCTTACGATTTTATTATTTGACATTGACCTGACGGGTGTACAAAAAGGTATGCTTACCGAATTATCGGATACCCAAAGTGTCAAGCAAATCCTTACTGCAGGCGGTTGGACGCTTCTTACGGCCGTAAATTATATGTTATTGAGTTTGTTGCACAATCCTTGCAGCACCACCATTTATACCATCTATAAAGAAACCAAAAGTATTAAATGGACAGCAATCGCCACTTTTTTTCCCTTATTAATAGGGATTATTATTTTGTTTCTCATCACCGTGATTTATTCCCTGACCGCCGGAGCCGTTTAAGCATCAATTCATTCGCTTCAACAATAAAAAAAACCGAACTCTCCAATGCCACTTGCTATGAAAGTTTTTGATCAAGGGTCAATGCGACTCACCCTTCGGGTGTTTGAAAAGCGCAGCGACGCCGTGTCCGCCTCAGGCGGGAGGGATTATGTGTCATGTCGAGGGAAGTCCCGATAGCTATCGGGACGACGAGACATCTCATCCCCCCAAAGGTCGATGCAACTCCCACTTCAGTTTGATAAACGCAGCGACGCCGTGTCCGCTTCAGGCGGGAGGAATCTCATTTCCGGACTTTAACGTTCACCTTCACCTTCACTATTTTAAATCTGAAATCGTTAATCCGAATAATTAAATATTACACAATTTGCATCCGATATAGCCATTCATTATTGTATTTTTAACAGAATGACTTATTTTCTTTTAATAAAGTACATATCTAAGACCTTGATTTTCAGGTTAAAAAAAAAAAAAAAAAAAAAAAAAAAAATTAAAAAATTGTTTTTTTTAAATAAAATTTTTATATATTTGTTGTGTGGAAACAAACAAAACTTTCCCGGGAAGTTTAGGGAGGATCCACAAAAAAAGCGCCCCGACTCTGAATTTAGAGCGCAAGTCGGGACGCTCGGGTGTCGAACCACAGGTTCAACACCGCAAAGTTAGGGATTTGCCGGCAGAAATGCAACAAGCCCTTGTTTGCGGTGCCTGTGGTAAGACAATCAAGGTTCGTTTGACGAACCGGCGTAAGCGTAGATGCACGTGCATACACTTACGTTACAAAAGTTGCTTTAGCAACACGGCCGCAAGGCACCGGTAAACAAAGGGCTGTTTAAGGTTTAGGCAAGTCGCTTAGACAAACGGTTTGGTAAGAAAATATCTTAAATGACACACCAATCCACAATAACTGAAACCGGCAAACACCCCGGCGTTTTAAAGGTGCAAACGGCCAAAAGGAACTGTTTGTTTAACCTTTAAAAACGTAAAATTATGAAAGCTAAAAACATCAAAAGTATATTGGCATTTATGCTCTTAATGACATTAACCTTCTCTTTTAGTAATTACAATAAATTTCTTAGAAATCAAGAAAAACACACTAAAAATTTAATTACTCAAAAAGAATATAATAGAAATCCATTACGCTTATTACTATTTTTAATAAAAATAGAATATCAAAGTGGGCATAATGATTATATTGACGGTCGATATGTTGAATGTATAAGAGATGGAGTTTGTTATATTAGAATAAATAAAAAAAGTTCAACTTGGATAGATTTTGATGAGAATATTAAGATTAATGAAGCAAAAATAGCTATTAATAAAGAAAATGGAACAATTTATCTTGTAATACCACCTTCTGATGCTAATTATAAGAAATATTTAAAACCATTTAAAATTGAAAGTCAAACCAACATTGATAAAGGTTTAATAGATATTATATCTCAAAAACTTAAAAAACTTGGATTTAAGAAGCCTCCAAAACCATTACCTATAGGTTCAAAGGTTGAACCTATCAAATATGGTAATTACCTTCTTGTACCAATAGCTGCTTAAATAATAACACCTGGTGGAGTAAATCCACCAGGTGTTATACATATTTAAGTATGAATAAAATTTATTTTTAAAATGAAAAGAATTTTGTTATTCATAATTGGATTAGGAATAATAGTAATAAGTATCTTGTTTTATTTGGCAATTTTTAGAGTAAATCAGGAAGATTTGAATTACATTTCAAAGTTTCCCCAAATAACGCCTGATGAAATAAAAAAAGAAGAACCGAATTCTGTAATAATTTTTATAGACCCTGCATGTCCCGGTGCCCCTCGTTTTGGTCCTAAAATAAAAAAAGGAACTGATCTGTTAGATAGTTTAAAAATTCCGTATTACTTAATAGCAGATGTTTTATATTCCAAAAAAGGTGATTCATTATTGGAGAATTTTATTATGAAGTATGATTACTTAAATAAACCTATTTATTTAATGAGCATAGAACATTTTCCTAATAATTCAGGTTTATTTAATGCAAGAAGACGTTTAAAGGAATTTATAGCAAATACATGTTATAAATGTGATACTTTACCTTATGGTCCCGGGCTACATATTTTTCTTAAGAACGGTCAATTCGAAAAAGCTAAATTAACTTATGAATTAAATCCTAAGGAATTAGAAATTTACAAAAAATAAACTCGAAAAAGTTTTTTGAAGTTATTTTACTTTTCAATTAATTAAAAGTGTACATTTATTTATTATACATGAATACTTTAGCATTCCTCAAAGTGATAAAATTAATAAATTAAGTGATAAAATTAATAAATTAAATTTATGAAAACACTATTGTTTAATATAATTATTTATCTTTTAATTCCCAATGCTTTAACTCAAAACATCCAAACCGATATCAACTGGAATGGACGCTTGTGTAACGGCGGACACGGGATTTGTTATGTTTCTAAAGATGATAAATTAACGGTCAAAACTCAGATTTCATACGATAAGACTTATCATGAGCTGATTTTCCGGATTCGGAAAAATCGAATAGATGAGAACTTGCATAACCGACTTTTTTCTCATCCGGTTAAGAAAAATGTTTATCTCTATACCTTTGATGCGCCCAATTATCTACCTTCAACGGTGTATAAAAGATTGAAAATTACCAAAAGACCCATTAAGAAAGGGGATTACTTATGGATACTACAAAATAACTATTGGGAACTAAGAGTTAAACTCGAATAAAATGAGGAACAAAATTCGCTTACTCGGTATATTGTTGGCTTGGACATGGTCTCTTAGTGCCATGCCTCCAAAGACCGACCAAAAAGTGGACAGCATTTTGACACAAATGTATATGGAAATACAAGCTGTTCATAAAACCTACGACCTACGCCGTGATGTTTTGTGGCAGGAATTACAACAAATCAATAAAGATTTATGGACAGCCAATACACCACAACAGCAGATTTATTTGCTACTACGCAAAGACCGGATTAAAGAACAATTGCATAGATTGAATTTAGATGAACGTACTCAAATTTTTAAAATACGTTACCTTAAAGGATTGTCTGTTATCCGGATTTTATATGAAAAATTATTGGATTTGGATCATCATTTTGCTTCCATCGTTACTTTTAGGGAAATCAACAAAATGGCCAATCCCAATAACTATCCCGAATTCCTTAAAGTAAAGGAGATCATCGAACGCAAAAAAGACCGTAAGCGGTCTTTTGAATTGCCCCCATTGCTTAGTCAAAACTTATATATATCTACCATCGCCACCTTTATTAATCTTTTTAATGCTTCGGCTTCGCCTCAAGAAAAACAAAAGGACCTCGAAAAAATCCAATGTATTTTGGACTTTACACTGCGGATGCATAACGATTTAAATACCATTTATTTTGAAATGGAATTTCTGCGTAAAAGCAATGACAAGGTTTTAGAGGATATACAAACACTGTTTAAAGAATACACCAAACCCATAAAATACTTTGTTTCGCTAAGCGAATGCCGGATGAATGATGATTGGGACACGATACAAGAAAAACTCAACAGGTATTTGGAACAGCTTCAGGATGCCATGGATAAAGAGGATGAACAACGTATAATGAAAATGCAAATTGACCTTAATTTCCCTATCGATCAATTATTGCAGTTTCTGAATAAGTATAATATTCACATCGATCAATCTGCCAAATTTTATGAAAAATTCAAAATCATACTGGATAGTTATGAGAACGAGCCGGTATGTGATGCTTCCTTACCGGCGGCCTATAAGAAATTGAAATCAGATATCGATATTACCATTCAAAAATTTAATACGGCCTATAAACCGGTGGGTATTAACGGAAGTAAATTAAAGGAAATTTTATATGGTATAAATGAATATGAATAATTAAACTTGGTAAAAAATATAAAATGAAGCCCCATCTATCTTATCTATAAATTCTAAAATCTTCAATCATTAATCTTCAATGTTATACAATGCAAGAGTCTTCGCTCGAGGGTCAATACGACTCACCCTTCGGGTTTGATAAGCGCAGCGATGCCGTGTCCGCCTCAGGCGGGAGGGATCTCATCTTTTCAGTATTTGAGATTCCTCCTCCCGGTGGTCGTCGGAATGACATTTTTATCATCCCCCAAAGGATTCCTTGGACGAGGGTCGATGCGACTCACCCTTCGGGTTTGAGAAGCGCAGCGACGCCGTGTCCGCTTCAGGCGGGAGGGATCTCATCTTTTCAGTATTTGAGATTCCTCCTCCCGATGGTCGTCGGAATGACATTTTTATCATCCCGCAAAGGATTCCTTGGACGAGGGTCAATACGACTCACTCTTCGGGTTTGATAAACGCAGCGACGCCATGTCCGTCTCAGGCGGGAGAAATCTCATTTCCGGACTTTAACGTTCACTTTCACTTTGACTATTTTAAATCCGAAATCGTTAATCTGAAATCTGCAATCTGCAATCTGAAATCTCCAATCGTTAATCTAAATTCCGTATCTTGCATTAAAATTGAGTGAATGGAAATTTTGCTCCACCCCGAAGCATGGCTGGCCCTTTTGAGTTTGACACTCTTGGAAATCATACTTGGTGTGGACAATATTTTGTTTATTTCCATTCTTACGGCCGAACTTCCCGCCCATCAACAGTCCAAAGCACGCCGGTTGGGTTTGGCTTTCGCCTTGATTTTCAGAATACTCTTTTTACTGGGCATAAGTTTTATTATTCGCTTCACCTATCCCATCATTGAATTTTGGAAAGTCTCGTTGAGCGGACGGGATTTGATTTTGCTCTTCGGCGGTTTGTTTTTGCTCTACAAAAGTACGGTGGAAATTCACGAAAAGGTTACCGGAAGAGAAAGAAAACCCGGCATGAAAATCAAAACGGAATCCTTGGCATGGGTGGTGGTCCAAATTGTGATGTTGGATATCGTATTTTCGTTCGACAGCATATTGACGGCCATCGGACTGACCAAACATGTGATTATCATGGTTATAGCCGTTATTATTTCGATGATTATCATGATGATTTTTATCAACGACATTGCCGATTTTATTTTGAAGCATCCCACCTTACAAGTATTGGGACTCTCGTTCTTGGTGATGATAGGAACACTCCTTATAGCCGAAGCATTTCATTATGAAATACCGAAAGAATACATTTATTTTGCATTTTTCTATTCATTCATTATCGAGTTAATTAACTTAAGAATCAGACCTGAAAACAAATAAATTAACTATGATTGAAAATATAAATAAAAAAGGAAATGATTTTGACACGGCCTATAAGATTTACAAGCCGGAGCAAATTGTCAGAATTTTAGAAAAAGAGAAAAAAGACGGTCAAATTACGGATTTCGAATGGTTAAAACGCAACGACGAGTTTTATGAAGTTTTCGTGATAAAATACAAAAACGGTGAGTCTAAGAAAATTTATTTTAACGTTACCGATTTACTTAATCTTTATTAGTACGCACGCCCAACAATTGGCATTGCTTAAGTATAAAGGCGGCGGGGATTGGTATGCCAATAAACGGACTTCCTTGCCTAATTTGATTGCCTTTGCACGGGCCCATGACTTTGCTATCGATGAAGAGCAAGCCGTGGTGGAAAGCGACAATCCCGAAATTTTTCAATATCCTTTTGTACATATGACGGGACACGGACGTGTATTTTTTGACGAAGCGGATGTTAAAAATCTGAAAAAATACCTCGAATCGGGCGGATTTTTGCATATTGACGATAATTACGGCATGGATAAATATGTGCGAAAAGAAATAAAAAAATTATTTCCGGACCGGGAGTTAAAAGAATTGCCTGCCGATTTTGAGATATTTCACAATTATTATGATTTTCCCGGCGGACTTCCCAAAATTCATGAACACGACGGCAAACGGCCCCAGGCCTTCGGCATCTTTATCGATGACCGGCTGGTATTGCTCTATACTTACGAAACGGATCTGGGCGACGGATGGGAGTCATACGAAATTCACCACGACCCGCCCGAAAAACATGAATTGGCGCTCCGGATGGGTTTAAATATTTTATATTATGTGTTTACCAACTGAAGTTTTGTCTGTAACGAAAATGAAGAAACGCCCAAAATTCATTTTAAAAAAATCCGGAAAATTTCCATGAAAATACTTATCGAAAATATCAAACAATTAATTCAAGTCCGCGAAGAAGTGCCGGCTCCGCTCCGCGGAAAAACCATGGACGAACTACCCGTTATCGACAATGCATTTCTGTTGATTGAAGACGGTATTATTTCGAACTTCGGCCCCATGGAAGAAATGCCCGTCATCCATGCCGACCAAGTAATTGATGCAAAGGAACGTATGGTTTTTCCCGCTTGGGTCGATTCACACACACACTTGGTTTTTCCCGAATCACGTTACGGGGAATTTATCGATAAAATAAGAGGATTGTCTTACGAAGAAATTGCCGCCAAAGGAGGCGGAATTTTAAACTCGGCACGCCGGTTACGCCAAATGTCCGAAGACGAACTTTACGAGAAAGCCGAAAAACGTCTCCGCTTGCTTAAACAATATGGCACGGGTGCAGTGGAAATTAAATCCGGCTACGGTTTGAGCACCGAAGGAGAATTAAAAATGCTTCGGGTAATCAAACGCTTGAAAGAAAGCGAAAACATTCCGGTTAAAGCCACTTTTTTGGGAGCACATGCCGTTCCCGAAAATATGAATAAAGCGGATTATGTTCGGTTAATCGTCGAAGAAATGCTACCCGAAATAGCCAAGCATAATCTGGCCGATTATGTGGATGTCTTTTGCGAAACCGGTTACTTCGATACGCAGGATACGGAAATCATTTTGGACGCGGCCGCCAAATACGGGCTCAAACCCAAGATTCATATCAATCAATTTACTGCTATAGGCGGCATTGAAATAGCGGTAAAATATCATGCTGTTTCGGTGGACCATTTGGAAGTGATGACTGAACAGGATTTCCGGGCACTTCAACACTCCGACACGGTTGCTACGGTATTGCCGGGATGTTCCTTTTTTATCCATATTCCTTATGCGCCTGCCAAAGAAATGATTGAACGAAATATCACCTTGGCTCTCGCCACGGATTTTAATCCCGGATCGGCTCCCTCGTGGAATATGAATTTTATGGTCTCGCTTGCATGTATCAAACAAAAACTTACCCCCGCTCAAGCCATCAATGCCGCTACCGTCAATGCGGGCTATGCTTTGGAACTGCAACACGAAGCCGGTATGATTAGAAAAGGTACGCCGGCCAGGGTTTTTCTCAGCATCCCCTTGACCCATTACGGCGAATTGCCTTATTATTTCGGTATCAATCCGGTGGAAAAAACAATAGGGTTTTAAAGGAGACATATTTTTTTGTATATTTGCAATTCGAAAACAAGACAAGAAAATCATGAAAAAAGGTATTCATCCGGAAAACTACAGATTAGTGGCATTCAAAGACATGTCAAACGGCGATATATTTCTGATGTATTCGACCGCCGAAGCCAAAGAAACCATCGAAATTGACGGACAGGAATTACCCTTGGTCAAAGTGGAAATTTCACGTACTTCACATCCTTACTACACCGGTAAGATGAAATTGGTGGATACGGCCGGACGTATTGATAAATTCCGCAGGAAATACGCCAAATTCAAAAAATAATTTGTACTAAAAAAAATTAAAATTCCGGTTTTTTGCCGGATTTTTTTTAAATGAAAATTTTTTCTTAAATTAGCATACTAAAACAGAATAAAACTATTGGCTATGAAAAAAGTCGTATTATCATTAATTATATTTTCTTTCCTTTCACTGGGTTCATTGAAGGCCCAGTTCACCAACAAAGGTTATGTGGTGATTAACGGAAGTTTCTCATTGGTAGTCAAAAATTTGGACTTTGTCAATGAAGGAACCGTCGAGATGAAAGGTAACGGTAAACTCTATATGCGCGGAGGTGCTAACGGCGGAGATTTAATCAATAACGGTACTTTCGGAGACAACACGCTGTCGGAAACTTATCAAGTTATTTTCGACGGAGATGCCGATCAAGCCATCAAAGGAAGCAATGAGCCGTTTTTCGATCAATTGATTACCGCTCAAACCGGTACTGTATCGGTAACGCAAGAAATTGATGCCACTGCCAACAAAATTAAGGTGGGCGATGCAGGCAATTTGTTCGATTATAGAGTGAAAGACCCGTCAAATTCGGGGCTCAGATTAAGCGTTGATCATTTTGATTTAACCGGTAACTTGCGCCTGTATGACGATTCGCAAATTTTACCCACTTCGGATAATGCAAGTTTTTCAGCCACCGGTGTTGGAAATCTATATCGCGATCAACTGGGTACCGGTAACAAATACTGGTATAATTACTGGTGTGCACCGGTTAATATGCATGATAATGACAGTAATTGGCAAGTTGATCTTTTGATGGATGGTCGCGATCCCGAAAATCCGCAACCTATAAATTTTGTCTATGAACATGATGCGGATGGTTCTAACCAGGTAAATAGCGGCCAAAATCCAGCTTACTTGAACGAAGCATGGATATGGGTATTTAGAAATACCGGTAACGATTATGCCAACTGGGTTTATGTGGGAAGTACGGGAAATATAAAACCCGGTGAAGGATATTCCATGAAGGGACCGAATATTTTTAACGCGCCCCGTCCGGGTAGTTCGGGAAACACCGAATTTAAGGCCTATACATTTGCCGGTGAACCCAACGGAGGGTCTTATAATTTAACTTTAAGTGCAGGAAATATGTATTTGGTAGGTAATCCCTTTGCCAGTGCAATGGATGCCGACGCATTTATTAATGAACATCAAAATATCATTACCGGAGATTTGTATTTCTGGGAACACATAAGTGGTCAAGATCATTACTTGCATAATTATGTGGGTGGTTATGCTACCTATAACTTATCGGGTGCTACACCTGCATCGGATTGGCAAAATAATGGAGCCACCGGTACTAAAATTCCCGGTCAATATATCCCCGTTGCGCAAGGTTTCTTCGTAGAAGCCCAAAATGGCGGCACGCTTACCTTTAAAAATTCCCAAAGAGAATTTGTTAAAGAAGACGGAAGTAATTCGGTATTTATGCGTTCTAATTTGACCGATATTCGCTTATATTATACCAATCCTGACGGATTACGTCGCCACTTGTTATTGGCTATTCGTCCGAATACCACTATGGATGACGATTGGGGCTGGGATGCCAAAGCGGCTGACAACAACACGAATTTCGGAGGCGATATGTTCTTTAAAATCGGCAATAATGATTATGTGATTCAAGCCATTCCCGAAATTACGGAAGAAACACGTCTTCCGCTTCATATTACCACCAATACCGACGGCCAAGTGGAAATCGGTTTGACCGAATTGATGAACGTTCCTTCGGATATGGAAATCTTTATAGAAGACAGCCAAGAAGCACAAACCTATCCGATTTCATTGACATCGCCCTTTACCACCAACCTGCCTACCGGCGACTTTACCGATAGATTCTTCCTTGTTTTCCGTCCTTCAAGCACGATGAGTGCGGACGAAGATCTTATATCCGACATCAAAGTTTATTATAACGATAATTACGTGATCATTAAGAATCCGCGTTCGCAACAAATCGACAAAGTGGACATCTTCGATATGCAAGGAAAATTGGTTATTTCCAAAGCATTTAACTCGAAAGAACAAATGCTAAAACTTCCCGTTCAAGCCACAACCGGTGTGTACCTGTTCAACGTACATTCGGGTAATGCGGTGAAAGGAGGTAAATTCATTGTAGAATAATCATTTCATAATATAGATTAAAAAACCGTCCGGAAAACCGGGCGGTTTTTTTGTTGATGAATGTCGATTTTACATGGAAAAAATATCATTATCTTTGTTACTAAACTCATATTATGGTCAAGGTTTACGAAGTAAAAAACAAAAACGATTTAAAAAAATTCATTTCCCTCCCTTACCGGCTTTATAAAAACGACAAAAATTGGATTCCTCCAATCAAGAAAAGCGAACGGGAATATTGGACCCGCCATCCTGGTTTGAAAAAAAATCCGGTCAAATTGTTTCTGGCCGAAAAGGACGGAAAAATCGCCGGACGTATTGCTTTTCTCATCAACAAAAGATATAATGAACTTCATGATAAAAAAACAGCCCGTTTTTTTGCTTTTGAAGCCATCGACGACAAGGAAGTCATTGATCAATTGTTTGAAAAAGCCGAAGCGGAAGCCAAGGAACACGGCATGAATCACATTCACGGTCCCTTGGGTTTTAATAACTTGGACCACCAAGGCATGCAAGTGGAAGGATTCGATTGGCCACAAACCATGGTGTCGGTATATAATTTTCCTTATTATAAAGATCACCTGGAACGCTTGGGCTACCGAAAAGAAATCGATTGGATTGAAAATCGCATCCGGTTGAATGAAAATGCTATAAAACGTGGAAAAATCGGAAGACAAATCATCGAAAAACGTTACGGACTCAAGGCATGGCAACCGGCAAACAAAGAAGAATTTATCAGTGTAACCGAAGATATTTTTAAACTCTACAATGAGGCCTATAAGAATTTGCCTTATATGGTGCCTTTGGATGACGAGGAGATAGAATTTTATAAAAAATCTTACATGCAAGTTTTGTTGCCGGAATGGGCTTTTTTTGCGCGCGAACCCGAACAAAATAAAATTGTGGCCTTCTTAATTACCATGCCTTCCTTGGGTGATGCGCTCCGCAAAGCCAAAGGGCGGCTCTTCCCCTTCGGGTTTTATTACATCATGCAGGCATTAAAAAAACCGAAAGAAATCGATGCGGCCATCATCGGAGCCGACCCCGAATACGATAATAAAGGCGCGGCGGTAATTGTGTTTGAAAAATTTCATGAAGTGATGCTCAAATACGGCGTGGATACTTTTGAAACCGGAGGCGTTTTTGAAACCAATAAACCGGTATTGGCCAATTGGAAAAATTACGATGCCATCCAACATAAACGAAAAAGAGTATATGGAAAATCTCTATCATGATAAACTTCCCGGTACCGGTACGAGTATTTTTGCCGTGATGTCGGGTCTGGCCCGGCAAACGGGAGCAGTAAATCTGTCGCAAGGATTTCCCGATTTTGACGTATCGCCCGAATTGATTGATTTGGTTTATAAGTTCATGCGCGAAGGAAAAAACCAATACGCCCCCATGCCCGGCGTTCCGGAATTGACACAAGCCGTTTCGAATAAAATAAAGAAACTTTATGACAAGACCTATCATCCCGACACGGAAATAACCGTTACGGCAGGTGCCACTCAAGCCCTTTTTACGGCCATTCAAGCATTTGTTTCGTCCGGCGACGAAGTGATTATGTTTGAACCGGCATACGATTCCTACTTGCCCTCAGTCAAACTTGCCGGGGGAAAACCGGTGTTTATACGGTTGGAAAAACCGGATTTCCGTATAGATTGGAATAAGGTCAAAGAAAAGATTAATGATAAAACCCGTTTGATCATTGTCAATACGCCCAACAATCCGGGTGGATATGTATTGACGGAAAACGACTGGAAAATTCTGGCCGGTCTCACCGAAAATACGCGAATCATTATACTGAGTGACGAAGTTTACGAGCATATTATTTTTGACGGGCTCAGTCATGAAAGCGGCATGAAATACCCGCAATTGCGGGAACGGCTTATGGCCGTGTTTTCCTTCGGGAAAACCTTTCATGCCACCGGATGGAAAACCGGTTATGTGGTCTCGGACGAAAGATTAATGAACCTGTTCCGGAAAGTTCATCAATTCAATGTATTTTCGGTCAATACACCCATGCAATATGCATTGGCCGAATATCTCAAAAACGAATCCAATTATTTGACTTTACCGGCATTTTATCAAGCAAAAAGGGATTTTTTTACGGCACAATTGAAAGATTCGAGATGGAAAATCATTCCCACGTCGGGCACCTATTTTATTTTAATGGATTATTCGGCCATATCGGACGAAAACGAATTTGATTTCGCCGTCCGGCTTACCAAAGAATTCGGAGTGGCCTCGATTCCTTTGTCCTCGTTTTATCATGACAAATTCGAACAATCCTGTTTGCGATTTTGTTTTGCCAAAAAGGAAGAAACGCTCCGCAAAGCGGTGGCGCTGCTTAAAGAAATCCGGTAAAATCGATTTATTTTCTTCCCTCATTTCTCATCACCGGTCGGTCACGGACTCCTTCGGAGGATGATTCCGACAGCCGTCGGAACGACCCCCACGTCCCATAGATTATCTTCAATAAAAAAACACCACCCGAAAAAGGCGGTGTTTTTAAAGTCGGGATGACAGGATTTGAACCTGCGACCCCCACGTCCCTAACGTGGTGCGCTAACCGGACTGCGCTACATCCCGAATTAAAAGGGCGGTGCAAATTTACACCTTTTTTATATTTCAGTCAAATTATTTTATGAAGGATTCCAATACTTCCGCCGGGGTACGGCTATAGATTTCCAAAACCTTATTGATTTTTGGATATAACATTTCGTCTTCTTCAATGAATTTTATTTCTTTTCGATAGGGTTTGAGGAAAAGTTTCACATTTTCGGAAGAATTTTTATTCCTGAAATACAATGCTTGATTGGCCGTTAATAATTCCACAGCCAATACATATTTGGCATTTTCAATAATACGAGCCGTTTTCAGAACGGAATTAGCTCCCATGCTCACATGATCTTCTTGACCGTTGCTGGACTCTATGGAATCCACACTATTCGGATAGGACAATTGTTTGTTTTGATTGACCAAAGAAGCGGCCATGTACTGAGGAATCATAAAACCCGAATTTAAACCGGGCGACGGTGTTAAATAAGCGGGAAGTTGGCGTTTGCCGGAAATCAAGCGATAAGTTCGTCGCTCGGAAATATTGGATAGTTCGGAAACGGCAATGGCCAGCATATCGGAAGCAATGGCTAGCGGTTCGCCGTGGAAGTTACCGCCCGAAAGAATTTGTCGATTGTCGGCATCTATTATCGGATTGTCGGTTACGGCATTTATTTCAACGGTAAAAGTTTCTTTTACCGAATTCAACACATGTTTTACACTTCCATGAACTTGCGGCACACACCTGAAAGAATAAGGGTCCTGTACATGCTGCTTGGAAGAATGAATAATTTCACTATCCTTTAAAATCGCTCGAATACGCCGTGCCGTTTCGGCTTGGCCTCGATGTGGACGAATTTTTTGTATGATTTCCGAAAAAGGTTCTATTCTTCCGTTATATGCCTCTAAAGAAGTAGCGGCAATTAAATCGGCCCAAATATCCAATTTTTCGGCTTCCCATAAATTTATGATACCCAATGCGGTCATAAATTGCGTGCCGTTTAATAGCGCCAAACCTTCTTTGGCCTGCAAATGTATGGGGGACCAATGAAGTTTTTTTAAAATTTCTCGAGCAGAATATTTTTTTCCTTTATACCGTACTTCTCCTTCGCCTATCAAAGGTAAAGAAAGATGGGCCAAAGGGGCCAAATCGCCGGACGCGCCCAAAGAACCGTTTTCATAAACTACCGGAAGAATATCATGATTATAAAAATCAACCAAACGTTCTACGGTTTTTAATTGCACTCCCGAATATCCTTTGGATAAGGTAATGATTTTTAATAAAAGCATCAATTTAACCGCTTCACCGGAGAGTTCATGACCGGTACCGCATGCATGACTTTTAACCAAATTTTCCTGAAGCAATTGCATTTCCTCAGGCGCAATCCGCAAGCGGTGCAATGAACCGAAACCCGTATTAATACCGTAAATTGCTTTTTGATTGTTTTGTATTTCTTCGTGTAAAAAACGATATGATTTTTCGATCTTTTTCTTTGCGGCTTCTCCTATCTTTATTTCTTTGCCGGAATAAAAAATCTTCTTCAAAAATGCCAAATCAAAATTATTCTTATCGATATAGTAAACCATACCTTAGTAATTTTTCTAAAGATAAAGTTTCTTTTACATATGATATATGATAAATAAATATAATTGATAATTTTTTCAATAAAAATTAATTTTTTAATAAAATAAATAATTATCTAACAGATTTCAATAAATTAATTGCAAGCATTGATAAGTTTCAATGGTTTTTATGTTTTTTTTTATTATATTTGAGATAAACTAAAAACACGTTTATTATGCGAATAAAACATTTATTAACTGGAATCCTCCTAATGGCCTTCAGTATCACGTGGGCACAGAACTTGGAGGTAAAAGGTACGGTAACGGATAATTCCGGGGAACCGCTTCCCGGCGTTAACGTGGTAGTTAAAGGTACGAAAAAAGGAACCGTAACCGACTTTGACGGTCATTACAAAATTAAAGTTCCGAAAGGATCCGTCTTGGTCTTCTCTTATATGGGTTACGGAGATAAAGAAGTCAGGGTAAATAAACCCGGCGTTTACAATGTATCGCTGAGTCCTACGGCTGAAGCCCTCGACCCTATTATAGTAACCGCTATGGGTATCAAAAAGAAAGAAAAATCATTGGGTTATGCCGTTCAGGAAGTTAAAATGGATAATTTAAAGACTCCTCAAACCGATGTCTTCACTTCCATTCAAGGCGAAGTCTCGGGGGTGTTAATTCAACAAACTTCCGGAACACCCGGTGCCGGTGTGGATATTTTAATTCGCGGTATTACTTCCATTGACCCGAACCAAAATAACCAACCCTTAATTGTAATTGACGGTATTCCGGTAAGTAATGATGTGTTTTACGGTAATATATTACCTAGCAACGGAACCAATGCGCCGAGTGCAGCACAACAATTTTCATTCTCCAACAGGGGATTGGATATCAATCCCGAAGATATTCAAAATGTAACCGTCTTGAAAGGTGCCGCCGCTACGGCATTATACGGGATTAAAGCCGCTAACGGTGCTATTCTTATCACCACCAAAAAAGGATTTGCAGGCAAACCTACCTTCTCATTTACTTCTAAAGTGACAACCAATCATATCACCAAATGGTTCGAACCGCAAACCAAATGGCGTGAAGGATATAAAGGTGTTGCGCGTGCTACGATGGACCCTAATCATCCTGATGTCGCCCCTATTCAAATTCGTGGCTATGGACCCAATAAAGGGGTATGGTTGCTCAATGGCGCACCCTATAGTTTCCATACTTGGGGACCTCTTTATAGTGAAGATAACGACTCATCTATCAGATTCCATAATGTATATGATGAATTCTTCAGAACAGGGGTGAATTATGACAATAGTTTCTCAATGCGAGGAGGTACGGAAAAATACAATTACTACATGTCATTAGGTAATATTTTTGCAAAAAGTATTGTGCCGTTTACCGATTACAATAAAACTTCCTTGCGATTTAGAGGAGAATATAAATTAGGGGAAAATGTAAAAGCTGAGTTTTCGAGCAATTACATTTACACACACAGCAAATTACCTAATAACGGGGATAAATCCATTATGAGTTCCTTGGCCTATTGGAGCACCTCATTCCCTTTGGATAGAATTTGGGGACCCGACGGTCGTTCTTGGAACTATACACCTTACTGGATCGACAACCCGCAATACTTCTCCTATATCAGTAGTTTTAAATCCGAATTAAATCGTTTTATCAACGGATTGAATATCACTTATTTAATTAATGACCATTGGAATTTCAAATTCCGGGGTGGAGTAGATACTTACACCGATGCACGTAACCGATTTGTACCGCCGGATTTGGATGTAGGTACCCAAGTAAACGGATTTGTATATGATGCCAATGTCAAATTCAGACAATTGGACGCTAATTTCTTGCTCAACTACTCGAATGATTTAACCGATGACATTAAAATAAAAGCTACATTCGGTAATGAAGTCTTGGCGAAAAAATTTACCTACGATTGGGTAAGAGGCGAAGGACTGGTGGTGCCGGATTATAATCATATATCTAACACCACCAATCTTTACAGCGGAGAAAAAACCAAAAGAAAACGCTTGGTAGGTGTATTTTCCGAAATAAGTTTGGATTATAAAGATCATGTTTTCCTTAATCTCACGGGTAGAAACGACTGGACATCGACTTTCAAAAAACAACACCGTTCATTCTTCTATCCTTCAGCTAGTTTGGCCGTGGTCTTCCATGATATGATTGACAAAGATGAAGATATGTTCTCATTCGGAAAAATCCGTTTGGCCTATGCCGAAGTCGGTAAAGACGCCCGAATCGGAGTATTGGGTCAATATTACTATTTAACCAATACCCTTCCCGGCGGCGTGCCCGGCACTTATCAAAGCAGCTTTATGGGAGACGTAAATGCCCGGCCGGAAAAACAAATGACCAAAGAAATCGGATTTGACCTGAGATTCTTTAATAACCGGATAAAAATCGATTATACCTATTATGATATTATTAATAAAGACCTGCTCTTTAGCGTACCTACACCTAATAGTAGCGGTTTAAGCTCGGTATATCGTAATGTGGGAAAAATCCAAAATTGGGGACATGAATTAAGTTTGAGCGGATATTGGATAAATAATGATAAAATCACATGGCGAACCACGATTAACTATACCAAATCCAAAGGTAAAGTATTGGAATTGGATGAAAATGTCGATCAAATTATTTTCGGACGCGGTAATGCCGCAGTAGTATTGAACATGGTCAAAGAAGGTGATTATTTGGGATCACTTTACGGGTTCACTTGGAAATATAATGATGACGGACAAATTATTGTGGATAGCAGAAACCGACCGCAAATAGATTGGTCCGAAAGAAAAATAGTAGGTAATGCTTTTCCGAAATGGGTAGGTAGTATTGGAAATCATTTTACTTTCGGTAATGTAGGATTCGGATTCAATATCGAATATAAAAAAGGAGGTGACATTTACGACGATTTCATCAGAACCGCCGTGCGAAACGGAAATGCCAAAGAGACCGAAGAACGCTATGTGGAATATGTATGGCCGAATTCCGTAAAAGAAACCTCACCGGGTGTATATGTACCTAACAATGATCCGATGGAGAAAAACGAATATTGGTATCGATACACCCGATACACTTATGCAGCCGAAACACAATTACGTGACGCTTCATGGTTAAAATTACGTAATCTTTATCTTTCTTATAAATTACCCGAAAAATATTTGAAAGAAACATTCATTGACAAGGTCACGTTCAATTTGTCCATGAGTAATTACATACTTTGGAATAGACATCCCGGCTGGGATCCCGAAGGTTCTCAATATGCCGCCGGTAGTAATGTGTACGGCTTTACAGGTTACAGCACGCCTTTGACCACTAATTACAGTTTAGGCATTAATGTTCAATTATAAAACCTTTTAGACATGAAAAAGATTAAAATATCCATAATTCTAATGATTTTACTCGGTTTGGGGGCATGTTCCGACGAATTCTTCGAAGTAAACACGCCTTCAAACGTAATCGATAAAGACGCCGTAAGCGTTAAAACACAATTGCCTTATATTGAGGTGAGACTTTCCGGCATGCATTTTAGCGTGGCTTATCAAACGGCCCGTTATGCCCAGCATGTGGCTTCTTATCATATCGGAGGAACCGACACCCATGACCGAACTTCGCTGGCAGGGGCCTGGTCCACATTTTACCTAAGAATTCTCAGTAATTTACGTGTACTTCAAGAAAAGGCCGAGGCCAATGAATACAACCATTATTTGGGAATTTCACAGGTTTTGGAAGCCCTGGCCGTTCAACTGGCCACCGATCAATGGGGAGATATTCCTTATTCGGAAGCCGGCTATACCAGTGATAATTTCTATCCCAAAGTGGATTCGCAAGAGGAAATTTACAATGCTTTACTTACCCTATTAGATAAAGCCATAGCCAATCTTTCCGCACCGTTGAAAGGAATTCCTCCGGGAAATGACGACGTAATCTATCACGGAAATATAGACAAATGGTTAAAAGCGGCTTACACGCTTAAAGCCCGTATATATTTGCATCTAACCAAAAGGAATCCGTCTTATTATAACGACGTGTTAAATGCTTTGCAAAACGGTTTCACTTCCGTACACGATGATATGCAAATATTTTATGACGAGACAGCGCGAAATCCTTGGTTTACCTCGGTAGTAGCAGCAAGAAGAACGGGGAACCTTTCATTACTTTGGTCCGAGCAATTAATTGATTATATGAACGGTACGGATATTCCGTTTACAAACATAAGTTGGGATCCTCGTTTGCCCTTATACGCAGATAATAGCGGAAGCGAGATATATATAGGGGCTGTCAATGGTAGCGGCGGAGGTGCACCCGGTGGAGGTAATGCCAATGCCAACTTGGCCGATGATGCTTACTTTAAAGAAGATGCACCCATTTTTATGCTTACCTATATGGAAGCAAAATTTATGGAAGCTGAAGCACAATTTGCTTTGGGTAATAATGCCGGAGCATTTGCCGCATATCAAGAAGGAATACGAGCAAGCATGGCAAAATTAAATATCCCTTCGGGAGACATTCAAATGTATTTGGATGAACCAGCAGTAAATACCGGCGAAGCCAATTTAACGATGAAAGATATTATGATGCAAAAGTATATTGCACTCGTTGTTCATCCCGAAGTATGGACGGATTTGCGTCGCTATAATTTCGATCCCAATATCTATGTGGACTTGGACTATCCCGAAAATCGCACTACCGATATTCCGATGGGAGAATGGCCCCGAAGAGCCGTATATCCCGGATCGGAAGTGGATAGAAATCCGAATGTGGATCAAGTGGAAGAATGGTGGGCTCGATTATGGTGGGATCAATAATTTAGATTTAAATATTAATAAAAAAAAACCGCTCGATCATGAGCGGTTTTTTTTATGGCTCTTTCTATTTTTTAAACGACATATCAAAAAAAGTATTTCCAGTAAAATTGGTAAAATAAAGGTTTGACAAAAAAATCCTTCTCAAAATTTACTTAATAAAAAATATAGCCCAAACTCAATCCGCCACCACCGTAAGGTCCGGCATTATATACCAATTGTAAATAAAATTTCTCAAATTCCAAACGGCCACCGGCTTCTATTTTATATCGAAAATAATTTCCCGTAATATCAAGGGGATCGTCCACATCTTTGGCCACTACCGAACCAAATCCCATCGGATCGCTTATGTAAATGGGATATCTTCCCGTAAGCATAATACGCGAATAGCCGTAATTCGTTCCACTGCCTACAAAAAGGGTAAATTTTTCACCCAACGAATAATCCAAATACATGCCGGCATACAAACTCATATAATAGGCATTTAAATTTTGATTGTCATACGGGCCGGTAGCATTTCCTGTAATTGTAACGGGAGTTGAAATTCCCCCGGGTTTTACTTCCAAATGACTGTGACCGTAAAAAAACGCACCGCCTATTTGCATACTCATTCCCAAACGTTTCCCCTTAAGCGAATGAATTATACCGCTCATGTCTTGCTGATAGTATATTCCCGCCATTCCGACTTTCATTCCGGTTGTGGGAAGAGGCACATACGGAATAAAATTAAAAATCAGATTGGCTGAAGAAAACCGATAGGTTATCCCCAAGAAAGGCAAAAGCATAGACGGATACTGTTTGCCACCGGGAGTTTTGAATTTAATTAAGGGCTTGCCCATTAAATTTTTCTCTTTCGAAACCAATGTGATATGCCGCAACGAATCGCCTAAAATGGTCTGTGCCATCACTTCATGAGGATTTTCCGGCACAAAATGAGTTAATCCTATTTGAGTTACGTCAAAGGTCAAATCCTTTTCAGGTACTATGACATAAGCCATTTTAGCCGATAACAATAAACGAGTCGAACTGTTCTTTTTCGGCCTGGAATAACTCACATCCGATAAACCGAATATGATGACTTTATTAAGCGGTGTTAAATAGGCATTTACTAATTTCGGACCGTCCTCTAAACCGGCCTTAATCATTTCTCCGGAATGAGTGAGAATTTGACCGGAGATAAGATGGTAAGACAAAAATAAAAGAACAAATACAATGTGCTTTTTCATTGCGCTACATTTGCAGCGAAGTTAAAAAAAATACTTGTTAAAATTCCAAAAACATATTTTAATGGTTTCTTTTACCATGAAGATGTCCTTTCCCGGTGAAATGTCGATGTGTTTGAGACGGCAATTCATAATGAGTTGCAAAATCAAATTCATATAAAATTTCGGAAATAAGATTGGATTCTTCTTCGGTTAAAGGTATATAAGGCATTATACCGAATTTGTTTCGAGCACCCGGCATGCGCACTTTTTTCTCTTCCGGTTTTTTTAACCAATCTTTTATTGCCGCTTGAAAAGCTTCCTTTTCCGGAAAACGGGCCTTATAATGTGCTTGCACCCGAAATAAAGGCGGAGCAGTCATTTTATCTCTCTGAGAAGGATGGGGAACAGGCAAATGACAAACAAAACATTTTTGTTCCAATAGTTTAAAACCTTGCGTTTCCATGATATTTTGAGACACCTTGGATGGTTCGGTTTTAATATCCTTGGTAGGAACAGGATTGTTAAATTTAGTCTGATGACATGCCGTAATTAAGATAAAAAAACCGTATAAAAAGAAAAGAATCCGTTTCATGATAAATGTCTTTATCCGTTAGATTCAGTGGAAATAAAAAGGTTTAATCCCGGTATCGACAAACGGCCGAATTCCTCATTTCAATTAAAATTCTTCGGCATGAATTTGTCCGGGTTCCCGTTTGGTATGTTCTTTATATCCGTCTTCTTTCAAGATGGATTTCATGGAGGTGACCATATTGGGATTTCCGCATAAGAAAATATGGGTATTATCCGGTGATGGTTCAAATCCGATTTTTTCTTTGAATATAGGGTCTTTCCAAATCTCTTCGAAGAATCTGGTATCGCCGTCCCAATGAGCGGGTTCCTTATCCGGACGCAAGATGGTGGGATAATATTTTAATTTATGGGGAAACATTCTTTCCAATAGTTTCAATTCACCGTGATAACCCAGGTCCCAACTATTGTCCGCGCCGTGAACCACGGCAATTTTTCCTTGCCGGCTCAAGGCATCGGAACGCAACATACTCATATAAGGTGCAATTCCGGTTCCGGTAGCAAACAAAATAAGATTTTGATCTTCGGGCACTTGGTCCAAGGTAAACATGCCCGTGGGTTTTTGGCTCATGAAAAGCCGGTCACCGATGTCCAAGTTAAACAAACGCGGTGTGAGTTGTCCCGATTTGACCAAAGAGATATAAAATTCCACATAATCGTCTCGTGAGGAAGAAGCAATGGAATAGGCCCGGCGAATCAATTTATCCGGTTGGGCGGGTTTATGTTCGGGTGCGGCTTCCTTAATACGCGGCTCATCGCCCATTAATCCCAATACCACAAATTGACCGGGTTTAAAAGGAGGCATTTCCCATTTATCCGGCTTTACACGTATAATACGCATGCTAGGAGATACCTGAATAATTTGGGTTACCACACTATTATATTTCGACTTATCGCTCATGGATATGTATTTTGCCACAATGATAATGAAAATAAATATTTTACTGCAAGAAGATTGTCATAAATTTTATTGATTTTCAAATAAAAAAAATTTCTTATTATACACCATTCAATAGCATATTGGTTTGATTTTTGCTTAAATTTATTTATAATTTATGTTTGATGATCAAAAAAATATTTTTTATTCTTCTTACGCTTATTCTTCTCACAGCATGTTATCGTAAAATTAAAATTCCCCTCCCCCATTACGAAAGTGAATTATTTATTGTAGGTTTAGTGGAACCGGATTCCGTGGCACAAATTTCTTTATCGCGAACAATCCCCTTATCGGAAAGAAGCACCGATTATACCGTTAATGATGCCCGGGTGATTTTATATGAAGATGAAAGCGCCGTCGATACACTGAAACAAAATTTATCTACGCCTTATTTATATACCGGAACTTATCCGGTCAATGATCATTCCGAATATAAATTGAGGGTATCGCATAATCATTTGAATGCGGAAGGCGTTGCCCGCATTCCCTCAGCTCCGGATGTAGAAATCAAATCGGTTAGTCAAGAAGAGGTGATTACCGAAGAAAACATCACCAATGCCGTCAAAATAAAAATCATAATTCACGATCCGCCGCAAACAGAAAATTATTATGCCATGCGGGTGATGAAAAAGGGCGGCCCGGAAGAATCCCAACTCTATTGGATTTACACTTCGCTGAACGACCCGGCTGTCATGAATGAGGGCATCCGCTTTTCGGATTATATCGTTTTCTCCGATATTATATTTGACGGCAAGGATTATACCATGACCCTATATTTCGATTTGCCCGGTGAATTATTGCCCGGCGAATATTTGGAATTTAAAATATGTGCCTTGGAACGTCATGCTTATTTATGGATGCGGTATCAACCTAATTCTTCCGGCTTGGAAGGACCTTTCGCCGGTGAAACCTCTCAAATTCCAGATAACATAAAAGACGGTTTGGGGGTTTTTGCCGCCAAAAACGCTGTGATTCTTCCATATCATTTTTCCAATTAAACCAAGCACATGAAAAAAATTATTTTTCTTTTATTATTACTCACCGCCGGTTGGGCTTTTGCACAAAAGGTTCGTATTACCGGAACGGTTTACGATAAAGAGACCAAAGAAAAATTAATTGGGGCCCAGGTTTATGAAACGCTTACCGGCAAAGGAACCATCACTAATGATTTCGGTTATTTCAGTTTAATCGTGCCGAAAAAAGACAATTTTCAATTGATCATTTCATATTTGGGGTATAAAACAAAAATGCTTCTTCTGCCTCCTCGCGGTCAATATCAATTAAAAATTGAACTGGAGCCCGGCGAACAATTGAACGAAGTAGTCATTTCTTTAGACAAACAACCTCAAATAGAACGAAACATCGAGGTAAGTAAAATCAGTTTGGATGCCAAACAAGTAGCGGAAATTCCGGTCATTATGTCCGAGCCCGATTTAATAAAAGCCGTACAGAAACTCCCCGGTGTAGAACCCGGCGTTGAAGGATTCGGAGGTATGTATGTGCGGGGCGGAAGCATCGATCAAAATCTCATTCTCCTGGACGATGTACCGCTCTATTATATTAATCATTTGGGTGGATTTTTATCCGTTTTCAATACTGATGCCATCAATAAAGTGACATTGTACAAAGCGGGATTTCCGGCCAAATACGGCGAACGCCTTTCTTCGGTTTTGGATATCAGAATGCGAGACGGCAATAAAAAAGAATTCCACGGCTCTTTTATGGCGGGGGTTTTGAGTTGGAAATTTAATTTGGAAGGCCCGATAATCAAAGACAAAACTTCGTTTATCATATCCTTAAGGCGATTCCCCTATGATTTATTATTAAGGACCGCCGGTAAGCTCAGCAGCCAAATGAGAACCGAAGGCGGTTATACATTTTACGATATAAATATGAAATTGAATCATCAATTGAACGAAAACGATCAATTATATCTCAGTTGGTATTTCGGTGATGATGCCCTTTCTTTCTCCGAACGCGAGAAAGATTATAAATTCCGCTCACGACTGGGATGGGGCAATCATCTGATTTCATTGAAATGGGCAAGATTATGGGGCCATCGTTGGTTTATGAATACCACCGGCTCTTATACCCGTTATCGTTTCGGGGTAACCATCAAGGAAAAAGAAATCGATAGCCGAATGAAGTTAAACTTTTTTTCGGGCATTATCGATTACCGGCTCAAAACCGACTTGGAATCCAATGTTTCGGAAAAGGTCAAATTAAAAACAGGAGCCGGCTATACCTATTATATTTTCAAGCCGGGTGTAGCCAAATATACCACCGAAGGCCGGGAAAATAACCAGATCACCGATACGGTATTAGGCCAAGTTATTTTTAATTCGGCCAATTGGCATACTTATGTGTCCGCCCTATTCAAAATATCGGAAAAATTCGAAACCGAAATCGGGCTGCGAGGAAATTTATATACGACCCGTCAAAGCATATTTCCTTCCCTCGAGCCGAGAATAAACCTCAAATATATGACCGGCGAGAATTCTTCCGTCAAACTATCCTACATGGAAGTGCAGCAAAACGTTCATTTGCTAACTTCGGGTAATATAGGAACTCCCGTCGATATGTGGATGCCGGCCACGGATTTGGTTCCGCCGGGCAAGAGCCGGCAAATAGCGGGAGGTTATTATCATACCTTTCTCCACGGCGAATACGATATGTCCGTAGAGGCGTATTACAAGACGATGAACAATTTGATTGCATACAAACCGGGCACCTCCTTTATGACATTTGCTTTTGAAGACTGGGAATATGTAGTAGAGAAAAACGGTACCGGGCGTTCCTACGGAGCGGAACTGCTCCTTCGTAAGAAAAAAGGAAAATTCAGAGGGTGGTTGGCTTATGCATGGGCCAAATCGACCCGCCAATTCCATCAAATAAATAATGGTAAACCCTATCCCTTTAAATTCGACCGGCGCCACAGTTTGGATATCACCGGAAGTTATCATTTCAAGCCCGGAAAGGTCTTATCCATATCATGGGCCTTCGGAAGCGGTTATCCTATTACCCTTCCGGTGGGCACCGTCGAATATGCAAATGTCTATGAAGAAACGGAACCCGGTAACGGATTTTTTATCGTATTTGATCATATCGTTAAAGAAAAAAATAATTACAGAATGCGTGCCTATCACCGGTTGGATGTGAGCATGCGTTTTACAAAAAAGAAAAAACGCGGCGAACGTACATGGATTTTAGGCGTGTATAATGTGTATAATCGTCAAAATCCTATGTTTTATCAATTGGAATATACCGAAAACGGAATGGAAGTATATCAATTCAGTTTATTTCCGTTTTTACCGTCAATAAGTTATTCTTACCGTTTTTAAAAAGAAATAGCGCGGGATTTAGTATTTTTGCGAAAATATAGAACATGGATTGGGGAACAATACTTTTTATTATTGTAATGTTGCATTTGCTAGTCGGGTTCGGCTATGCATTTTATAAAATCGAATTTGCCGGAAGAAAGAAAAAAGATAAAAAACCACCAACCGATCAGAACTGAATTTATATGTTTAAACGTTTCTTCATATTAATCGTTTTTCTTATTGCAGTCGCATTAAGTTTTCATTTGAAAAATCCAAATCCGAGAGATTTTCTCTCTTTGGAATACGCCAATAAAATAAATGTCGATACCTTATCGTATATCGTGGAAGTTTTAGCCGCCGATAGCTTGGAAGGACGGGCCACCGGCACCGAAGGCGAACTCAAAGCGGCCTATTTCCTTTCCATGCTTCATATTGAAAACGACGTGATGCCATTCGGTAAAGATTATTTTCAGGAATATGAAGTGGTTACCCCCGAAACTCCCGATGTTACCATTGCTACCGACCGGGCTTCTTATATAGTCGGTCAAGATTTCTTGAGTCTTTTTCCGCATGACAGTACCGGATTTTCGGATGATCATATTATTTATGTGGGTTACGGCATCGAAGACAACAGTTGGAACGATTACGCTTATCGCGATGTGAAGGGCAAAATAGTTTTAGCCAAAGAAGGAGAACCCAAAGATATGTTCGGGGTAAATATCCTCACCGCAACCGAACGAAAATCGGAATGGTCGGCCGATCCCATTCATGCTTACATTTTGAAACGTAAAGCGGCGGCCGAAAACGGCGCCAAAGCATTCCTGTATTACGCCCCGAAAAGTTTTAAGATCTTTAAGGAAATTTACAATAATATTTATAAGCGCAACAATCCGGCATCCACCATTCAAAAGGATACGCTTTATGATTTTATAATCAATCAAAAAATCATGCAAGACCTTACCGGCTACGAATCCCTCGATTCGGTATATTACACCGGACGCCGCGATCGCAAATGGGACGTGCCGGTAACGATTCAATACGGAAGTAAAAATATTTCCGTTTATTCTCAAAACATTCTTGCCTACATCGAAGGAAAAGAAAAGGCCGACGAATTGATTCTGGTCATTGCCAATTACGATCATCTGGGCAAACGCCATAACAAAATCTTTCACGGTGCCAATAATAATGCCACCGGAAGCGCCGCCATAATCGAATTGGCGAGAGTTTTTCAATTAGCGGCAAATGACGGCTACCACATGGCCCGTTCGCTGTTGTTTGTTCATTTCTCGGCACGCGAAAAAGATCATTTGGGTGCCAAATTCTTTTTCAAACGATTGCCTTTCCCCAAGGAAAGAATCAAAGCGGTCATCGATATCGATATGATCGGTTATTTGGATACCATTTCCAACGAACCGAGCGTAACCTATATGGCAAACAGTTTGGATGATAAAAAGTTTTTCAAAAAACTGAAATCGGTAAATAAAGCGGGAACCAAACTCGATGTAAGATTTCTTACGCATCATTCCTTATTCTCCAACGAAAAAACCGCCTCGGACGGCATCATTTTCTATAAGGAAAATATTCCCGTGCTAACCTTTCACAATACATTGCTCTATCCCTTTAACAGAACCCCGGAAGATACCCCCGATAAAATCACTTGGGATATCTATCACCACCGGGTAAAATACATTTTTCTGACTACTTGGCTTCTGGCAAATGATTAAAGCATAATAATATGATAGATAAACAATTGATTTTGCAACGTGCAAACGAATGGACGAAAGAACCTTTTGACGAAGAAATACGCCGGGCCGTTCGGCGACTTATCGAAGAAGATACCGACGAACTCATTGAAAGTTTTTATAAAGATTTGGAATTCGGGACCGGTGGTATGCGTGGTATTATGGGCGTGGGAACCAACCGCATGAATAAATATACCATCGGAAAAAACACCCAAGGATTGGCCAACTACCTCAAAGCCCAATTTCCCGGAAAGGATTTATCCGTTGCGGTCAATTACGACGTACGGCACAACAGCAAAGAATTTGCCCGTTTGGTCGCCGATGTATTGAGTGCCAACGGAATAAAAGTGTATCTTTTCAAAGAATTTCGTCCTACACCCGAACTTTCTTTTGCCGTGCGTTACTTGAAAACGGATGCCGGAATTGTTTTGACCGCATCTCACAATCCGCCGGAATATAATGGCTACAAGGTGTATTGGAACGACGGCGCGCAAGTGGTGCCGCCTCATGATAAAGGAATAGTGGAAGCCATCAAAAAAGTAGATTTCAAGGATATCAAATTCAATGCCGACGAATCCCTGATAGAATATGTAGGCGAAGAATTGGACAATGCATTTATCAAAGCGGCAATAGCCCATGCCACTTTCGGGGCCAAAAAAAGAGATAATATCCGCATATTATTCACTTCGCTTCACGGCACTTCCATCACCATTATGCCTCGTGCCATGAAGGAGGCCGGATTTACCGATTTTCATATCGTGGAAGAACAAGCCGAACCCAATGGAGATTTTCCCACCGTGAAATCTCCCAATCCGGAAGAACCCGCGGCATTTGAAATGGCCTTAAAGAAAGCCGACGAAATTCAAGCCGATATGATTCTGGCTACCGACCCCGACGCCGACCGAATTGCCGTAGCCGTACGCGATTTGAACGGGAAAATGGTTTTGCTGAACGGCAATCAAACCATGGCAGTAATGGATCAATACCTCATTGAAAAGGAAAAACAATATAAACGCCTTACCGGTAAAGAATTCATTGCTTCCACTATCGTATCGACGGATTTGATCATGGATATCGGCAAGCAAAATAATGTCATTGTAAAACGAAGTCTCACCGGATTCAAATGGATTGCCAAACTTATTCGGGATTATGAAGGAAAATTGCGTTTTATCGGCGGCGGTGAAGAAAGTTTCGGCTATATGGTAGGCGATTTCGTACGAGACAAAGACAGCATCACATCCGGATTACTGGCGGCGGAAATTGCCTCGGAAATGAAGCATAAAAATTCATCCTTTTTTGAATATTTACTCGATATTTACCGACAAAATAAGTTATACAAAGAACATCTGGTGGCATTAGTCAAAAAGGGCTTGGAAGGCAAAGCCGAAATTGATGAGATGATGGTCCGCTTCAGAAACAATCCGCCCGAGGAAATTGACGGCGAAAAAGTGGTTCGCATCGAAGACTACTTGAAAAGTCAAATACGGGATACGCAAACCGGCCATACTCGCCCCATCGAAGAAATTCCCTCGTCCAACGTATTGATTTACTATACGGAAAATAATACCAAAGTCGCTTTGCGTCCCAGCGGAACGGAACCCAAAATTAAATTCTATATCAGTGTGAATACGGATTTGAATACCTACGGGGAATTCGAAGAAAAAGACCGGCAATTAACCGCTAAAATCAATCGCATCGTCAAAGAATTGGGGATAGATGGATAAAAACCTAAAAAAAATAATCGGCTACGCCAAGCCCTATAAGAAATTCATTGCGCTCAATGTATTGAGCAATATTATTTATTCCTTTTTCGGAATGTTGTCTTTCCTGGTGCTCATTCCGATGCTGGATATTCTTTTTAATGTCAAACAAAAAGGCATCCCGCCCGCCCCGCAATGGAAGGGTGTTACGCACATAAAAACCTATTTCGAACAATGGATGGCACATCATTGGGCCTTATATACCCAAACCCATGAACCCGGCGAAACCTTGGTATTTGTGATTTCAATCGTGATAGGAGTCATTGTATTGAAAAATCTCTTCGGTTACGCAGCCATGGTATTTGCCACCTTCTTGCGAAACGGTATATTGCGTGATATCCGAAAGGATTTATATCGAAAAATCGTTTCTCTTCCCATCGGTTTTTTTTCCGACAGGCGTAAAGGCGATACCTTTTCGCGCATTACGGCGGATGTAAATGAGGTGCAAGTTACCTCCATGATATTTCTTGAAATGATTATTAGAGAACCCATGACCATCCTCTTCAGTGTGGTGGCCATGTGGATGCTCAATGCCAAATTGAGTCTATTTATCTTTATTTTCGTACCGGTTGCCGGCATGATTATTTCGAGCATCGGAAAAAAATTAAAACAAAGTTCACTGGATGTACAAAGAATCAACGCCCGATTCTTCAGCCACGTGGACGAAACCCTATCCGGAATCAAAATTATCAAGGCCTTTAATGCCGAAAATTTATTTATCAAAAAATTCGATGCCATTCAAGACTATATGTACCGGCTGACCAACCGGATGATTAACAGGCAAAACCTAAGCGGTCCGCTTAGCGAAACCTTGGGCGTAGCGGTCATTGCAGGAATTATCGGCTATGGAGGCCATTTGGTGCTGATAGAAAAAACGCTCTCTCCTTCCATTTTTATGACTTTTATCGCGTTGGCTTATAACGTTTTGACTCCTGCCAAAAATATTGCCAAGGCGGGTTATGCCATTCGACGAGGTCTGGCTTCGGCCGAACGGGTTTTTGAAATTATGGAAGCCCGCGAAGAAATACCCGAAAGTCCGCATGCCGTGGAAAAGAAAACATTCGACGAGAAAATCGAATTGGAACACGTCTATTTTAAATACGAAGCGGACGAAGTATTAAAAGACGTGAGTTTTACGATTCCCAAAGGCCATACCGTTGCCCTTGTCGGACAATCGGGAAGCGGAAAAACTACCATCGCTCATCTTTTGATGCGCTTTTACGACGTAACGCGAGGCGCAATTAAAATGGACGGAATCGATATAAGGGAAATCCAAAAGAAAGACTTACGCAATTTAATGGCTATTGTCACACAAGAAAGTATTTTGTTTAACGATACCGTACGCAATAATATCGCTTTGGCCAAACCGGATGCTCCCCTTGAAGAAATCATCCAAGCGGCAAAAGTGGCCAATGCACACGATTTCATCATGCAACTTCCCCAAGGTTACGACACCGTTATAGGCGATCAAGGTAACAAACTGTCGGGCGGTCAAAAACAAAGAATCAATATTGCCCGTGCCGTGCTTAAAAATCCACCCGTCATGATTTTGGACGAAGCCACCAGTGCCCTCGATACCGAATCGGAAAGATTGGTCCAAGAAGCACTGGACAAATTAATGGAAAACCATACAAGTGTGGTAATTGCCCACCGGCTATCCACCATCAAAAACGCCGATATTATTATTGTCATGGAAAAAGGACGGATTCTGGAAAAAGGGACTCATGCGGAACTTATGCAAAAAAAAGGTATCTATCACAAATTGGTCATGCTCCAATCCTTTGATATGGCTTAATAACTATACTTTTTCCGGTTTTCATATAATATTTTTCAAATATTCTTTTATCAAATCCTAAAATTTTACTTCCTTGGAGGTTTAAGCGGATTTTTCTCAAAAATCGTATGTTGTTTTTTTCATATCTTTATTAAAAACTTATAGCCGTGAAAAATCTATCTCTTTTATTTATTATAATTGCAAGCACTGTCTTTGCCCAATATGATGTACAAATCACTGTAGAAGACCCATATACTTTTTTGCCGGTAAAAAATTCTTACATCCGGGTCGGGTCGGGTGATGAGGTCAAATATTATAAATCTTTTTCGGACGGATCCGTTCTTCTTTCCTTGGAAGGCGACATCCAAATAGAAGTGGCGGCCGAAAAATACCGCCCGATAAAATCATTTTTCCATATAGATTCCACCATGCAAATTACCTTTTTATTAGAACCCGAAAAAGAATTTATGCCTGCGTCAAAGCCCGGCGTTTTTCTGGAATCCTATATTTTCGATGAATCGACTCATCATGCTATCAAAAAAGGAAAAATAACCGTCTTTGCCAATGAATACAGTTTTTCGCTTCCGTTTCAAGATGGAAAATTCACCTTAAATCGTAAAAACACACCCCAATGGTGGAGCCGTTTACCCGAAGAAACCGAAGTGACTTATTACATTGAAGCCGACGGCTACAAAACTTACATCGAAACGGACCTCATACCGCAAGTTTATACGGTCAAAGCATTTCGCTTAAAGCCGAAACAGTCGCATGCGAAACGAAAAACATATGCCCGCGAATTAAAGCAAATTCCCCCGAAGATTTTAAATTTTTTTCGGCAAATAAATCCGCAACGACCGTCCGATCAAACGGCATGTGACCGGTTGCCTTCCACTATTCGCGTAGGTACCAATTGCACCTGTAACGATTGTAGCAGCGTGCAAGTCATGACGCTTCAAACCTATGTCAAAAAAGGCCTTAATGACGAATGGATTGCCAGTTGGCACATCGAATCGCTCAAAGCCGGTTCGCTTCCTTACCGTACTTACGGGGCCTATTATGTAAACCATCCCATCGATAGCAATTATGATATTTCCAATACCACTTGCAAGCAAGTATGGGATAGTGATTATAGCACAAGATGTGATACGGCAGCCGTTGCCACCGCCGGACAATACCTGGAAACCGCCGGAGGTGCCATTGCTTTTTCGGAATATTCGGCCGAAAATAATTGCCTAAATCCTTCATCGTCCTATCCGTGTAATTGTGGCGACGGTTATTCGGGCAATGGTGATAATTGGCCTTGCATTGAAGACCAAGTTTGTGCGGGACATAATCGATATGGACACGGACGCGGTATGTGCCAGTGGGGAAGCTCGCGATGGGCCAATAACGGACAGGTATATACTTGGATTGCCAATCATTATTACAATCCGGGAAACATCTATCGCTGCGGTACCAATCATCCTCATCCCGATTTTCATGTAACCGATGCTTCATTAAATCAAGCAAGCGGCAATCCCGGTGATCATATTTCGGCTACCTGCAAGGTGGAAAATCCCACTTCATACCGGAGTGACAAAAACAAAATAGCCCTTTATCTTTCGTCCGATAATCAACTCGATGCATCGGATAACTTGCTCGTATCCGCAACCTTATGGCCCATTGACGGAAATGACCTGGTTACAAAAAATTTGAGTTTTCAAGTCCCCCAAGTATCCGACGGAAATTATTACATACTTTTCGTGGCCGACCCTGATAATACCATGTACGAGCAAGACGAAACCAATAACTTGGCGGCTGTTTCTTTTGCAATAGGCGGCGTGGGAATAGAAGAAAATGAATTCAGCCGGAACTTAATGGTATATCCCAATCCTGCCGAAGATATGCTATATGTCGAAGCGGCAAACGGTTATGAAATAAAATCCATCGAAATTCATGATATAACCGGCAGGAGGATTAGTCGTTTTCCGGGACGGCAAAGGGCTTTGAATTTGGAAAATTTAAAACCCGGACTTTATATATTTAATTTTTCGGATATAAACGGTTTGAAGGCCGTGCGCAAAATTCTTAAACATTGAAAAAATTAAAACCCGATTACGATGTTATTATAGTAGGAAGCGGAGCCGGAGCAGGCCCGGTGATATACGAATTAAGCCGGAGCGGTTTTAGGGTATTGGTTTTGGAAAAAGGCCCTTGGTACCGGACCGCTGAGTTTAGAAAGGACGAATTGGTTGCCACGCGCCGAGATGTATATACCCCCAACTTAAAGGACGAATTTCATGTTCTCTCATTTGAAGATGAAACCGGCACCCCGGTTTCCCGTTCTACTTTTGAAATGGGATGGTCGTTTTGGAATGGAAATATGGTGGGCGGGTCGTCCAATTTAATGAGCGGTTATTTTCAGCGCATGAAACCCGTTGATTTCCGGCTGCTATCGACATACGGGGAAATTCCGGGTGCCAATGTAGTCGATTGGCCCATCGGTTATGAGGATTTGGAACCTTATTATACCCGGGTCGAAACCGCTGTGGGCATCTCGGGTCGCGTAGTGGATCACCGGTTCCAAGAACCACGTTCCACTCCGCAATTTCCTTATCCGCCGCTAAAAGAAAATATCGTATCGCAATTTATCGACCGGGCGGCCGTACAACTCGGTTATGAAGTTATTCCTACGCCTCGGGCTATCCTCTCCCGCGACGAAGCGGACAGAAAAGCATGTTATTATTCCAATTATTGCGGAAGTTACGGCTGTGCTTCCGATGCCAAAGGCAGTTCGCGCGTGGCCTTTATACGGGATGCCCTAAAAACGGGCAACCTGACCGTAGTAACCAATGCCCATGTATTTTTTTTGGAAACCGACGGAAATTATAAACTGAAAGCCGCCCGGTTTATCACACCCGACGGAAAAACCCACCGCATTGAAGGAAAAATTTTTGTAGTGGCCGCCCAAGCCGTAGAAAGTATTCGGCTGCTCTTATTGAGTAAAAATCCCGAATTTCATAACGGATTGGCCAATAATAACGGTTTGGTGGGTAAAAATATATTGTTTTCGTCCGGCGGTATCGGATCGGGCGATTTTTATTTGGATGAATACGATGAAGAAACCGCCCGGGCTATTATGCAACCCGGTGTTTTTGTTAATCGAACGCTTCAGTCGTTTTATGAATTGGAAGACCCCGGCAACGGACATAAAATAAAAGGAGGATTGGTTGATTTTCTTTTTGAACATGCCAATCCCGTTCCGAAAGCCATCAAGCAAAAATGGGATGGCGACCGTTTGTTATTCGGAGCGGAACTGAAACAGCGCATCAAACATTATTTTACGCGAGTGAGAAAATTAAAGTTTGAAATTTTTACGGATTGGTTGCCCCATGACGGAAGTTTTGTCCGCTTGAGCGACCGAAAAGATTATCGGGGTTTTCCCGTAGCGGACATTCATATAAACGGTCATCCGGCCCAATTGAAGCCCGCCCGGATTATCGCCCGCAAAACCGAAGCGCTTTTCCGTGAGATGGGACTGAAGAACATACAATCCTTCGTCGATCATACCCCACCGTCCAATTTACAAGCGGGCGGCATACGTTTCGGAAATGATCCGCGAACTTCGGTTTTGAATAAATGGTGCCAAGCACACGAAGTGGAAAATCTGTTTGTTACCGACGGCAGTTTTATGCCTACGGGAGGTAGTGTTCCCTATACATGGACCATTTATGCCAATAGTTTTCGAGTAGCCGATTATATTAAAAAGGAATTCAAACCATCTTAAACAAAGGGCAATTTTACCGCTTTGGCCGGCACGAGTTTTTTACGAATTTTGATAAAAAATTCGCTTCCTTCATTTGAATATTCCGGCGGCACATAAGCCATACCGATGGCTTTATTCAAGACAGGCGACATGGTTCCCGAAGTTACTTTTCCAATGACATTTCCTTCCTTATCGGTTACTTCATAGCCATGGCGGGCAATTCCCCGGTCTTCCAGCACAAAACCGGTAAGTAAACGGTCCACTCCCCGTTCTTTTTGTTTTTTCAAGGATTCCGATCCTAAAAAACCGGTTTTTAATTTCGTAATCCAATTAAGCCGGGCCTCCAGCGGGGTGGTCGATTCGTCGATATCGTTTCCGTATAAGCAATATCCTTTTTCGAGTCGCAAAGTATCTCTCGCGCCCAATCCGCAAGGTTTCAAATTATCTTTGCCCGCTTCAAACAAACTCAGCCAAATATCCTTTGCCTTAGCAGCCGGTGCATAAACTTCAAAACCTTTTTCTCCTGTATAACCCGTAGTGGATAGCAAAATATCATCGTGTCCGGCCAAACGCAAAGTACGATGGGTATAAAAAGGCATATCTTCGACCGGTTCGTCGGTCAATTCGGCTATAATGCTAGGAGCAAGCGGCCCTTGGACGGCCAAAATCGCCATATCGTCCGAAAGATTTTTTAATTCCACATCGTAATCCCGGGCGTATTGCTTCAAATGAGCATAATCCTTGTCAATATTGGAGGCATTAACCACAAGCATATACTTATTCTCACCCAATTGATAAACCAATAAATCGTCGATAATACCTCCGTTTTCGTTGGTCAAAACCGAATATTGTACCTTACCGGGAAACAATTTTTCCACATCGTTGGAGGTCATATATTGAAGAAAATCCTTGGCATCCTTCCCTTCCACGATAAAATTTCCCATATGAGATACATCAAACACACCGGCTTTATTTCGTACTTGTAAGTGTTCGGCATTGATTCCTTCATATTGAACGGGCATTTCAAAGCCGGCAAAGTCAATAAGTTTGGCACCGGCCGATTGATGTATTTCGTATAACGGTGTTTTTTTCATCGATTAGATTTTGGCGGTAATTTATTCAATATTTTTCAAATTTCCGGCAACATATTGCCGGTTTGTGATGCGAAATATTTTTAAAAATAAATCCATATCCCTGCTTGCGGCCGGCGGTTTAATTTTTGCCGGTACCAATTATTTTTCTCATTTCTTCGAAGTCAAGTTGTGTTTGACTACCTTCCTGCATATTTTTAAGGGTGAATTTTTGGGCTTTCATTTCATCCTCCCCTGCCATTACCACAAAAGGAATATTACGTTTTGCAGCATATTGCAATTGTTTCTTGAGTTTTACCGCATCGGGGTATAACTCGGCGGAAATACCCGTTTCACGCAACTTTTTAACGGCTTTCCATGAATAAGCGGCTTCTTTGTCCCCGAAATTTACAAACATAACTTGCGGTTCAAAACCCCGAAGCCCTTCAAATAATTTCATTTCTTCCATCACCAATAAAATCCGGTCCAAGCCGAATGAAATTCCGGCACCGCTTATATCTTTCACACCGAAAATTTCCGTTAAATTGTCATAACGGCCGCCTCCGCCCAATGAACCCATTTGAACCGACTTCGCCCTGACTTCCATGATGGTGCCGGTGTAATAATCCAATCCGCGTGCAAGGGATAAATCGGGCACCAATTCGGCATGGCTTAAAGGACTTACCCGGCTTAAAACCGTTTTTAATTCCTCCACGCCTTCCATACCTTCGGGGATGTCTCTCAACAACGGCTCCAAATGCTCCGGCATTTTGTCCGGCGATATGGAAAAAATTTCTCTTAATTTAAAGGCGGTTTGTGCGGAAATGCCGCTTTTTTGCCATTCGGCTACCACCTTGTCCCATCCTATTTTGTCCAATTTGTCCAATGCGGTCATGAAGGGTTGTTTGACATCTTCCAAATTGAATTTATGGATGATACCGTTCAAAATTTTCCGGTGATTAATTCGTATTTCCACCGGTATTTTCAATTCGGAAAACACATCGTTGTACAATTGAATGAATTCCACTTCTTGCCATAGCGATTTGCTTCCCAACACATCCGCATCGCATTGATAAAATTCCCGGAAACGCCCTTTTTGCGGACGGTCGGCCCGCCAAACCGGTTGAATTTGATAGCGCTTGAAAGGAAAAACAATTTCATTGCGATGCATGACCACATAACGTGCCAAGGGTACCGTCAAATCATAGCGCAGGGCTTTTTCGGAAATATACGGTACCATTTTCGATGCATTTTTTTCTTCGTACACGGCAGGCGGAACTTTTTTAAGGAAATCTCCCGAATTGAGAATTTTAAAAATCAGTTTGTCCCCTTCGTTACCGTATTTTCCTGTCAGGGTTTCCAATTTTTCAAAAGCCGGGGTTTCTACCGGTTGAAAACCTGATCGTTCGAAAGCATTTTTGATTTTTTCGATAATAAATTGGCGTTTGGCAAGTTGTTCCGGTGTAAAATCCCGTGTTCCTTTGGGCAAAGCCGCTTTAATCATAGCAAGGCGTTTTGGCAAAGTTACATTAATCTTCGCAAATAAAATTTCGTTTCCTTTTTTCTTCGAAAAAACAAATAAAAAATTCAGGGTTAATGGTCGGAAAATTCTACCTAAAAAACTTAACTTTGCATTATTCATAATTTATTTTCGGCTTTCACGTTAATTAAAATAGGATGAAATACCGCGGATTTTTTATTTTTTTGTTTGGACTGTTACTAATTTTGCACGAAACGTCTTGCCGCAAACGTTTCGAAACCGTACGTTCGGCCGGTGATTTTCGCACTTCGACCGATACCGTTTTTCTCGATTCCGTTTTTACGGGTATTTCTTCTCCCACTTATGCCTTTAAAATTTATAATACTTCCACCAAAAGTATTTCCATTGATAAAATATCACCTCTTCGGGGACAAGCGAGTTTTTACCGGCTCAATGTGGACGGTGAAGCGGGAAAAATTTTTAATAATGTTATTATTCCTCCTCGCGATAGTATTTATGTTTTTGTCGAACTAACGGCCGATATTTCCCAACTGACCGATCCGGTTTACGAAGAAAAGTTACTTATTCGAGACCAAGCCGTTACCGATACCGTATGGCTTACGGCTTTTGTGAAAGATGCTTATTTTCTGTATCCCAAACAACACGCCGACCATAGTTTGGATAGCATTCAAGTCGGGACGTATGCCAACGGCACCCCGATTCGTGTTCCGGGATTTCTTATTTCGAATGATACGACGATCACCGCCGATAAACCTGTCGTGATTTACGGACATTTGGGCGTTCCACCCGGAAAAACTTTAACCGTAGAAGCAGGCGCACATTTGTATTTCCATTATAATTCGGGCATTGTGGTGTTTGAAGATGCCTCCATTCATATCAACGGTCACCTGGGCAATGAAGTTATCCTCGAAGACGACCGCATGCAAGAAGAATATGAAAACGCACCGGGTATGTGGAATTTTATATGGCTCAAAACGGGAAGTAAAAATAATAAGATTAATTATGCCATCGTTAAAAATGCCATAGCCGGCGTCATTGCGCATCCGCATAATGATAACGGCGATAAAGTTTTGACCATTACCAATACGCAAATTTATAATTCCTCCGCTTACAATTTGATAGCCATTGCTTCCTATGTGGAAGGCAATAATTTGGTCTTTAACAATAGTGGCAGTTCGGGATTGGCTATATTTTTAGGCGGAAAATACGATTTTAAACATTGCACTTTCGCCAATTATTCCGGTACGGCGCGTTATCTGACTTCCGCATCCGTATTTATCACCAATCAGTATGAATCTTACGATGATCAAGGAAACCCCGTGACTTATGTGCATGATTTGGAGCAATGCCACATTTCCAATTCGATTATTTACGGCAACCAACAAATTGAATTTTACGCTATAAAAAATGATGCCGCTTCCATGCATTTTTTTCTACAAAATAATCTTATTCGGTTTGAAGATACACAAAACCAAATCAATGAAGATTACTTGGATTTCTCCAATAACACTTATTATGCCGGCAACGTGCTGAACGCGAATCCGGCTTTTGAAAATCCCGACGAAAACAAAATGCGCATCGATACACAAAGTGCGGCCCGGGGAATCGGTGATCCGCAAATCACCGCCTTGGTTCCCCTGGATATTTTAGGAATCGACCGGACCGATTCGCCGGATGCAGGCGCCTACAAACACATGGATTTGGATAATTAATTTGGTCAATTAAAAAAAAATTTCTATCATTGCCTTTCAAAACTTAATAATTTTGAATTTGAATTTAATTTCGACACAAAATACTTGGTGGTGGCAAACGGATAAACCCGCTTGCCCGTAACCTTATTTTGCGTCCGGATATTATACAAGGCGTCTCCGTTACGGGACGTCTTTTTTATTTGAAAAGAAACTAAAAACCATATAACTATGAGCAAAAAAACACATCCGAAAAAAATTTATTTACCCGAAGAAAAGTTACCTAAAACATGGTACAACATTGTGGCGGACATGCCCAATAAGCCATTGCCGCCCTTGCACCCCGCTACCAAGCAACCGGTAGGACCGGACGATTTGGCCCCGCTGTTCCCCGTGGAATTAATCATGCAGGAAGTCACCCAAGAACGCTATGTGGACATTCCGGAACCGGTGCGCGAAATCTATAAAATCTGGAGGCCTTCTCCCCTGATACGTGCCTACGAACTGGAAAAGGCCTTGGACACACCGGCCAAAATCTACTACAAATACGAAGGCGTCAGCCCCGCCGGCTCACACAAACCCAATACCGCCGTGGCACAAGCATTTTATAATGCCCGGGAAGGCGTAAAAAAAATCACCACCGAAACCGGCGCCGGTCAGTGGGGAAGTGCGTTGAGTTATGCCACACAATTGTTCGACATCGAATTGCAAGTGTTTATGGTGAAGGTAAGTTACAATCAAAAACCCTATCGAAAAACCATGATGAACATTTGGAAAGGCAATGTGGTGCCTTCTCCGTCGAATTTGACCGAAACCGGAAGAAAAATTTTGGCCGAAGATCCGGATAATCCCGGAAGTTTGGGAATTGCCATTTCCGAAGCCATCGAAATGGCCGTGAAAGATCCGCATACCAAATATTCCTTGGGGTCGGTGCTCAATCATGTGTTGTTGCATCAAACGGTCATCGGACTGGAAGCCAAAGAACAAATGGAAATGGCGGATGCCTACCCGGATGTGGTCATCGGATGTTTTGGCGGCGGTTCCAATTTTGCCGGCATTTCCTTTCCTTTCCTTCAAGACAAACTCACCCGGGGCAAAGACATGCGCGTGATAGCCGTGGAACCGGATTCTTGTCCCAAACTCACCCGCGGCGAATTCCGCTACGATTTCGGCGATACCATCGGCATGACGCCGCTTATTCCTATGTACACCTTGGGACACAATTTCATGCCGCCGGCCATTCATGCGGGCGGATTGCGATATCATGGCGCGGGCGCCATCGTAAGTCAATTGCTCAATGACGGCATTATCGAAGCATCGGCCGTGCCGCAATTGGAAAGTTTCGAGGCCGGTATTTTATTCGCCCGCACCGAAGGCATCATTCCCGCACCCGAATCCACCCATGCAGTGACACAGACCATCCGCGAAGCCGTAAAGGCCCGCGAAGAAGGCAAGGAAATTACCATTCTGTTCAATCTTTCCGGTCACGGTCACATCGATTTGGGCGCCTACGAGCAGTATTTGAACAAGGAAATTCATAATTATTCCGTCACCGACGACCAAATTGCCGAAAATCTCAAGGTATTGGACGATATGGGTTTCCCCAAAATCTGACCGGCTTGGTCCGGCCCGTAAAACCGCTTGTTTATCGAGCGGTTTTACTTATTTTGCGCGTCAAAATATTTAAGGATGAAACAACGAATTTGGATTTTACTATTCCTTGTGACGGCTTTTTATGCCTACGGGCAACATGCGCAATACATTTCGGTGCAATCGGGACTTCATTTCGATTCCTACAATTCATTGGGCGCCAGAATATACACCGAATTTCAACGCAATTTAAACGCCCGGACTTCCTACGGCATATTCGTGGAACACACCCGTTATCTCAGCCGCTATATGACCGATTACTATCCCGGGATTTATTCCGATTGGCATATAGTGGGATATCAAAGGCATTTCCATGTAAAATTATGGAAAAACATCTTGTTTTGGCAACTCGGCGTGGGAGGCGGCTTGTCACATTTGTCTTGGACCAACAACGGACATTACGATGAATTCGGCATCAACCTGACTTTTCATGCCACTTTAAACATCAAACTGGGCAAAAACGTGTATTTGGAAACCACTCCCGTTCCGATTTTGGTGCCGTTTAGCCGGTTCTATATTCATTACATGCCCCGGTTGAATAATTTGCGCCCCGTTTATTCAGGCACCTTTCATGCCGTGGGGCTTAAAATCAAAATCTGACGCTTGTCCTTCATATAAAAATTTCGTAATTTTGCACCGGGCAAGTCCCGCACAACCAGCTCCCTCCGAATCCCCCAGGGCAGGAATGCAGCAAGGGTAAGGAGGTCGTAGCGGTGTGATGCGGATCACTTGCCTTTTTTATTATCTATTTATCGAAAATTTCCTATTCTTAATTCCCGGTTATCATTTTAATTTACTCATTTATTTATAAAATTAAAAACTCTTCATTTATTATAATGAGCAACCGGTTTGGATTTAATCAAATAAATAATAAATTTGTGCTTTAATACATTCCGATTATGAAAAAAATAAACCCACGCGATTTTTTGATCAAACCCAAACAAAAGGTAAAAATCGACAAACTCCCTACGCGCATTGATTTGGAAGCCGATAAAGATACCATTGAAAACGAATTGCGCAAAGTAAGACGTAAAATTGCCAAATTACAAACCAAAATTTATGCAGCCGGAACGCCGGCCGTTTACATCGGTATTCAAGGAATGGACACGGCCGGAAAAGACAGTCTTATCCGGGAAGTTTTTAAAGATATTAATCCAAGCGGCATATTTGTATATGATTTCAAAAAACCCACCCAGGAAGAGCATGCTCATGATTTTATATGGCGGCATTATATCAAAATGCCCGAACGCGGATTATTTACCATACACAACCGTACGCATTACGAAGATGTATTGATCGCACGCATCCATCCCGAATTGGTGCTGATGCAAAACATTTACGGTATCAATTCGTTGGATGATATTACGGACAAATTTTGGAAAAGCCGTTATCGTCAAATTAAAGACTTTGAACGTATTCAGCACGAAAACGGGACGGTCATGATCAAGATTTTTCTTCATTTATCCAAAGAAGAACAAAAAAACCGTTTCTTACGCCGGATTCGCAGAGAAGACAAACAATGGAAATTCAATGCCGCCGATTTGAAAGAACGCCAACGTTGGGATGATTATATGCGGGTATATGAAGATGTATTGAATCATACTTCCACCTCTTATGCACCATGGTATGCCGTGCCGGCCGATGATAAACCCACAGCCCGATTGATTACCGCCAAAATTATCCATGACATTCTGAAAAAATTAAAAGTGGACTTCCCTAAATTGAGTCCCGAAGAAAAGAAACAATTCGAAGAATACCGGAATCAATTACTCAACGAAAAAGACTAAGACCATGACCGAATCGGCTTATTACGAATCATTGGGTGTGTTTTTCAACGGTGCCGACGCCGAAGTTTTTCTGAATTTATTGGAACAAAATAAAATTCCCGTTAAGGTGGAATTATTATCTTTTGACGAAAATCCGGATACATTTTTCGGAATGGAAATTTTTACCAAAAAATCCGCAGTGGAACCCGCCCTGAAAATCAAACGGGAATTAATTGAAAAAACGCTGGAAAATCCGGATATGTATCTGTATCAAATCGACGAGGATGAACTTTTAAAAATTCCTTATCATCCCGAAGATGCCAATGATTTCGATTATTGGGCTGCTTTGGAACTCATTCGTAAAAAAGGATTGCCCCTCGAAGAAAGAGATTGGGAAACATACCGGCAAGAAAAGTTAATAGAACGATATGAAAAGCAATTGCCCAAAAGTTCCGGTTTGTTTTTTGCCGCCATTTCCACTTTCGGATTGGGTTTGATGTTGTTGCTGCTCACTTACCGGACAATGGCACCCGTTTCTCTCTTATTTTTTGCAGGAAGTTTACTGATTGCCCGACATCTTGTCCGGAAGCCCGGCGAATTTACCGACAGCGAACGTAATAAAGGAAAAATCCTGATGTGGATTTCCTTTATCATGATGTGGGTAGTGCTCTATTTTACATGGAAATACCTGCTCAATTGATTTATTTCTCCCTAGTCAATGCACTTTCTCCCTCGAATTTTTTTAAATTATAATTATTGAATTCTCCGGACAAATGCAAATGGGATTTGCCCGACAAGGACATATTTATTTCGGCCGATTTGCCTTTTATGGAAGCATTAGACCGTTTTTGCAAATAGAAAACGGCTTGATTTTTTACCGTCATTCTAATGGCCTTAAATTCGGATTTATCCGTCATATGGGCTTCCACTTCATTCATATTTCCTCCTAAATTAAAATCGCAAGTATTTTCGCCTTTAGCGACCAAATTTTCACCTATTAATACACCTTCAATCTCCGATCCATCTTTCAAGCGCAAGAAACTTACCGGCACTTCCATATCCACTTCCAATTTGGACTTCCCTTTTAAATCCACAAGCAATGTATCGGAAATCATCATCTTCAGCTCGGCTTTGGCATAATCGTCCATCTCTATGGTGATTTTTTTAAATTTCAATTTATCCTCCATTTCCATCCGGGCATTTTCATGGAGTTGGATTGCATGCAAATCCTTGTCGGTAAAAATGGTGATATCAAATGCTTTTCTGCGAATAATTTTTTTGGTAGTATATATTTTCAATACACCTTCATTCACTTCCCATTTGAGCACTTCATGAAGATTTTCATCGGCCCGCAATTCGAGTGCTTCTTCGTCCACCGCTTGTTTGAGTTGAATCTTAAAATCTTCTCCGGCTTCTATCGCTTGAAAATCTTGTAATGTATAAACCTTGGTAACCACCTCATGGTTTCCTTTGATTTTTTCCTTTTTTTGGGCAAACAAATGAAGGGAGACAAAAATAATGAATAGCGAAAAGAACAATTTTTTCATAGTCTTTTATTTTATTAAACGTAAATTCAACGGATAACGATATATTTTTCCGTCCGCAGCCCGGATGGCTCCGATCACGGCAAATAAAATGATAATGAACTCAAAAACCAGCAGTAGAGGAAGCAAGACTATTAAAAGCAAACCCAAAGTAACCACGCTTAATATAATTAAGATGATGAAATAAATGTAAAGACTCAATTGAAAATTTAGAACTTCCTTTCCGTTTTCATCAATAAATTTTGATTCGTCTTTTTTAATCAACCATAGTACCAAAGGCAAAAAAATACTACCTAGGGCAAATAACCACGATCCGACAATTTGGGATAAATGCAATACGGCGGCATAGGTTTTTTCTTCTTGTGAAATTTTTTTAACTGGTTTCATAGGAAATAGTGCTATTTTTACGATATTTATTTACAAATTACAAAAAAAATGCCATACACTCCTTTTAAACTCAATTTATTTTTGCTCCGGAAAATTCCGATTGCATTTTTAGCGGGTATCCGGGTAAAAGAATTATCGGAAAAGAAAGTATCCATATCGGTCAAACATGCTTGGTTGAATCAAAATCCTTTTCGTTCCATATATTTCGGCGTGTTGGTAATGGCGGGAGAATTGAGTACGGGAATTCCGTTGTTTTTATTCTTGAAGAATAATAATTTTAATATGTCCATGCTAGTGGTCGAACATCATTCTTCATTCCATAAAAAAGCCACCGGTAGAATTTATTTTTCGTTTGATCAATTCGATAAAATCGAGCGGTATGTCAATCAAGCCCTAACTACCGGCGAAGCCACGCGTTTCGATTTGACCGTGAAAGGCATTAACAGCAAATCCGAAGTAATCGGTGAATTTACTTACACTTGGTCGATAAAAAAGAGAAGCGGAAATTAGGCAATTAGTTTTTCTTCAACATTTTGGGTTCCAAATAAAGAATCTCCCTAAACTCTGCCAATGGAATATCTTCCCATTTGTCGGTTAAGAATTCCACACCGAAAACGCCCGAAGTCGGTAAATTCCAAATCGGCGGATGTTTATAGCGGTTTACCCAATCGGTCAAGTCGGGGTTATGCCCGATAATCATCACCGTGTTGATGTCATTTTCCAAGCCGTATAACAAATTATCCAAATCGTTTTCGTCGCCATGATAAACCAAGGGCTCAATCCGCATGGGAATCGTATTGTCCCATATTTCATTTACTATTTTGGCGGTCATGCGAGCCCGTTTGGCAGGACTTGAAATAATTAAATCGGGTTTCAAATCGTTCATTTTCAAAAACTTGGCAACCCGTTTTGTTCGCTTTTTCCCTTTTTTCAAAAGCGGGCGTTCTATATCTTTCCAGGTGGGATTTTCCCACGAAGATTTACCGTGACGCATAACAAAAACCCGTTTCATTTATTCGTCTTTTTGTTCGAAATTATAAGGTCCCAAATGCCACCGGTCTTGCGATACATTTTTTTGCGAAAAAGAACCGTGATCGAATCGTTCCACCAATTCGAATTCTTCTTCGGTAGTTTTCTTACCGGTAATCAATAACCCGATCATCATTAAAAACGCCGATCCCAGAATTACAAAAGATATCACTTCTCCGAATTCATGAATTTTATACATCTCCGGAATCTTGAAAAATAACAATACCGTAATCAAACCGCGCGGTGCCATAAATACTTCCGGAAATAAACTGCTACTTTTATAAAAAATCTTCAAATTTATATACCGCACCAAAAAGGTGAGCAATAATATCAGCATGCCTAAAACAATTACACCGGGATTACCCATTGCAGAAATGTCAATGGTCATGCCGAAAACCACAAAGAAAAAAGTTCTAATCAAAAAAGCGGTTTCAAATGTAATAAGTTTGAATTGTTCTTTCACCTCCTCGATTTTCTCTTCCACATATAATTTCTTTAAAAAACCCCGGAAAAAAACATGATAATTCTCCAGCATCAAACCGAAAATTAATATGAGTATTAAAGATGAAAGGTGTAAAATTTTTCCGGCAATAAATAAAGCCATCAGAATAGAGAGAAACAAAAAGAATTTGACTTTGGTTGAAATATGTTCGAACAAAAAAATCAATACATATCCTACTACCAACGATACTACCAACGTGATAAGCATACCGAATGAAACTTCTTTAATCACATTTCCACCCGCTTCGGGAATCATCAACACGATATCGAATAATAAGATTCCCAAAATATCACTGAAGGTGGATTCGTAAATCAAAAATTCCTTTTTTTCTTCATCCAAATTCATCACACTGGGAATCACAATTGCGCTACTCACTACCGATAATGGAATGGCATTTAAATAGGCCACATAGAAATCTTCCGTCAAACCCAAATAATATACCATGGCGGCAATGGCAAATGAAGTGATTAATAAAATAATAAGTGCGGTAAAAAACGCTTTTAAAATAACAGGTAATTTTTTACGAGATAATTTTAAATCCAAAGCCGCTTCCAATACGATTAATAGTAAACCGATTAATCCTAACACACTAACAATTACATGCAAATCGGGCACGGGAATGCCCCACATTCGCATCAAGTAATGAATTCCTATACCCGATCCGATTAATAAAATAACCGAAGGAATACGCAATTTATATGAAACAATATCGAATATGTATGAAAAGATAATCAGTAAACTCAAGGCCAAGATAAGATAATAAGCGTTCATTACGATATGTTTAAATATGATTTAAAATTAATAAAATATATGCAATAAATGACATTATAGCCGCCCAACCCACCGCTCCTGCCGATAAATCCTTAATATCGCGAATGCGATTATCCCATTCCGGCGATACCACGTCGCACAATCGTTCGATGGCCGTATTGAGGGTTTCGGTGGTAAAAATCAATCCCCATGCAAGGAAAAATACGGTCCATTCTACATTGGTAAATCCCAAATAATAAGAAAAACCCGAGGTCAGAAGAAACAGTACAAATTGAACTTGTATGCTATCTTCGCCGGTAAGCATCAAATACATGCCGCGGAATACATAGGCAAATGCCTTTATTCGACCGAGAACAAATTTCATCATACTTTTCATTTCAAATTACTTAACTTGTTGGCTTTGAACATCTTTACCAAAATATCTCCTTCGGTATCATATTTCACTATTTGGGTCTCGAAACCGTATTTTTCCGCCAAATGACCGAAAGTATGCGGATCAAAATATAACCAAGGAAAAGATTCGTTACACATATTTTTATATTTCAAATAAAAAGTAACTTCCCCGTAATAATGGTCCAAGGGCAAAGGTTTATTATAGACATAATATACATATGAAATATCTGACATGTGAATCAATACTTGACCGTTTTCATTCAATAAATGCCGGATTCTCAGAAAAAAATCTTCGGCCCTTTCCAAGGTGCCCATAATTCCGCCTCCGTTCATTAACAATAAAATCGTATCGAATTTTCTTCCGGGTGAATAGCCGAAAAAATCTTCATTGACAATATTTCGAATTCCTTGTGCTTCCATTGCCAGACAGGCATATTCCGATTTATCTAATGCGGTTACCGTTTTGCCGATGGATTGTAAATATTTGCTATGAATACCGCTTCCCGCTCCCACATCCAATATGCGGCCGTAGGACATTTCCAATGCAATTTTTTCATGTGCGGGCATTTGGTCGTAATTACGAAACAAATAATCGATACGCAATATTTCGGGAGGAGAAATACTCGTCCAAGTGATTAAATTTTCCGGTTCGCCGCGCACATAATCCCACATGGCCCGGCCGAACAAATCCCGATATAGAGTTCGATTGAAATTCATTAGGTAAAAATACAAAAAAAGACGCCCGGAGGCGTCTTTGTCTTTTATGCTTCACCTTGCGGTCCGAAATTTACCGGCGGACCTTGGTGTTTGTCGTCATATTCTTTGATCACACCGTGAGTGGCCTCAAATCGACGGATATTCTCTTGCAATGCCCTAAGAAATTTTTTGGCATGCTGCGGAGTCAAAATTACCCGGGAGCGAACTTTTGCCTTTTGAACGCCCGGCATAATGCTCACGAAGTCTATCACGAATTCCGATACCGAATGGTTGATGATGGCCAAATTGCTGTAAATACCCATGGCCGTTTCATCGGTTAATTCGATATTTATCGGATTTTTTTTCGGTTGATTGCTCATAATTCTTTTACTTTAAAATGAACGGCTTCTTTTTCCGATTGTTCTTCATCTCCGACAATAATTTTCTCGAATAAGCGCATACCGGTTCCGGCCGGGATTTTCTTACCCACTATCACATTTTCTTTCAATCCTTCCAAGTAATCCACTTTGGCTTCGATTGCCGCTTGGTTCAATACTTTGGTGGTTTCTTGGAATGATGCGGCCGAAATCCACGACTTGGTTTCAAGGGCTGCTCGTGTGATACCTTGCAATACCGGTACGGCCGTAGCCGGAACGGCATCCCGTACCACAGGCGGCTTTTTGTCTTCCCGTTTTAAGCGGGATACTTCGTCGCGCCATTCGCGCAGGGAGATAATGGCCCCTGCTTTCAGGCGATCGGAATCTCCCGGATCTTCGACAACCTTCATGTTATGGATTCGGTCGTTTTCTTCGATGAAATCGTCTTTATGAACCAATTGGTCGGGTAAGAAATTCGTATCACCGGGTTCCACAATGCGTACTTTACGCATCATTTGCCTTACTACAATTTCGAAATGCTTGTCGTTGATAGCCACATTCTGACGGCGATAAACTTCTTGTATTTCATTGACCAAATATTGCTGCACGGCAGAGATACCCTTAATCTTCAGGATATCGTTAGGCGTGATAGCACCGTCGGATAACGGAGTACCGGCTTTTACGAAATCATTTTCCTGAACCAAGAGCATTTGACTGGAAAGTTTAACCATGTATTTTTTCTTCTCTCCGGACTTGCTTTCCACTATAATTTCACGGTTACCCCGTTTGATTTTTCCGAATTTCACAATACCGTCAATTTCGGAAACCACAGCGGGATTGGAAGGATTACGGGCTTCGAACAATTCGGTTACCCGCGGCAAACCACCCGTAATATCGCCTGCACGAGCCGAACGTCGCGGTATTTTGGCAATAATGGTTCCGGGTTCGATAATTTCTCCTTCTTTTACGGTTAAGCGGGCGCCGGTAGGCAAGTTATATACACGCAATACTTCTTCGGTTTTAGGATCCACAATGTTGATGGCCGGAAGAAGTTTATTATTTTTCGTTTCTATAATTACTATTTCCTTCTTATGGGTAGATTCATCGATTTCGATATTATAGTTGATACCTTCCACCAATTTGTCATACACTACTTTACCACCTACTTCCGAAATAATTAATGAGTTATGCGGATCCCATTCGGCTATTACTTCCCCGCGCAAGACTTTTTCGCCCGATTTTTTGTATAAATACGAACCGTAATACAGTGGATGTTTGCTCAATACATGACCTGTTTTTTCACTGATAATCTTCACTTCGGAAGTACGTGAAATCACAATATCCACTTTTTCCCCGTCCTGATCTTTCCCTTGGATGGTGCGCAGGTCGTTTATTTCGAGTATGCCATCGAATTTAGCCACAATTTTGGATTCTTCGGCTACCGATCCGGCCACCCCACCTTGGTGGAATGTACGCAAGGTTAATTGGGTACCGGGTTCCCCGATGGATTGAGCGGCGATCACACCTACCGCTTCACCCAATTGCACCATTTTACCGGTAGCCAGGTTACGGCCGTAGCATTTGGCACACACACCTCGTTTGGCTTCGCAAGTAAGAGGCGAACGAACTTCCACATATTCAATTCCAGCTTCTTCTATTTTCTTTACAATGGGCTCGGTTATCTCTTCTCCTTCTTTGATAATCAATTCACCCGTTGTAGGATGATATAAATCGTCGAGAATTACACGGCCCAATATTCTTTCTCCCAAGGTTTCGACAATCTCATTGTTTTTCTTCAAAGCGGTAATACGAATACCTCGCAAGGTACCGCAGTCCTCTTCGTTAATAACCACATCTTGCGACACATCCACTAACCGGCGTGTCAAGTAACCGGCATCGGCGGTTTTTAAAGCCGTATCGGCCAAACCTTTACGGGCACCGTGAGTGGAAATAAAATATTCTTGAATGGATAATCCTTCTTTAAAGTTAGATAGAATCGGATTTTCAATAACTTCACCGCCTCCCGCAGTGGATTTTTTCGGTTTAGCCATCAAACCACGCATTCCGATCAACTGACGAATTTGTTCTTTCGATCCACGCGCGCCGGAATGCAACATCATATAGACCGAATTGAATCCTTGGTCGTCTTCTTCCAATTTGCGCATAACCACTTCAATCAATCGTGTATTGGCATGCGACCAAACGTCAATGGTTTTGTTATAACGTTCTTTTTTGGTAATATTACCATGTTCATATTGTTCCCATATTTCTTCCACCTCTTTTTTGGCTTCTTCCAAAATGGCCTTCTTCTCTTCGGGCACTTCAATATTGGACAAACTAAACGATAATCCTCCTTCGAAGGCCTTCATAAATCCTGATTTTTTGATTTTATCCAGAAAATCGGCCGTAGTAGGAATATCGGTTTTCTTTAAAACTTTGGTAATAATTTTTTTCAATTGCTTTTTGGTAAGCAAATCGTTTATATACCCTACCCCTTCAGGCACCCATTCGTTGAATAATACGCGACCGGGAGTAGTTTTAACCAAGCGTTCGACTTTTTCGCCTTTCTCATTTATATCATGTACTTTACATATGATTTGTGCATGCAAATCCACTTTCCCGTAATCCAATGCCAATTTCACTTCTTCGGCACTATAAAAGGTCATCCCTTCACCTTTGACCGGATGCTCGGGTGTGGATTTTCTCTCTTTGGTCAAATAATATAAGCCCAAAACCATGTCTTGAGAAGGGACGGTAATGGGTTCTCCGTTAGCCGGATTCAAAATATTTTGGGATGCTAGCATCAATAGATGCGATTCCAAGATGGCTTCCGGACCCAAAGGCAGGTGAACGGCCATTTGGTCACCGTCGAAGTCGGCATTGAAGGCCGTACAGACCAAAGGGTGCAATTGAATGGCCTTTCCTTCAATCAATTTGGGCTGGAATGCTTGGATTCCCAGACGGTGCAAAGTAGGCGCCCGGTTCAACAATACAGGATGTCCTTTCAAAACTTCTTCCAAGATATCCCATACCACAGGATCGCGGCGATCGATGATTTTTTTAGCCGATTTAACGGTTTTTACAATGCCTCGTTCCATCAACCGGCGGGCAATGAAGGGTTTATATAATTCGGCCGCCATGTCTTTGGGAATACCCGTTTCATACATTTTCAATTCCGGGCCGACAACAATAACCGAACGGGCCGAATAATCCACACGTTTACCTAACAAATTTTGACGGAAACGCCCTTGTTTACCTTTCAAACTGTCGGACAAGGATTTCAAAGGACGATTCGATTCGGTCTTTACAGCCGTTGATTTACGGGTATTATCGAATAATGAATCGACTGCTTCCTGAAGCATACGTTTTTCGTTACGCAAAATCACTTCGGGTGCTTTGATGCTCATCAAGCGTTTTAACCGGTTGTTTCGGATAATCACCCGGCGGTATAAATCGTTGAGGTCCGAAGTGGCAAATCTTCCGCCGTCCAGCGGCACCAACGGCCGTAATTCGGGCGGAATCACGGGGATGATGCTCATAATCATCCATTCGGGACGGTTTTCCCTTCTTTTATTGGCCTCACGAAACGCCTCGACGACTTGCAATCGTTTTAATGCTTCCGTACGCCGTTGTTTGGATGTCTCATGTTTGCTGGCATATCGTAATTCATACGATAATTCATCCAAATCGATTTTTGCTAATAATTCCCGCAGGGCTTCCGCACCCATTTTGGCAATAAATTTATTAGGGTCGTCATCCGGCAAGTATTTATTTTCTTCCGGAAGCAAATCCAAAATTTGCAAATATTCTTCTTCGGTTAATAAATCCATTTTTTTCAATGGTTTGCCTTCCGGAGTTACGGCTTCGCCGGGTTGAATGACCACATATCGCTCATAATAGACAATGGATTCGAGTTTTTTTCCGGGAATACCGAGTAAATAGGCAATCTTGTTAGGATTGGAACGAAAATACCAAATATGGGCCACCGGGACTACCAATTCAATGTGTCCCATTCGTTCGCGACGCACTTTCTTCTCGGTAACTTCCACCCCGCAGCGGTCACAAACAACTCCTTTATATCTGATTCGTTTATACTTGCCACATGCACATTCATAGTCTTTTACCGGCCCGAAAATTCTTTCACAAAATAATCCGTCTCTCTCGGGCTTGTGCGTGCGGTAATTAATGGTTTCGGGTTTTAAAACTTCTCCGTGAGACATTTGTTTGATCACGTCGGGAGAAGCCAATCCGATTGAAATCCTATCGAATTTGATGATTTTTTGCTCTCTTTTTCTAGCCATAATTTTTTAAATGATTAGCGGTTGGTTAAATAGGATAACTAAATTATTTTTTTAACACGTCATTTCCTTCTTCATCTTCCAAGCGTATATCCAACGCCAGTCCTCTCAGTTCGTGTAACAATACATTAAATGATTCGGGAATGCCCGGTTCGGGCATAGGGTCGCCTTTTACAATAGCATTATAAACCTTGGTACGCCCTACGATATCATCGGATTTGACTGTCAGAATTTCACGCAATGTGCTTGAAGCACCGTATGCTTCGAGTGCCCACACTTCCATTTCTCCGAAACGCTGACCACCGAATTGGGCCTTACCACCCAAAGGTTGTTGTGTAATAAGCGAATAAGGACCCGTGGACCGTGCATGCATCTTGTCATCGACCAAATGGTTCAATTTTAACATGTAAATCATTCCGACAGTGGCGGGTTGATCGAACTCTTCACCCGTACCTCCATCATAAAGTTTGGTTACACCGTATTGAGGAATACCCGCTTTTTCGGATAAAATCTCAATGTCTTCCAGTGTAGCACCGTCAAAAATCGGCGTCTGGAATTTAACACCCAAACGTTTACCTATCCATCCCAATACGGTTTCATAAATCTGACCGATATTCATTCGCGAAGGCACGCCCAAAGGATTCAATACGATATCCACCGGAGTGCCGTCTTTTAGAAACGGCATATCTTCTTCGCGGACAATTTTGGCTACAATACCTTTGTTTCCGTGACGACCGGCCATTTTATCGCCCACTTTAAGTTTTCGCTTTTGAGCGATATAAACTTTGGCCAATTTTATAATACCCGAAGGCAAATCGTCTCCTACGGAAATGGCAAATTTATCGCGGCGCAAATTTCCTTTGATTTCGTTTACGCGTAATTTATAATTGTTCAGCAGTTCATCGACCAATTTATTGATTTTATCATCCGTGGTCCAAGTGCCCAACATCAGGTGTTCATAATCGTTAAATGTGTTGAGCATTTTTTGGGTAAATTTCTTTCCTTTCGGAAATACTTCTTCATTCAATTCATTATACACCCCTTGCGAAGTTTTGCCACCTACCAATATGTAGAGTTTTTCAATTAATTTCTCCCGCAATTTTTCCAATTGCTCGCCGTATTTCTTTTCGAGTCTTTCTATCTCCACTTTATCTTGCAAGCGTTTACGGCGGTCTTTCATCGAACGGGTAAATAATTTTTTATCGATCACTATACCCTGAACGGACGAAGGAACCTTTAACGAGGCATCTTTCACATCTCCGGCCTTGTCTCCGAAAATCACACGGAGTAATTTTTCTTCCGGCGTAGGATCTGATTCACCTTTCGGTGTAATTTTTCCGATAAGAATATCGCCTGTTTTTACTTCGGCTCCAATGCGGATAATTCCGTTTTCATCCAAATCTTTGGTGGCATCTTCACTGACATTGGGAATATCGGGTGTAAGTTCTTCTTGTCCCAATTTGGTATCTCTTACTTCCAATGAAAATTCATCAATGTGGATAGATGTATAGTAATCTTCCCGCACGACCTTTTCGGAAATCACAATAGCATCCTCGAAATTATATCCTTTCCAAGGCATAAAGGCCACCAATAAATTACGTCCCAAGGCCAATTCACCGTTTTGGGTGGCATATCCTTCGGTAAGCACTTGTCCTTTGGTTACCCGGTCGCCTTTTTTTACAATCGGCCGCAAGTTGATGGTCGTATTTTGATTGCTTTTACGGAACTTAATCAATTCATAAGTTTTCTCATCCTCGTCAAAACTTACCAAACGTTCTTCTTCAGTCCGATCGTAACGAATGATAATTTTATTGGCATCCACATATATCACTTCGCCATCGCCTTCGGCATTAATCAATATTCGCGAATCTTCGGAAACCCGTTGTTCCAAACCCGTACCCACGATAGGAGCTTCGGGATTGAGCAGGGGAACGGCTTGGCGCATCATGTTGGATCCCATCAAAGCACGGTTGGCATCATCGTGTTCGAGGAAGGGAATAAGCGAAGCGGATATGGATGCAATTTGGTTGGGCGACACATCCATATAATCGATTTGTGTTTTAGGTACAACGGGGAAGTCGCCTTCTTCACGGGCCACCAATCGTTCGGGCAGGATGTTTCCTTTTTCGTCCACTGCAGTGGTGGCTTGGGCGATTTTCTTTTTTTCTTCTTCTTCGGCAGTCAGATGAACGGGAGGTTTACTGAAATCAACCTTACCGTTATGCACTTCGCGATAAGGGGTTTCGATAAAGCCCATTTTATTGATGGTTGCATAGACGGCCAAAGATGAAATCAGACCGATATTCGGGCCTTCGGGCGTTTCGATCGGACACATTCTTCCGTAATGGGTATAATGCACGTCACGTACTTCGAATCCCGCTCTTTCACGCGACAATCCGCCGGGGCCCAATGCCGATAATCGACGCTTGTGCGTAATTTCGGCCAAAGGGTTGGTTTGATCCATGAATTGCGAAAGCGGATTGGTGCCGAAAAAGGAGTTAATGACGGAAGATAAGGTCTTGGCATTAATTAAATCGGCGGGTGTAAACACTTCATTGTCTCTTACATTCATTCTTTCGCGTATGGTACGTACCATGCGCGCCAATCCGATGGAAAATTGTTGGGCCAACTGTTCTCCTACGGTTCGAACCCGGCGATTGGACAAGTGGTCGATATCATCCACTTCTTGCTTGGAGTTGATTAATTTGACCAATTGCTTAATAATGGCGATAATATCTTCCTTGGTCAAAACTCGTACGTCGTCGGGAATGTCCAGATTGAGTTTTTTATTAATTCTGTAACGTCCTACCTCGCCTAAATCATAACGTTGGTCGCTAAAGAAAAGTTTTTCGATAATTCCTCTCGCCGTTTCTTCATCGGGCGGATCGGTATTACGTAATTGGCGGTAGATATATTCCACCGCTTCTTTTTCCGAATTGGTCGGATCTTTTTGAAGTGTATTGTAAATAATTGCGAATTCGTTGGAGGTATTGTCTTCTTTATGGAGCAAAATGGTTTTGGCACCGGATTCCAAAATTTGATCGATATGATCTTTGTCCAATATGGTATCGCGTTCGATAATAATCTCATTACGTTCGATGGATACCACTTCACCCGTATCCTCATCCACGAAATCTTCGTGCCATGTTTTTAATACACGGGCCGCTATGCGGCGTCCCAAGTATTTTTTTAATCCCGTTTTGGTTACTTTTACTTCTTCGGCCAAATCGAACAAAGCCAATATGTCGCGGTCGGTTTCGTATCCAATGGTTCTCAACAAAGTGGTAACCGGTAATTTTTTCTTCCGGTCAATATAAGCATACATCACGTTATTGATATCGGTGGAAAATTCAATCCACGATCCTTTAAACGGAATTACACGGGCCGAATAAAGTTTGGTACCGTTGGTATGATAGGACTGGCTGAAAAATACACCTGGAGATCGGTGCAATTGTGATACGATAATTCGTTCGGCACCGTTAATCACAAACGTACCTCTGTTGGTCATGTAAGGAATACTTCCTAGATAGACGTCTTGCACCTTGGTTTCGAACTCTTCGTGATCATCGTCATTACATTCCAATTTCAATCGTGCTTTTAAGGGCACACTATAGGTCAAACCGCGTTCAATACATTCTTTTACCGAATAACGGGGTGGATCGATAAAATAATCGATAAAATCGAGGGTATATAAATTTCGGGCGTCTTTAACGGGAAAGTTTTCTTTGAATACTTTATAGAGACCTTCGTTTTTTCTTTCATTAGGTTTGGTGCCCAGTTGAAAGAAATCTTTAAACGATTGAATGACGTTTAAAAAGTCGGGATATTCGGGAATGTTTTTTACGGATGAAAAATTTACCCTTCCTGTTTTCGGATCGATTTTGCTAAGGATATCCTGGGATTTTTTTTGTTTTGCCATGTCGAAGACAAAGTTTTAAAGTTTAAAATAATGAGGTTTACATGTAGAACACGAAAGTTTAGGCCAAAAAATTTGACCTAAACTTTCGTTTAAATTAGTGGAATTCTATTTAAGTTCGACTTCCGCACCGGCTTCTTCCAAAGATTTTTTAATGCCTTCGGCTTCATCTTTGGAAATGCCTTCTTTGATGGGTGCGGGTGCACTGTCAACGATGGCTTTTGCTTCACGCAAGCCCAAACCGGTCAATTCTTTAACCAATTTGACGACGGCCAATTTGGACCCGCCGGGTGATTTCAAAATCACATCGAATTCAGTTTTTTCTTCCCCGCCTCCTTCAGCTCCTCCGGCTGCAGGTCCGGCAACCGCTACGGCTGCTGCTGCGGGTTCAATTCCGTACTCTTCTTTCAAAATGTCGGCTAATTCTTGAACTTCTTTCACGGTCAAGTTAACCAATTCTTCTGCTAGTTTTTTTAAATCTGCCATTTTTCTATCGTTTTTGTGTTTTTAAAATTAATTTTCTCTTTCTGATAAAGTTTTTACAATTCCCGCAATGGTTTGTCCTCCGGACTTCAGTGCGGAAATAACATTCTTAGCCGGCGATTGCAATAATGCAATAAGATCACCAAGTAATTCTTCTTTGGATTTGATTGCAACAAGATAATCCAATTGATCATCACCGATATAAATACCTTCGTCGATCCAAGCGCCTTTTAAAACCGGTTTTTCGGATTTTTTTCGAAATTCCTTAATTATACGAGCGGGCTTATTGCCTACATCGCTTAACATCAATGCCGTGCTGCCGTATAAAATGGAATTTAAATCCTCAAAATCCTTGCTCGATTGGTCCATGGCTTTGGATACGAGGGTATTTTTTACAACTTGAAGCTTCACATCGCTTTTATTACATGCCTTGCGCAAAGCATATGTGGTTTTGGCATCCAATCCCAAAATATCTACAAAGTAGATCACATTGTATTCGGACAAACGCTGCTTCAAGTCTTCTATCATCTGTGCTTTTTCTTCGCGCGTTCTCATAAGATTTTCGATTTTACTTGTTAAACTGACTTGGTGTCGATTTTAATGCCCGGTCCCATTGTACTGGACATTGCAATACTTTTTACATATGTTCCTTTCGCCGTAGCCGGTTTCATTTTGATTAATGTATGAATCAATTCCTCGGCGTTTTCCTTAATTTTTTCCGGATCGAAAGAAACTTTTCCTATGGCTGCATGCACAATACCCTTTTTATCCACACGGAAATCGATTTTACCGGCTTTTACTTCTTTTACCGCTCTTCCGACTTCCATGGTAACGGTTCCGGTTTTAGGGTTGGGCATCAAACCTCGTGGTCCCAAAATTCGTCCCAAAGGTCCTAACTTACGCATCATATTCGGAGTGGTAATAATAACGTCCACATCGGTCCAACCTTTTTTAATTTTTTCGATGTATTCGTCCATTCCCACATAGTCGGCACCGGCCTCTTTGGCTTCGTCCTCTTTTTCGGGCGGCACCAAAGCCAAAACTTTTACGTCTTTTCCGGTTCCGTGAGGCAATGTAACCACCCCTCGAATCATTTGGTCGGCCTTTCTGGGATCCACACCAAGTCTAACGGCCAAATCAACCGAGGCATCAAAATTTTCATATGAAAGATCTTTCACTAATTTCGATGCTTCTTCTAAGGTATATGTTTTGTTTTTATCATATTTGGCCAATGCAGCTTTTCTTTTTTTACTAATTCTTGCCATTTTAAAGTCCGTTTAATTGTTTTCAAAAGGATTCTCTCCTTCAATCGTAATTCCCATAGAACGAGCCGTTCCTGCAATCATCTTCATAGCTTTCTCGACGGTAAATGCATTCATATCTTGCATTTTGTCTTCCGCTATTTGTCTCACTTGATCCCAAGTGACGCTACCTACCTTTCTTCGGTTCGGCTCTCCTGATCCTTTTTTAACTTTGGCCGCTTCCATAAGCTGCACGGCAGCAGGCGGAGTTTTTACCACAAAATCAAATGATTTGTCTTTGTAAACATTAATGGTTACAGGCAGTACTTTACCTTGCTTGTCTTGCGTACGAGCATTGAACTGCTTGCAAAATTCCATAATGTTAACTCCGGCTGCTCCCAATGCGGGTCCTACCGGCGGCGAAGGATTCGCTTGGCCTCCCCGAATTTGGAGTTTAATTACCTTAAAAATTTCTTTTGCCATTTTCTTTTTTAATTTAAAATCGGAAGCATTTATTTAAAGTGCGTAACTTTCTTATATTTTTTCTACTTGATAAAATTGTAATTCTATTGGCGTTTTACGGCCAAACATTTTAACTTCTACTTTTATTTTTTTGTTATCCTCGCTGATTTCTTCGACTACACCCTCAAAATCTTTGAATAAACCGTGTGTGATTTTTACCGCATCGCCCACTTTAAAGGGATTAACGATATGTCCGTCGTCCATTGCCATTTCATCCATTTTACCTAACAAACGATTCACTTCGGCTTGGGTGAGCGGTTCGGGATCACCGCCTTTGACCGTGCTTAAAAAACCCAATACACCTGGAATATGACGGATCACATGCGGCACTTCGCCCGAAAGATTGGCTTCTATATAAATATAACCCGGAAACAAAGTTTTCTCTTTGGTCACCCGTTTACCTTTTTGCATACGAACAACCTTTTCGGTCGGAACGAGAATTTCGCCTACAAAATCTTCCAGGCCGTATTTGGAGATTTCATTCTCAATAAGCGATTTTATTTTCTTTTCCTTACCGCTGATTACCCGCAATACATACCATTTTTTATCTTCGGACATAGTTTATCGGATTAATTTGTAATAGAGTCCTAATATTTTTCGGAATACATAATCCACTACAAAAATGAATAATGAAAATACCAATGTAAATACGGTTACTACGACGGTTAATTTTTGCACCTCTTCCCAATCGGGCCATACGACGTGATTAACCAACTCTTTATAAGCACCTTTTATGTAGTCTATCAATGAATCTAACATAAGCTGATTTTTATTGCACGGGCAGAGAGACTCGAACTCCCGACACCCGGTTTTGGAGACCGGTGCTCTACCAACTGAGCTATGCCCGTATTTACATGTAAACGAATTTGATACCTGACTAGCAGATATCAAATTCGTTTCTTTATTTCAAAATATCGAATTAGTCGAGTATTTCGGTTATTTGTCCTGCTCCTACGGTTCTACCTCCTTCACGGATAGCAAATCGCAATCCTTTGTTCAAAGCAACCGGTTGAATCAATTCCACTTCGATTGTCAAGTTATCGCCGGGCAATACCATTTCCACACCTTCGGGTAAGTGAATTTCACCCGTTACGTCCGTGGTACGCAAGTAGAATTGCGGACGATAGTTATTGTGGAAAGGTGTATGACGACCACCTTCTTCTTTTTTCAAGATATAAACTTCGGCTTTGAATTTTTTATGAGGGGTGATTGAACCGGGTTCGGCAATAACCATACCTCTACGGATTTGTTTTTTATCGATACCACGAAGCAACAATCCCACGTTATCACCGGCTTGACCTTCGTCCAAAATTTTACGGAACATTTCCACTCCGGTTACAACGGAATTCAATTTTTCGTCACCGAAACCGATGATTTCCACAGGGTCACCCGTGTGAATAATACCTGTTTCAATACGTCCGGTTGCTACGGTTCCACGTCCGGTAATGGAGAATACGTCTTCGATAGGCATCAAGAACGGCTTGTCCACGTCACGTTGCGGTTCGTCAATCCAATTGTCCACTGCATCCATTAATTCTTCTACGGTTTTTACCCATTTGGGGTCACCGTTTAATGCACCCAAAGCCGAACCACGAATTACAGGAGTGTTGTCGCCGTCATAATCATAGAATGATAACAAGTCACGAATTTCCATTTCAACCAATTCGAGCAATTCTTCGTCATCCACCATATCCACTTTGTTCATAAACACCACAATTTTAGGCACACCTACCTGACGTGCCAAAAGGATGTGTTCACGAGTTTGGGGCATAGGACCGTCTGTGGCAGCCACCACCAAAATAGCACCGTCCATCTGAGCGGCACCGGTAACCATGTTTTTCACATAATCGGCGTGGCCGGGACAGTCTACGTGTGCATAGTGACGCTTGTCGGTTTCATATTCCACGTGAGCCGTGTTAATGGTAATACCCCTTTCTTTTTCTTCCGGAGCATTGTCGATTGAGTCAAAGTCTTTTTCTTGAGCAAGACCTTTTTGGGCCAAGACTTTAGTAATTGCTGCCGTTAATGTGGTTTTACCATGGTCCACGTGACCGATGGTACCGATATTAACGTGCGGTTTGGTTCTTTCGAACTTTTCTTTTGCCATAATTGTACTTTTTAATAATTAATCTACGCTAAACTAACACTCGCTTGAGCCAATGACGGGATTTGAACCCGTGACCTTTTCCTTACCAAGGAAACGCTCTACCCCTGAGCTACATCGGCTTGTCGAGCAGAGCGGGAGACGGGACTCGAACCCGCGACATTCAGCTTGGAAGGCTGACGCTCTACCAACTGAGCTACTCCCGCTTGTCTGTGGTGGGGGGAGGATTCGAACCTCCGAAGCTCGCGCAACAGATTTACAGTCTGCCCCCTTTGGCCACTCGGGAACCCCACCTCATATCTAATTCTTAATGAACTCTTCCTTCCCAGAGCCGATGGAGGGACTCGAACCCACGACCTGCTGATTACAAATCAGCTGCTCTAGCCAGCTGAGCTACATCGGCACACGACGCCTTTGATTTGGCAGGCAAATTTATGAACTTTTTTTTTTATTTCCAAACGGCATTTTCACGGCAAATAATGCCGCGTTTCCGTCGGATTAGGATGCCAGTAAAGGAGCCAAAATCAAGGCAACCACCGACATTAATTTTATTAAAATATTTAATGAAGGTCCCGAGGTGTCTTTGAATGGATCGCCTACCGTATCTCCCGTTACCGCCGCTGCATGTGCTTCGGACCCTTTGGTTAATTTCTTTCCATCGACTTCCACGCCTTCTTCTATCATCTTTTTTGCATTATCCCATGCGCCGCCGGCATTGGCCTGGAAAATAGCCATCATCACACCACTAACCAATACGCCCGCCAATAATCCGCCAAGCATTTCGGGGCCTCCTAAAAATCCCACAATAACCGGCGTCAGGATGGCAATCAATCCGGGCAATACCATTTCTCGCAATGAGGCCTTGGTGGAAATTTCCACACATTTTTCATATTCGGCATATTCGTCGGCATTTTCAAATACTTCCAAATCGGCCTTGTCCCATTCGGATTCCGGCTTGTCTCCATATTTTTTCATCACTTCCAATGCTTTTTTCAATTGGGGAATATGATGAAATTGACGACGTACTTCGTCGATCATATCTTTGGCCGCACGCCCTACCGCTCCCATTGCCATGGAAGAAAATAAAAACGGTAACATGCCGCCTATTAAAAGTCCGGCCATCACCAATGGGCTGGCCACATTAATATTATCTACACCCGCGGTTTGCATATAAGCCGAAAAAAGCGCCAAGGCGGTTAAGGCGGCGGAACCGATTGCAAAACCTTTACCAATGGCTGCAGTTGTATTGCCCACGGCGTCTAATTTATCGGTTCTTTGACGCACTTCTTTAGGTAATTTGGACATTTCCGCAATACCTCCGGCATTGTCGGCAATGGGGCCGTAAGCATCTACCGCTAATTGGATACCCAAATTCGAAAGCATGCCTACTGCGGCAATGGCAATGCCATATAAACCTGCAAAATAATAAGCACCTACAATGGCAGCTGCCAATACTAAAATAGGCAAGGCGGTCGATTGCATACCTACACTCAGCCCTGCAATAATATTAGTAGCCGGGCCGGTAGTGGATTGTTTTACAATGCTCCAAACGGGTTTTTTGAAAGTGCCGGTATAATATTCGGTAATCATGCCGATGGCAATACCGGCTACCAATCCTAAGACAATGGCGATAAAAACACCGGTGGCCGTGTATGTCCTGCCTCCGAATTGCCACGAATCAGGAAGGAAATAATCAACTATAAACCATGAAGCCACAATCATCAATACGCCGGCTATTAATTCTCCGGTATTCAATGCCTTGTGAGGGCTTCCTCCTTCTTTCACTTTTACAAAAAAGGTACCTATAATCGATGTTAAGATTCCTACTGCGGCTAATACCAAAGGCAATATGACGGGATTCAATTGTTTTTCACCGGTAAATTCGCCTATTCCGATAAATCCGGCTCCCAATACCATTGCGCTGATTAAAGACCCGACATAGGATTCGAACAAATCGGCTCCCATTCCGGCTACATCGCCTACATTATCTCCTACATTATCGGCTATGGTGGCGGGATTCAAAGGATGGTCTTCGGGAATTCCCGCTTCGACTTTACCTACTAAATCGGCTCCCACATCGGCAGCTTTGGTATATATACCTCCACCTACACGGGCAAAAAGGGCGATAGATGAAGCACCGAATGAAAATCCGGTAATGACCGTGATAATTTTCATTATATCCCAATCCATGCCGGAATAAATCAAAAATAATGCGGATAATCCCAATACACCCAAACCGACAACGGCCAATCCCATCACGCTTCCGCCCGTAAAAGCGACCTCCAATGCTCTCCCCAAACTGGTACGCGCCGCCGCAGCTGTTCTTACATTGGCATTCGTGGCTACCCGCATACCGATAAAACCGGCTAATGCCGAACTGAATGCGCCTAATATAAAGGAAACCCCAACCAACCAGGAGGAAGTCTTAGGGTCGGCGGAAAAAGCCAATAATGCAAATACTACGATGATAAAGATAATGAGCACTTTGTATTCGGCAAATAAAAATGCCATGGCTCCCCGGCGGATATGCTCGCCAATTCTTTTCATTCGTTCGGTTCCGAAATCCTGCTTGGCTATCCATACGGATCTCCACCATGTAAATATTAATGCTAAAATGCTTACTCCCAATACAAAATAAAGAATTTTACTATTCATAATTTTCAAAAGTTTTTTTGTCGTGCAAATTTATAACTTTTTTAAAAATATTTAGCCCGCCAATGAAATATTATTTATAAATTTATTTTTCGGTTAAATCTAAAAACCGCCGGATATGTAAAATTTTAATTTTTGCAATAATTATTTATTATTCCATAAACCCATGTGTTTTAAAAAAATCCATTCTAAAAAAAGAGCAAACCGATTATTGAATTTCATTCTTAAAATAAAAACACTCCACCGACTTGTATATAAAAAAACCGGACAAAATAGTCTTGAGTTACGGATTTTTTTAAGGTAGAGATCTTGATGCATTGGACGGAAGAAAAGAAAACATAAATCGAGAGAAAAATTTATTGTTAATAATTTATTTTTTTTCTTATCAATTGACACTCAACGTTTTTAAGTGAAAAATAAGACTCAATAAATAAAAAAATTTGTCGATTGCATGTTTTTCTCATATAATTAATGTAATTTTGTTATTAGAAAAACGAGCCGAAAAAATCATGGGATTTAAAAACTTGGAAACCTACATATCGGAATTGCTTTACCGGTACAATATTGTTGTTTTGCCCGGCTTGGGTGCATTTATAGGACGCCGGAAACCGGCCATGGTGGACAAAACGGAAGGCATCTTTCAACCGCCCTCCAAAGAAATTTCTTTTAACGTTTTAATCCGTAAAGACGACGGTTTGCTGATCAATCATGTGGCTTCCAAGGAGCATGTGACCAAGGAAAAAGCCCGTGATTTTGTCCAACAAGAAATATCCGCATGGAAAAACGAATTAAACAGAACCAAAAATTTACGCCTGGAAAATATCGGCTTCTTTAATTTGATTGATGACAAAATAATATTCACTCCGCATACGGGAATCAACCACTTGCCCGAAGCATTCGGCTTGAACGACTTTATCCATAAACCGGAAAAACAAGTCTTATTAAACACCGAATATTCATCCGAACAAAAAGAATTCTCGGAACCATTCCCTACTCCGGTTAGTAGTATCGGTTCCACTACACCCGGAAGGCGTCAGGACGGGAGTCATAAATGGATTAAATATGCCGCGGCGGCAGCGATTGCCATTTCCTTACTCTGGGGCGGATATCATTTGAAAGACAATTTTTATTCTCATCGTGAGGTTAGAATCCAACAAGCTACTTATCAAATTCCGGATAAGTTCCCGGAAATAATTATTCCTTTGGAACAAGATCAAACCCACCAAACGACCGAAAAAAATAATACCGACAAGTCTTATCATATTATTATAGGCGCATTCAAAAATTACAATAATGCCACCCGGCTTGTAGAAAATCTAAAGGCCCAAGGAATCGACGCTTCTATTCCCGGACAAAATCCCAACGGGCTTTACTACGTATCATTTACTTCTTTTACAAACAAGTCGCAAGCGGAAATTTTAGCAAAACGCATCGGCTCGGAATACCCGGGCGCATGGGTATTGGAAAAATAATTTTATCTTTTGTTTTCCATTGTTTTCCCCTATGAAAGGGAGAACCAAAAATTTTGTGCTTTTTAATGGCAAAAAACTTTATATTTTTTTTAAATTTGGATAAAAATTTTGCATATGGAAAGAGATAAACTCATTGAACGCTTTTTTAGTATGGCCACCGAATATGGCGTAAAAATTTTGGCTGCCATAATTATATGGATTGTCGGAATTTGGATTATTAAACGAATTACATGGTGGATTAATAGGGCCATGGAAAAAAGCAATTATGAACCGGGACTTAAAAAATTTCTTTCCAATCTTGTTTCATGGACCTTAAAGGTTTTATTAATAGTCATTATTCTAGGCAAACTCGGTATTGAAACCACCTCATTTGCCGCTATTTTGGCAGCTGCGGGATTGGCCATCGGTATGGCGCTTCAAGGTTCGTTGGCCAATTTTGCCGGCGGTGTATTGCTGATGATTTTTAAACCTTTTAAAGTAGGTGATTTGATTGAAGCGCAAGATGTAATGGGCGTGGTGAAAGAAATTGAAATTTTTACAACAAAACTTAATACTTTGGACAATAAAGAAGTGATTTTGCCCAACGGTGCTTTGTCCAATGGCCCGATAACCAATTATTCTTCGGAAGCTATTAGGAGGGTGGATTTATCGGTCGGAGTAAGTTACGATGCAGATATGAAAAAAACCAAGGAAGTATTATTGAATATGTTACATCAAATACCGCAAGTACTCAAAGATCCCGAGCCACAGGTGGAAGTTTTCGAATTAGGTGAATACTCGGTGAATTTTGTGGTTCGTCCATGGTGCAAAAACGAAGATTATTGGGATGTTTATTTCAAAACAGTGGAAGGTATCAAACGCTCCTTGGATGAAGCCGGAATTGAAATTCCTTATCCTATTTCCGTTGAAATTCAAAAAGATAACGATTAACAAACACACCGGCCGAAGCGCCGACACATTAATAATATGCGCATCCTGGATTACTTAGAATTTTAATCCTCGTCTTCTTCCAATAATTCTACATCCTTGGCGAAGTATTTGGTATCGCCCAGCCAAGGTACTTTCCAAAAACGTTCTATATAATTGATACGTACGTTTTCTCCTTGGTACTCGATAAGTTTTTCGCGAAGCTCTTTCTTGGACGGTTCAATGGAAAAAGCCCATCGTTGATCATGCCCGATACCTAGACTCAACTCACCTTCCCAAGTTTTGAAAATCAATCCTTTGTGGCTGAGTTTTATGAGTTTTCCGGTACGAAATCCCTCACTATAAGGCACATAATAATTAAAAACATATACCAAAGCCATTAATATAATTAAGGCAAAGAAAAATTTAAAGAGAAATTTCTTCATAACTATCAGGATATTTTAAATTTATTCACAAAAACAATATGTACAAAAATAAGCATTGTATGTCACGCTACCAAAAATAAAAACAAAAATTTCTATCCATTCTTTTATGTCCGGCAGACTTGCCAAGTAAATTCATTATAAAAAGACAAAACTTTTCAAAATAAGACAAAAATCAAGTTTGTTTTAAAAAATAATTTCTTTAATTTGCATAAAACTGTCATAAACAATACATTCATTATGAAAATAGGTATCATCAAAGAATTGCGACCGGGCGAAAAACGCGTTGCCGTGACGCCTCAGGTAGCAAAGGATTTTATTGCACGCGGCTTTGAAGTGGTAGCCGAACATCATGCCGGCTTGGATTCGCATTTTCAAGATAAAGATTACGAAGAAGCCGGTGTGAAAATTACGGATAAAGCAAGTGTTTTCCGTGAAGCGGATATTATTGTCAAAGTTAATCCGCCTGCCGAAGACGACTTACCTTACTTTAGAGAAGGACAAATATTTATCGGATTATTATTCCCTTATAATAATACCGAATTAATCAAACAAATGGCTGAAAAAAAGATAACGGCCTTTGCCATGGAACTCATTCCACGCATTTCGCGGGCACAAAACATGGACGTGTTGAGCTCGCAAAGCAATTTGGCCGGCTACAAAGCCGTTATTATCGGTGCCGATGCATTGGAAAAAATCTTTCCACTCATGATGACTGCTGCCGGTACCATTAGACCTGCTCGGGTTTTGATTTATGGCGTAGGCGTGGCCGGTTTGCAAGCCATTGCTACGGCCAAACGTTTGGGAGCCGTCGTAGAAGCCACCGATATACGTCCCGAAACCAAGGAAGAAGCCGAATCGCTCGGGGCCAAATTCTTGCAAGTGGAAGCCGATACCAAAGATGTGTCCGAAGGCGGCTATGCCAAAGAGGCATCCGAAGAATTTTTACGCAAGCAACGGGAATTGGTGGACAATTCTTTATTTCAAGCGGACTTGGTTATTACCACCGCATTGGTCATGGGACGTAAAGCACCCCGGTTAATCACCGAAGAACAAATTAAGCAAATGAAACACGGGGCGGTGATCGTGGATATGGCTGTGGAGCAAGGCGGAAATGTGGAATTAAGCCAACCCGATAAAATTATCGAAAAACACGGCGTAAAAATAATAGGAAAAACCAATCTGCCTTCGTTATTGGCTGTAAATGCCAGTGAATTATATGCCAAAAACATGTTTAATTTCGTTACGTTCCTTGTCAAAGACGGACAATTAAACATCGATAAGGAAGATGAAATTATAGAAGGAACTTTAGTAATCGAAAACGGAAATATTTTAAAATCATAACAAATGGAAGGATTTTTTGACTTTATCAATAACAACATCGAGATGATATATATTGTCGTCTTGATGATTTTTGTAGGAATCGAGTTAATCAGCCATGTGCCGGCTGTATTGCATACTCCTTTAATGTCCGGTGCCAATGCCATACACGGTGTGGTTATCATCGGAGCCATCCTGGTAATGCTTCATATGGAACCGGATAATTATGCCGGATTAGCCATCGGTTTTATTGCCGTGGTCTTAGGAACCCTGAATGTCGTAGGCGGGTTTGTGGTGACAGACAGAATGCTTGAAATGTTTAAAACAAAAAAATAAGAATTCATGGATACACACGCAATACTTAACATCGCATATCTCATTGCGGCGGTTACCTTTATGACCGGAATGAAAATGCTCGGAAGCCCTAAAACCGCCCGTCGCGGAAATCAGATTGCAGCCGTCGGTATGACTATAGCCATTTTGGCCACAATTTTCTTACACGACAAACAGATCGACCCTCTCATATATATATTGATTTTTGCCGCTATAGCCGTAGGAACCTTTATAGGATGGTACATAGCCGTAAAAGTCGAAATGACCAAAATGCCCGAATTGGTTTCCTTTTTCAACGGTATGGGTGGTGCTACGGCAGCTCTTATCGGATTATTGGAATATACACACAATACGGATTCGGCTTATAAAATAGCCATGATTGTGGCCGGATTGCTCATCGGTAGTGTGTCGTTTTCGGGTAGTATGATTGCTTGGGCCAAATTGAACGGCTCGATGCGCAAGCCCATACGGTTGCCCAATTACAATATTTTTAATTTGATTATCCTGATTGCCGCATTAGCCCTTGCCGTATTTATCGTGGTTCAACGCCCCGAATCGCCAATTTATCTTTATGCTTTGTTTGCATTGGCATTATTATACGGTGTGATGTTCGTAATACCTATTGGCGGTGCAGATATGCCTGTGGTCATCTCCTTATTGAACTCCTTTACCGGATTGGCTGCGGCTTTCGGTGGATTTCTCTATGATAATATGGCTATGCTTACCGGCGGGGTCTTGGTAGGTTCGGCAGGAACCATCCTTACCATTGCCATGACCAAAGCCATGAACCGTTCATTAACCAACGTTATTTTCGGGGCTTTCGGAGATACCGATCTTACGGGTGGCGAAGATGGCGGTACCAAAGGTACGGTCAAATCCGTTACGCCTTCCGATGCGGGTATTTTACTCAATTATGCCAACAATGTGATTATAGTTCCCGGTTACGGATTGGCCGTAGCACAAGCACAACATGCTATACATGAACTCGAAGAATTATTAGAGAAAAAAGGTGTAAATGTTAAATACGCCATCCATCCCGTGGCGGGACGAATGCCCGGACATATGAACGTGCTCCTCGCCGAAGCCAATGTGGATTATGATAAATTGGTGGATATGGATGATATTAATCCGCAATTCAAAAATACGGATGTGGTCTTAGTGGTGGGGGCAAATGATGTGGTGAATCCTGCCGCTAAGAAAAATCCCGCCAGTCCGATCTACGGTATGCCGATTTTGGATGTGGAAGATGCCAAGAATATTATCGTCCTTAAACGGAGTATGAAACCCGGTTATGCGGGTATTGATAATGAACTTTTCTACAATCCTAAAACTTCCATGCTTTTTGGCGATGCAAAAGACAGTATCACCAAAATAATTAATGAAATAAAGAATATGTAAGGAAGGATTGGGGATTACACTTCGAAAGTTTTAAAGTTTTATAGTTGAATATAAAAAGACCGTTCCGGAAGGAGCGGTTTTTTTCGTAATGCATAGAAAGGCGAATAGTTTAATTTCTATTTATTTAATTAAAATTAAAACTTTACCTTTGTTTAAAATAGGATGAATTATTTATATGATGTCTCCTAAAATCGAAGAAGCCGCCCGTTTAATAGCCCAAGCAAAGCATTTGGTTGCTTTTACCGGTGCGGGCATTTCGGCCGAAAGCGGCATCCCGACTTTCCGGGGTCCCGGCGGCATCTGGGACAAATACGACCCGGTGGTGCTGGAAATCGATTATTTCATCAAAAACTACGACCAAGTTTGGCCGGTTATCAAAGATATGTTCTATACGGTTATCGACCGGGCGCAACCCAATCCCGCCCATTACACGCTGGCGCAATGGGAAAAAGACGGTTTGCTCAAAGCCGTCATCACCCAAAACATCGACAATTTGCACCAAAAAGCCGGTAGCCGGAACGTAATCGAATACCACGGCAACACGCGCCAAGCCGTATGTTTGGATTGCGGGCGCACCGTTCCGCTGACCAAGGAAATTCTTTCGCGGGATGTACCGCACTGTCCGCATTGCGGCGGCCGCCTGAAACCCGATTTTGTATTTTTCGGCGAACCCATTCCGCCCGAAGCCGCCCGGAAATCCTTGGAACATACGCTAAAATCCGACGTGTATTTGGTCATCGGCACGACGGGCATCATCATGCCGGCATCCTTGCTCCCGTACGAAGCCAAACAAAACGGCGCCACCATCATCGAAATCAACCTGAACCCGAGCGAATATACCGGCCGCATCACCGATATTTTCCTGCAAGCAAAAGCGGGAGAAATTTTGCCGGCTTTGGGGGAGGAGATAGAAAAATTGAGAAAATAGTATCTATTGGGATAGAAAAAATAGGAGCTTCCGAATAAAATTTCCATCCCATTAGAAAAAAACGCCTTTTTTATTAAAATTTCCACGCCACCGGAATATTTTTTTTTAGATTACAATCCAAAAACTCCACAATAATGTAAAGTTTTTAGGTTATAATCAAATAAGTAGAAAATCATGAGAATATATTCTTGAGAATAAATATTTACATTCCTAAGGGTATTCTGATAATACTTTGTTAGATATGCAGGCCTCGTTTACCAAGCAAGATTTAATCGATTTAATTTTGGATCATGCCTCTGCATTCCACAATGCCAAAAGATTAACTTGGTATCTTACTGAAGCGGATAAATAATTTGAAAAACCAAAAAAGCCCCATCGTAAGATATTCTATTTATTCATCTAAACCACTCCTAAAAGGCATTTTTTATTCATCCGGAAATTTGAATATTTTCAAACCAAGTCATTCGATTTTCCCATCCCGTTCATTTAATCAAAGATGAATTTGAAAACCGCTTTCATCCTAAAAAATCCTTCGGCATATAAAAGAAAAAAGTTTTTAGTAAGTTTGTATTAGAGTCAATTTACTGAAAATCAAATCAATCTGCATGAAAAATCTTTTTAATATCCTATTTATTATCCTTACATGGAATACCTCCGCTACGGTTTATTATGTCTCCACCGATGGGAATGATCAAAATAACGGGCAAAGTCTGTCCGAAGCATTCCGAACCATTTCCAAATTATTAAATGAAATACAAGCCGGCGACACGGCCTACATCAGAGGAGGTCTCTATATCTTGAATCAAACCACACAACGCTCAGGCACCCAAGACCATCCCATCATAATTAAAAGTTATAATCATGAACAAGTAATTCTGGAAGGGTCGGGAAATTCTTCCAATGGAGGGAGATTTCGCATCAGGCATGATTGGTATGTGATTGAACAATTGGAACTGCGTAACGGAAGTGCCGGATTTACATTAACAAGAAATGCCTCGAATAATATTATAAATAATTGCCGGGTACACGATTGTTATTATACGGGATTTTATCTGGCTAACGGTGCTTCGAATAATTTAATAATAAATTGTGATGCTTATAATATGTACGATAGCGGAACAAACGGACAACATGCTGACGGTTTCGGAGTTAACGGTCAAAATTCCATGCCCGGACCGGGAAATAAATTTGAAAATTGCCGGGCATATAACAATTCCGATGACGGCTTCGATGTATGGAAAGCCGGACACCCGGTGGAATTTATCCGATGCTTGTCATACCGGAACGGCCATCACGACGGCGACGGAAACGGTTTCAAATTGGGCATCAACAGCACTCAAAATGATAAACATATCTTGAAATATTGCATGGCATGGGACAATAAGCAAAACGGATTTGATTATAACGACAACGAACTTTCTCAAACACTTTATCATTGCACGAGCTATCATAACGGGCGTAATTATAAATTCTGGAACATAAACGGCAATCCGGCTACACATGATATTCAAAATTGCATTTCGGCCGTATGTACCCATAATGATATTTTATTGCAAACCATCATCACTGAAAATACAAATTCATGGAACCTTGTCGATCCGAATGATGCCGATATAGTAAATGATAATTTTCTCAGTGTAGACGACCAAATAATTACCGGACCGAGAAATACGGACGGTTCCATCCCCGATAGCGATTTTCTGAAACTCAAATCAACCAGTATATTCATCGATGCCGGAGTGGATGTGGGTTTGCCCTATAACGGTTCCGCTCCCGACTTGGGCGCTTTTGAAACGGGAACCATGTCCTTGGATGAGATAAGCGATCGTTCTGTTTTTTATTTATATCCCAATCCCGCTAGTGATCATATTCATCTTATTTATCATATAGGATATCCGGCTCGATTAAGGATTTATGATTTTAGCGGAAAATGTCTGAAAAACATGAAATTATTGCCGGAATATAATAAGGAAACGATTTTATTGGGTAACTTGAAAAAAGGTTATTATTTCTTGCTCGTATATGAAAATGGCATGGCTGTCTTTCGCCGAAAATTTATTATACAGTAATAAAAAAATTAATAGAAGTAAAGTCAGTCATGAATCTTTCTTCATGGACTTATGCTTTTGAGATTTCTCCTTCCTACGGTCGTCGGTCACAGACTTATGTTGAAAATGAAAGGAAAAGAGTCGGTCACGGACTCCAAGAAGTATGACTCCGATAGCCGTCGGAACGACCTCTTCATCGATTGTCTTAATTAATAAAATAAAAAAACGCCGTCAATAAACGGCGGTTTCATTATGTCGGGATGACAGGATTTGAACCTGCGACCTCTTCGTCCCGAACGAAGCGCGCTACCGGACTGCGCTACATCCCGATTTTAAATAAGCGGTGCAAATTTACAATATTTTTAAAAATGAAAAAAATTTAAGGTAGAATAGTATTAATTTCATACATTTGAATTTAAGCCGAAAAAAATGAATGCATATAAAAAACCGGTCATTCCCCGCACAGCCATCTTTGCCGGCGGATGTTTTTGGTGTACCGAAGCCATATTCAAGCAACTGGACGGCATATTGGAAGTCATTCCCGGATATACGGGCGGACAAGTGCCCCACCCTACCTACGAGCAAGTGGTGACGGGCGATACGGGCCATGCCGAAGCGGTGATGATTGTATATGATAGCGAAAAAATCGGCTATGACCGGCTTTTGGAAATTTTCTTTGCCACTCACGACCCCACGCAACTTAATCGACAAGGCAATGATGTGGGCACGCAGTATCGCTCGGCTATTTTTTTTACTACCGATGCCCAAAAAAAATTGGCCGAGGCCTATATGGATTTTTTGGAAAAAAACCGCGTTTTCAACCGTCCCGTCGTTACCCAACTGGAACCGGCCTCGGAATTCTGGCCCGCCGAAGATTATCATAAAAATTACTTGGAAAACCATCCCGAAAATCCTTATTGTCAATTCGTCATTATGCCTAAATTGGAGAAATTCAGAAAGATATACGGAGAATTATTGAAGAAGGAAAAATAAAAAAACCGCCCCTTTTCTTCGGGACGGTTATATTTTATAAAAACTTCGGGGTAAATCAGTCCAAATCGAACTTGATACCTTGGGCCAAAGGCAAGTCTTTGCTGTAATTGACCGTAGAAGTCTGGCGGCGCATATACGCCTTCCAGGCGTCCGAGCCGGACTCACGTCCGCCTCCGGTGTCTTTTTCGCCACCGAATGCGCCGCCTATTTCGGCTCCGGAAGTACCCGTATTCACATTGGCTATACCACAATCGGAACCCACGGCCGATACAAATAATTCGGCTTCACGTAAATTTTCCGTAAAAATGGCCGATGAAAGTCCTTGCGGTACATCGTTATTAATGGCAATGGCATTTTCCACATCGCCACTATATTTAATTAAATACACGATGGGCGCAAAGGTTTCTTCCTGAACGATTTCGTAATGATTTTCCGCTTCGGCAATGGCGGGCACTACATACAAGCCGGTTTCAAAACCGGGTCCTTCCAGCACTTCGCCACCGAAGATCACTTTACCACCTTCTTTTTCCACTTGTTCCAAAGCATGCTTAAAGTTGGCCACCGCATATTTATCGATAAGCGGTCCTACCAAAGTGTCGGTATCCAAGGGATTGCCGATACGGTCTTTGATTTTCTTGTAGGCATTGATCATTTTTTCCTTAAATTCATCGTAAATGCTTTCGTGCAAAATGATACGACGCGTGGACGTACAACGTTGTCCGGCCGTGCCCACAGTTCCGAATACGGTGGACATAAGGGCCAAATTTTGATTGGCATGCGGGGTGATGATCACGGCATTGTTGCCGCCCAATTCCAAGATGGTTTTGCCCAAGCGTTTGCCCACCACTTCGGCCACATGGCGTCCGGTGGCAATGGAGCCGGTCATGGAAATCAAAGGAATACGTTTATCGGAGAGGAAATTGTCACCCATCACCGACGAGCGGGCAACTACAAGATTAAATACGCCTTCGGGCACGTTATTTTCTTTCAACACATCTTGAATGATTTTGTGTGTGGCAATGGCCGTCAAGGGCGTTTTGGACGAAGGTTTCCAAATCACCGTATCACCGGCAGTGATAGCCAAGGCCGAATTCCATGCCCACACGGCCACGGGAAAATTAAAGGATGTGATGATGCCCACGGGCCCCAAAGGTTGATATTGCTCGAACAAGCGGTGTTCGGGGCGTTCGGATTGAAGGTTCACACCGTTCATAGTACGTGCTTGTCCTACCGCAAAATCACAGATATCGATCATTTCTTGCACTTCACCGAGTCCTTCCACGTAAATTTTTCCCATTTCATAACTCACCAACGCACCTAAATCTTCCTTGTGCTCACGCAATTTCAATCCGATTTGACGGACAACTTCCGCACGCACGGGAGCAGGCACTTTGCGCCATTCCTTAAATGCTTCGACAGATTTTTGTACCACCATTTCATAATCGTCCACCGTGGCTGTTTTTACTTCGGCTATTTTTTTTCCGTCCACGGGAGAGTGGGAAGAAACAATCTTTCCCTCGGTTTCAAACCATTTTGTTCCGGTAGAAACACCGGGATTCACTTCTTGAATACCGAGTCGTTTCAATACTTTTTGAATATTAATTTTTTGTCCCATAATCTTTTTTCTTTTCGGATAAAAATACAAATTATTATTGGAAACCACTATGAGATAAAATACCATTGAACATTTAAAATTACCTAAAATTATATATAGGTTGAAAGTAATCTCCCGAAAATGCTTTTTTTATTTACTAAAACAAATAACTTTTTATCGCGGGAGCAGTCATTCCCTTTCGTTTTTTGTATATTTGCATTCCAATTTTAAAATTTTCAGCATGAAACATGTCAAATTAGTATGGCAACGCGGATTGGCTTTTGATGCCTATACGCCGGGAAAGGACGAACCGCTTCCTTTGGACGGTGAAGAAAAATTCGGTGGACGCGGCTACGGATATCATGCCAAACCCTTAATGTTGGTTTCTTTGGCCGGCTGTACGGGTATGGATGTGGCTTCGCTAATAAAAAAAATGCGTGTAGATGAAAATGTTACGGATTTTACCGTCAATGTGGATGCCAATATGACCGACGAGCATCCCAAATATTATGACAAAGTACACGTAACCTATACCTTTAAAGGCAAGAATTTAGACAGGGCCAAACTTACCAAAGCCGTGAATCTTTCGCGTGAACGTTATTGCGGTGTCTATAAAATGTTTAGAAGTTTTGCCGAAGTAACCCATGAAATTATTTTCGAAGAAGAATAATTATTAAAATTAGTCATTGTCATTCATAACCCGTCTGCTCTTTTTTACAGGCGGGTTATTTGTTTTTGGAACATTTTTTGTTATATATTTGAAAAATCAAGCGAAGCCGAATGGAATGGCAAATTGAACATATGATTCCCGCACACGGAAATATTAAAGCAGGCGAAGTGCTAAATCGATGCTTGGATGAGCATTTGTCACATTTTCCGGTAGTAGATACGGGAATTTTTCGAGGTATGATACGCTGCGAAGATTTACAGGATATTAATCCGAATGAACCTATTAAAAATCTGCAATATCTTTTTGAAAATTTTTTTGTTACTTCGTATAACGATTGGACCAAACTCTTCTCCGAATTTTTGACCAACGAAACCAACGTAATGCCCGTATTAGACAAAAATGCACAATATACCGGGGTCATTTTCTTGGAAGACATTCTATTGGATTTAAGTGAAATACAGGCATTTACTCAAGAAGGTATATTGATAAGAGTTCAAAAAGAACCCGAAGATTTCAGTTTTTTTCAAGCCGCTCAAATTGTAGAAACCAACGGGGGAAAATTATTAGGAATTCTTTTAATAGAAGAAACCCACGAGGGGATCACCATTGAACTCAAAGTAAAAGGTGGTGATATCAATCAAATTCTACAAAGTTTTCGTCGATACGATTATAAAATTCTATCCCAACACAAAGAAGACCGCCATTTGCAAGAATTAAAAGAACATGCCGACTTCCTGAATAAATACCTCGAATTGGGCGAAGATTAACTCCGGTTCATTGCCGAATAATCCATCATTTATTTCTAAATTATAAATTCATCGGTTATTTATTTTTGCCGGAATATTCCAGTATTTTAGCGGCATAATTTATCCATTCATAAGGCGGAATTTCTTTATCCAAATAAAAATCCGGCTGCACGCCAATACCGTCTATAGGCATCTCTGGAATACGCAAACTACGAGAAATAGCATAAAATAAAATATAATCTCCGCATGGAGATTCGGCCCAATTCAAATTGGAAACATCCAAACTTCCTGCCGTAGGGGTACCGAAAACTTTGACCTTTTTACTTTGTTTGGCCTCTAATAAAAATTGCTCGGAACTGCTACCACTCCGTTTATTGGCCAAAACGGCCACTTGAATAGGTGAAGGTAAAATCGTATCCAATTTGAATTCTACCACATTTTTTCCTTCTAAATTTATAAATTCTCCCGGTCGGGCCCGGAGTTTTTTTAAATTCTTCGCGGCCCATTCCTTGACTTCCGCCGGCCATACTGTGTCTTTTATAAATTTTTCCATACGGGCATTGTTTAAAGGAGTGGACAAAAATTCCACGGAAGCCGAGCGTATGGGATTGGTATAAAGTAACGGGAGCAACGGTTGATACAATACATCGAATCCGCCCGTATTATTACGCAAATCAATAATTAAGAAAGGTTTATTCTCCACTTGTCTTTTTAATTCTATTAAAATACTATCCAGCACCGGCTTGATTTGCGGCGAAAAGGAAGGAATACGAAGCAATGATGTCTTATTCGATACAGATTTTAAGGAAGGTTGCGGATTGGAAATATAGGTTAAATACGCTTCTATTTCGGGATTAGCAGGTAAGACCGGTTGGATTTTCTTTAAAGCAACCGCACCGGTGAGAATATATTTTCCTTCCTTTATTTCAATTTGAGGAAAGGTTTTTTTAATCCTTTGTCTGGTATAATATACCATTTTATAATTCCCGTTCTTTTGGGGATTTAATTCCAAAATAATATGTCCGGGTTGCCAATAAGGCGATGAAGAATTTAAGACAAAACCGATATATTTATTTTTTTGATTATCGTAAACGATACCTATTTCCATTCCATTGAATAACCAGCGTCCTTCGGGACCGTATTTATCTTTTATCCGGTTTACATATTTTTCAAACGCCTTTTTATCCATGGAATAACGAGGCATTGAAGCATAAAGTTCTTTGATTTTTTTAGGATTATGATTTTGCTCCCAGGGGAGACCTTCGTCTTTAAATATAATACCGATATGTCCCCGTCGTATCCGGGCTAAGTAATTATTTATTAATCGTAAACATGCTGTTTTATCGGAAATTTTTTCAGCCCGATGTAAAAAATTTTCCTTGAGTTTATTATACACATCTTTACCGGTTTTGTCCATAAAAAAGGAGAAACCGGCATCGTTTTGTTCAATGGTTTGCATGACCCATTGCAAATTATCCTTACACGAACAATTTTGGGCATAAAATACGGTAAGGGTAAAAGAAAAAAACAGGAGGAATAAGAAACGTTTCATGACTGAAGCTTTTCATTATAAAGATAATAAATATTACTTATTGTTACATGGAGTTTCTCATTATTCGTTATAAAATAGGGAGGAAAATTCCTTTTTATTCCCCTATATTTTATAAAATCCGAATAAAAATAGAAGACCTATTAAGGGTAAATATACTTCAATAAGAATAAATATTTCTACCGAATAAAAGTTCTAAAATACCTTCCGAATATTAGACTTGCTTGAAAAAGATCTATATGAAATCGGATTGAGGAATCTAATTAAGACTACTAACTTTCCGCCCCATGCACCCGGAATTCACACTTTGATGGTTCACCGGTTGTTTTCACTTCCCGGAAATATATTTTTATTCTTCTTCGGGAGGTTTTATCTTAAAATCTTCGAGGAATTTCGTGGTATAATTTCCGGCGATAAAATCGGGGTTATCCATCAATTGTAAATGAAACGGAATGGTGGTTTTAACGCCTTCCACTACAAATTCTTCCAACGCCCTTTTCATTTTGCTGATGGCTTCTTCACGTGTTTGAGCCGTGGTAATAAGTTTGGCAATCATCGAATCGTAGAAAGGCGGAATTTCATAACCGGCATATACATGGGTATCCACCCGTACGCCATGGCCTCCCGGCACATGTAATGAAGTGATTTTTCCGGGCGAAGGTCTGAATTCATTATAGGGATCTTCGGCATTGATACGGCATTCGATGGAATGTAATTTCGGGAAATAATTTTTTCCGGTAATGGGAATACCCGCCGCCACCTTTATTTGTTCGCGTATCAAATCGTAATCAATGACTTGTTCGGTGATGGGATGTTCTACTTGGATCCGGGTATTCATCTCCATGAAATAAAAATTACGGTCCTTGTCCACTAAAAATTCCACCGTACCTACGCCTTCGTAATTAATCGATTTTGCCGCTTTAACGGCCGCTTCACCCATCTTTTCACGCAATTCGTCAATCATAAAGGGCGACGGTGTTTCTTCGAGTAATTTTTGGTGCCGACGTTGAATGGAACAATCCCTTTCGGACAGATGTGCGGCATTGCCATATTGATCGCCGATGATTTGAATTTCGATATGACGGGGTTCCACAATAAGTTTTTCCATATACATGCCGTCATTTCCGAAAGCCGCCTTGGCTTCTTGACGGGCGGTTTCCCATGCTTTTTTCAAATCTTTTTTGTCAAAAACTGCTCGCATTCCTTTTCCGCCGCCTCCGGCCGTGGCTTTGAGCATTACGGGATATCCTATTTTCTCTGCAATTTTTTCGGCTTCTTCAAATGATTCGATAAGACCGTCCGAACCGGGTATAACGGGCACTCCGGCTTTTATCATGGTTTCGCGGGCAGTGGCTTTATCGCCCATTTGCTTGATCATTTCCGGGGTGGGGCCGATAAATTTAATACCATGGTCGTAACAAATCTTGGCAAATTTGGCATTTTCGGCCAAAAAGCCATAGCCGGGATGGATGGCATCGGCATTTGTAATTTCAGCCGCGGCAATAATATGTGGAATGTTAAGATAAGATTCGGTGGACGAAGCGGGGCCGATACAAACCGCTTCATCGGCAAAACGCACATGTAAACTATTGGAATCGGCTTGGGAATATACGGCTACGGTTTTGATGCCCATTTCTTTGGCTGTGCGAATAATCCGCAAAGCAATCTCTCCGCGGTTGGCTATGAGTATTTTTTTGAACATGTATATTCTTTTTTTGCGTTAATCCGGATCTACCAAAAACAATGCTTGTCCGTATTCAACCGGTGTTCCGTCTTCTACCAATACTTTTACGATGGTTCCGCTTACTTCGGATTCTATTTCATTAAAAAGTTTCATGGCTTCGATTAAGCAAACCACGTCACCGGGCCTTACCTTGTCGCCTACTTCTACAAAAGGCGGTTTGTCAGGCGCAGGACGTCTGTAAAAAGTTCCTATGATAGGGGCGTTTATGGTGACGTATTTTGATTCGTCTTCTTTTTCCGATTCTTTTTGGGCGGTTTCTTTCGGGGCTGCTTGCGCCGGAGCGGGCGCCACTGCCGGTGCAGGTGTGACGGCAGGAATAATTTCCGCTTGAGGAAGAGTGGTTACTTTAATATCGGGGGTATTCTTTATAACGATTTTAAAGTCCTCGGTCTCGAGTTTCACTTCGCTCACACCCGATTTGGCAACAAATTTTATAAGGTTTTGTATTTCTTTGAGGTCCATAATCGTTGTTTTTTCATTTGACAAGGTAAAAAAAATAATTTAAAATCCTGCTGCCCTTATTAGCATTTTAATAAAAAAACACCTGTTCTTTTTAAAAAACAGGTGTTTATGTGAAAATTATAAAATTACTCTTCACTTGTTGCTTCGGGGTCATATAATACTTTTCCCCGGTAATACAATTTTCCGTCGTGCCAATGGGCTCTGTGATAAAGATGTGCTTCTTTGGTCACAGGATCTATCCCGATTTGAGGCAAACGCAACTTGATATGTGTTCGTCTTTTGTTTCTTCTTGCTCTTGATTGACGTTTTTTAGGATGTGCCATTTTTATTTTGTTTTATTGTTTTCCAGTTTGTTTTTCAATTCTTTTAGTTTTTCCCATCGCGGGTCAATATCCTTTACGGGTTTTTCTTCTTCTTGAACCGGTTCTTCATAATCCGGGTCCAAATGCTTCATCGGAACACTCAATACGGTCATCTCATAAATGGGCTGAGCCAAATTGAATAACGGCTGATTGAACGGAATGATAATTAATTCGTCATTATCGTCATTAAACATTTCGCCGTATTTCAAAATAAATTGCAAATCACCCGTTACTCGCTGTCGATATAAATGTCCCGTCCGGTCATCGGGCAATTCCACCGAACCTTCCGACTGCATTTTAATATCCATCATATTACCGCTCTTCAAAACGACTACCTTTACATCAATCTCCGCTTTATCGAATTCATCATAACCGAACATGTCGAAAAATGCTTGCGAAAGCTTATACGAATAAGTATGCTCCCCGTCATCCATCGCAGATAAATTGATGTCATATTGCCGTTTTTCCTTATTCATTTCACCGGGATATTTCAAGCGCACAAAGATACAACATTTTTTGATAATATTTTCTATATTTACTTCTTAAAATGAGTATCTTGCGCAAAGAAAACATCATTTTTGTTTTTCTTACCTTATTCTTTCCGTTTCAAATTCTTCTGTCGCAAACCAAAGTGGGGGGCGTGATTTTGAACGAACACGGAGAGCCCATGGCGTTTGTCAATATTGTTTTTACGGGCACGGTCAAAGGAACCATTTCGGATGAAGAAGGTAAATTCTATCTACAATCCGACCAAACCTATTCGAGCATCACGGTGGCTTTTCTCGGCTACAAAACACGCATAATCAAAATCAAACCGCGCGACTTGAATTTGGTGATTCGAATGGAGCCGGATACCGAAACTTTAAACGAAGTAACCATCGTAGCTGGAAAACCCAAAAACAAAAATAATCCGGCTATTGAATTACTGAAAAAAGTATGGAAAAGAAAAAGATATACCGGACTAAAAAATTTTGATTATTACGAATACGATAAATATGAAAAAATCGAATTTGATATTTATAAAGTGGATAGTTCCTTGATTCGAAGCAGATTATTAAAGGGAGTGGAATTTATCTTCGATTATTTGGACACTTCGCGAGTAACCGGAAAATCTTTTTTGCCTGTTTTTATCAACGAGGCATTATATAAAGTGTATGGAAAAAATACGCCTCCCGCTAAAATCCGGGAAGATTTGATTGCCCACAAGGCCTCGGGCGTGAAAAACAATGAATTTGTGAACCTGTACATTAAGGATTTGTATTTTCAATATGATATTTATAAAAATTTCATTCCGGTTTTCGGAAAAGATTTCGTAAGTCCCTTATCCAAATTCGGCCCTTCCACCTATTATTATGTCCTTACGGATACGGCTGTAATAGACGGAAAAACTTCTTATAATATTACTTTTTATCCGCGCCGCAAACGCGACCTGGCATTTAAAGGCGACATGTGGATTGCCGACAGCATATACTCGGTTGTTCGAATTAACATGTACGTAAGCAAATCGGCCAATATAAATTGGATTAAAGATTTTTATCTTGAACAATACTATACGCTTTATCACGATAGCATTATGCTCTTGCAAAAAGATTATGTGATGACGGAAATGGGAATGGAAAAACTAAAAGATGCGCCCGATTTATTGGTTAAGAAATCTACTTATTATTCCCATTATATTTTAAATCAACCCCATCCTTATCCTTTTTATACGAAGGAAAAAAATATCTACGACAAAGAAATATATGTAAAACCCGATACTTTCTGGCAACAAACCCGGCCGGAAAAACTTAATGCCAACGAAAAAGGCATCTATCGCATGTTGGATTCCCTTCAACAAACACCCAAATTCCGGCGTATTCAGGATTTGGCTTCCATTATCGGTTCGGGATATGCTTATGTGAAATATTTTGATTACGGACCTGTCTTTTCCACTCTTGGTTATAACGATGTGGAAGGGATACGTTTGCGAATTGGTGGCAGAACCTACTTCGAAACCAATGATTTATGGCGAATAGAAGGATATGTGGCATACGGTTTTAAAGACAAACGATTCAAATACGGAATAAGCGGTAAAGCCCTTTTAAAACCGGAAAAACGATTGATGATCAGTGCAGGATACCGCAAAGATGTGGAGCAAACCGGCGTGTCGCTTACTATGATTGAAGATGATATTTTGAGCCGGAGTTTCGCCTCTTCCTCCATTTTTGCAACAGGCGATAAAAATAAATTAACGCAAGTGGAAATTAGCGATTTAAGTATTTCAATCGAACCGGTTAAAAATTTTGAAATAAAAACCGGATTCAATTACAAAATTTTAAGTTCCGCCCATCCCGGTTTTTCATTGGCTTATAAAGCCGGGGACAATCAAATTCATGAAAAAATCCGTCAGCCGGAAATATTTTTACAAATCAAAACAACGCCCGGCCGCAAAACCGCCGGTTATGGCGTTAAACGTTACGATGTAAATAGCGACTATCCGGTCGTGTTATTCAGATATTCTCACGGCTTTGCCGCACATATCACCGAAGCGTTCGATTACAATAAAATACAATTATATATCGATAAAAAATTTTCAATAGGAATAGTTGGAAATTTGACTTTCCGCTTCGAGACGGGAAAAACTTTCGGACGAATCCCGCTGGCTTTACTGAATGTAGTTCCCGGCAATCAATCTTTTTTCTATGTGGATAATTCCTTCCAATTATTGAATTATTACGAATTTATAACCGACTCGTATATTTCGCTGCGGTTAAAGCATAATTTCGGCGGAAGAATTTTTTCAAAAATCCCTTTATTAAAACAAACCAAATGGCGCGAGTTGATTTTTTTTAATGGAATTGCCGGAAAAATATCCGAAGAAAATAAATTAATCAATGCATCGGGAATTCCTTATTTGGCACCGGAAAAACCTTATTTTGAATATGGTGTTGGAATCACTAACATCATGAAATTTTTGGAATTCGATGCTTTTTGGCGTGGGAATTATTTTAATCCTAACGCCCAAAACTTTTTTATTAAAATGAATTTTACGATTGAATTTTGATATTTACCAACTTCCCGACGCTCCGCCGCCACCAAAGCCGCCACCGCCGAAGCCGCCGCTAAAACCTCCGCCCCCGCCGAATCCACCGCCAAAACCGCCCGAGCCGGAACTTCCGCCCCATATAATCGGGCCACCCGGATAATCGATCGTATAACCTCGACCGCCCGAACTTCCGTGAGACGACCTGCTCAAAAGCCAAATCACAAAAAAGATAATCAATAAAATAATCAGAATGGTCCAAAAATCCACTTCCTGTGCTTGAGGTTCGGCCCGGAAAGTACCGGTCAATACTTTAAAAATAGCATCCGTGCCCGCATTTAGCCCGCCGAAATAGTCGCCTTGTCTGAAATAAGGAATCATATAGTTTTCAATAAGCCGGCGCGAAAGTGCATCGGTCAACCGACTCTCCACTCCGTAGCCCGTACTAATGGCCACTTTGCGTTCATTTGGAGCTACCAAAATAAAAATTCCATTATCTTTGCCTTCCTGACCGATTCCCCATTTATGGGCCCATTCCGCGGCAAAGAGATTAATATCGTGACCTTTCAATTCCGGAACCGTGGCAATTACAATTTGGGTAGAAGTGGTATCACTGTAACGAATCAGTTTTTCTTCCAAAAATTTTTCCTGATCATCGGGAATAATATTGGCATAATCGTAAACCGAGGTTTGAAATTGAGGAACGGCCGGCAATCCGTCTTCGTCCCATATCAACTGGGTTTGGGAAAACAAGGGGAGCATTCCCCATAAAAATAAAATACCGAGCAGATATAATTTATTCGTAAGAAATTTCATCGGGCAATTCGTTTATGTCGTCTTTTTGGTAAGGGAAATATTTTTTCAATTGCGCTCCTATTTCGGCAATGGCTTCCACCAATCCGCCGGTGTAGTCGCCTCGTTTGAAATAATCCTGTAAGATTCCCGTGATTTTTTCCCAGAAATCTTTTCCCACTTTTTCATGTATTCCCTTATCGCCAATTACTGCAAATTGTTTTTTGTCGATATCAATATATATTAACACCCCGTTACGCAATGCCGTTTTTGTCATACCTATTTTTTCAAAAGTTTCAACCGCATTATTGTACACATCGGCCTTGCCCCTGCGGTGCAAATGCACTCGAATCTCACCGGACGTATTTTTTTCGGCCTCGGCTATGGCTTTTAATATCCGGATTTCGTCTTCATCGGAAATGAATTTTCTAAAATCGGGGTGCATAAATTTCGATTAATTTTATTGCAAAATACGAAAATGGACGGACTTTGAAATATTTATAAAGCCGGAGTTAAATCGAACGGAATTTTGCGTAGTAAAATTACTACTTTGCTTTGCTATTATGTCATCAAATTATTTCATCAAGCAAATTCAATTAAAAAATAGCCGAATATACATGCCATATAATTGTATTGCAAAATATCTGTATAAAATCATATTGGTTTGGAATAATTATTTACTACATTTGTAATTCGGACTAAAACGAAATAATTATGAAAAACCATAACTTTCCAAAATTTATAGGTGACGGAAATGAAGCGGTTGCCCGCGTTGCACATAAAATTAATGAAGTATGTGCCATTTATCCGATTACACCTTCTTCCCCGATGGGAGAACATGCCGATGCGTTGAGCGCAAAGGGAAATAAAAACATTTGGGGTCAAGTGCCGCGAATCATTGAAATGCAAAGCGAAGGCGGTGCGGCAGGAGCGGTTCACGGCTCTTTGCAAGGAGGCGCATTGACCACCACTTTTACGGCATCACAAGGACTGCTTCTGATGATTCCGAATATGTACAAAATTGCCGGAGAATTATTACCGACTGTTTTCCATATTGCCGCTCGAACGGTGGCCACCCATGCATTGTCTATTTTCGGTGACCATTCCGATGTGATGGCCACGCGGCAAACCGGATGGGGCATGCTCTTCGGCGGTTCGGTTCAAGAAGCCCAAGACTTTGCCCTTTTGGCACAAGTGGCATCTCTGCGTTCGCGCGTACCGTTTTTGAATGTTTTCGACGGATTCCGCACATCGCATGAAATTCAAAAAATCGATGCCATTACCGATGATATTTACAAAGAAATGATGCCCGAAGATGATATTTTGGCTTTCAAACAACGTGCCTTGGATCCGGATGCACCCAAATTGAGAGGTTCTTCGCAAAATCCGGATGTATTTTTCCAAAACCGCGAACGGGCCAATCCGTTTTACTTGGAAGTACCGCGAATTGTACAGGAGACATTCGATAAATTTTACCAATTGACCGGCCGGCGCTATAATTTATTCGACTATGTAGGCGATCCGGATGCCGAACGAATTGTCATTTTAATGGGTTCCGGAGCGGGAGCCGTAAGAGAAACGGTGGATGAACTTAACAAACGAGGCGAAAAGGTCGGCGCGATTATCGTTCGCTTATATCGCCCCTTCTCTGTTAAAGATTTTATCGATGCCATACCCGAATCGGTGAAACATATTGCCGTACTGGATCGTACCAAAGAATCCGGCGCTATCGGCGAACCGCTCTATATGGATGTGGTAAATGCATTCGTGGAATCGGGTCGTGCCATGCCAAGAATCATCGGCGGGCGCTACGGACTCTCTTCCAAAGAATTTAATCCGCCTATGGTCAAAGCCGTATTTGACGAATTAAAAAAGGAAAAGCCCAAAAATCACTTTACCGTCGGTATTATCGACGACGTAACGCATACCAGTTTGGATGTGGATTATTCATTTAAGGTAAATCCCAATACCAAAAATTTCCTGTTCTACGGACTCGGATCCGACGGAACCGTAAGTGCCAACAAGAATTCGATTAAAATCATCGGCGATACGACCGACAATTACGTACAAGGATATTTTGTATATGATTCCAAAAAGGCGGGTGCACGTACCATTTCACATTTGCGTTTCGGCCCCGACCCCATTTATTCCACTTACTTGATTGACGAGGCGGAATTCGTTGCCGTCCATCAATTCGATTTTATTCAAAAATTCAATTTTGCCGAAAAAGCCAAAAAAGGAGGCGTTTTCTTGCTTAATTCACCTTTCGATAAAGACAAAATTTGGGACAATTTGCCAAAGAAAGTCCAAGAAACCATATTAAACAAAGAATTGCAATTTTACGTAATCGATGCCTCGAAAGTGGCCTACGAAGCCAAATTGGGACGCCGTATCAATACGGTTCTTCAAACGGCATTCTTTGCCATTTCGGGCATATTACCCCAAGACGAAGCCATCAAACGAATCAAAGACGCCATTGTAAAATCCTATTCACATAAAGGCGACCATATTGTTCAAATGAACTTTAATGCGGTGGATACGGCTTTGAAATTTTTGCAAAAAGTTGATTATCCTAATAAAATTACCAGCAATCGTGAAATGGAACCCGTGATGGATCCGCGGGCACCGGAATATGTCAAAAACGTGCTGGGTAAAATTTATGCCGGCGAAGGCGACAGTTTGCCCGTGAGTGCTTTTGAACCCGACGGTACTTTCCCTACCGGTACCGCCAAATTCGAACGTCAAAATATTGCCGATTTCGTACCCGTTTGGGACGACCCTGTCTTGTGTACACAATGTAATAAGTGTGTGGATATTTGTCCGCATGCCGCCATTCGAGCCAAATTGGTAAGCGAAGAAGACTTGAAAGACGCCCCGGAAGGATTCCGCAGTGTGCCGGTTAAAGGACGTTACGAAGGCGTGGATACCTATTTGTTACAAGTAGATCCGGTGCATTGTACGGGCTGTATGCTTTGTGTAGCCGTTTGTCCTGCCGAAAGCAAAGAAATAGAAGGATTCAAATCCATTAATATGCATCCTCGACTCGATGTACAGGAAAAAGAAGAAGCATATTGGGAATTTTTCGACAAAATGCCTTGGTATGACCGTAAGAAATTGAAATTAACCACGGTAAAGAACGTACAATTCCTTCAACCTTTGTTTGAATATTCGGGCGCATGTCCCGGATGCGGCGAAACGCCTTATATCAAAACCGTGACGCAACTCTACGGCGACAGCAGTTTGATTGCCAATGCCACCGGATGTTCGTCTATCTATGGAGGAAACCTGCCTACCACCCCTTATACCCAAAACGAAATGGGTATGGGACCCGCATGGGCTAATTCCTTATTTGAAGACAATGCCGAATACGGATTGGGTATGCGGTTGGCTTTGAATGCCAAACAAAAAGAAGCATTCCAATTATTAAACGATTTGGAAGATATTATTGGCACCGATTTGGTAAATGCCATTATTAACAATACCGAATCCACCGAAGAAGAAAAAGAACAACAAATCCAAAATATAAAAGCCGTACGGGCGGCCTTGGAAGGCATGACCGACCCCAAAGCCCGGCGCTTGCGAGTATTGGCGGATTATTTGCGAAAAAAATATATATGGATTATTGGTGGAGACGGCTGGGCTTATGATATCGGATACGGCGGTTTGGACCATGCTTTGGCATCCGGAGAAGATATTAATATCTTGGTATTGGATACGGAAGTGTATTCCAACACCGGTGGACAAGCATCCAAAGCCACTCCTTTGGGAGCAGCAGCTAAATTTGCCATTTCCGGTAAAGCCACTCCCAAAAAAGATTTGGCCCTGCAAGCCATTGCTTACGGTAACGTATATGTGGCTCAAATTGCCATGGGTGCCAAAGAGCAACAAGCACTCCGCGCCATTAAAGAAGCGGCGGAATATCCCGGCCCAGCTTTGATAATCGGCTATTCCCACTGTATCGAACACGGATACGGCATGGAAGACGGTGCTTATCATCAAGAACTCGCGGTAAAATCGGGATATTGGCCATTGTTCCGTTACAATCCGGCCAAACCTGCAGGCAAGCGTTTCTCCTTGGACAGCAAAGCCCCGGAAATTCCGGTGAAAGAATTTATGTACAAGGAAGCCCGTTTTGCCCGATTGGTTAAACAAAACCCCGAAAATGCGCAAAAACTTCTTGAAATGGCTCAAGAAGAAATTGACGCGCGATGGGAACGTTTGAAAATCTTTTCCAATTTATAATGTAAAAGATAAGCGCAATAAAAAAGCCCGGCGGATTCTCCGCCGGGCTTTTGCTTTTAGCATAAGTGGCTTACAATAATGTTTTGAAAATATCCGTCACCCGGTCCCATTCGTCGGTTTGCGGATTTTTAACTTTCGGGTTGATAACCTTCATACTTTTAATCAAAGCGATGGTTAATCCGCCCGCAATATTGGGCAATTCTTTTTCAATTCCTTCACCGATGGCCAAAGGTAACGGCGGCAGTCCGGCAATGGTATCGAGAATTTCGGAAAGTTCCAATTCTTCATCATATTGTTTGAATTCTTCGATATTGGCTTCCAAACCTTGGGTAATGGGCAAATCGTCATACCAAAGCACATCCCGGCCGTTTATTTTGGCTCGTTTCATTCCCGTTTCAAGCAAACGGTAAATCCAATTATTAATAAAATTATTCAATCGGACTATGTCGTTTTTATCCACGTCCATACTTCCGGCTCTGCGGAAAAGTTTTTCAAATTTTTTTACTCCTGCAATTTTCATAATGATTCTATTTTTTTACTGGCATCACATCAAAAGTTATACCTGCAAATTATTTATGACAAAGTGGCGGGAAATTATATTTTTGCAATGTGAAATAGTATAATGATTGAAAGAAAAAAACATGACGTTTTCCTCTCGCTTGGATCCAATTTGGGAGATAAAAGAAAAAATCTGGAAACAGCCCTGGACCAGTTAACTCGTCAAGTAGGGAAAATTGTCAATTTGTCCGGCTATTATCTCTCGCATGCATGGGGTTTTGAAGGAAACGATTTTATAAATTTGGTAGTTGAATTGAAAACCGAATGGGAGCCCGAAGAATTGCTCGACCGACTAGGGGCCATCGAAAATGAAATGGGAAGGAAACGGACGGGAAACGCATACCAAAATCGCATCATAGATATCGATATTCTTTCTTATGACGATTCGATTGTTGAAAACTCGCGTTTAACTATTCCGCATCCGCTTTTACACAAGCGACGCTTTGTTTTGGTTCCTTGGAACGAAATTGCGCCGGATTTTATCGTGCCCCGACACCAAAAATCCGTATCGGAATTATTATCTTTGTGTGATGATTCGACATTTGTCACCCGAATGAATAACGAGCAAGAAAAAATAAGTTTTCCCTTTGATTTTATAGTGATCGAAGGAAATATAGGAGCCGGAAAAACAACTTTGGCCAATATGTTGGCCACCGAATATCAAGCCAAACTTATTACCGAACGTTTCGAAGAAAATCCTTTTCTTCCGAAATTCTACGAAGATCCGAAAAGATATGCCTTTCCGCTCGAAATGTCTTTTCTTGCCGACCGCTATCAACAATTGATCGACGAATTGGCCGAACCGGACCTTTTCAGTCCTTTCGTGGTATCGGATTACTTTGTAATCAAATCGCTCATATTTGCCGGCGTGACACTCACGGACGAAGAATATGAACTTTATCGCAAGATTTTTAATTTTATGTATCGCGACTTGCGAAAACCCGATTTGTATGTATATCTCTACAGAACCACCGAAGATTTATTGAAAAATATCGCCAAGCGCGGTCGCGAATATGAAAAAAACATCACGGCCGAATACTTGCAAAAAGTTCATGACGGATATATGAAATTTATAAGAGGACAAAAAGGATTGAATGTGTTATTTTTAGACATTACGGGGGTGGACTTTATAAAAAACCCCGGTTATTATCATACCATAAAAGATATTATTCGTCATACGCCCAAAACTCCCGAATTGCGCCGCATTAAAATCGAACCGGATGAGTAAATTTTTATTGTTGGAAACCTCTACTAAAAATTGTTCCGTGGCATTGGCTGAAGATGAGCAAATTATCGACAGTATTGACGAGGCCGCCGACAAATATCTGCATTCGGAAAAACTGCATCCCTATATCGATAAACTTTTAAAAAGAAATCGATGGGAAGCATCGGATTTGGACGCGGTAGGTGTGGGCAAAGGTCCCGGTTCTTATACCGGCTTGCGGATTGGCGTTTCGGCCGCCAAGGGAATTGCCTATGGCTTAAACAAACCTTTGATTTCAGTGGGAAGTTTGGAAATTCTGGCTCGGGGCATCCGGGTGGACAAGGGTTTTATCGTCCCGATGATTGACGCCAGACGCATGGAAGCATATACGGCTGTGTATAGGGCCGATTATGAACGGATAAGAGAAATTAAGGCCGAGATTTTACATCCGGATTCTTTTATTGAATACCTTGAGAAATCACCTGTTTATTTTGTAGGCGATGCCGTTACCAAGGCCAAAGAAATCATCAAGCATCCCCATGCAATATTTACCGACCATACTTATCCGCAAGCCAAAAACATGCTGCTTCCCTTCCTGGAGAAATGGAAAAATAAGGATTTTGAAAATATCGCTTATTTCGAACCGTTTTACTTGAAAGATTTTATTGCAAAAAAGAAAAAAAATATTTTCGGGAAATGATTATAGATACCCATACCCATTTATTCGTAGAGCAATTTGACCGGGATAGAGAAAAAGTGGTTGAAAGCGCAAAGGAAGAAGGCGTGGAAAAATTTTTACTCCCCAATATCGATGCAGGAAGCATAAGCCGTTTAAAAAAAACGGTTTCTCAATTTCCCGGAGACATGTTTCCCATGATGGGCTTGCACCCTACTTCGGTAAAAGAAAATTATAAGAAAGAATTGGCTCTAATCGAAAAGGAATTGACCGAAGGAAAATATTACGGCATCGGAGAAATAGGAATGGACTTTTATTGGGACACTACTTATGCCGCCCAACAAGAAGAGGTTTTCAGGACACAACTCAATTGGGCAAAAGAAACGGGCTTGCCGGTCAGCATTCATATCCGAAATACATTTGACGAAGTATTGAAAATCGTCTCGGAAGAACAAGACGGACGACTGAAAGGCGTGTTTCATTGTTTTACAGGGACCTATAACCAAGCGCTACAAGCCATTGATCTGAATATGTGGTTGGGCATCGGCGGAGTAGTTACATTTAAAAACGGGAAAATCGACAAGTTTCTCCATAAAATTCCCATTGAAAATATTGTTGTGGAAACCGATGCGCCATGGCTGGCACCCGCTCCGTTCAGAGGTAAACGAAATGAACCGGCGTATTTAAAATATATTATTGAAAAACTGGCCGTTATTTACCATACCACACCCAAGGAAATCGCATGTCTCACAACGCATAATGCAATGGATGTGTTCGGGGAATTGTAAATAAATTGATTTTTTTCGAACTAACAGGATAACCGGTTATATTAAATCGATATACCAAAATCCGGTATCCCAATTCGTTTTTCGGTTGTGTTTTCCGAAAGCGGTAGAATCCTCTTTCGAGCAGGGTTTAAATTCCCGGTAAACTTTTTCGCCTTTTTTAAATTCAATAGGATAATTAAAATAAGGAGCTTGATAAACAAAAGTATGAAATTCGCCGTTTTCTCCGCACCAATCCACATCCGAAGGCAAATCACAAAGAAACCGCCTGTCAAATTCGCGCCCCACATAAGATTTGTCCAAATATTTGGCATTGGCCGCAACTACTACGGCTTCTATTTCGTAATCAATTATCTCCATCGCCAGTTCACGGGTATCGTTGCCCCAAAGCGGAAATTCCGCTTTCATGCCGTGCTTTGCCATTTGCTCTTCGCGGTATTTTTTGAGATCTTCCAAAAAAATATCACCGAAAAATCCCCGTGAAAATCCTTCCTCTTTTAACCGGGCCAGTACTTGATGCATGGTTCGGTTATATTCGGCCATCGAAGTATTTTCGGAAAGCGGAATCTGCAGCAATTCGATGCCTATGGAATCGGCTTGTTTTTGTAATAATTCCACCCGAAGACCATGCATGGACACACGGCCGAAATCTTTATTTACGGTAGTAATTAATAAATCGGGCTTATCACCCGCTTCCAAAAGTTTTAATAATAAATATCCGGCATCCTTTCCCGTACTCCAAGAAAGAAAAGATTTAGGCACGCGCTCTTTTCTTGTTTTTTCCGGTTAAAACTTTGTAGGAAAGTAATATGGTTATAACGCCTCCCAAAATAAGAAGGGAAATATTAGTATCTATAGGCACCCCGTGAGGTGGCGGCGGAAATGGCGGCGGTGTTGCTTGAGCCAATATTTCCGAAAAATAGCCGATGATTAATGCGATGCTCAATATTTTTTTCATAGCTCTTATCTTTTTTACGTGGACCCAGCAGGGCTCGAACCTGCGACCCCCTGATTATGAGTCAGGTGCTCTAACCGGCTGAGCTATGGGTCCTATCCCAATGCAAATATATAATTTTTTTTTGTAAAATTAACGTTATTTAAATTTTTTTTCCCAGTACTGCGGAAAAACCTCTTCATCCCTTTGAAACCAGTAGTCCTGCGTAACGATTTTTCCGTCTTTTGTCTTTAATTTTCGTTCATAAATCCAAATAGTCGGATTGAAAATCAAATCGGTTACGCCGATGGTATAAGTTACCGGATCTTCTTCTTTGCGCCGTTTGTCTTCCTGAATCAATACTTCAAATCCGTTATGCTCCAACAATTCTTTCAAAAATTCAACCCGTTCTTTCGTGGCCCCTTTTTCTACAATGGTACCGCGTTTTCCGTCTATCTCTCCGAATTTATGTTTGCCTTCCAGTTTCATAGCGAATTACAAAGTTACAAAATTTCACTTAATCTCGCGATATATTCATATAACGGACTATATATACCGATTAGTATCAAACCCAATGCCAAAATAATAAATCCTATTTTCGAGTAAATATCCGATTTAAAATGAGGAATTGGGTTTTCGCTCCGGCGCAAAAAGGCCGCACGTACGGGCAAGAGATAATAATACAACGAGATAGTTACATTGACCACGGCAATAAAGACCAATATATAAAATCCTTTGGACGCCGCCGTGGAATAAAGGAAAAATTTACCGAAAAATCCGGCTACGGGCGGTATGCCCGCCAAGGAAAACAAGGCCAGCATCAACAGCAAACTCAATCGCGGGTTGGTGCGATAAAGTCCTTCGTAGTCCTTGATATTTTCCTTGCCGCTGTGCATGGCAATCATATGTACCACCCCGAATGCCGCGACGTTACTGAAAATATATATCAACAGAAAATAAATCACCGTTTTAATTCCCAATACGTTTCCGCCGATCACACCCAGCAAAATAAAGCCGGCTTGGGCCACGGACGAAAAAGCAAGAAAACGCTTCATGTTTTGCTGGCGCAAGGCAAATAAATTACCCACAAACATGGTCAATACGGCCAAAATATATAATGCCACCGTCCAAGTTTCTTCATAGCGACGAAGGGTGATAAACAAAAGGATCATTAAAATATATACGGCCGCCGCTTTGGAAATCACGGACAAATAATTGGAAATAACCGTCGGGGCGCCTTCATAGACATCGGCGGTCCAAAAGTGAAACGGAACCAAAGAAATTTTAAAGGCAATTCCGGACAACAACATAACGAATCCCACCAATTCCAACAGCGGCACTTCGGACGCCATTTGAATTTGATCAAAATAAATACTTCCCGATGTGGCGTAAATCAACGAAATACCGAAAAGCATGATGGCCGAAGAAACGGCCGCCAACATTACCATTTTAATGGCCGCTTCGGACGAACGCCGGCGATAAAACTCAAAGGCCGCCAAACCCGCCACCGGCATGGCCGAAAGTTCCAATCCCAAATAAAACATCAAAAAGTCGCCCGATGAAATCATGTAGAACAATCCCAAGAGCGAACTCCACATCAATATGTAAAATTCCGACACGAAACCGTGGGGAATTAATTCCTTTTTAATCCAAGTAACCGATTGCAACATAATCAACAAAACACCGGCCATTAATGTGCTTTTAAAAAAAGCCACCAAGGGATAGGTTTTAAATGAACCGCCGAATAGCGTCCCTTCTTTGTCCAAAACATTTAAACCGGCCAAAAAAACCACCACAAATAAAAAATTCGCCAAATGTATTATATAATGTTTCTTCTCCTTTCCGGTAAAAATGTCCGCCATCATAAGTATCAGGATAGCCAATACTATCAGAATTTCATTTTGCATGAACGAAAATAATTGTTCCCAACTCATAACCACTGGTTTTTAAATAAAGGGTTTTAAAAAGTTTTCCACGCCCGGTTCGATGATTTTCAACCACCAAAACGGTAAAATACCTATTAAAGTGATAAAAAATATCAAAATATAAATAGCCGTACGCTCGTACCAAAATACTTTGGGCAAATTTTTATGCTCTTCTTTCGGCGGGCCCATAAGCATCATGCCCACCACGCGCAAGATATATACGGCCGTCACCACAATGGACGAGACCGCCAAAACGGTAAGGATTTTACGATATAAATCATTATTCAAAAATCCGCCCATAAAAATATTCATTTCCGCCACAAATCCACTGAATCCGGGCAAGCCCAAATTGGCCAAACCGGCTATGACATAAGCTGTGGCAATAAAAGGAATGATTTTCAACAATCCCCGCATTTGCCGTACATCCCGCGTATGTGTCCGACCATAAATCATCCCGATCAGGGCAAAGAAAAGAGCCGTGATAAATCCGTGCGAAAGGGATTGCAACATGGCGCCGTTCCAAGCCACTTTGTTGAGCATAAGCAAGGCGAATAATACCAAACCCAAATGACTCACCGAAGAATAGGCGTTGATATATTTCAAATCGGTTTGTTGAATGGCGGCATAAGCACCGTAAACCACTCCGATAACGGCCAAAATCAAGAAGAAATCGGTCCAAAACTGGGTGCCTTGGGGCATCAAATACATGGCTACGCGGAAAATACCGTAGCCGCCCAGTTTCATTAATACGCCCGCATGAAGCATGGATACGGCCGTCGGTGCCGAAGAGTGACCGTCGGGAGACCAAGTGTGGAACGGAAACAAAGCGCCGATGGTGCCGAACCCGATGAAAGCCAAGGGGAAGAAAATTTTCTGTACTTCGACGGGAATATGGGCATTTTGGGCAATTTCCAAAATATTAAACGTATAATTTCCGTCGGCCGACGAATGAAAATATATGCCCAAAATGGCCACCAACAACAAGGCCGATGCACCCATTAACATCAAAGTCAGTTTCATGGCGGCGTATTCACGCGGGCCGCTACCCCAAATTCCAATGAGCAAATACATGGGAATCACGGCAATTTCATAGAAAACGAACATGGTGAATAAGTCTAATGAAATGAAAAATCCGAATACGCCCGAAGCGAGCATAATCAATGAAATGAAAAATTCTTTGGGCAAGTCATCCACTTTCCATGATACAAATATTCCCGCCAATACAATCAGGGAAGTAAGCATGATCATCAATACCGAAATGCCGTCCACCCCGATTGAATAGTGAATATTCCAATCGGGAAACCATAAGGCATCTTTGGTAAAGAGCATGATGTCGTTGTTGCCGGCCTTACGTTCGGCCAAATATTTCCAAACCAAATGAAAAGCCATGGCGGTTTGAATGAGAAATCCCGTCAAGGCCGTTAAGCGGGCCTGTTGAAGATTGCGCGTGAAAATCAATGCCACAACCGTCAAAACCGGAACCACCACAAACAAGGTCAAAATATCCATCTCCCTTCGTTTTTAATAATTATAATAATAGAAAATCAATATCAATATCACTACGCCATATACAAAATAAATGGCATACTCTTGCATCCGTCCCGATTGGATCAATTTGATTTTTTCCGAAATCCAAACGGTTGTATTACCAATGCTGTCCATAAATCCGTCCACAATATTGCGGTCGAACCATGCGGCAGGACGGGAAATTTTATCGAAAATGATACGTTTGGTCACAAACATATACAGTTCGTCCATGTAAAATTTATTTTTCGCCCATTTGTAACCGGCACCGAAGGCGGAAGCCACTTTTTGCGGATACTCCGTCGGTTTGAAATAAAAGAAATAAGCCGCTCCGATTCCGGCCAATCCGATGAGAATCGAACCCCATACCAAAGGACTGGTCCAATGGATTTCATAATGAAATACTTCACGCGTAGGCGTTACATATTGTGAAAACGGCGTAAATACCCAACCCACGAAAAAGGTGAGCACGGCCAAAATAATCAAAGGCGCGGTCATGAACTTGCTGTCTTCCTTGGGCGGATGGGCATATTCGGTTTTTTTGTTGTGGAAAATACGGAAGTATAAGCGGAACATGTAGAAGGCCGTCAATCCCGCTACGAAGAACCCCACAAACCACATCACCGTGCTGTATTCAAAAGCGGCATGCAAAATTTCATCTTTACTATAGAAACCCGCCAAAGGCGGAATACCCGAAATGGCCAAAGCGGCAATCAAAAAGGTCCAACTCGTGACGGGCAAATATTTGTGCAACCCGCCCATGTCTTTCATCAAATTGGAATGCACCGCATGAATGATGACGCCCGCGGCCAAGAAAAGCAAGGCCTTGAACATGGCATGAGTGAACAAGTGGAACATACCGGCCATATAACCCAGTCCTTCGTGTCCTTCGAATCCCGACACGCCCAGCGCCATCATCATATAGCCGATTTGCGACATGGTGGAATAGGCCAATACGCGTTTGATGTCTTCTTGGGTCAGGGCGATCACGGCCGCAAACAAGGCGGAAAACGCCCCCACCACACCGACCACTCGCAAAGCGAATCCGTCGCCTACGTGGTAATACAGGGGAAACAGCCGGGCCACCAAGAACACGCCGGCTACCACCATGGTGGCGGCATGAATCAAAGCCGAAACGGGCGTGGGGCCTTCCATGGCGTCGGGAAGCCAAATGTGAAGCGGAAACATGGCCGACTTGCCCGCACCACCGATAAAAATTAATATCAAAGCCCAAGTCAATACAGACAATCCCATAAAGACAATACCTTGATTTTCGGTAATAATTTTTTCAATAAATGATAAATTATTCAAGGTTTCGATGTCCAATGTACCGGCATAATAACCGATCATCAGGATGCCTACCAAGAAAAAGAAATCGGCAAAACGCGTCACAATGAAGGCCTTTTTGGCCGCCGCTATGGCCGACGGCTTCACAAAATAATAGCCGATCAGCAAGAAGGACGACACGCCCACCAATTCCCAGAAAATATAAATTTGAAACAAATTAACCGACAATACCAAACTCAACATAGAGAAAGAAAACAAGGACAGATAGGCATAGAACCGGGCAAATCCCTCGTCGCCGTGCATATAGCCGCGGCTGTAGATATGCACCAAAAATGAAACGGTAGTGACCACAACAATCATCATTACCGAAATGGGATCAATTAAAATTCCCATATCAATAGATAAATTTTCACCGAAAGTAATCCAATGCATTTTAAAAGGTATCACCGGTTCGTATTTTCCTTCGGCGGGACCCCATACAAAAAAATACTGCCATGCGGTATAAATTGATAATAACCAACTTATACCTAAGGATAGCATCCCTATATAACCGGCACCGGGTTCTTTAAAAAACCTGTTGAACAAACCCAACAGAATAAAACTGATGAGCGGTAATAAAGGAATCCAAAGCGTATATCCGAAATCCGTCATAATCCGATTTTTTTAATATTTCAATTCTTTAACTTCTTTCACATCCACCGAGCCGGTTCGTTTATACACTTGCAAGATAATGGCCAACGCCAAGGCCGTCTCGGCCGCCGCAAGGGCCAAAATAAACAAGGAAAACATACCGCCTTCCAATTTTCCGGGAAACAAATACATATTAATTGCCACAAAATTTATGGCCTCGGAATTGAGCATTAACTCTACTGACATTAACATGCCTATTAGATTTGTGCGTGTAACAAAACCATACAGCCCGATAAAGAATAATAAGGTTGTAAAGGTCAAAATCATTTGTATGCTTACTCCTTCTATCATGATTCTTTTGTTTTTTGAATTTTTGATTTGGCAATCACAATGGCGGCAATCATCACGGCCAACAATAACACCGAAATTACTTCAAATGGCAAGATGAATCCGCCTTTATCGTAGCTAAGCATGGATTTACCTACTTGTTCCACCGTGAGCGGTTGGGTGGAAGTAGAAACCTGAAAGTCAAATTTCCAAATGGCTATCAAAGCCAAAATCATCAAGGACAAAACCGTGATCCCCGCTATCAAACGCCTGAATAAAGCAATTTTTCGCATGGATTCGCCTACTTTTTCTGTAAGCATAACCGTATAGATAAACAATACCATGATTCCTCCGGCATACACCGATAATTGAACGGCCCCTATAAAATCATAATCCATCAAAAAGTATATGCCGGCAATACTTAACAGGGTGAAAAGCAAGTAAAGTACCGCACGATAAATTTTTACGGTCGTAACCGTCATAAATGCCGATGCAATTGCAATGCCTGCCAATAGGTAAAACAATATTCTTTCCATAATTTCTATTCTTCTACGCCTTCCATTAATTTGGAACCGGGTTTATTTAAAACTTTGGTTAACAATCCGCGATCATAAGTGGCATGATGAAAATTGGTGGACCACATGATGGCATTGGTCGGACAGGCCTGAATACACAAGGAGCACATGGTACACATGCTCAAGTGATAAATATGTTGGTCGATGGCCTTTTTCTTTCTTCCCGTTTCGGGATTGATTTCCCATTTCCAAATAATTTCAATGGAACCGTTCGGACAAGCAATTTCGCATGCCTGACATCCGGTGCAACGGTGTTCGTTGTTTTCGTTATGCCACATAACCACTTCGCCCTTAAAACGTTCGAAAATAACCGGCGGTTCTTCGGGATATTGGCAGGTAATCACATGTTTCCTTGTTAAAGCATTCGGAAAAAAGTAATTTCCCGTTACACTCATTCCTTGAAATAAAGTGTGTATGGCTTTAAATATTTTTTTAAAATAACTCATACCTTAAGATTATTTATAAACCCAACCATTTTAACGGTTCAAACAACCATCCTTGCCACACGATCAATGCCGCCAATACGATATTGACCAAGCCGATGGGTAACAAATATTTCCATTCCAACACCAACAATTGGTCGATTCGCAAGCGCGGGAATGTCCACCGGAACCACATGAACACGAAAATCACGATCAGCACTTTCAGGAAAAACCAAAACAAGCCCCAAAACACTTGTCCGGGCAAGGCGTCGGTAATGCCGAAAGGCGCCAGCCATCCGCCGAAAAACAAAGTGACGGCCAAGGCGGCGATGATAAACATATTTTCAAATTCGGCCAGGAAGAAATAGGCGAATCCCATTCCTGAATATTCCGTATGGAACCCGGCGCCCAATTCCGCTTCGGCTTCCACCAAATCGAACGGAACGCGGTTGCTTTCGGCGGTGCCGGAAATCATAAAAATCATAAAAGCAATCAGCGCGGGAATGTGGCCCTTGATAATGAACCACGTATCGCGTTGGGCTTCAACGATTTCGCTCATTTGCAAGGTGCCCGCCAACAAGACGATGGTAATCACCGCAAAACCGGCCGACAATTCGTAACTGATCATTTGCAAGCCGCTTCGCATGGCACCGATGAGCGAATATTTGTTGCGGCTTCCCCAAGCGCCGATCAAAATACCCAATACGCCCACCGACGATACGGCGGTGATGAAAAAGATACCCACGTTGATGTCAAACGCTTGAAAATGAGCCGAAAACGGGATGACGGACAAGCCCAAAAGCGAAGCGATAATGACAAAATAATACCCCGCCTTATACAAAAGTTTATCGGCGAATTTGGGCATGAAAATTTCTTTGGAAACCAACTTCAATGCATCGGCTATGGTTTGCAACGACCCGCCCGGTCCCACGCGGTTGGGTCCCAATCGCAATTGGAAAAATCCGGCCACACGCCGCTCCATCAATACCAACAACAAGCCCGCCACGGCGAAGAAGGTCAAATACAAGGCGGCAATCAAAGCCAAAACCAAGACATACAACCATCCTTCAGTGTTTTGGGTCCAATATTCAAATATGTTTTGTGTCAAAATCATACGTCAAAATTTTATCGGTCGATATCGGGTATTACAAAATCGAAAGTGGACATGGTGGCCACCAAGTCGGCGATTTTTCCGCCCAATCCCGCTTTGAGCAAAGCGTTCAAATTGTTGAATCCCGGCGAACGAAAATGCACGCGATAGGGATTTTTCTTTCCGTCGCTCACGATGAATACGCCGAATTCGCCCCGGGCGGTTTCCACACTTTGGTAAAATTCGCCCTTGGGCAATTTGATTAAGTTGCGCATGGCTACCTGATAATCGCCTTCGGGAATATTGTCCACCAATTGTTCCAGAATATCCAAGGATTCATACATTTCTTGCATCCGCACTTGATAGCGGGCCAAGTTATCGCCGGCGGTTTCGATGACTTCGTTGAATTTCACCCGGTTGTAGGCGCTGTAGGGTTCGTGTTTTCTCGTGTCGCACGATATGCCCGATGCCCGCGCCACGGGTCCGGTGGCACCGTAATTAACGGCATCTTCTTTGGAAAGCGTGCCGATGCCTTTCATCCGTCTTTGAAAAATCACGTTGCCCGTGAGCAAGCGGTCGTATTCGGGAAGAACCTTGCGCATGTGGGCGATTAAATTTTTTACGTCTTTCTGAAAATCTTTGTGCAAATCGAACATAACGCCGCCGGGAATGTTATAACTCATGGTAAGCCGGGCGCCGGTGGTTTTTTCCATGATTTCGTTGATCATTTCACGGTCGCGGAAGGCATACATAAAGGTGGTGAGTGCGCCCACGTCCATGCCCATCACGCCCCACCAAAGCAAGTGCGAAGCAATCCGCGTGAGTTCGTCCATCATGGTGCGAATCACTTTGATTCGGTCGGTTACTTCCACTTCCAGGGCTTTTTCCACGGCCAAACATACGGCTTCGTTGTTCATGTGCGACGACAGATAGTCGAAGCGGTCGGTCAGGTGAATGATTTGCCGGTAGGTGTCGTATTCACACATTTTTTCGATGCCGCGGTGAATGTAGCCCAAATCCGGTTCAATGCCCACCACTTCTTCGCCGTCCAAGGTCAAAATCAACCGCAATACACCGTGGGTGGCCGGGTGTTGGGGCCCCATGTTCAAGAAATATTCCTGAAATTTTATATCGCTATGTGTAATCACTTGTTCGCTCATGTGCTTATTTTCTGATAATCATATAATCGTCTTCATAATCCTTGCGAAGGGGATATCCTTTGAAATCTTTACGCAAGAAAATGCGTTTCAAATTACTATGGCCCTTGAAGCGAATTCCGAACAGGTCGAATATTTCGCGCTCTTGCAAATGGGCCGCTTTCCAAATGTTTTCCATCGTATCGACTTCGGGATTTTCGCGATCTTCGATTTTGATACGCACCACGATTTTGTGATGTAAAACGGTGCTTTTCAGATAGTATAAAATGCCCAATTCCTTGCCCCAATCCATTCCGATCATGTCAAAGAGATAATCGAATTGCAATTCGGGGTCGGATTGGAGCCGTTTCATAAATTCCGTCAAATGCGTAGGGGGAATTTCCACGTTGACGATGGTTCCCGAAAGGTCGTCGATGGCGGAAATAATTCCGGAATCGGTTTCGGCCGGCAAAGAAAATTGCGCATCGTCGTTCCAAGCCGTGATATATGTGATGAGTTCCTGATTGGTCATGGCAATAATTTATTTGGACAGCCCTTCGTCAAATCCGTCGATGGGATTTTTACGGGTTTTCAAACTTTCTTTTTCGATTTTCTTTTGCAACAAAATCATGGCGTCGAGCAATGCTTCGGGACGCGGCGGACATCCCGGTACATACACGTCCACGGGTATCACGTGGTCGGCACCGCGCACCACGGAATAATTATTATAGTAAAACGGTCCGCCCGAAATGGCGCATGCTCCCATGGCTATCACGTATTTGGGTTCGGACATTTGGTCGTAGAGCCGGCGAAGTACCGGCGCCATTTTTTCCACGATGGTTCCCGCGATGATAATCAAATCCGCCTGACGCGGCGAAGGACGGGCCACTTCAAACCCGAAACGGGCCCAGTCGTATTTGGGGGCTCCGGTTTGCATCATTTCGATGGCACAACAACTGGTGCCGAAATACAACGGCCAAAGGGAATTTTTTCGTCCCCAATTGATGATTTTATCCAAAGTGGTGATGACAATATTGCCGCCGTTGCCCCCGGGGATGATTTGCCCGGGAAAGTCTTGCGGGATTTGCGTGTGCGAGTACGGTTGTTCAGGCGTATCGCCTATGAAATATTTTTTGAGATCTACACCCATTTTAATGCGTCTTTTTTCCAAGCATAAAGTAATCCCAAACCAAGGATGATTAAGAATATCAACACTTCCACGAAGGCAATCATGCCGATTTCTTTAAAAACCGTTGCCCATGGAATGAGAAATACAATTTCGATATCGAAAATGAGAAATATCAAAGCAAACAAATAATACCCGACGCGAAACCGCACCCAAGTGGGTCCGATGGTATGCATCCCGGATTCGTAGGGAAGGCGTTTTTCGGGATTGTCGGATTTGTAAGAAATGAGATTTGAAAGCGTATTGGCTATTAAAACAAGCGCTACGCCGGCTAAAAAGAAAACCAAAATGGCTATTTTTCCCATATAAATTTTGTTTCTTTTATTATCGTGTCAAAGATACGGTAATGCAAAATAGTAAAAATGATTTACATCATATTAAATGGGATTTATTTCGTTCGAAACCGGTTTTTTCAACAGCATGAAAAATTATAAATAATTAAGAGGCGCTATTCATTACGAAATGCAATTCAACCTTCAGAAAAACATATCATTATCCAATTAACCTCTACTACTTATTTTAAAGGAATCCGAGAATTTTTTATTCATAATTTTTAATATGGAAAGAACAACATATTCACTCGCCTTTGCGGTATAAAAATGCCTAATTAATTTTACAATATGAATGATATAATCTACTTTTTGCGAGTGATGGGTTATGATTTGAAATTTTTAAAGACAATCCGCGTTATTTTTTTTAAAACATTTTGGAAGTATTATGATTATTCTTGTTCAGTAACCAAGTTTTCACTATTTTTATCGAATTGATGAAAGGAACCGGTGAAATAAAAATTATAGAATGTCCGCGTGATGCCATGCAAGGTATCAAATGGTTTATAGATACAAAGGATAAGATTCGTTATATCAACAGTCTACTTAAAGTCGGATTTGACACTATTGATTTCGGAAGTTTTGTATCGCCCAAAGCCATTCCTCAAATGCGAGACACGGCCAAAGTGGTCGAAGGTTTGGATTTAAGCGGAACGCAAAGTAAGTTGCTCGCCATTATTGCGAATGTGCGCGGAGCTAAAGACGCCCTAGAATTCGAACAAATCGATTACTTAGGTTATCCTTTTTCCATTTCCGAAATTTTTCAAATGCGTAATACGGCCAAAACCATTGCCGAATCGGTCAAAGTATTGGACGAAATACTTCAAATGGCCGACAAAGCCGGAAAACAAACGGTCGTGTATCTTTCCATGGGATTCGGCAATCCTTACGGTGATCCTTGGTCGCCGGAACTCGTAGCGGAGTGGACCGAAAAACTCTACCGAATGGGCGTAAGAATTCTTTCGCTCTCGGATACCATTGGAGCGGCCATACCCCAAACCATCGATATGCTTTTCCGTCACTTGATACCGGCATACCCCGAGATGGAATTCGGTGCGCATTTGCACACGCATCCCGACAATTGGTACGATAAAGTGGAAGCGGCATGGAAGGCCGGCTGCCGGAGATTCGATACGGCTATTCGCGGCTACGGCGGTTGTCCCATGGCGAAAGACGAACTGGTGGGGAATCTTCCTACCGAGAAATTAATTTCGTTTTTTAATAAAAACAAAATCGCCCATCCGCTAGACATGACGGCTTTTGAAAATGCTTATAACGAAGCGCTAAGGATTTTTTCCGGACCGCGTTTATCTCAAAATATTTTTGATAAAGTGTAACAATTTAAACCAAACCATATCATTAAATTAATAAAAGCAAAACATTATGAAACGACATTTAATTATCTTTCTGGGGCTCTTTGCATTGTTATTTACGCAATGTAAATCATTAAAAAATAAAACGGAAACATCCGGGAGCGTAACTACGGAAGAGGTCAAGGAAAAAACGACTGCAAAACCGGACAAAGACTACATTCCTGTGGACAAAGATGTGCGTATAGGGAAGTTGCCCAACGGCATGACTTATTATATCCGGCGAAATAAAAAACCCGAAAAAAAGGTAGAGATGCGACTTGCCGTGAATGCAGGTTCGGTATTGGAAGACGAAGATCAATTGGGATTAGCCCATTTCATGGAACACATGAATTTTAACGGCACAAAAAATTTCCAAAAGAACGAATTAATAGACTTTCTTCAAAAATTAGGGGTGCGCTTCGGAGCGGATTTAAATGCATTTACTTCTTTTGATGAAACAATATATATTTTACCCATACCTTTGGACGATTCGACTAATTTGGATAAAGGACTTTTGGTTCTTCATGATTGGGCATATTTTGCCACACTTGATTCCACCGAAATAGAAAAGGAACGGGGAGTGGTATTGGAAGAATACCGCCTCGGATTAGGCGCCGAAAAACGCATGATGAATAAATGGATTCCGATTGCCTTTAAAGACTCCCGATATGCGGAAAGATTACCTATCGGAAAAAAAGAAATTCTTGAAAATTTTCCGCATGAATCCTTAAAACGTTTTCATAAAGACTGGTACAGGCCCGACCTCGAAGCCATTATTATTGTCGGAGATATCGATCCGGACCAAGTGGAGAAAAAATTAAAAAAGATGTTTGCCGATATTCCCAAAAAGGAAAATCCGCGCGAACGAAAAAGCTTCGATGTGCCCAATCATAAAGAAACCCTCATTGCTACGGCTCAAGATCCCGAAGCGGCATATAACCAAGTTATTATTATGTACAAAGACCATGAACCCTATAAACCGGACGTCACGGTCGAAGACTATAAAGAATATTTAAAAGAAAAACTCTTTACAAAAATTCTTAATAACAGACTGGAAGATCTCAAAGAACAGGCCGATCCGCCGTTTTCCATGGCTTCGGCTTATCACGGCGGTTGGGTTCGAAGCAAACAATCTTTTAATCTATTTGCCATTACAGGAGCCGATAAACGGGAAAAAGCTCTCGAAACCCTATTAACCGAAGCCAAAAAAGCCAAAGAACTCGGTTTTACCCAATCGGAATTGGAACGTGCAAAAAAAGAGTTGATGCAATCCATCGAAGAAGCATATAATAACCGCCATACAACCGAATCCTCCAATTATACTTGGGAATATATATCTCATTACCTGGAAGGGGAACCCATTCCCTCGGTACAATGGGAATATGATATGCATAAACTTTTTCTCCCTCAATTTAAATTGGAAGAAGTAAACGCTTTGGCCAAAAAATTCATTCACGACGATAACAGAGTGATTGTTATAACAGGCAAAGAAGCCGAAGATATTAAACCCGTCTCTGAAAATGACGTAAAATCCGTTATCAGCAAAGTGGATGCACTAAAATTGGATTATGCCAAGAAAGACGAAGCCGAACTCGTCTTAATGAAAGAAAAGCCCGCACCGGGAAAAATTATCAAAACCGAAACCGATGACGTGCTGCAAACCAAAACCTATTACCTCTCAAACGGTGCCAAGGTAATGACCAAAAAAACCGATTTCAAAGAAGACCAAATCTTATTTATGGGCTTCAAATTCGGAGGAGAATCCTTATTGGATAACGAAACTTTGAAAAAAACCAAATTTGCTTTCCCCGGTGTGACCGAAGCTGGCGTAAACGGATTGAAAAAATCGGATTTACGTAAAATTCTATCCGGCAAAAAAGCCAAGGTAAATCTCAGCATCGATAATACCACGCAAATGAGCAACGGCAAAACCTTGCAAAAAGACCTGGAAACCGCCATGCAATTAAATTATCTTTACTACACTGCCTTAAATAAAGATCCCAAGGCATTCGAATCTTGGAAGAAAAGAACCGCTGCATTTATGGGAAATCTGCTTAATAATCCTCAATTTAAATTCTCCAAAGCATTTTCGGATTTCCTTAATAAAGATAATCCGCGATATATAGGTGCTTTCCCTACGCCGGATATGCTGGCTACACAAGATTATGATTTGGCATACGATAAATTCCGTCAATTCTATGACGGCGCTACGGACTTTAACTATTATATTGTGGGTAATTTTGATGAAAACAAAATGGAAAATTTTGTCAAAACCTATATTGGCGGCCTGCCTAAATCGGCTCTTCCGGGTGAATACAAAAAATATGAAGATAAAATTATTAAAGGGAAACACGAATTTATTTACCATGCGGGAAAAGATCCGAAAAGTATGGTCGTCATATTGATGCGTGGCAAAACCCCATATAATCCCGTGGATAGATTGAAATTTTCAATCCTCGGTAAAATTTTGAACAATATTTTAATCGACGTGCTGCGCGAAGAAGCCAGTGATGTCTATACCGTGCGCGCAATGGGAACCATGAAAAAAATTCCTCATGAATCCTATATGTTCCAGATATTTTTCCCTTGCGGTCCGGAAAATACAAGAAAATTGGCTGATATGGCAATGAATGAACTCCATAAAATCATGGAAAACGGACCTACCGAAGAGGATTTGAAAAAGGTGACCAAAAGTTTAATAATCAAATTCGACGAAGATATTAAAACCAATGAATTTTGGGTTGATTATTTAAGCGATATCGATTATTTGGGTGCCGACCCGCATCGTTTCCAAAAATTTAAAGACATGGTAAATTCGATCAAACCCGAAGATATTAAAGAAATAGCCAATCGTTTGCTAAGCAAACCCGAGACGAATATTTTGGCTATTCTGTATCCCGAAGGTTATGAAGAAAATAAATAAAGTTACTCGAATGTAATTAAAAAAAATCCGCCTCTTCCGGGGCGGATTTTTATTTAATAAAGTTTTTGTAATTTCGATTATCAAAAGCACCTATCCTTTGAATAATAAATTCCGTATCGCGGTGTGGTTTATCATGTTGGCCGGCGGCCTGACGATGGGTATCGCAGCGGATTTACATTTTTTTCGCAAAGCGTTTTTTTCGGTTTATTATCATATTATTAGTTTTCTTGTAGGTATCATGCTATTGCGGGCGGTACTTCTTATCAGCCGCCATACGGGGCGCATCCTTGCCCAATACGGCCGGGAAGGCGACATCCCGCGTATGGAAACCAATCGACTGGTTCGCGAAGGACCTTACGGCTACATGCGCCATCCGATGCATTTTGGGTTATTGTTCTTTCCCCTTTCTATTGCGTTAATTGTCGGATCACCCGCTTTTACATTTATTATCGCTCCTTTGGAAATGATTTTTATGCTTCTGATGATAAAATTCGTCGAAGAGCCGGAGGCCCGAAAAAAATTCGGAAAAATGTATGATGATTATGCCAAGGACAAACCTTGGTTTTGCGTGAAAATAAAATGTTTGAAATCTTTATTTAAAAAAGTCCCGCCTGCATAACAATCCGGTCTATTCATCCGCATCTTTTCTCTTGACTTTAATTTCTTCGATTTGATTATCGGATGCTTTGGTCACGATATATTCGAACTCATCGTCTTCGATTTTTTCGCCGGTTTTCGGAATCCTGCCGAAAAGTTCCAATACATAACCGCCCAAGGATTCATAATCTTCCGATTGAGGCAGGTGCAATTGATATTTATCGTTTATGTCGTCGATATCGAGTTTGGCGGAAAAAAGGTAGGTATTTTCGTCCAATTGCTTATTGAGGAGTTCGTCTTTATCGTGCTCGTCTTCGATTTCGCCGAAAATTTTTTCCATGATATCTTCCAAAGTAATAATCCCCACCGTGCCGCCGTATTCACCGAAAACCACCGCCATACTTTTTTTAGATGCCGTCATTTTTTTAAGCAATTCATCGATGGGCATCGTCTCGGGTACCATAATTAACTTGCGTAAAATTTGCTTTATTTTCTTGGGCTTTTTGAATAAATCGAAAAAGTGCACATATCCCTTGATACGGTCGATCGTTTCGTCATAGGCAACGATTTTAGAATGTCCCGATTCCATAAAAAGTTCCTTAAGTTTTTCGGGTGATTCATTTATATCAATCCCCACAATATCCGTCCTGGGCACCATAATTTCACGTGCTTTTACATCGGCAAATTTCAAGGCGTTGGAAAAAATTTTAATTTCCGACTCTCCTTCATGATTGCCGGGTTCACTACTGACTTGCTTACTTAGATATTTATGCAATTCGGTTTTGGTAAGTGACAATTCGGAAATATTAATCGGGCCTTTGTAAAACAAACCGATGAGAAAGTTGGAAATTTTCATCACAATCCACGAAATCGGACGAAAAATCATATATACCAAATAAATGGGAAATGCAAAAACGCGCAAGGACGAATTGGCATATAATTGAAATATAATTTTGGGAAGAAATTCGGCCAAAAGCAATATAATCAGTCCGGAAAGAAAGGTTTGAATCAACAAACTCAGCCAAGGAGAAATATCGGGATAAAATTTCTGCAAGTAATCCGTGATTATTTTAGCCGAATAAATACCATATAAAACCAATGCGATATTATTTCCTACCAACATGGTGGTAATAAAATCTCCGGGGCTTTCGGTAATTTTTTGTAATAATTTGCCGGTAAAACTATCTTGTTTTTTATCCAGTTCGAGTTTTAATTTATTCGAGGTGACATAGGCAATTTCCATCCCCGAAAAAAAAGCCGACATAATAATCAAAAATAATATGGTGAGCCAAATCAGATTCATTTTTTGGTTTTTATATGGATGATTCCGGTTACGTTATTTACACGAGCCGTGGTGAAACTCATATTAGAATCAAAGCCGGTTCCTCGAATAAACTCGTCCTTTCGTCTGAATTCGATAGCCCTGTCGGTAAATATATGTTCATGCATACGGTCCCAAAAAAGTTGCGACGTCTTTAATTGACTGCTATCGGCACCGGTGATCACTACATTATCGATGAGTTCTACCATACCCGTTTTTTTATAAACAACCGCTTTGTCGGCTCGAATAGTGGTTTTTTCACCGACCTGCGGATTAAAAATTTCCATAAAAAGTCCCTTGGGAAAAATTTGTCTAGGAAATTCCATTTCGGTATAATCTTCCATTAGCGGCGAACGCATTCGCATGGCTATTCTTCCTTTAAGGGTATAAAAAGCTTCGAAATCCTTAGTAATTCCTGAAGCAAGTGGTTTCCTAGGACGTTCAAACAATTGTTTGGCACCCGATTTACTTTCACTACAAGAAAAAAGCACAATAACCGTCCCTGCAGAGACGGTTATCGCTATTAACCATGAATAAATTATCTTTTTCACTTTTTAGTTTGAAGGAACACGAACACTTCCTCCTACCCAGCATTTATCGAATTTAACAAGTTTCCCTCCCATTCCTTCGAGGAATATATCTTTTTTGGAAGGTGCACGTTTTTCATATTCAGCGGCAATGCTCAATGCTTTTCTTTTGATGGTCGGGTCCACGGCAGCCGCCTTGCGAGCCATTTCAGCCGCTTTCCAATAAATCGCCGTTTTTTCGAATTTGGTGTTACCGCATTCATTAGCGCTTGCTGCATATAAACTGGCTATTAACAAATAAGCTGGGCCCATAGAAGGTTTATATTTCAGCGCTTCGCGTGCCAGATTACGCGCTTTGGGTTTATTGCCTTGTTTTTTGGCCATAACCGCCATGCTGTATAAGATCTTTGCTTTGTTATACGGATCTTTTTCCAAATCCAATGCTTGTCTGTAATAGGACAATGCTTTGGAATAATTTCCTTCTTTTTTATAACGTATTGCCAAGAATCTTGCCGAGGTGGCCGAAGGTTCCAATTTATGAAGCGCTTCGACTATTTTTTTGAAAAGTTGCCCTTTGGTGCAATCTTTTGAAGCCAAACGGTTTGCAGCCCGCTTGAGCCATTTTACATCGGTTTTATTGGCTTCGAAATTATTCGAATAAAAAGGTACCAATGTGCCGCAATCGCCCAAATCACCCAATTCGTTATCCATTAACAAATATACCTTATCCATAGCCGGCAAATTCTTTTCCAGGGCTTTGAGTTTTTTACTCTCTTTGGATGTCAGTTCACCGGTTTCCTTTTTGGATTGCAGGGCTTCCATTTTTTTGGTAAGTTTTTCCATCATCGCATCCAAATGCTCGGTCAAATCATCGTATTTTGAAAACAATTCATCCAGTGTAATATCACCTTTTTTATATTTGGATACCAAGCCCTTAAACAAACCCAAATATGCTTTGGGATGAGTAAATTGATCGGGATAATTGGTAAATACTTCATTCAAAACTTCATAAATTTCTTCCGGCGTCCCTACTTTGTTTACAACCATCATCACACCTTTCATATGCAATGCTTTGGCCTTTTCTTGCGGGAAATATTTTACGCGTTCATCATAGAGGCGAATCATCTTTTCGGCATATTCTTTTTTCTTGGCCTCATCATCGGTATTTTTCATCAACCATTGATAAATCTTCACTCCGTCCACATAGATGGCTTTATGGAATCCGGGGCATTGATCATGTAGTTTCTTCCATGTAGGATACGCTTCCTTATAATTTTTTGCTTTGACAAACTCATGGGATACACTTAACCAGGTATCACAATTGGATTTGTCAACGGCTGTGGTGTCTTCTTGTGCAATAACTACGCTAAACATCAAAGAAAACAGTAAAATCGCTAATTTTTTCATATGCTTTTGTCTTTAATTTTTTAATTTATTTTTCGTTTTACAAACCATTTGTCTTTAAATGATAAACCGATTTTTAATTTTATTATTTTTTCCGAAATCAGATCGGGGCCGCCTCGTTTTACATATTCAAGTCCGATATTCACCGCGGAAAAATAATAATTCATCGGTAAACTCAAACCAAAGCTCATGCCAAATTCATTAACCGGTTGATTATCAAAGACCAAATCTCCATTTTTATAATAAAACCCGGCTTTATAAGTGATTCTTTTATAATATTTGACATGTGAGCGGAAGTCGGGCAACCAAAAGCCCCCCATTTTCAAGACCGATGCGTTCTTGTAGGAAACTTTATCCGAAGTAAAAAAGTCGTTTTGATAACCGCTCCATTTTTCGGTCTGCCATTCTACACCTGCATACCATTTTCTTTTCATCCCGAAGCCGAAGCCAATGCTGTATCCCGCAGGAATAAATTGCAGGGTGGTGTCTTGACGCAAATTCATTGTTCTTACAATACGTTCTCTACCATACGAACTGTCACTAATTTCCAATGTGCTGGTATTTTCGGAAATTATTTTAACGGGCAAAGTGTATAATAAGGCCGCTTGAAAATAATATTTTCTATTGAAAAAATGGGTCAAATCCATCGAAAAGTCAAGATTGCTACCCGAATAAACGGCATTATCCACTTGCCGGCTAATGGCATAAACATCTTGCTTATAATGAATAAAACGGGCTATTTTGTTGCCGAAATAATAATTATAAGAGATTCCCGCATTCAAACCTTTATAAAGTTTTAACCCTGCAGCCACAAATACGCGATTCAATCCGCCTTCGCCAGTTTTGGCTATTTTTTCATTTTCCAATTCTTTCATAATGAGATAGCCGCTTGTGGAATAGGGTTTGAATCCGAAACCTATTCCGCCACGCTTTCCTACCGGCACTCCCAAAGTAACATAGGGCACCATAAAAACACCCGCTCGTCCTTGTATATTACCCGATTTAAGTAAATATACATCAAAGGCCGAAGCCACGGAATAATTGACCAACTTCAAATTGGCCAATGATGAAGGAAGCATAAAGTTGTAATGCAAGGTGTCATTATACACATTCAAGTGACCCATGGAAAGATTTTCTACCGTCTGTTTTTCCACTTGGTCGCCGAATTTATAATAAGAAAAAGGGGAATAAGAACCGTCTTGTGCATATATGCTAAAAATCGAGAATAATAATATCAAAGCAAGGTATCTGAATTTGTTTATCATGTTCATCTTTTATCTCCTGTTTAAATCCGAAATTATTTTTAATCCGTATGCCAACAAAAATTTTTGAATAGCAAATATCTTAATTTTTAATGATTTGGACAAAAATTTTGCATTTCCACCTGTTAAAACGATTTTTATGCCCGGGTATTGCTTCCGGTAATCGACAATGAGACCTTCTATTTCCTTTAAAACACCATGAATTACTCCCGAATGAATGGAAAGATCGGTCCGCTTGCCTATTAAAGGGGGTAATTTCTCATCGAATTTCAGCAAAGGCAAACCGGCCGTATAATCATGCAATGCACGGTAACGCATTTCGATACCCGGTGAAATAGCTCCGCCCAGATATTTGGATTCTGCATCCAAATAATCATAAGTAATGCAAGTACCGGCATCAATAACCAAAATATTATTACCGTATAATAGCTTCGCACCCGCCACCAGGGCGATTCTATCGGCGCCTAAGGTATCGGATTCATATAAAATTTCAAATGGTAAATTAATTCCGGGCGAGACATACAAAACCTTTTCGGATTGCTCTCGTAATAATTTTTCCAAGCGCTTGTCCGGTTTGCCGGTACGTACTACAATGATATTATTTATTTTTTTCCACGGAATATCTTTATAACCGAAAACTTTTTCTTCTAGTTTTCCATGGTCAAACAAGTAATATTTTATACGCGTATTCCCTATATCAATGCCCACATTCATGTTATTTTACTTTTAGGTTCAATTCACGCTCCGTATCAATCATCTCATGCAAAAGTTGGTATATATAATCTTCGAATTGTAATAAAAAATTATCCGAATCGTCAATTTCCTTATGCAATACCGGCCCTTTTTTTCGTACGGTATAAATTACCGGAATCGGATTTACTTCACTATCGGCGAAAAGCAAATCACTATTTTTTAACAACCAAAGATAGAAATATACTTGGAATTGATATTTGTTATTACCTTTCTTAAATTTTTTCTCAAAATCATAATTACCCGTATTAGAATCTTTTGAAATGGATAAATTATCAACCGACCCGGTTTTATAATCCACAATACGAATTTGACCGTCCAAGCGATCGATTCTATCAATAAATCCTTTGAATTTTACGGAACCTATACGGGGAATTTCTTTTGTGATTTCCAAGTATTTTTCAGTCAGCAAAATTATCAATTCTTTCCCTTGTCGAACTTCTTGTAAGTCCATTTTCAATAATTTTTTAACCATCTGTTTGGCGCTTTCCAATGCCAAAATATTTTTTCCGCGCAATTTGAAATTTTTACGGTAAGGTATTTTTAAATATTCTTCAAAAAAAATTTTCGTTACCCGGTCATCAACTTCCTTTATCAATTTTCTCAAAATATTTTCGGTAAGCACTTGATTTTCATAAGGTTTGTACATTTCTTCGAAAGCCCGGTGAACCACATCTCCCATCCTGTTTGCAGCAATATAATCCTCCAAATCCGGTTTATCTTTCCAATTGAGAACGTATTTCCTGAAAAAATCCACAGGATATGACTTATAAGACATTATCATAGAAGCCGAAACACCGTGATGGTGAAAATAATGCAACAATTTCCGGGCAAATAGAGCATCTTTCGATATTTTTTCAGTCTCGCTTATGGTTCGTGGATTTTCTTCAATGGCCATTTCTTTGAGATCGACATGCTCATTTTTTAATTTTTCCTTCAATTGCAAAATATATCGTGACGGCTCTCCGGCTACCAATCCGGAGGTAGAAATATCATAAAGCATCCAAATTTGCTTTGCTCTTGATAGCAACCGGTAAAAATGATAGGCCGAAATGGCATTCTTTTCATCATATACTGGCATTGAAAAATGTTTCCTAATGTCATAAGGAATAAAACTTCCCGTATCTTTACCTTTGGGCAATATGCCTTCATTCATACCCAATAAAAAAACGCGGTCAAAATCCAACAAACGTGTTTCCAAAAGACCCATAATTTGATAACCCGATAACGGTTTGCCCTCGAAATGTACATGCAGTTCCCGGTTCATTCTCCTAAAAAATTTCAATAATGCCCCTATATTTTCAAATACTTTGTATTGGGTTTGCATATCTTGTAATCGTTCGATCAAATCGGATAATTCCACCAATGCTACCTTTTCGGGTTCATATTTCGGAATATTTTTAAACAAAATATCGATGATCGAATTTAAAATACTTAACAACTGGGCGGGTGTACGGATGACCGGGAAATAGGCCTGTAAATCATATCGGGATATTAATTCGAAAAAATCAGACATATCAATGAATTTCGACCTGTTTTCAAAAATGACCTTTTTTAGAGATTTTATATTTTCACCCTGAGGAATAAAATAAGGGTGGCTCGCGAGATAAAGAAAATCTTTTAGATTCACATTTTTATTGCGCTCCAAATCACTGTAAAAGCGAATGTAATGATCTATAAAACTTCCGGTTTGCATACGTTCAACGGGCAAAGAAAAAGTAAGATTGACTTCTTCTAATTCATCGGGCAATGCATAAAGCAATTCATTGAACATAGCGGGGTCATTGAGTACCACCAAAGTTTTGAGTCGAAACTCTTTTTTATTTTCAGGATTGGCTTTTTCCAGTTCAAGCAATTGATTTACCGTAAATTGAACTTGAGACAATTCATCGGTCGTTTGAACGATACGGATTTTTTTCGGCTCCCGGAAAGCATCGAAAACCCAATTGAATTCATCGCCGAATTTTTTCGAATCTCGATTTCGACGAAGAAATAATCCGGCTTCAAAGGGTTCGTCCAAATAAAACCGATCGGCATCCCAAAAAATTTTGGCTTTTTTTTCTTGAATTAAGCGCTCGAAAATTTTTTCTTCCGACTTGGTCAAGGCATTAAAACCCGCCAAATAAATTTCTTCCCGGCCGAACTTATTTTTCCAACGATCATAAGTTTCCACCGCTTCGCGGTATATCATGCCGTCGTAGGCCTTGTGTTGTGAATTTAATTTCTCTTTGAAACGGCGATAAATTTCCGGCAGCAATTCAAAAAATTTCAGATAATCGTTCATTTGTTGCGACCGGTTATCTTCGCCGGGTTCCCATTGCTCGATTGCTTTTATTTCTTTCAAATATTGTAAAATCTTCTCGGGCGACACCAAAAACTTATCGATTTCATCAAAATCATTCAATAAAATATGCCCCCATCCGATAAACTGCTCGAAAGTATGCGGCTCCAATCCGGCCCGTTGGGCAACTTGACCGTAAACCTCGAATAAACTCAGTAGCAAGTCATATTTTTCGGCGGGTTCACGGCCGGTCAAATAACCGAAAAAATCCGTCACGGAAAATATTCGCGGTGCAATAACGGGACCATCGGACAACTCATTTAATTTTTTTTCCAAAAACAATGCGGGCCGGCGGTTGGGAAATACAACGGTTTTACGATGTAATTCTCCCCCTTCGATAAGTTCACGGGCAAGTTTATCGATAAATCCTTCCATGGAGGGTTCAGTTCATAAACAAAATAATCCGGCGGGGAGTGGCGTCTTTTTGAATCCAATCGATATCCGCTTCGGACAAGGTCTTATTTCGGGCTTGGTCCACCAAATCTTCATTATTAAATTCCAATATGGCATTCAAATCGTCCACATAAACCACCACATGCCGAAGTGTTTTCTCGGCTCTTTTGATCCGGTGATTTTTTCGCCATTGTTCGAAATTATTTTTCAACCCCATGCCTTTGTTCGACCGAAATGAAGGCGACACAATTTCTACGGCATATAATTCCAAGGTATCTTTCCCGGGCTGAAAGATAAGTATCATCTGCTTTCGCCCCGTTTTCTCATCGGTTACTTCCATGATGCTTTGGTCCACAATGCCGGAAACTTTCTTCAAATCCAATAAATTTTCGTTTTTCAAAGTTGCCCGGACCTCTTCGGGAGTCATTTTTCCAGTTAATTCTCCCACTTTGTTTTTCGAAAAAACATGAGAATTGTCTTTGTGGCATGCACTGATCAGGACAAGTAAAGTGAAAAAGAAAAAATATTTTTTCATAACGGACGGGTTTAGAAAGTAAAGGTAATGAATCTTATGGAAATATTTCAATCCGATTTTATGCTCAAGTCCCAACATACATTCCTAATGAATGGACAAAATATGTCGAAAACCAAGCGGGTCGAAGTTTTTTTCGCAGCGCGATTTTTTGCTTCTTTTTTCTAAAAAAAGATGAAGGAAAATAAATCTTTTGGGCTACCGAAAAATCGAATTAAAAATACCATGTGAATGAGAGCAAATAAGAAAGAAGGTAAATATTCATCCACGATAAAAAATACTCACCTCCTATTTCCACTGCCACGTCTCAATCATATGTTTTACATCATTTTTAAGATACTCCAACGGCGGACGAATACTATCGTAATTGGGAACGGCCCGGAAATACAACGAACCGGTTACAAAATGATGCATGCTGTCGGTTACATGAAATTGAAGCGGCGAAGCGGCATTTCCCGTCACGTAATTAATACGCGCATAAACGTTCTTTTTGGGGTTGGCAAAATCTTCATAATAAAAATCATCCGCTTTAACGGCATGCTTATAGGTGAGTTTTTCGGCATCGACCAGCAATTGTTCCAAATTATTCTTGACAGGCGAATAGGTAAAATAAAACCGTGCTTTCATGAGGGGATAATGCAAATTGAAAGTGGTATCGGAAGTTATTTCGGTCCGGGCATATACGGATTTTTCAAAAACAAACGGAAATTTTTCATCGAATTTTTCATATGCATGCGGCGGATATTCCAAGCGCAAATATGCTGCCGGTTTGGGGATACTATCTTCACCGCGACAAGAAATCAAAACAATCATAAACGAGAAGATGACAAGAATCCGGCTCATTTTTTTTGACGTTTGACCGTTATTTTATCCAATCGGTTTTTGTCGATTTCTTTTATGGTAAATTCATATCCGTTGAACTTGATTTTATCGTTTATTCCGGGAAACACACCGTTAAGTTCCAAAATCAACCCGGCCAGACTTTCGGAAGGGCCTTTGGCTTCTTCGAATTTTTCAACGGTCTCATCATCCATTTCCATGTATTTATAAAAATCTTTCAATGGTGTTTTACCTTCGAAAATATAAGTATGGGCATTTACTTTTCTGAACGGCAAAGTTTCTTTATCGTGCTCGTCGCGAATTTCTTCGCCCAAAACTTCTTCAATGACATCTTCGAGAGTGATCAATCCCGAAGTGCCGCCGTATTCATCTACCACAATGGCCAAATGCATTCGTTTTTTCTGAAATTCTTTTAGCAAATCGTCCAATTTGATATTTTCCGGCACAAAAAAAGCCGGCCGGATTAAGCGTGTCCAGTCAAAATCGGGTCGGTCCAAATACGGAATCAAATCCTTGGCAAAAAGAATACCCTTGATGTGGTCCAAATCACCATGATAAACCGGAATCCGGGAATATCCCTTTTCTTGAATTTTTTTAATTACACTTTGTAAATCTTCATCGTCCGAAACGGCAAAAATATCCATGCGCGGCTTCATGATTTGTTTGGCTTCCGTGTTACCGAATTCGAGAATACCCGTGAGAATACGTTTTTCTTCGCGGGTGGCTTCGTCTTCGGTCATTTCGAGTACTTTACTTAAATCGTCACGTGAAAACAGTTGATTTTCAACGCTTAAGTGTTTTTCTAACTTATCTGTAATTTTGGTCATCGGGACCACCAACACGGAAAAAATTTTCTGAAAAAAACTTAAAAGCGGAGCGGTTTTTTTGGCAAATCCCAAATCATTTTGAGTGGCAAAAACTTTGGGTAGAATTTCACCGAAAAATAAAATCACCGCCGTAATCAACACCACCTCTACCAAGAATCGAACCGTTTCATTGACTCCGGTCAAAAGAGAAGCCGCAATGTAGGAAGCCAGGATAACGATACTGATATTAATAAAATTATTGGCTACCAAAATCGTAGCAAGCAATTTTTCGGGATGACGCAATAGTTTGTTGATTTTTTTCCGGTCTTCGGTGTTGTCATCGTCCGAGGGCTTTTCCTTCAATTGGAAGAACGCCACTTCGGAGCCGGAAACAAGGGCCGACAAAAAAAGCAGGAGAATAATAATCAGAATATACCATATTAAATGATGCCAATCCTGAAGCGGAACAGTATCGCTTTCCATTTTTTATGCGAATTTGATTTTAAAATGGCAAATCGTCGCCGTCGTTTGTATCGGTATTTTCGGTTTCGGGTCCGGATGTTTTTTGCGAAGAATAATCTTGCCCCGTAGTTTGATTCGCAGACGGTGCGGATGCATCCTGTTGAGCGGGCTTAGGCGACAAAAAAGTAAACTGCTGCACATGAATTTCGGTAAAATACCGTTTGTTTCCTTCCTTGTCGGTATATTCACGCGTTCTGATTTTTCCTTCAATATAAATTTTATCGCCTTTTCTTAAATAATTTTTGAAAATTTCGGCTACTTGATTGCGGGCCACGATGTTATGCCATTCGGTACGTTCAACACGCTGCCCCGTCCGGTCCTTGTAAACCTCCGAAGTAGCCAAAGGAAATCTCGCTACAAGCGATTGATTATCAAAATAATGCACTTCCACATCTTTCCCGACGTTGCCAATCAACATCACTTTGTTTAAAGTTCCGTTCATAATTTCAAATAAAATTTTATGTGTCAAAGTTAGGTATATTTATCATATCATCCAAAATCCTGCGCAACACCACGGGAAATGCCATTTTTTGTAATGAATCGTAATCAAAATACCGGCCATCTTGCACCACCGAACCGGTCAGCCAAAAATTCAACTGCAAATCCTGATGGGTCAATTGATGTTTTACCGTTTGCACATGCCGAAGCGTACCGGATCGAATATGGAATTTTTTGCGAAACTTATCCATCACTTCTCGTTCGGATAACGGCCCCGCGGATTCGAATCCGGGAAACTCGTATAATCCGTGCCATATATCGTTATTTTGGCGTTTACGCACGGCAACACCTCGAGGCGTCATCGATATCAAATAATAAAAAAACCTCTTCCGCGAAGCTTTACGCGGAATTTTTACCGGCAAACGCTCCACCGCATCATTGGCATAAGCCGCACAATAATTCTTTACCGGACAATTTTCGCATCCGGGATTTTTAGGTACACATTGCAATGCCCCGAATTCCATTATACTTTGATTATGAAGAGCCGGATTCGACCGGTCTAAAAATTCACCGGCAACCCGGGCAAAGAGTTTCTTGCCCGCCGAACTATTAATGGCCGTATCGATATGAAATATTCTTGACAAAACACGATACACATTTCCGTCCGTCACGGCTACGGGTTCATCATAAGCAAACGAGGCAATTGCCGCCGCCGTATAAGGACCTATTCCGGGCAGTTTCAAAAGTTCCTTATAAGTCCCCGGAAATTTTCCATCATGTTGATTGACAACAATTTTAGCAGTCTTGTGCAAATTTTCGGCTCTTCGATAATAACCCAATCCTTCCCATAGTTTTTTTATCCGGTCATGGGGCGCCCGGGCCAAAGCATGCACATCGGGAAAATGCTTGAGAAAATTCATAAAATAAGGCATCCCTTGATCGACACGTGTTTGTTGCAAAATAATTTCAGAAAGCCATATCACATAAGGATCGCGGGTATTACGCCATGGTAAATCCCGTTTATGAACGGCATACCAATCTTTGAGGGCACGACGAATGTTTTGCATTTCAGGTCCCGGCATCATGGATAATAATAAATAATAATTTCTTCGGGTAGATAGCGGGTCAGCAAGTACATCGCTTGTTTTTTGGGCAATATATCCGCTTGATAATCACCGGAAAGACGAGTCATGGTTTTACCGTCGTAAATAACCACTTCTTTAGCGGCTTTGTCTATAAAGACATAATAGGGTTTCTTATTATAAAAAACGATACGCGGATATGCAAATTGCGATTCGGGCACATCTATTTTTTTCCCGTTAATCCAAACGGTCTTTTCACCCAAAATCAGACTGCGATTGGCGGCAAACCGGGCATCCTTAATCCCGGAATAATCCGGATGAACACTCATTTTTCCACGGGTATCCAAATGTATTAATTCTCCTTTGGAACTCACACTGTAAAACCGGTTTTTATGTACAAACCATGGGATTTTCACCTTGATTTTTTCCTTGATTTTTATACGATCCTTACCACGCCGATTCACAATTCTCAAGGTACCGTCTTTTTGTTGCAGGAAAATATAATCTTTATCTTTGATGCGCAAATGTTGGGGCGGAAATTGCAATTCCGCAGTCAATTTTACGGGCGAAAAACCTTTGACCCGCCTTGCTTTCAAATCATACATTTCCACCCGATTGTTCCGGGCCACACCTATCCGGTAATTTTTATTGTGATCGTAATCAAAAACGGCCACCGGCGCACTGAGATCCATCTTTAACGGAAAGGGTTTGATATAATTACCCAAAATATCCAACAAATAAATTCCTTTGGCGGTGGAAAATAACAACTGGCGTTTGCCGTTCTTGAACATATCCACTTGATGAATACGGCCTGTAATAGGTTCGCCGATATCCTTTTTCCATTTGATTTTCCCTTTGGCATCCACCAATACCAAACGATTTTGAGTATCTTGATAAATAATTTCGTATTTCTTGGTCCGGTGGTTATATATCCATTGAGGTGCTACTTGAAAATCATAAGCGGATTTAAAACCGGACAACTTTTTCCATTGATTGCGGGGGGCTTTTCCGGAAGTATTCTTGCCGGCGGATCCGGTGGCGAAAGACGGGGCTTTAAAATTCACAAAGAGCATATCACCGGACCGGGTCAGAGTGAAAAATTTTTCATCGAACATGGCACCCAAGTGGTATTCCGAAGCGGTCTTTTCGCGCATTTGCCTAAATGTCTCCGTGGCCGCCAGCACGCGGTTATTATCAATATCCGCTATTAATTTTTTGGCCGCCTCCAGTGTGGGTGACCAAATCACATAACGATCGTAAGCGATAGCGTAAGGATAGGATTGCTTCCGGAATAAGGGAAAGAAAAGTTTTCCTAACAATAAGGAATCTTTGCCCGTGCGATAAATTTCCACATCATTATGTGTGGATTCGATTGAAAAGCTTCCCAATAATTTCTCGGGTTCCGAACCGAAAAAACTCACCGCATATCCGTTTGCCTTTCCGCCCGATTGCGTCACGGATTTCAAGGATTTAAATTCATTGACGGTAAGCGGTTCGTGCCGGTAGCCCGTATAAGTTTTAAAATCCGACCACGATTTATTAAATAAATCAAACGAATCGAAATTTAGCGTGATGCATCGTTCGGTACCGGCGGGCAAATATGCTTCGGGATGTGATTCAAACGGCGAAACCTGTTCGAATATTTCCGAAATATTGCGTGTCGAAGGAGAAGCAACGGCTATGCCGCTGTAAGCATGCTCGCCCGTATTTTCCAAATCCAAGATGACGGCTTCGCCCAAGTGTTTAAACACAAAACCATGATCGATGAAAACGGACTTCGAAACGGACGCCTGAGACGGAAAAATAAACCAATGACCCGAGGCCTCCGGGTTAGTAAAATGTTGAAATTCTGCCACTTTCTCATCTCCCATAAAATCACCCGGCAAGGTTCTGATTAATTTTTCTATAAGAATGTGATTGTCCGAGACAATCGAATAATCGCGACCGGGCAAATAGTAAAAATCCTTATTGAATTCGATGAATTTATAATAAACTTTTCCGTTGTGATTTAATGTATCCCGTCGTTTAAATGGAATCGTATCATCCGGCGACAACAAAGCCAACATATCGGTTGAACCGTTATTTTGGAAAAAATGAACAAGCGTATGGACACCCGGATTGATTGTCCGCATCATATTCCAAGCCGCTTTATCGAATAATTGACCGCTCAGATAATCCTGATGTTTTTCAAAAAAATCTTGTTCGTTAGTTTGTAATATATACGAAGCGTTTTTAATAAACCGGGGATTAAAATCATCTTTCTTGTGCCCCTTACACGCCACTGTTATCAGAAGCGGAAGAATAATCCATATTATTTTCTTGCCAACCATAATTCCGGATTAAGTTTATGTCTGTTTTTATAAATCTTGAATTTTAATACACTCAGTCCGCTTGCCGGATCCTTTGCCACCGTACCGATTATTTGTCCGGTTTTTACCTTTTGTCCCTTTTTCACATAAACTTCTTTCAAATTTCCGTAAATGCTCAAATAATTACCATGCCTTACCATGACAATTTGATTTCCGCCGGGTACAATTTGAATCATCATCACTTCACCGTCAAATATGGCCCTGACTTTTTCATTTTCGGGGACATTGATATAAATGCCCAAACTTTCTACCATCACGTTTTTATAAACCGGATGGGGTTGTTTTCCGAAATGTCTCGATACATATCCCCGCCTTACGGGCCAAGGCAATCTCCCTTTGTTGGCCGAAAATGCGGCTGCCAGTTTTTTTCCTTCGGGAGTGAGTACAAATTCACGCGAACTTTTACCCGCTTTTCTATTGTTGCGGGCAATTTCCTCGGCGATTATTTTTTCAATCATCCTGTCGATTCGCCGGGCTTCGCGTTGTTTCTTCCTGATTTGAGAAATATATTTCCGTTTTTTCTTTCGAAGTTGGGCCAATAAATTTTCCTGTTTACTCTTTTCTTTTTGCAGTAAGCGCTGTTCGTCGGACAAATTGGTAAGCAGGTTTTTTTTCTTGGCTTTTTCCGTTTCCAAACGCTTGACCAATGCTTGAAGTTTTTCCTCTTTTTCCCGGATGGCCTGGGCTTTCTTTTTCACATAGTCGGAATATTCTTTAATATATCGCATCCGCCGCCATGCTTGCCGGAAACTTTCCGAAGAAAGAATAAAATACAATACCTTTTCTTTGGACGAAAATTTATACATTTTTCGAATGGCCTCCGCATAATTTTTTCGTAATAAGCGAAGTTCGGCATTCAACATATCCAATGAATCGTTTTTACGGTTAATAATCCTATCCAATCCCTTGATTTCTCTTTTGATATTATTGATCAATTTTTGCCGCAAATTGATTTTCCGGACCGTTAATTCATATTCCGCCAGAATATTTTTTTCTTTGGAGCGGGTTCTTCGCAAATCGGAATTAATGCGATTGATTTGTTCGGTTATTTGCCGGCGTTTTTTTTCAAGTTGAGCACGGGTTTGAGCAAATATGTTTTGCACATTTGCCGATAAGAAAATGAAGAATAAAAGAAAAATCAGACTACGCTTATTCAATGCCGGAGATTTAAAATGGCAATTTACGAAAAACCTTTAGATGAACGGGCTAAAAATCGAATTTTAATTGTTCAACGTTCGGATGAAACGATTTGCGATGATAGCGGGTCACACCATATTGACGAATAGCCGCCTTATGAGCAGGAGTGGCATAGCCCTTATTATTTCGCCAAAGATATTGTGGAAAACGCTTATCAATCACTTTCATAAAATCATCTCTGAAGGTCTTGGCCAAAATCGATGCGGCGGCAATGGATTGAAATTTTTCATCACCGTTGACCACGGTTTCATATCCGATATTTCCGAAAGGTTTAAACCGGTTACCGTCCACAATAATAAATTCGGGACGAACGGGCAAGTATTTTATCGCCTGATGCATGGCCAGAATCGAGGCATTCAAAATATTGATTTTATCTATTATATATTGAGACACAAAAGCCACCCGCCATGCCACCGCATGCCGAATGATTATCTCGCGAAGTTCTTCACGTTTGGCCGCACTTAGTTTTTTACTATCATTGAGTTCGGGATGATAAAAATCCGGCTTCAAAATGACGGCTGCCGCTACCACAGGCCCCGCCAAAGCCCCGCGCCCGGCCTCATCGGTACCCGCTTCAAATCTTTTGTCGGAAAGTTTTGTTTTTAAATAATTTTTTTTCATATTGCAACAATAATAAATATTATTGTATTCGAATAATATTTTTGTAATTAAAGCCCTTTTAAGATATCAATTTTTTAAACAATTTCAGGAACAATGAAAAGGATTTTGCTACTTTTTGTATTTGTGCTATTAGAACTGTCCGGTGTGATTAATGCCCAAACGCAACAATGCAATTTATTGGAAATCGAAGGAGAGACATCTATCAATTGTTTAAGTCCATCCACCTGTGTGACCTTAAACGCATCCATTATGATTGGTGTAAGAAAAGAAACCACTTCTTATCTAATCAACGGAAGTGTTCCTTGTCCGCCTCCTCCGGTTGACAACGGGATTCCTACCTCTATTACATTGGATGACGAATGGTCACCGGTCATACCTTTACCTTTCACTTTTTATTTTTTCGGACAAGCATACAATGAATTAATTATCGGTGATAATGGTGTCGTTTCATTTGATACACGTCAACCGGGGCAAAGAGCGACCGGTCGATGTGAATGGAGCTTTAATGTCTCCGCTCCGAATCCATCGTTATTTAAAAATACCATTTTCGGTGCTTATCATGACTTATTGGTAGATCCTACCATAGGAGGTGGCGGAGAAATTGTATATTATGTGTCCGGCACCGCCCCCGAAAGAAAATTTGTAGTGGATTTTAGAAATGTTTCTCAATACCAATGTACAAGTTTACATACCAACCAACGAATTATTCTCCATGAATCGTCCAATGTAATTGATGTGGAAATTATAGATAAACCCGTTTGTGCCCAGTGGAACCACGGAAATGCTTTGATAGCCATTCAAAACAAACTCGGTAATGTGGCCTATGTTCCGCAAGGCCGTAATACGGGTAACTGGGGCGCATCCGATGAATTATGGCGTTTTGTGCCGAATGGAAATGCCATTTCTTCCTCCTTTGAATACAAATGGTATGATCTTTCTACCAATACATTAATATCTACTCAAGAATCCATCCAAGTTTGTCCCACAAGGACCACCGATTACCGTTTGGAGGTAAGCGTGATTCGTCCAAGGGATATAGTAAGATTAAGTAAAAACATAACCGTAAATGTGGATTATTCGCATGATGAGGTGGACTTGGGTCCCGATCAACAAATGTGCCCGGGAGACCATATTCAATTGGATGGTACCGTGGAAAATGCCACTGCTTATCAATGGCAAAGAAATGGTGTGGATATTCCGGGAGCAACCGAGGCCACCTATACTGCCACTGAAGACGGAATCTATACGGTAAATGTAGAAATCGGAATTTGTAGTACTTCGGATTCCATGGAAATTACCTATTATCCGCATCCCGAGATTGACTTGGGACCGGATATGGAAGTATGTGAAGGAGAAACCGCCATATTGGATGCTACTCCTTCCAATCAATCGGGCAATGAAACTTATGAATGGCAAAAAGACGGGCAAGTAATATCGGGAGCCACTGCAAGTACGCTTGAAGTAAACGAAACAGGAACTTATGTAGTAACGGTTAATGCCCCCAACATGTGTGTGGTAACCGATACCATTCGAGTGCATTTTCAACCTAAACCCGAATTGGATCTAGGAGAAGACAAAATATTTTGTTCTTATGAAACAGCAGTTATCAGCGCAAATATCACTGACGGGTCTTCCTATGAATGGACAATTAACGGAACCCCTTCAGACAGCAACCAAAACGAAATAGAAATTTCCGGAAGCGGAGAATACGATATTATTTTAACCATGACCAAAGGCGTCTGTACAGTGGAAGATAGCATTCATATTACTATCTTGGATCCTATAATTGTGGAACCCGAACCCATTCTTTTCGGCGAATTAATTATCCATGCATCCGGAGGAATACCTCCATATAAATATGCTGTGGACCAATCGGAATTTCAAGATGACAATCATTTTTATAACTTATCCGACGGAGAACATATGGCTCGGGTGAAAGATTCGCATAACTGTATAGCGGAAATTACGACACATGTAACCAATTTAATAATTCCTACTTATTTTTCTCCTAATAATGACGGCATCGCAGATATTTGGAGAATCGGTAATGCCGAATTAATGCCCGGATCAAAATTATATGTATATGACCGGTATGGCAAATTAATAAAAGAATTGGGCGTCGATGCAGAGAGTTTTTGGGATGGCACCTACAATGGAAAGGCCGTATTTAGTGATGATTATTGGTATGTATTGATTTTGAACAACGGTAAAGTTTATAAAGGCCATTTTTCCCTGATACGATAATCATTTAAAAATTAATTTTTAACCGCTCCTTTTTGAGCGGTTTTTTTATTTAAACGAAAACAAATATCTTTAACTTAGAAAAATTACACATGAAAATAGCCGAAAAAGCATGGAAGATTTTTAATGAAAGTATTCATGACTATCATCGATTCGATAATGTGAACCAACCGATTCAAAACCCATATCCAGCCGATAGTCTGGAACATTTGTTTTATTTGAAAAATTGGATAGATACCGTTCAATGGCATTTGGAAGACCTGATCAGAGACCCGGACATCGATCCGGTAAAAGCATTAGAATTAAAAAGACGTATTGATAAATCCAATCAAGAAAGAACCGACACGGTGGAATATATCGATAGTTATTTTCTCAATTTATTTAAAGATGTAAAACCCCTTCCCGGTGCCAAAATCAATACCGAAAGTCCCGCTTGGGCATTAGACCGGCTTTCCATTCTCGCGCTTAAACTCTATCATATGGATGAAGAACGTAAACGGAAAGATATTACTGCCGAAAAAAAAGCCGAATTAGAAGAGAAATACCGTATCTTAAAGGAACAATATCGCGACCTCTCCACCGCTATCGACGAATTACTAAGCGAAATAGAAGAAGGGAAAAAATACATGAAAGTTTACAAGCAAATGAAAATGTATAATGACCCCGAACTCAATCCCGTGCTTTACGGCAAGAAATCTAAATAAACCCGATGAAAAGTATTTTGGTTTTTCGTTTTTCGTCACTTGGAGACGTGGCCATGACCTATCCCGTCCTGAAAACTTTAACGGAAACCCATCCCGAAATAAAAATTCAACTCGTATCTCGACCTTTTTTTGCTCCCATATTTAAACATTTGCCAAAGATAGAATTTATTCCCGCCTCCGTCGATACGACTTATAAGGGATTGCCGGGACTATACAAACTCTTTAAAGACCTAAAAACCGGAAATCTGGATTTGGTGGCCGATTTACATGATGTCCTTCGCACAAAAGTTTTACGAAACTTTTTTCGTCTCACGGGCACGCCCGTTTATGTAATTGACAAAGGCCGAAAAGAAAAAAAACATTTGGTCCGTACTCCTTTGGAACACAATCGCCCTCTCAAATCCACTCATGAGCGTTATACCGACGTCTTCCGAAAAGCGGGATTTCCCCTGGACCTCTCTTTATTTAAGCCGGAAAAACCTCTCTTGGATAGTCCGGTAAAATTATTCCTCGCTCCTTTTTTCAAAACAAAATTAATCGGCGTGGCTCCCTTAGCCAAGCACCCGGGCAAACAATATCCACTTGGCGGTACAAAAGAGGCCATTCGCTTGATTTTAGAAGAAAATCGAGATGCGGTTGTTTTTTTATTCGGGTCACCCGATGAAAAACCGATTCTGGATAGCATCATTCCCGATCCGCATCGCGTTTTTAATCTTGCCGGCATGTTTTCTTTTGCCGAAGAATTGCAAATCATAAGCCGTTTGGATATCATGCTCTCAATGGATTCCGGAAATGGTCACTTGGCGGCCAATTACGGCATTCCGGTAATAACCGTCTGGGGTATCACTCATCCTTATGCTGGATTTGCGCCTTTTGGACAAACTCCCGACCGGCAAATCCTACCTGACATCAAAAAATTTCCTATGCTTCCATGTTCCATATACGGCAATAAAATTTGCCCCGGTTATGAAAAAATATGGGATGATATTTTGCCGGAATATATTGCCGAAAAGGTGCTAACCAATTTGTCATAATTCATCTTCACAATGGCTTTATTCTGCTGAAACAATATTGATAATATTAGTGTAATAAAAAAGCCGTTCTCGAGTGAGAACGGCTTTTGTTTTAGATTAAGACGGGCGGCGACGTACTTTCCCGGGTGTTACCCCAGTATCATCCGCGCTGACGGGCTTAACGACTCTGTTCGGAATGGTAAG
>Ga0256835_1000019_pt1 | contig 168320 bp, 147 predicted proteins | sample PIR30metaG_FD_185972 | JGI IMG/M metagenome (GOLD analysis project Ga0256835, IMG submission 185972) | Hydrothermal vent microbial communities from East Pacific Rise, Pacific Ocean - PIR-30 | ecosystem: Environmental > Aquatic > Marine > Hydrothermal vents | place: Pacific Ocean: East Pacific...
TTAAGAAGTCAATTCTTTCGGGCGGATAGCTCAGTTGGGAGAGCACCGGCCTTACAAGCCGGGGGTCACAGGTTCAAGCCCTGTTCCGCCTACCAAGCACCGGATGCAGTAAGCCATGCGGTTTGCGACGGCCGCTGAAAATTTATACGGGGGCGTAGTTCAGTTCTGGTTAGAACGCCGGCCTGTCACGCCGGAGGTCGCGAGTTCGAGTCTCGTCGTCCCCGCCAGTTTTGAAAAGGGCTTGTCTGAATGACAGCCCTTTTTACTTAAACCGGGAACCCTTTTCAATCGGCGGTTAGAACGTCCCGCACTGCATGCGGGAAGGTCGCGAGTTCGAGTCTCGTCGTCCCCGCCAGTTTTGAAAAGGGCTTGTCTGAATGACAGCCCTTTTTTACTTAAACCGGGGGCTCTTTTCAGGTGGATAATGGCTTTTTTTGTCTATATCCTGGAAAGTCTGAAAGACGGCTCTTTCTACGTGGGCTCTACTGGCAATCTTGAACAGCGGATCTTGCGCCACAATCAGGGACGTTCCAAATACACAAAATCAAAACGTCCATGGAAGCTGGTATATTTTGAAAAACATCCAAACAGGTCTGCTGCTGTAAAGCGTGAAAAACAAATCAAAGCCCGCAAACGAAGAGATTATATCCGGTCCTTGATCTGTTCATCCAATTCCATTGACGGTTAGAACGTCCCGCACTGCATGCGGGAAGGTCGCCAGGTCGAGTCTCGTCGTCCCCGCCAGTTTTGAAAAGGGCTTGTCTGAATGACAGCCCTTTTTACTTAAACCGGGAACCCTTTTCAATCGGCGGTTAGAACGTCCCGCACTGCATGCGGGAAGGTTTCTACCGCCTCCTGCCAGGCAGCTCATGTCCCGTATTTCAAACCTGTCGTTACAGTTTCCTATCAGCAAGACACATATTTCCGCCTTGACAAGCAGTAAGTGAAAAAGGTTAATTGAACCCAAGTTGAAATAGTTACATCCAAAATAGCGGGCCTTCCCGGATATCGCCCGCCTTTGCTGATGGAGGAAGATTTGACGATCCCAAGACATCTATTCCGGCTAAGCACCGCTGTTTTGCTGTTTGCAGTTGTCTTGCTGAATCCTGCCCTGGCTGCCGACAAGCAGGTTCAAAATCCTCCCGGGGATCTGTTGGCGGTCAATCTTGCCCGATGCCAACAGGCAGTAGAAATCCGGGTTGGAAAAATTACAAGCGAAAAGGTCTTTGGAAATCACAAGGGCGAGGGTGACTCCGGATATGTTCAGTGTCTGGTATACGGTGTTGTTACAAAGAGTTTCAAAGGAAGCCTTACCAAGGGCGAGGAAATATCATATCGGTTTGTCTGCGAATACGACAATGCTCCTAAATGCCCTGTCGCCGAGGGTGAAAGCTATGTAATTTTTTTAAAGAAAAAGCCGACGACAAACCAATTCTGGCTGTTTGCCGAAGCTGCCCAATTCCATTCCAATCCCGGGCTGATCAAAACGATAGAACAGCTCATAAAGTCCAGATAGGCCAAAGCTCCTGGTTTCACAAACCTACCGGTATTGTAAGTTTTCTTTTTTTTGCCTGATCCCGATAGTCAGGAAAAGCGGTTTGTTGAATCGTAAAATACATTTAACGCTTTTTGGCAAAAAGTGTAAAATACAATTTACGGTCCATACTGATTTCCATCCATGGGCCGCCCTTTTTGCCTGCAATTTGAAGTGTGCTTTATCCCTGACCGTCTGGAGGCTGAAAAACATTGCATATCACCGGATTAATACCTATTATGATTGCAAAAGCCGCGGACAAAACAGCTCGACCGATCTGAAACCGATCAGCTGCCGCCTCAGCGGACCGAAATTTTTAGCATATCCAACAAGTCACAGGAGTGCGCCATGAACTACATCAAAATCAGGCTGGATGATGATTTTGATCGCATCGGGGCCAGAATCGAGAGGACTCTTGAAGATATTTTCCGCCCCCTGCCGGTCAACCCCATGTTCGCCTGCCGCAACTGCGGCTGGAACCCACCCATGGACATGGTGGAAACCGACGATGAAATAGTGATAGTGGCTGAGATAGCCGGAGTGGAAAAAGAAGGCCTGGAAGTGAGAATAAACTCCAAGGCAGTCCGTATATTCGGGCGGCGGCGGGAAGCCCCCAAGGGGCCCAATGGTAAATACCGCCTGGCAGAAATCCAGTACGGCAGCTTCGAGCGGGTTCTGTACCTGCCCTGCCCGGTAGACACTGAAAACATCGTCTCGGCTTACCGCAATGGCATGCTTAAACTCACAATGACCAAACTCCGCCTGCACAGGACCCACAAGATACCCATCATGGACGGTTGATGCCAAGGCAGGCCGCCTTTTCAACCGACAAGTGCTGTATGGCAAACCGCAAAGGAGGTACTCATGTCTGAAGGTCTCCCGACCCCGGACCTAAACCCCGACAATCTGCCCCGGGAACTGCCGATCCTGCCCCTGTACGATGCGGTCCTTTTCCCGAAAATGGTCCTGCCCCTGGCGGTAATGCAGGCCGATTCGGTACAGCTGGTGGACGAAGCCATGGACCGCAACCGCATTATCGGACTGGTGACATCCAGCAAACCCGACGATGTAAAGCTCGATCCCAAAAAGCACCTGGCCAAGGTGGGAACCAGCGCCCTGATCCTGAAGATGGCCAAGACCCCGGACAACAAGGCCCAGCTGCTGGTTCAGGGTTTGGGTCGCTTCCGGATAAAATCCTACCTGCAAACCGAGCCTTACCTTCAGGCGAAGGTTGAGCATCTGAAAGACATCGAGAAAAACACCGATGAGACAGCCGCTCTGGTTTCCAATATCCTCAAACAGTTCGTCCGGGTAGTGGAGCTTTCACCGGGCCTGCCGCCGGAAATAATCCAGATGGCGAACTCCCTCAAAGAACCGGGAACCCTGGCCGACATGATAGCCTCCACCATAAACACGTCGGCCGAGGAAAAGCAGAAAATACTCGAGATCCTGGATACCAACGAAAGGCTGCGGGAAGTCACCAAGCAGGTCAATCACCAGCTGAACATCCTGGAACTGGGTCACAAGATCCAGAACCAGGTCAAGGGCGACATGGACAAACGCCAGCGGGAATACTACCTGCGTCAGCAGCTCAAGGCCATCAAGGAAGAACTGGGAGAAAGCGACGACGAATCGGTCGAAATCGAAGAGTACCGCGCCAAGATCAAGGAAGCCGGCCTTCCTCCGGAGGCCCTCAAGGAAGCCGAGCGCGAGCTTGGCCGCCTGGCCAAGATGCACCCTTCTTCGGCCGAATACACCGTCACATCCACCTACCTGGACTGGCTGATCGAGCTTCCCTGGAACAAGAGCACAGAGGACAATCTCGATATCAAAAAGGCCCGCAAGGTGCTGGACGAAGACCATTTCGGGCTGGAAAAGGCCAAAAAAAGGATCATCGAATACCTGGCGGTGCGCAAGTTAAAGCCGGATTCAAAAGGTCCCATCCTCTGTTTCGTGGGCCCCCCCGGCACCGGCAAGACGTCCCTGGGCGCATCCATCGCACGGGCCCTGGGCCGCAAGTTCCACCGCATATCCCTTGGGGGGGTGCGCGACGAGGCCGAGATCCGGGGACACAGACGGACTTACGTGGGCGCCCTGCCTGGCCGGATCATCCAGGGCCTGCGGCGGGTGGGAACCAACAACCCGGTCTTCATGCTGGATGAAATCGACAAGGTGGGCAGCGATTTCCGGGGAGATCCATCGTCGGCCCTGCTGGAAGTGCTCGACCCGGAGCAGAATCACACCTTTGTAGATCATTACCTGGACGTTCCCTTCGATCTTTCCAGGGTGATGTTCATATGCACGGCCAACATTCTGGACACCATACCGTCTGCCCTGCGGGACAGAATGGAAGTGCTGGAACTGCTGGGCTACACCGAAGATGAAAAGATCAAAATAGCCCAGCGCTACCTCATTCCCAGGCAGCGCAGTGCCCACGGCCTCAAGGCCAGCCAGATCCGTTTCACCACCGGCGCGGTCCGCCGGATCATTGCCGGCTACACCCGCGAGGCCGGACTGCGGAACCTGGAACGTGAAATTGCCGCCATCTGCCGGGCGGTTGCGGCCAAAATCGTAGAGGGCAAGGTCAAGAAGGTCACCATCAAGGTAGAGGACCTGGCCGAGTACCTGGGGCCGGTGCGCTTCACATCCGAGGCCAAGGCCCGCCTGACGACCCCGGGGGTAGCCATGGGCCTGGCCTGGACACCCACCGGAGGCGACCTGCTGTTCATAGAGGCCACCGCCATGAAGGGGAAAAAAGGCCTCACCCTGACCGGACAGCTCGGCGACGTAATGAAAGAATCGGCCACGACGGCCCTGAGCTTCATCCGCTCCCATGCCCGCAAGCTGGGTATCGACGAGGATTTTTTCGAGCACAAGGACATTCATATCCATGTGCCGGCCGGAGCCATTCCCAAAGACGGCCCCTCGGCCGGGGTTACCATCCTTACCGCGCTGGTATCCCTGCTGACAAATACCACCATCCGCAAGGATCTGGCCATGACCGGAGAGATAACCCTCCGGGGCCAGGTGTTGCCGGTAGGCGGAATCAAAGAAAAAGTGCTGGCAGCCCACCGGGCCGGCATCAAGACGATCATCATGCCCAAGTGGAACGAAAAAGACCTGGTGGACATACCGGAAAAAGTGCGCCAGGAAATCCGTTTTTACTTCGTCGACAAGATGATGGATGTGCTTAAAATCGCACTGGACAAAAAAACCAAGCAATAGTTTCGACTGGCAGACAGATGGTACCATCGCTGAAATTGCGCATTCTGACAATAACCGTGCTGACAGCCTTTCTGGCAGCCTGCAGCACGACTGCACCTGCACCCGAAGTCTCCAGGGGTCAGCCACGCCCGTACCGGGTTCGTGGCACCTGGTACAAACCCATGGCCAGGGCGGGCGGATTCCGCCAGCGGGGCACCGCTTCCTGGTACGGCCGCAAATTTCACGGCCGCAACACTTCCAGCGGCGAAAAATACAACATGCACGCCATGACCGCGGCCCATAAAACCCTGCCTCTGGGAACCTGGGTCCAGGTTACCAACCTTGCCAACGGCAGGAAGGTCCGCGTCCGGATCAACGACCGCGGCCCCTTCGTGCGCGGCCGGATAATCGATCTTTCCTATGCCGCCGCCAAAAAGCTGGGAATGGTCGGGCCGGGCACGGCGCCGGTGGAAATTGTCGCCCTGGGGACTTCACGGCCCGGCAAAGCCGGCTCGGAGGCTGCTTATCAGCCAATGGACTACTTCTCGGGTAACTTCACCTTCCAGGTGGGGGCCTTCACAGACCCTGAAAACGCGCGCCGCCTTGTGGCCAGGCTCAGACCGTTGTACCAAAATGCCCACATCGCCGTTTTCAACGACGGTCAGCACACGTTTTACCGGGTGCGGGTCGGGCTGTGCCGCGACCTGGCCTCTGCCCAGCAATACGAGCAACACCTCATGAAAAACGGTTTTCCGGAAGCCTTTCTGGTGGCCGAGTAAACCACCGGGGTGACTTATTAACGGTATGCCGATAAACACTGTTTTCCTCGACCGGGACGGGGTCATAAACTACGACCGCCCGGACTACGTCAAGAGCCGGAACGAATTCAGATTCATCCCCGGCAGCCGCAAGGCCCTGGCCCTGCTTGCGGGCAGCGGCATGAAAGTAATCCTTATAACGAACCAGTCGGCCGTGGGACGGGGCATCATCACCTCCGCCGGCCTTGAAAGCATCCATCGCCATCTGCTGGCAGGGGTGAAAGCTGCCGGCGGACGGATCGACGACATTCTTTATTGTCCCCACCGGCCCGAGGACGACTGTTCCTGCCGCAAACCCCGGCCCGGCCTGCTCCTGCAGGCAGCTGCCAGACACTGCCTCCGGCTGGACCAGGCCGTCATGATCGGCGACAGCGCCAAGGATATCCAGGCGGCCAGGGCTGCCGGCTGCAACGCCGCCTACCTGGTGAAAACCGGCCACTGGCAGGAGGCCCTGGCAGAACTTGGGGCTGCCGGCCAGGTACCTGACAAAGTGTTTGCCAACCTGCTTGAGGCGGCCGGCTGGATAATGGCGACATGGCGGCCGGAAGCCGCCCGTTTTCCGGCCCGGGACTGTTAACAGATGACCAGATCCCGAGATATTACCCTGGAAGGCAGCATCGAGCGTGTCACCTTTCACAATCCGGACAACCATTTCACCATCGCCCGCCTGGACGCGGGCGGACAAGCGGGCCAGATAACAATCCTGGGGCATTTGCCCGCACCCAGGGCCGGTGAAAGGGTCAGACTGACCGGGCAGTGGGAAAAGCATCCGCGCTACGGCCAGCAGTTCAGATTCAGCACCTGCAGGGTCGTAATGCCTGAAGACCTGGCCGGCCTGGAGGGCATGCTGGCAAGCGGCAGCGTAAAAGGAATCGGCCCCAAGCTGGCCCGGCGCCTGGTGGAACATTTCGGCGAAGACCTCATGCAGGTGCTGGAAAGTGACCCCCGGGCCCTGACCGAGGTAAAGGGCATCGGGCCCCAGACCGCCGCCCGGATCGCCCGGGGCTGGCAACACCGCCGGGAAATGCGGCGGCTGAGCGAATTTCTGACCAATATCGGTGTCAGTCCGGTCCACGGAGCCAGAATCTTCACTCTGTACGGCGAAAACTGGGAAAAAGTGCTTCAAAAAGATCCCTACCGCCTGGCGGACGACTGGCCAAAGGCCGGTTTCCTGATAGCCGATGCCGCGGCCCGCCACATGGAAAACCCTGTCGACGAGGGCCGGCGGGCAGCGGCCTGTATCTGCCACCTGCTGGAACAGGCTGCCGAGTCCGGACACACCTACCTGGCCCGGGACGACCTGTTTGCAGCCTGCGACGCCCGCTTCAACCTCGATTTTCATACCGTGAAAGCCTCCCTTGAACAGCTGGAACAGGATCTTCGCCTGGTTCAGGATACGGTGGACGGCGGGGCCGCTGTTTACCCGGCCCATCTCCACCGGGCCGAGTGCGAACTTGGCCGCAGGCTGACAGCCAAAATGAGCCTGCCGCCGGAAATACCGCCGGCGGCAACCGGTCTGAGGGAACTGCTGGGCCGGAGGCTGGCCATCAGCCTGTCCGATGAACAGCTCGAGGCCCTGGAAGGGGCGCTGCACCTGCCGGTTGCCATCATCACCGGCGGGCCCGGTACCGGCAAGACCACCCTTGTCCGCAGCCTGACGGTGGTGCTGGAGAATTTGGGCCGCAAGGTGCTTCTGGCTGCGCCCACCGGCCGGGCCGCCCGCCGCCTGGCCGGAGCCGCAGGCCGCCCGGCGGCCACCATCCACAAAATGCTGGGATACAACCTCAATTCAGGAAGTTTCGAACGGGGACCGGACGATCCCCTGGATTGCGAGGCGGTCATAGTGGACGAGGCCTCCATGGTGGACCTGATCCTGATGCACAACCTTGTCAGGGCCATGCCGGCCGGGGCACAGCTGATCCTGGTCGGTGATGTCTTCCAGCTTCCGGCCATCGGCCCCGGAAACATCCTGGCCGACCTGATGGCCTCCGGCCTGGTAAGGGCCTTCGAACTTAAGACCGTCTTCCGGCAGGCTGCCGAAAGCACCATCATCGTCAACGCCCACCGGGTCAGAACGGGCCGGATGCCGGAACTTGTCCCCTGGAGGCCTGATCGTTGCGACGACTTTTGTTTCATCGAAAAACACGATCCTGAAGAAGTGGTCCGCTGCGTGGTGGACCTCTGCACCAATACCGGCTGGACCCGGGACCTTGAGATCAATCCGCGTCACAACATCCAGGTGCTGGTTCCCATGCACCGCGGCAAGGTGGGCACCATCAACCTCAACCAGGTTCTCCAGCAGGCCCTGAACCCGGGCCGGCAGAACCCAGGCGGCCTGCCCTTCCGGCCGGGAGACAAAGTGATGCAGCTTGTCAACGATTATTCCAGGGAGGTCTTCAACGGCGACATCGGGCAGGTGCTGGAAATCGACCCTCAAGACCAGGTGGTCAGGGTTCTGTATGGTCAAAGAAAGGTGGATTACGGCTTTGCCGAAATCGACAGCCTTTCCCTGGCTTACGCCATCTCGGTCCACAAGGCCCAGGGATCGGAATACCCGGTGGTTATCCTGCCCCTTTTGACCCAGCACTACGTCCTGCTGCAGCGCAACCTGCTCTATACGGCCATAACCCGTGCAAAACAGAAAGTCATCATCGTCGGTTCGGCCAAGGCGGTAAGGGTGGCCGTAAGAAACAACCAGGACCACAGGCGGCTGTCGGGGCTGGCATGGAGAATCTCTGAAAACCTGGCGACAGGCAAGTCAGGCGTCTGAATCAGAGGACGATGAAGGCGGCAAGGGCAGCTTGAAAAACCGGATCCCCTCCTGGCGCAGGGTTTCTTCTTCCTTGGGAGTGCTGACACCGCGGATGTTGCGCGGTTCTGAAACACCGTAATGGATCTTGAGGGCTTCCTTGGCAAAGTCGGTACCCACATTGTCGAAGTTTTTTTCCACAAACTTTGCCAGATGCCGTCCCAGGCGTTCAAGGTCTACGGCGGCCGGAGGGCGCTCCGGAGCTCGGGAGGCTGCAGCCTGATTCTTGATGGCAAAGGCCGAGGGCAGCTTGACGACTTCGGTGCTGTTACAGACCGGACAGGCAACCAGCCTTTTTTGCAGCTGGTCTTCATAAGCGCTGCTGTCCCTGAACCAGCCCTCGAAGGTATGTCCGTTTTCACACTGAAGGTCAAAAACGATCATCCTCTCCACCTCTCCGCGCTTTTGCACTGGAAAGGAAAATTATCATAAGCTAATCGATTTTTAAAGAAATTATTGACAGACACGCCCCTTTGACCACAAAATACGCCACCGGAACAAGGCCCTTGCAACGAACAATCAGCGCCAATGGAGAACCCGGCTTATGAACAAAAAGACAGCTATCTGCATCATTGTAATTCTGGCAACAATCAGCATCCTGCCCTTGCCGGCTTACGCCAAGACCGTGTACGTGGCCGACAGCTTCGAAATTACCCTCAGGACCGGCCCCGGACCTGACCGCAAGATAATTTCCCTGCTGCGTTCCGGACGCCAGCTCGAGGTCGTCACCCCGGGCGAGGAATGGACAGAAGTCAGGCTGGAAAACGGCAAGCAGGGCTGGGTGCTGACCCGTTATCTTACCGATGAGGAACCCAAGGCCAAAGTCCTGGCCCGCCTACAGGACAGATACCAGAAACTGGTCGAAAAAAACACCGAGCTCAAAAAGCAGGTCCAGGAACTAAAAGAAAACAACAAGACACTCGAGCAACAACTAAAGGCCACTTCCAACAAGCTGGCCAAGCTTGAAAACACCTATAACAGCCTGAAAAAGGAAGCGGCCAATTTCCTGCAGCTCAAGGCAAAATACGAAAAGGCAAACGCCCAACTCAAAGAGCTCAAGGCCAGGGCCGCGGCCCTGGAGGAGGAAACCCGGCGTCTGAAACGCAACCACAATATCAAATGGTTCATCAGCGGGGCCGGCGTACTGCTCTTTGGCTGGATCATCGGCATGAGCTCGCGCAGATCCCGGCGGCGCTCCTCCCTGCTTTGACGACATTCAATCCTAACATAGCTGAAACAAAGTGATGGCCGCTGTCAACAATCCGACTCCGCCTGCAGATGGAGACCTGATCGAGTCCGATTTCCTGGTAATCGGCTCCGGTGTCGCCGGACTGACATTCGCCCTCAAGGTGGCTGATCACGGAACGGTCGCCATCGTGACCAAAAAGGGCGTCGCCGATTCCAATACCAACCACGCCCAGGGTGGGATAGCCTCGGTCTTCGACCAGGCCGACTCCTTCGAACTTCACGTGGAAGATACCCTCAAGGCCGGTGACGGGCTGTGCCACCCGGAAGTGGTCCGGATGGTCGTGGCCAACGGACCCCGGCTGATCAAGGAGCTGATGGATCTGGGGGTGCGTTTCAACACAAGCCGCCGGAAGCAGGGCCCGGACAAAGCAAGCCGGCTAGACCTGGGACGGGAGGGCGGCCACAGCTGCAACCGCATCGTCCATTCCCAGGACATGACCGGCAGGGAGGTGGAAAGGGCGCTGGTGGAAAAAGTCCTCCGGCACCCCAATATCGCGGTTTACCAGGATCATGTGGCCATAGACCTGATCACCCGCTCTACCCGGATAAAGCGCGGCACGGTCACGACCACCCATGAAGACTTCTGCTGCGGAGCCTATGTACTTGAAAGAAAGACCAACCGGGTCAAAACCTTCAGCAGCCGCATCACCTTGTTGGCAACCGGCGGAAGCGGCAAGGTTTATCTTTACACCAGCAATCCCGACATCGCCACCGGTGACGGTATAGCCATGGCCTACCGCGCCGGGGCCACGGTGGCCAACCTGGAGTTCGTCCAGTTCCATCCGACCTGTCTCTACCATCCGGCCGCCAAAAATTTTCTTATTTCCGAGGCTGTGCGCGGCGAGGGCGGCATCCTGATAGACGCCCGGGGCAGGGCTTTCATGCAGGACTATGATCCTCAAAAGGATCTTGCCTGCCGCGATGTGGTCGCCCGGGCCATCGATACGGAGCTGAAAAAAAGCGGCGACGATTCGGTCTTTCTGGACATCAGCCACAAGGACCCCGGGTTCATCAAGAACCGCTTTCCCAACCTTTACCGCCAGTGCCTCAAATACGGCATCGACATGACCCGCGAACCCATACCGGTCGTGCCGGCGGCCCACTATATGTGCGGCGGGGTGGCAACCGACATCCATGGCCGCACAGATATCCACCGTCTTTACGCAGTAGGCGAAACAGCCTGCACAGGGCTGCACGGAGCCAACCGCCTGGCGTCAAATTCCCTGTTGGAGGCCCTGGTCTATGCCGACCGGGCAGCCGGCCATGCCACAAAGCAGCTTGCACAAGGCAACTTCGAACCGCTTCCTCCGCCTCCGGCCTGGGACGAGGTGGGCACCACAGACAGCGACGAGATGATCATCGTGGCCCACAACTGGGACGAGATCCGGCGCCTGATGTGGAACTACGTTGGAATAGTGCGCTCGGACAAACGGCTTGAACGCGCCAGGCGCAGGATAGAGATCATCCAGAAAGAAATTCACGATTATTACTGGAATTTCAAGGTGGTGCCTGACCTGATCGAGTTGCGCAACATAGCGGTCGTTGCCGAACTTATCATCACCTGTGCCCTGCACCGCAAGGAAAGCCGCGGCCTGCATTACACCATAGAATACCCCCTGCGCAACGACGCCCGCTGGCGCAAGGACACCATCCTGCGCCGGCCTTTGGTCGGATAGTTCCCCTTTGGTTGCTTTTTTCAAGCCACATTCTGCCCGCGCTATGGCTTGGCAATCTTCAGGGGCTTGAGGTCCCACTGTTTAACTGCTTAACTGATACTGATATGACTTCTCACAAGCCATCTTTTTGTATAAAAACAATGTTTCTTCACCATATCCAAAAACATTATCTACTTTGTAAACTAATACCAGCTTGTATTTCTTACACAAAACATTAGGAAGTCTTTTATTAAACAAAAAAATAGCTCTGCTTAAGCCAGCATCTTCTGCCCTTTTAAAAATATCTTCTGTTTTCAGATCTTGATTGCGTTCATACTCGGTATTCCAGGTAATAAAAGTACCGTAATCTCTTATATCAGCGTACCAAAATTTAAGATTATTAAAGTACGGGAGAACGCTGCTGGCGTGAGGAGCCCTATAGGCAACAATTATTTCTTTTTCTAAACCGTTCTGCTTTATATAGCTTGCCATGTCCGTCGAGCCGGAAAAAGGCAACTTGATCTCTTTTTGGAATATTATACCACAATGGACGACCGATACAATCAAGCAGATCGTCAACGGTATAAATACGGCAGATAGATCTCGATCAGTCTTCACCTGATCATTTTTATAAATCCATAAACAAAAAATAAATACATTCAATAAAAAGACATGGTGTCTGAAAAAACCAAAGTGCTTGCAAATAAAGATATAAAATAACCATCCATATGAAAATATTAAAATATAATAGACATCACAATTTTTTTCCTTCGACACCTTCAAAAATTGCACAATAGCATATAGTACTAAAATTAAAATAACACCATCAAAAAAGAATGCATCGAAGACTAAGGATGTAAATCCATTGATTAAGGCGTAAAATGGCGCATTGAGCTTATGATATTGAAAAAGGCCATGGTAAATATTATCAGGGTGGGGCAACAATTGGTAAAATGCCGTAATTATACCGAGCAGAGGTATTAGAAGCAGAGCAAATCGCCTCGATACAGAGATGTTCAAATGGATGACATCCCTGTAAAAAATAAAAGTAAGCACCAGAGCTATACCAAAACTATGAGCATTTGTATTAGATAATAAAGCAATCAACACTGCGTACCTTAGAGCAAATCTCTTCCTCTCTTTATACAGATAAGCAATAACAAACAACAACAGCAATGAAATGTTGTAATTCCTGGCTATAACACAATAATCGAATAACATTGAGTAAGAAAAAATATATAGCAATTTTATATATAATGGGAATGGTGATTTATATAACCAGAAATATATTATAACTATCGCTATAAAAAAATGAAGAACGTGCATAGACTTATATGGGAATCCCAATTTGGCAAAAGGCATTATCAAAACATGCCAAAAAGCTGGAGTTCCCTCATAGCCCATCTGGCTCAGTATGCGTAAAAATGACAAATCCCTGGCAATCAACCATGCTTGAGCTTCGTCGCGCCAAGGTTCATGATAGTACAGTAATGTCAAGCCCAGAACAACGTAGATGAAAAAAAATCCAAAAAGAAAAACCTGTTCGGTCTTTTTCATAAACCTACTGCCCTTTATCAAATTTCCATAAATAATATGCTACCGCCGCTTTACTTCCAATTCCCATATCAAATTTCTGTATAGAAATGGCTCATACGTTAATTGGACCAAATAATAGAGCCCTATCATTTTGACAATTACTATTTACCTTTTACAATACACTCGGGCAAAGGCTTGAGGATTTCGGGTCTGCAATCAGAGGAACTCAAGCTCCTCAAATGACTGATCCGGCGCCGGTTTTCAGGATGAGAAGAAAAATAGTGCCCGAAGCGGCCGGGATCGCTCTCTTTGGGAATTTTTGCAAAAAAATCATCGGCCCCGCAACTGTTGCCGTAAAAACATTTCAGCACCTTGAGTCCGAACTGGTCGGCAGCGGTCTCCTGCTGCCGGGAAAAGCCGAGCTCGGCCAGGCCCATGGCCCCTGTAACAAGGTTATTCAGGCTGGAATCCGGGCCAAAAACAATCGTTACCACGGCCAGCAGCACCAGGGTGCGCCCCATCCTGCGCAGGTGATCCCGGTTGGCGAAATGCCCCATTTCATGGCCCAGGATGAAGGCAAGTTCGTTTTCCGTTTCCACCCGATCGAGCAGGCCGGTCAGCACCATGATGATACCGCCGGGCAGGGCGAAAGCGTTTATCCGCGGGTCTTCCACCAGCTGCACCTTGAAATGGTATGGCAGATGAACACAGCGGTCCTGAATGCGGTCCGCCAGCTGCTGGAGGCACCGCTGGCGGGAATCATCCTGACCAACGACATGAAAGCGGGGACTGACGGCGGCACCCAGCCGGGCCTCGAATTCAGGAGAAAGGCGCTCTGCCACCAGATCCACCACCAGGCCCATGACCAGGTAAAGGCCGGCTAAAATCGCCAGCAAACCGGCCAGCAGGACAAACAGCTCCCGCCAGATGGAAGAAGGGCTTACGTTGAAATTGGTCTCGCCTTGGCGGGGAGTGTATTTCATCGGTCTTTAAGGTAAAGGGCGGTTCCATAGGCCACGGCTTCGAGACAGGTTGTCGACTTGTTGCCCCGCTTGCCGTGACCGCCGATGGTCGAGGTTTCGATCCTGACATTGACAATGGCCGCTGCTCCAACCGCATCGGCTTTCATCCGCAAGACGGCTTCTCTTCTGGCCCGGTCGATCAGGGTTTCGTAGGATCTGACGGTTCCGCCGAAAAGGTTGCGCAACCCGGCCAGGAAACGCTTGAAATAATCTATCGATATGACGGCACTGCCGCTTACCAGATGGGCATGGTCTACAGTGCCGGGGGCTATGCCGGCCTGCGGCAAAGTCACTGCCGGCAAGTGGATCCACTGGGCCTCGCGCTGGGCAATGGAACGGTAATGACGTCTTTCTGCCCAACTGCCGGCCAGGTATCCCAGCACCATCAGGGAAAGGAAAATGATCAGGTTCGTCATGCGGCTCTCCTTATTGAACTTTTACCGCAGTTCCGTAAACATAGAGCTCGGCTGCCCCCTGGGCCACCGACGAAGTCGAAAACCGGACGTTGATCACGGCGTTGGCCCCCAGCTGGCGGGCCTGGGCGATCATCCGCTCCAGAGCCTGGTCCCTGGATTCCTGGAGCAGCTGAGTGTAGCCTTTCAGCTCGCCGCCGACCAGATTCTTCAGGCCGGCCATGATATCCTTGCCGATGTGCTTGGCCCTGATGGTGCTTCCCGACACCAGACCGAAATGCTCCACGATATTTTGGCCGGGAACATGATCGATGTTTGTCACAATCATCTCTTCCTCCTGTCCTGCTCTGGTCTCAGACGGCAACGGCGATTGACGGATAATAGCAAATAGACCTTGAGCGGGCAATGCAAATACCTTAGTCTGTTTAAATGACGATACTCTGCCCGGGAGGACGGCCATGATCAGACTGGAGGCAATCGAGAAGGAAACCGTTCTGCTGAACCCCTTGAAGGACATGGCTCCCCGCAAGATACCGAGCCAGGTCCGTTTAGATCCCTTGACCGGCAGAAGCTCCCGCATCTGCCATTTCATGAAACTGAAATGGGAAAAACCCGACCTTGAAAAGCTGGCTGCTCAAAGCCGGGCCAACTGCCCCTTCTGTCCCGGCCGGGTGGAAGCCATCACTCCCTGCTTTCCGGCGGAAATTCTGCCCGAAGGCCGTCTCAAGCGCAACGACATGATTCTTTTCCCCAACCTGGCCCCTTACGACAGCATCGGGGCCGTGGCCACCATGGCCGACACCCACCTGACGCCCATGACGGCCTTTTCCGCCGGCCGCATGGCCGATGCTTTCGACCTGGCCCTGGAATTTTTCAGGCGCCTGGAAGCTGCCGGGCACCCTGAATCGGTCTATCACCTGGTCAACTGGAACTACATGCCGCCGGCCGGAAGCTCGGTGATTCACCCCCATCTCCAGATCTTTGCCACCAGCAGCGCTCCCAACCTGCTGCGGCAGGAACTTGAGGCAGCCAGGCACTTCCGCGCCGAACATAAGCGCAATTTCTGGGAAGAGCTGATCGAACTGGAAGCTGCCCGGGGGCAACGCTATCTGGGCAAAATAGGCAAAACTCACTGGATGACGGCCTACGCCCCCATGGGGGTTGCCGGAGACGTCATTGCGGTGGTGGAAGATGCCGCCTGCACCCTGGATCTCAACTCCGAACGCCTCATGGATCTTGGCCGGGGCCTGCAGCGGGTGATGCGGGCCTATGACCGGATGGGAATCTACAGTTTCAACATGAACTTTTTTTCCGGCACCCGGAACGACGATTACTACCGCTTTCACCTGGTGTTTTCACCGCGCACATTTTTCAACCAGACCCTGGGAACGACCGACATAGGGGCCCTGCGCAACCTTTACAACGAAACCCTGTGCATGGCCTTTCCCGAGGAGATCGCCACCATGCTGAGGCCGTACTTCAATGAAGAGTGAACAAAACGGGCTTGACAGCGGATTCGGTTTCGATTTTGCGTATTGCCCCGGCTGCGGGCAGAAGATGCCCGAAGGCGCCGTGACCAACCCGCTGCACTGCGACAGGTGCGGCTTTACCCTGTACTGCAACGTGGCCGCGGCCGTATGCGCTCTGATCACAAAAGGACAAAAACTGCTTGCCACCGTCCGCAGGCATCCTCCGGCAGCCGGAATGCTCGATCTGCCGGGAGGCTTTGTCGACCCTGATGAATCGGCCGAAGAGGCACTGGCCAGGGAACTGCAAGAAGAACTGGGAGTTTCGATGACCGGCTGCCGGTATTTTGCCGCCTGTCCCAACATCTATCCCTGCCGGGGTATCACCTACCGGACCCTGGACCTGGCATTTGTCTGTCAGATAAGCGCAACCGATACAATCCGGTGTGCCGACGACGTGGCGGACATCCGCTGGATCGAGCCGGCCGGAGTGGATTACTCGCTGTTCGGGCTGGAATCAACCCGCTGGTTTGTCAAACGGTTTGCAGTAGGGGCGACCGGCGGTCGCCCTTAAAAAACCGGCGGTCGCCCTTGCAAATGATCTACTCGCCCAGGTAGGCCTTGCGGATCTCGGCGTTGTGGAGCAGTTTTTCTGCTTCATCTTCCATTGTCACCCGGCCCGTTTCCAGGACATAACCGCGCTGGGCGGCCTGAAGGGCCAGGTTGGCGTTCTGCTCCACAAGCAAGATGGTGGTGCCTTCCTTTTGGTTGACTTCATGAATGATGTCGAAGATCTTCTGGACGATCAGGGGAGCCAGTCCGAGGGAAGGCTCGTCCATCAGCAGCACCTTGGGACGGCTCATCAGGGCCCGACCGATGGCCAGCATCTGCTGCTCGCCGCCGGAAAGGGTCCCTCCCTGCTGGCGCTTGCGTTCCTTCAGGACCGGGAAAAGTTCGTAAACCCTTTGCATGTCTTTTTCGATCCCCTCCCGGTCACGGCGGTAGAAGGCCCCAAGCTCGAGATTTTCGTGCACCGTAAGGCGCGGGAAGATGCGCCGGCCTTCCGGAACCTGGCACAGGCCCATGACAGGCAATTTTTCGGCAGCCACCTTCGTTATGGAACGGCCCTGGTAAAGGATGTCACCTTCATCCACGGCAACGATTCCGCAAATCGTCATCAAAGTGGTGCTCTTTCCGGCACCGTTGGCGCCGATGATGGCCACGATCTCACCCGGATAGACCTTCAGGGAAACGCCCTTCAGGGCCTTGATGTTGCCGTAGCTGGCATGGACATTCTGCAATTCAAGGATCGGTTCTGCAGCCATCTAGCCCTCCTTTTCCTCGGATCGGGTACCGACGCGCTTGGCCGGAATGAGACCGGCCGGCCGGAAAATCATCATCACCGTCATGGCGGCACCGAAAACCAGCATCCGGTACAACTCGAACTCCCGGAAAACCTCGGGCAACACTATCAGGGCCGCACAACCCAGGATAATGCCGGGAATGGAACCCATCCCGCCCAGAACCACCATCGACAGCACCATGGCCGATTCGAGAAAGGTGAAACTTTCCGGGCTGACAAAACGCATCCGGGCCGCGAAAAAAGCTCCGGCCAGCCCGGCAAACACGGCTCCCATCGCATAGGCCAGCAGTTTGAGCATGAAAGTGTTGACACCCATGAGCTCGGCGGCCGTCTCGTCTTCCCGGATGGACTCCCAGGCCCGGCCGATCCGTGAAAAATTCAGGCGCCGGACGGCGACAATGGTCACGACGGCAATGGCAAGGGCGATATAGTACAGAAAATACAATTTTTTGAGATAAATATGCTCGAAATGAAAGCCGCCTTCAAAACTGGGCACATAGATTCCCGGAGGTTTGATGCCGAGAATACCGTTGGGGCCGTTGGTAAGGCTCATCCAGTTGTTGAGGATCAGCCTGACGATCTCGCCAAATCCGAGGGTCACGATGGCAAGGTAGTCTCCCCGCATCCTGAGGGTGGGATAGCCGATCAGGCAGCCGGCAACACTGGCCAGGACCGCGGCCACGGGCAGGCAGAGCCAGAAGGACATCCCGTAATGCACGCTCAGCAGGGCGTAAGTGTAGGCCCCCACCCCGTAGAAGGCGATATAACCAAGGTCCAGGAGGCCGGCCAGACCAACCACAATGTTGAGCCCCAGACCCAGGCTTATGTAGATCAGCACCTGGATGGCCACGTCATGGGCGTAGCGGGCCGTGAAAAGCGGATAGATCAGGGCCGCCGCCAGGGCCACCAGGGTCCAGATCCAGACCGGAACAGCCCGGGCCTTGGCCACCAGATCGTCCCGCACCCTTCCCATGGGCTTGGTCGCCTTGTCCAGATAACCGCTCTTGTTCAGAAGGTAGAGCAGTAAACAGGCGAATGTACCGACCACAATGTAAGACCAGATTGTAAAAGCCCGGCCGAAGCTCAGTGATCCGTCCTTGTGGATGCCCACCATGGGCCAGATCAGGCCCAGCAGCCACAACATGCCAAACACGTATATTTTTCCGATTTTTTTAAACTCGCGTATCATCGACGTTCTCGCCCATTATGCCGGTCGGCTTGAAATAGAGCACGGCAATCAGAATTATGAATGCAAAGACATCCTTGTATTGGCCGGAAATGTAACCGGCGCCGAAAACCTCGACCATGCCGATGATCAACCCTCCCAGCATGGCGCCGGTGATGTTGCCGATACCACCTAAGACGGCGGCCGCAAAGGCCTTGATTCCGGGAACGAACCCCATGTCGTAGCGCACCGAACCATAGTAGAAACCCACCATGATGCCGGCTGCCGCGGCCAGGCCCGCTCCCACGGCAAAGGTCAGGGATATTATCCTGTTACTGCTGATGGCCACCAGGGACGACATGACCTTGTCCTGGGCCGTTGCCCGCATGGCCATTCCGATGCGGGTCTTGAAAACCAGCAGGTTCAGTCCCACAAGCAGGACCACGGTGAAGACCACGATTATCACCTGCAGGTAGCTGACGGTTATACCGCCCACAGTCAGCGAGCCCTCGGCCAGTTCGATGGGATAGGGCTTGTCGAAAACACCCTGGGTGAGCATCATGGCGTTCTGGAGAAAGATCGACATACCCAGGGCCGACAGCAATACCGCCAGACGGGAGGCGCTGCGCAGCGGTTTGTAGGCGATCTTCTCAACTCCCATGGCCAGAAAAGCGCAATATCCCATGGTCAATACCACCGAAGCGCCGATACAGATCATGGGATGGGTGCTCATGTAACCCCGGCCGATGAACCAGTTGAGCAGGATCACGCCCATGTAGCCGCCGGCGGCGAAAAATTCTCCGTGGGCAAAATTGATCAGCTGGATGACACCGTAGACCATGGTGTAGCCCAGAGCAATCAGGGCATAGACACCGCCGAGGGTGATGCCGTTTATCAACTGTTGAATGAAGTAATCCATTGTCACTCTGCGTTTTGAAGTTGAAAGAAAGCAGCCCGCCACCTGGTGCGGGCCGGCCGCTGCAGGAACAGGCCCTGCGGCGGCCGGCGCTTTTCACGGGTTTAGAAGAAACCCTTCTCGGGTCCCCAGTACTTGATGTATTTACCGTTCTTGATTACGAAAACGATGTAGTTGGAGCTGGAATCGCCATTGGGTTTGAACTTGATCCACTTGGAAGCTCCTTCGAAGTTCATCTTCATTATCTCGGCCTTGATCTTGGCCGGATCGGTGCTGCCGGCATTCTTGATGGCCTTGAGCAGGACCGTGGCGGCATCGTAGGCGTAAGTGGCGTAAGCGCCGATCTCGCCATATTTCTTGGTGTAGAGGGCTTCGTATTTCTTGTAGGCATCGGTGGTGGTGTCCACATAACCGTAGGTCACATAGATGCCCTCGGCGGCATCCTTGGCCACCTTGATGAAGTTGGGATGGTACATGGCGTCCTGGGACAGGATCTTGGCCTTCAGGCCCATGCGCTTGGCCTGGATGGCCATCAGGGAACCGGAGGAATGGTTCTGGAGGCACATATAGAAGACTTCGGGCTTCTTGCTCTTTGCCAGGGTCAGCAGGGCTGAAAAGTCCTTGTCACCCTGGTTGACATGGTCGTGTCCCAGAACCTTGATGCCGAGCTTTTTGCATTCCTTGGCGACGTTGTCGGCCAGACCCTGGGAATAGGTGGTCTTGTCATCGACGATGAAGATCGATTTTGCCTTGAGGGCTTCCTTGATGAACTTGCCGGCAACCTTGGACTGATCGTCGTCACGGCCGCACATGCGGAACATGTAGGGCAGGCCGCGCTCGGTGACTTTCTCATTGGTGGAAGCCGGGGTGATCATGATGATGTCTTCCTCGGCCAGGGCCTCGGAGGCCGGAATGGTGGAAGATGAACAATAAGCGCCGATGACGCCCACCACGCCGATGTTTATCAGCTTGTTGGCAGCGGCCACAGCCTGTTTGGGGTCACAGGCCGTATCCTGGGGATAGAGCTCGATCTTGTCGTAACCGGGAATTCCCCCGGACGCATTGATCATGTCGATGGCGCAGCGGACACCGTTGGCAATGTCGTTGCCATCGGCCGCGTAAGGTCCGGTAAGGGGACTCATGGAACCGATCTTGAGAGTCTTTGCGACGGCCGGCGCCGCCAGCAAGGCCACCAGAGCCAGTCCCGCAACTGCCGTGAAAAGAATTCTTTTCCTCATCCTGTTATCCCTCCTTGCTAATAAGGTTATGCGTTGGCGGCCGGTTGGCCGAGATAGGCTTCGATCACCTTGGGATCACGCTGGATTTCTTCCGGCAGGCCCTCGGCAATCTTGACGCCATGATCAACACAAACGATACGATGGCAAACCTCCATGATCACTTTCATGTCGTGCTCAACCAGAAGCACGTCTATTCCCAGATTGGAAATCCGGCCGATATCCTCGATCAGTTCCTGGCTTTCGGCCGGGTTCATACCGGCGGCCGGTTCGTCCAGCAACAGGACCTTGGGCTTGGATGCCAGGGCGCGGGCAATTTCCAGCCGCCGCTGGAGCCCGTAAGGAAGGTTGCCGGCAATCATGTCGGCATACTTTTCAACCCCCATGAATTTAAGGGCTTCGTATGCCTGCTGCCGGATCTGTTCTTCTTCCCGCTGCTGAAAACGGGTATGGAAAATAGCGCCGAACACACCGGCCCTGGAACGGGCATGCACCGCCACCATGGCGTTTTCAATGGCGGTCATTTTCGAAAACAACCGTATGTTCTGAAACGTCCGGGCAATACCCAGGGCCAGGATCTGATGGGGCCGCTTGCCGACAATGCTCTGGCCTTCGAAGATGACATCCCCGCTCGAAGGCTGGTAGACACCGGTCAAAACATTGAAGACCGTCGTTTTTCCGGCCCCGTTGGGACCGATCAGTCCCAGGATCTCGCCGGAAGAAAGGGAAAAACTGAGGTTGGACAATGCCAACAGTCCGCCGAACTGAACGCTGATGTTTTTTAGCTCGAGATGGGCCATAAGATATCGATCCGCTAGCTCTTCTAAAGTTTGATTGTTTGGGGTTCGGGTCGCTTGTTATCGCTCCTGCCATGCATGTACCGGTTGAAACGATCGATATGCTGCCGGCTCAATTTGCGGGCCAGATCCGCCCGGCCCTTGGCCACCGCATCCACAATGTCCTCCAGGTCTGCCAGGTTCTCCTGCATTGCCCGGGCCTCCATCCGCAAAAACCGCTCGAAATAGCGGTTGATGTTGGCATGAATGGTCTTCATGACGGAGATATAGATCGGGTTGCGGGTTATGCGGGCAAAAGCCAGATGAATTTTCTTGTCGGCCAGCAAAAAATCATCCACGGCATCTTCGCCTGCCGCCACACACCTGCCGGCCTGCTCCAGCAGGTGCCGGAGATGTTCTATGTCTTCCCTGTCGGCCCGTACCGCCGCCAGGGCGGCGGTATCGCCTTCTATCTGCCGGCGGAACTCGGCCAGGTGGTCGAGGGATACTTTCTGGGACCGGATCAGCAGGTCGAGGCTTTCGGTTACCTGATCGGCGCTGACGGACCTGACTACCGCCCCGCCTCCGGTACCGAGCTTGATCTCGATCAGTCCCTTCTGTTCCAAAACCCGCAAGGCTTCCCGTATCGTGCTGCGGCTCGTCTTGAGCATCTCCCGCAGCTCGCGCTCCGGAGGCAGCCTGTCTCCCACGGCCAGCTTGCCGCTGATGATGGCCTCCTGGATCTGCTCCACAACATCCTCGAAGATTCGGTTTTGCCTGGCAGCGCGGAAGATTTTTTCCATAAAACCTTGACAATGCTTGTAAAAAAACAACCAGTAACCCTGGCCTCTGCCGGAATGGTCAGACCATTAAGATTTTATCATCTCGCTTGTCAAGGATAAATTTTTTTAAAAAATCATGTTCAGTTTCTTGCAAATCGTTAACAGTTCATTTTCCTTGAACAAACTTCAGTTCCTTCCAAAAACTGAAAACAGGCGGATTTTACTTGCCACACGGTTTTTGCTGGTCTCGGTATAATTGTCGTCATTAAAGCCGGTCATTTTTAACAAGTTCGCAAAAATATAGACCCAACCTACGGACCGGCCTGGCAAAGACTTCGAGAGCCAGGTGTCGCCTGCGTGGCGTGGAGCTGCGCCGCAGCCCGGAAACACGGGACACGACTAAGATACCGGGCCATTTATCATCCCCTGGAAGCGATACACTTGATCTCCACCCTGCCGCCTTTGGGAAGGCCGGCCACTGCCACGACGGCCCGGGCCGGACGGTGGGTGGCGAAAAAGGTCTCGTAAACCTTGTTGAAAGCGGCGAAATCGTCCATGGATGTCAGAAACACATCCACGGCCACGACCTGGTCCAGGCTGAATCCCCCCGCTTCCAAAACGGCAGTCAGATTGGTCAGGGCCTGGCGGGCCTGTTCTTCCAGATTGTCGCTGACCAGTTCGGCGCTTGCCGGATCCAGGCCGAGCTGGCCGGCGGCCCAGATGGTTCTGCCGTCAGATATCGCCTGGGAGTACGGGCCGATGGCGGCCGGGGCCTTGCCGGTAGAAATTACAGAAAGCATATAACACCTCCTCGGATAAATCGTTCAGTATAATGTCCGGGCGACCGGCGCAGAACATCCCTGCTCAGCAGGTCAGGTGGAAACAGGCTCCCACCCTGCGTCCGGCCCGGTGCTCGGCATTGAAACGGGCCATGGCCTTCTTGTTTGCCAGGGCGACGAAAGCAATCCCCAGTTCTTCCAGCCGGCCGGCAAGGCCGGGGTCCGGCTTCATGCGGCCGAAAACCCCGGTTCCGGCCACGATCACCTCCGGGCGGCTGTCTGTCAGGGCCCGGATGTCGTCTGCTGTCAGCCGGTGTCCCCGGCGGCGCCACCAGCCATCCTCGATCCTGCCGTCTGGATAAATGATCAGGTCCCGGGTATACCGGCGGCCGTTTATGACGATGGAGCCAAAGCTGCAGCCTTCGATCATGGATCCTCCTTTCCCCGCCGGTGGCCGGCGGTCCGTAACCACGCGCTGAAAGTACAAGGATTACCCGGCACTTGCAACCCCTGCCTTGCCGTCAACGGCAGCCGGCGGCTGTCCGGTCCGAGGGTGCGGGGCAAATAAAGCCTTGCCCTTAAAGGCCGATAAAAAAACAATGAGGAGAGGATCTGGGAACATGGCGGGCAACCATGGAGAAAAAAAAGGCGGCAAAGGCCTTCTGTCCCACTCCGGGCAGAACCTGACCTATACCGAAAAGGCCCGGCTGATCGATTCCACCCGGTGGGCCAACCAGTTCAGCTTCACCCAGCTCAAAAAACTGGCCGCCTACCTGGACGTCTACAAGGTGCCGGCCAAGACCGTCCTTTTTTACGAGGGCGACAAGGAGCCCTACCTGGTGTTGATTGCAGAAGGCGCGGTTCACGTGGTCAAGTTCGATTCGGCCGGAACGGCCCGCAGGATCGCCACCCTGGGGCCTGGCCGGACCATCGGGGAGATGGGCATAATCGACGGCGAACCACGCTCGGCAGCCGCCGTGACCGCCACTGCCGCCACCTTGCTGGTGATGACATCGGGAAATTTCGAGCGCCTCAACCGCGAGTTGCCCGGAATGGGCATCCAGCTGGTGCTCAAGATAGCCAAGATCATGAGCCAGCACCTGCGGGAGACCAGCGGCCGGCTGATCGAGCTGATGGGCGGCTGAACGTCTTGATGGTTTTGGGAAAGCCATCCGTTTGGGGCCGGTGGTTTACTTTGACTTTTCACCTTCCGAGAGTGTATAGCCTGTCCAGATACAAACCCGAACCAACCGGAATCATCGATGCAACCAAAGAACCCAATCAGGTTTCCGGTCAACATCCTCCTGCTGGCCTGCCTGCTGGCATCTGCCGCCTGCAGCGGCCCTTCCCGCGGGCCTGTCCTGCCGAAAGACCTAGCCCGGGCGCATAAAAGCTTTACCTTGGCTGCCGGGCACTATAAAAAAGGCTGTTTCAGGCAGGCCCTTGAGGGCTACCAGGCCGCCCACGAGCTTTTCAGCGCCGCAGACGACCTGCGCGGTGTCGGACTATCCCTGGAAGCCATGGCCAATGTCTACCAGCAGCTCGAAGATACCGAAAGCGCCCTGCTGCTCTACGACGAGGCCCTGGCAGCATTTTCCGGGCCGGGTCTCGAAAAAGAACGGATCTACGCCCTGACCAACAAGGCAGCGGCCCTGGCAAGCATTGACAAGGTGGATCAGGCCGGATTGGTTCTGGACCAGGCCGAAAGACTGGCGCACGGAAACGGCGGCCGGCCGGTCCTTTTGCAAAGGGTACGCGGCCTGCTCCTTTTGCGGGCCAACCGTCTGAAAGCGGCGGAAAAAGTCCTGAAAAAGGCCCTCCGGGAAGCTGTCGGCAGCCGGGCCGACCAGTGGCCGGCAACCGCTTTTACCCTGGCACGGGTTCTGGAAGCTTCCGGCCGGCGGCAGCAGGCCCTGGAACTTTATCGCCGGGCCCTGGACAGGGACCGCCGCCAGGGCGCCTACGACCAGATGGCCGAAGACCTGGCCGCCATGGGAAACCTGGAGGCTGCCGGAAACAACCCTTGCCGGGCCGTTGACTATCTCAAACGGGCCGCCAAGATCGAAGCCCTGCTGGGCCGCCCGCAAAAGGCCGCCGGCCTCATGGAGCGGATGAAGGCCTGCGCCCGCAGTTGCGGGATCGATTCCACGGCGGTCGATTTTTTCGTTTCCAGGTGGGCCAACGGGGAAACCCGGGTCAATATCTGCCGCTGAGCTGTCATCTTGCGGCAACAAATCACCGGCCTGTACCTGAAAGTCAGGCCGGGATCCCCTGCTTTGAATCTTCGTCCGGCAAACGCGCCATCAGGTCCTTTAGAGTCTTCAGAAGCTGGGGCGACGGCTGTTTCCAGCCGGGATGAAGCGCCTTGGCGCCGTGCCAGACGAAATCCACCAGCTCGTATCTCTCGGCAATGACGTGCTCCTTGTCGGTGCCGTACCTGGTCTGGGGATAGTATTCGACAAAGAGTATCCGCTGGGGGTCGAGCTTGAAACGCTCCACCACCAACGTGGCGATGTGGCTGATGCAGGACTTGACCGTAACCCGCTTCAGGGAAGGGCCGTCGTAGGGAAGATCGGAAACCACTACCACGGTGGGTTTCAGCAGCGCCAGCTTTTCCTGCCCATGGTCGGAAAGGTCAAAGATCCGCAAACGGCAACGGCCGGAAGCCAGATTGAACTTCCCGCCCCAGCCCTGCCAGGTGAAAATATCGTCGAAAACGACCATGGCTGCCCCCCGGGGTTTGTTTGATGACGTTAATCAAAGCTAATACCTGGTAAGGGTGCTGTAAACCCTCACCAGCTTGTCGGGCAGGTCCAGCACATCTTCGATCACATAGTGTCCCCGCCGGCCATACAAATCGTCCAGGCGGGGATCGCTGCCCATGTTGACCGTCACCGCCCGGACGTGGATGCGGCGGGAGCCGGCCTCCTGGACCGCCCTGCGGGTATCGGCGATGGCATAATCGTGCTTGTAGTCCAGGTCGTTGGGAAAGCCGTCGCCAATGACGATCAGCAGTCTTACCCGCGCCGGTACCCGGGCCAGCAGGGAGGTTGCATGGCGCAGGGCGGCACCCATGCGGGTGTTGCGCTGGGGAGCCATGGCCGAAATCCCGGCCTTTACGTTGCGGTCCAGGGGCTGGCCGAAATCCTTTATCCGGAAAAAATCGACCGCCAGGGGGCCGGTGCCTGAAAAACCGGCTATGGCGTAATTGTCGCCGGCCACTTCCAGGGCCTCGCAGAAGACCACCAGGGCCTGCTTTTCCACCTCCAGCACGGAATATTGTCCCCTGGCAACGGTATTGGCCGTCGAGCGCGACATGTCCACCAGCAGCAACACCGCCACATCCCGCTGCTGCTTGAGGCGCTTGATGAAGATCCGGTCCGAGGCCTGGCGCCTCGTACGCCGGTCGACGGCAAACTCGATCAGGGCCCGGTAATCGAGGGCGTCTCCCTCGTACCAGGGCCGCAGCCTGGCCAGGCCCTCGGGTTTCAGGCGCTCGAAGGCCGCCCGCACCCTGGTCACCAGCCAGCCATGCTCGCGCAGGGTCTGCCTGTAAAAGCCGGCTCCGCCTGCGGCCGGCAGGTTCCTTTCCTGAACCCTGACGTGGCCGTGCAGGTAATCCTGAAGGGTCGAATCCCATTCCGGGTAATAGAATGCCGGCCCGCCGTTAACCGGACCGTCCGCCGGAAGCCCGCCCCGGGGATCCGCCATCAACCGCTTCAGGTGCGAAACGGCCGCCAGGACGATCTTTTTCGCACCGTCGCCGGCCTGCCCGGCATCTTTTTCCCCCGGCACCAGGGCCGCCAGTTGCTCACCGGAGGGCCTGCCGCCGGTTCTGACCAGCAACTTCTTGATATCCGACCGGTAAACCTTGATTCCCCTGGTATCCAGAAAATCCTTAACGGCTGCCGCCCGCTGATCGTATTGCGGCCACAGGCCCTCGGCCCCGCGCCAGTCAACCCGCCAGCCGAAAGGCAACACCATGGGCTCGTAGGCCCCGTCCTTCAGCCAGCGGCAGCCCTGCAGCCACTTTTCCACCTTGCGGTAGCTGCGCCAGACCGCCCCGGCGCTGTCTTCCACCGTCAGCAGCCCTTTTCCTTCCTCCTCCATGGCCTGTACCGCCAACGGCCTGCAATCTGCCCGGACAGCCCCATCATCCAGCCCCAGGACGAGCTTGCGGTACAGGGGCCAGAGGGGATGGGCGTGATCCGGCCGGCGGGAAATCGCCTCTGCCCGGCGACGCAGAAAGGGCATGCTCCGGCGCATCAGGCCGGGATAGCGGATGGCGGCAAGCCGCAGGATACGCAGGTGCTCGAAAAGGGTCATCAGGTCGGCTGCCAGGGCCGGGTGGGCAAAGGCCCGGCAGAAAAGTTCCATTGCCGGGGTTTCAGAAGAGGAGTTCCGGCAAATTTGCGGTAAAAACCCGATACCGTGCCGGTCGGCGGCCTTTTCCAGGTCGAGTTCGAAGGTGCCGAACTCGTAATAGCATGCCTCCAGCCGCACCAGGGTCTTGGCCAGGGCCAGGTTGGCCTGATAATCCGGCAGCAGGTCGAGCGGGTCTGCCAGCAGCACCTGCTGCCTGCCGGACGAGACCAGGTTGTCGCCCCCGGACTCCGGCACGGCCATGGGGCCGACACTCAAGGCCAGGCCGGTCCTGGCCCGCAGGTAATTGTCGAGCCGGCCCTTTACCGCGGCAAGATCCACGGCCGTCTGGAGGCTCCGGACAACCTGACGGGCGTCAGCCGCCTCCAGCGCAAGAAACCGCCGGCCGGCCGGCCGGCTGCGTTCCAGGCGGCAGACGGCGCGATCCAGGAAGGCCGCCAGGGCCTGCCTGCCGAGCAGGGCCAGCCCCCGCTCAAGCCCCTGGATGTAATCGTCCGCCAGTTCCACGTCCAGGTCGACAAGGCGGATCATCTGCCTGATCTGAAAACACCTGGAGGCAGGGCGCATGGCCGCCACGGCCTTGGGCACCTGGTAAACCAGGCGCATACTGCGATTGTACGTCAGTTGCTTGCCAAAGACGGCCGCCAGCAGGTCGAAGTAGGCCCCGGCATCGTCCAGCCGGCCATGGTCAACGAGCCTGGCAGCCAGCCTGAGGGTTTCGGGCAGGGTGTAGCTTCCCTTGCCCAGCATGACATCCACCGCCTGGTTATACTTGCGCAGCAGGCCCTTGTCCCGGGCGGCAATCACCGGCGCCAGGTACTGGGCGTGGATTTTAGCCAGGGTTGCCCCCGACCTGGCAGCCTTCTTCACCGTAGACAGGAAAAGGGCCACCCAGCAGGCCGGAACGCAGGTCACCAGCCGGGCCAGGGAGATTGCCAGACTGCGGCCCAGGGAAATCTCGACCGTCAGGCCCCAGAGGGTGTTTTCAACCAGCAGCAGGACTACGGACCGGTCCGGCTCCACCCGGCCCTTGGCCAGCTCATTGCGGACCAGTTCCCAGGTTTCCGGGTCGGCCAGCTTCAGCTTCTCCAGGGGATTTTCCATCGTGGTTCACATCCCGGCCCGGCAGTCATCAGGTGGACAGCTAGAAAAGATCGTCCACCAGGTCCTCCAGGGTTTCCTGCATCTGTTCGTCGTCGGTAAGTGGCAGGCAGACGGCGCTGCGGCAGGCCTGGCGGGGATCGACACCGCAGCCGATCAGCTTGGCGGCGTATATCAGAAGCCGGGTGCTGGCCCCTTCTGCCAGGCCCCGCTGCTGGATGGAGCGGATCTTGCCGGCCAGGTCGACGAGCCGGGCGGCGACAGCCCGCTGGATGCCGCCTTCACGGGCCACTATCAATTCTTCCTTGTCAGGCCCGGGATAGTCGAAGTCGATGGCCACGAAACGCTGGCGCGTGCTGGGCTTCAAATCCTTGACCACCGACTGGTAACCCGGGTTGTAGGAAATGACCATCAGAAAATCGGGATGGGCCGGCAAGACCTCCGGCTTTTTGTCTATGTTCAGGGTGCGGCGGTCGTCTGTAAGAGGATGGATCACCACGGTGGTATCCTTGCGGGCCTCGACGATCTCGTCCAGGTAACAGATGGCCCCTATCCGCATGGCCTGGGTCAGGGGGCCGTCACTCCAGACGGTCTGGTCGTCTTTCAGCAAAAAGCGGCCGATGAGATCACTGGCAAACAGGTCCTCGTGGCAGGCGATGGTTATCAGGGGGCGTCCCAGTTTCCAGGCCATGTACTGAACGAACCGGGTTTTGCCACATCCGGTTGGGCCTTTGAGCATCACCGGCAGGCGGGCCTGCCAGGCGGCACCAAACAGTTCCGCCTCGTTGCCCACCGGCAGGTAGAAAGGTTCCTGGTCGATCCTGAACTCTGCGCTCAGGTCTCCGGTTACAGGTTCGGTCTGCTTCATCTTTTCACCCTCGATGGCCCGGCAGACGGCCGGCTGTCTGCGTTGCGTATCTCCCGGCCATCTGCATGACGGGTTACCGTCCTTGACCGGCAGGCACGGCGAAAACGGCCGGCGCCTCCGGTTTCCGAATCCCGCCATTGACATCCATGTTTTTGCCTCTATTATACCTGAATCGGGCGTTTTCCGGGCCGGCCGGATCTGCACGGGGCGTCCGGCGGCCAAATCGATTCAAGTCAGGCGGCCGCAGGGCCGATTTTTATTAACCGGGAACTGTTCTATCTTACGAAGTTTCAGGTTTCCGTTATGAAAAACAGCCTGTAAATATTAACCCGAATTTGAAACTTTCGACTCAGGTTATAACCGTTATGGAAACCGATGACAACAATATGATCCACCGGCTCGAGTACGGGGACAAAGAGGTCATCCTCGTGGGAACGGCCCACGTCTCCCGCCAGAGCGTGGACCTGGTCCGCCGGGTCATCGAAGAACAAAGGCCGGACACCGTCTGCGTGGAGCTGTGCCAATCCCGTTACCAGGCCATGCGCCGCCAGGACAACTGGCAAAACACCGACATCGTCAAGGTGATCCGGGAGAAAAAGACCTACGTCCTGCTCTCCAACCTCATCCTGGCCGCTTTTCAGCGCCGCATAGCGGCCAAGCTGGATATCAAGCCCGGCCAGGAGATGCTCCAGGCCATCGAATCGGCCGAAGCCGTCGGCGCCGGCATCCATCTGGCCGACCGCGATATCCGCACCACCCTTTCCCGCACCCTGCGCAGCCTCAGTCTCTGGCAAAAGACCAAGCTCTTTTTTCAGCTGCTTCTGTCAATTTCCGAAGCCGACGACATAGAGGCCGAGCAGATCGAGAAACTCAAACAAGAGGATGTGCTCAACGCCGTGCTTTCCGAGATCGGCCAGGACCTGCCCAGTGTCAGAAAGACCCTCATCGACGAGCGCGATCTTTACATGACGGAAAAGATAAGATCGGCTCCGGGGCGGAAAATCGTGGCCGTGGTGGGGGCAGGCCACCTGCAGGGCATCCTACGGCACTGGCACGAACCGATAGACACGGCGCCGCTTGAGACGATCCCGCCCAAAAACCCCTGGACGGGTGTTGCCAAGTGGATAATACCACTTTGCATCCTGGGCCTTTTGGTTTACGGTTTTGCGGCCGGAGGGACAGAAGCCGGCCAGAACATGCTGGTCTGGTGGGTGGCCGCCAACGGAATCCTGGCCGGAATCGGCGCCCTGGCGGCCCTGGCCCATCCCCTGACCATCCTGTCTTCGGTCCTGGCGGCCCCGCTTACATCATTGAACCCCATGATCGCCGCCGGTTGGGTGTCGGGGCTGGTGGAGGCTTTCTCGCGAAAGCCCCAGGTCAGGGATTTCGAAACCCTGCACTACGATATCCAGTCCTTCAGGGGCTTCTGGAAAAACAAGGTGACCCGCATTCTCCTGGTGGTGGTCTTCACCAACCTGGGAAGCTCACTGGGAACCTTCGTGGCCCTGCCCTTGATGATGCAATCCCTGTAAAACAGACCGCCGCTGAGGGCCGGGACCGGCCGCAGACGGGGTTATCCTTCCTCCAGGATTTTGACCACCGTGCGCCGGTAGACCCGCCCGTCGTCCAGCTTGTGGGTCAGTTTCACGGTCCTGAGCCGCCCGCGGGCAAAAAGCTGGATGCACTCCGGGTACAGCTGCCATTCCTGTTCCAGGCCCTTTTCCTTCACCCGGTCGAGGTCATCGCCTTCTTCGATGGCAAAAGCCCTCTGGCCGATGATCGGCCCGCTGTCCTCGCCATAGTCGATGAAATGCACCGTGCAGCCTCCGACCTTGCACCCGTAACGATAGGTGTCCCCGTAACCGTCGACACCCGGAAAAGAAGGAAGCAGGGCCGGGTGGATGTTCATGATACGCGGGCTGTCCGGGTCGGTGTTGAAGCGGTCTATGAAGTAGGGCGTCAGATTGCGCATGAAACCGGCCAGCACCAGCAGGTCGATTGCATAGGGTTCGATGTTGTTCAACAAGGCCGCCTCGGCCACGGCCCGGGTAACAAAAAAAGCTTTCACCTTCTCCGGATCCGTATCGCCGGAAAACAGGCTCTGGCGGGCAAGGCAGTCCTCCAGGTCGAAATCCTCCGGCGCTTCCAGGCACTGGGGATCCTGGCGATAGCGGCGGATGATCTGGCCGTAATCAACCACGAAAGACGGAATGCCGTGCTTGCGGGCCCTTTCCAGACCCTTTACCCCGGCCTTGTCCGAGCCGACGAAAACCACCCGGCCATCGATCCTGCCGGCCTCACAGGCGTCTATGATGGCCTGCAGATTGGTGCCCCCGCCTGAAATCAAGGCCCCGATTCTTATTGTCCGCTCCATATGGCCTCCTGTTCATGATTGTTTTGAAAGCACGCGCCTTACGCGCGGTTGTCTGACAACGATGAAAGCCGCCTCTTTGGATGGCGGTCTGTCACTTACCTGTCTGCTGCGGCTAAAGTCCGCGCCCGGCCAACCGATAGAAACATCAGGCAGGCGGAGTGCAGCCTGCCTCAGCCGGTTCTGCCCGGTTCCGGCAGGCCTGCTGAGCGGCGCCGGGCATCTTGCCGCAGCACCGGCGGAGAAAAGTCTGGATCTTGTGTGCCCGGCACGCTGATGAGAAAAACAAGCCAGCTGCCATCGGAAAGCCGTATTCGCATATGGACACATACGTCGCCCGCCAGCCGATATTCAACCTGCGCAAAAAGATATTCGCCTACGAGCTGCTCTTCCGCAGCGGCACGGCAAACGCCATGGGCAACATAGACGGCGATGCGGCCACCAAAACCGTCCTGGCCAACAGCTTCTTTTCCATCGGCCTGGACACCATCCTGGGCGGCAAAAAAGGTTTTGTCAATTTCACCTCGAACCTGTTGATCAGCAAGGTGCCCCTGCTGCTTCCCCGAAAGACGATCGTGGTGGAGATCCTGGAAAACGTGGAGCCGACCCCCGAGCTGGTGGAAGCCTGCCGCCAGCTGGCCCAAAAGGGTTATACCCTGGCCCTGGACGACTTCATCTACAACGACATCTGGCGCCCCCTGCTGAAAATAGCCCATATAATCAAATTCGACCTGCGTCAAAGCACCTTCGAACAAATAGAAGACTATATCTCCAGGCTCGACAACACCGGCCTGAAGCTGCTGGCCGAAAAAGTCGAAACCCACGCAGAATTCGATTCCGCCCGCCGGATGGGTTTCGAGTTTTTTCAGGGTTACTTTTTCTGCAGGCCGGAAATCGTGCAGGGCAAGGAAATACCCGGAGCCCAGATCAACCTACTGCAACTGATGGCAAAAATCAATCAACCGGATTTCGATTTCGACCAGCTGGAAAAGGTCATCGAAAGGGATGTCAGCCTTTCTTACAAACTGCTGCGTTACATAAACTCGGCATTTTTCGCCAAGGCCCACCGTATAAGCTCCATCAAGCAGGCCCTGGTCTACATGGGACAGGTCGAAATAAGGCGCTTTGTTTCCCTGATCGCCATGAGCAACCTGGCAACGAACAAGCCCAACGAACTTGTACGGGCCTCCTGCATCCGGGCCAAATTCTGCGAACTGATGCCCGGCAGTAAGGCCGACCCGGTCACCCGGGCCGAGCTTTTCACCCTCGGGATATTTTCCCTCATCGACGCCATAATGGATCAGCCCATGGCCGCCATAATGGAAGCCCTCCCGCTGGCAGACTCCATCAAGTCAGCCCTGGTGGACAACACCGGCCCCCTCTATCCGTATCTGATGCTGGCCGAAGCATACGAACGCGGCAAATGGAAACTGGTCGGCCCGCTTGCCGCAGCCCTGAAACTCGAGCATGTCAGCCTTCCCGGCCTCTACCTGGATGCCTGCAAGTGGGCCGATTCCCTGACCGGAACGGCCTGATGCCTTTTCCGGGCTCCTGTCCGATATGACATGCAAAGCAGCAATCCCGCACCGCAATACCGGTGACTTTGCGAAAAGTTCAAAAAAATTCGGTCAAAAGCCGGACACCGGGGCGCCGTGAGCGGCGGTCTGCAAAGCGCACCCGGGGCGCCGCTTACCGCCCCGGGGCCGAATACGGCATATATCTGTCCGGTTGCAAAGTCATCGATGTTGACATGGGCTGCCGGCAATATTATTTTGGTTTCAGCGTTCCGGTTTTTACAACCAATCCAAAGAGAGAAAGGATTTATCATGGCAGCAGGGATCCTCGAGATCAATGACGATAGTTTTGAAGACGAAATTCTGCAATCCGACAAACCGGTGGTGGTGGATTTCTGGGCCCCCTGGTGCGGGCCGTGCAAGGCGATCGGACCTCTGGTGGAAGATCTGGCCTTTACTTATGGTGACAGGATCAAATTCGCCAAATGCAATGTGGACGACAATCCCCTCTCACCGGGCAGATACGGCATAAAGGCCATACCGACCCTGATTTTTTTCAAAAACGGCAGGGTGGTAGATCAGATAACCGGCATGGTTGCAAAATCACGCCTGGAAGAATCGCTTCAGAACCTGCTCTAGCACCAGGGGCAGGCAGGATATCTTAATGCGAACCGACACGACGGCGGTTTCCGCATGGAAGCTGCCGTCGTGTTTGTTGCATCGACAGGCGATAACGATTCCCCGACAAATCTGGCTGGATTTACTCATGCTCTTCAGATTCGACAAATGCTCCGGACTGGCCTTGGTCATGGCGGCCTTCGTCCTGCTGGCCGGCGGTTGCTCATGGTTCAGCAGGCCCTTTGAAGAAAAACCGGCCGAACAGCTGATAAAAGAAGGTCTGGAAGCGTTCGATGACGGGCAATACAAAACGGCAATCAAGCACCTGGAACAGCTGAAGGACTGGTATCCCTTCAGCAAATATGCCATCCTGGCCCAGCTGAAAATCGCCGACGCCTATTACCGGCTCGAACAATACCCCGATGCCATTTATGCTTATCAGGAATTCGAGCAGCTTCACCCGCGCAATGAAGCCGTTCCTTACGTCATCTATCAGATAGGCCGCTGTTACTTCGACCAGATCGGCACGGTGGACCGCGACCAGAGAAGCGCCCGCCAGGCCCTGGATGTGTTTCAGCGTCTGATAAGGCAGCACCCTGAAAGCAGCTACGCCAGGAGGGCCGGGCTGCATGTGACGGCCTGCCAGCGCAGCCTGGCGGGACACGATTTGTACGTGGCCCTTTTTTACTACAAGAGCAAACACTACAAAGCCGCCCTGGAACGCCTGAAAAAGGTGGTGACCCGTTATCCGGACACAGGGGTTCATTTCAGGGCTCTCCGTTACTGGGCCAAATACGCAGCCATGGTCAAACGGGACAGCATGCCGGTCAGCGATAAAAACAGGGCCCGGGATTCAAAAAAACCTTTACAAAGCCAATAAGCTCGGTTAGATGTATTTGTTTTGTGATATTTGATCTTGAGACCTGTTTCAGGAGTTTTGAATATGGCCAGAAAATGCGCAATATGCGGTAAGAAACCCTTGGTGGGAAATCATGTCAGCCATGCCCATAATGTAAACAAACGCCGTTTCAACCCCAACCTGCAGAATGTGAGAACGGTATACAACGGCCGCGTGCAGAAAATGGTGGTTTGTACCAACTGCATCAAATCCGGCAAGGTTGTAAAGGCCCCCTAACCCTTCCGGGGCCTCGATCCGGTTTCTTTCCGGCAGGCGCGGAGTTGTGTGCCAGCCCCGGCAGGAATCATTTCATATCAGCTGATGCGATAGACTTCCAGGACGTGCCGCACTTTCTTCAGTCCTGAAAGCACCCGGTTCAGATGGTCGATGTCATGAACCGAAAGGGTGAAGCGGCTTTCGACCGTCCGGTCGTCCCGGGTCTCGGTCTTGGCGCTCAGGATATTGGCTCCGTGTTTGCTGATTATCGATGCCACATCGGCCAGGAGCCCCACCCGGTCCAGCGAACGGATCACGATCTTGACCGGAAACTGTTCCTCGGTCTCCACGGCCCACTCGACTTCGATCTGTCTTTCCGGGTTCATTTTCAGTGCGTTGACACAACTGGTGCGATGGACGGTCACCCCGAATCCGCGGGTGATATAGCCTATGATGGGATCCCCCGGTACCGGCTGGCAACATTTGCCGAAACGAACCAAAATATCGTCCACGCCCTTGACCGTCACACCGGAGCCGGTCCTTTTTTTGCGCATCCTTCCCATCAGCCGGTTGAGCAGGGACTCCTGTTCCACCTCTTCCGGCTTGGGCATGATGCGGCGCACCACCTGGAGCGGGGTTATCTTGCCGTAACCGATACTGATGATAAGGTCATCGACCGACTTGAAGCCGAACCCCTCGGCCACCTGTTCCATCTGCTCCGACTTGACCAGGGTGCTGAAATTGAGGCGGTACTTGCGAAAGGCCTTTTCGCACATTTCCCGGCCCAGGGTGAGGCTGCGCTCTTTTTCCTGTATCTTTATCCACTGGCGGATACGCGAACGGGCCTTGACGGTCTTGACGAAATTGAGCCAGTCCTTGCTGGGATGATGGCCTTTCTGGGTTATTATCTCCACAATCTCCCCGGTCTGCAGCTCGTACTTGAGGGGCACCATCCGGCCGTTGACCTTGGCTCCCACGCACTGATTGCCCACCTCGGAATGGATCTGGTAGGCGAAATCGACCGGCGTTGCTCCCTTGGGAAGGGTCTTGATGTCTCCTTTGGGCGAAAAGACGTAGACTTCGTCGGGGAAAAGATCTATGCGCACGTTTTCCAGGAACTCCTTGGGGTCCCTGAAATTGGCCTGGTTTTCGACCAGCTGCTGAACCCAGGCGAAGGTGGCGGCGGTCTTGGGATCGGCCGTCCGGCCCTCCTTGTAACTCCAGTGGGCGGCGATGCCCGACTCGGCAACCCGGTCCATCTCCCGGGTCCTGATCTGGATCTCGACCCGTTCACCGAAAGGACCGATCACCGTGGTGTGAAGGGACTGGTACATGTTCGGCTTGGGCATTCCGATGTAATCCTTGAATTTCTTGGCGATCGGTTTCCAAAGGGAATGCACCACCCCCAGGGCCTCGTAACAATGAGGGACGGTATCGAGGATGATGCGGAAGGCAATGATATCGTAGACGTCCTCGAAGGCCAGGTTCTGTTTCACCATCTTCTGGTAAATGCTGTAGAAATTCTTGTACCTGCCCAGGACCTCGCACTGGAGGCGGTTTTCCTCCATCTTCTGCCTGATGATCCGCTTTACCGTCTCGATGTAACTTTCACGCTCCTCCTTGTCCTTGGCCACCCGGGCCTCGATCCGGGCGTATTCTTCGGGCATCAGATGCTTGAAAGAGACGTTCTCCAGCTCGTTCTTGATCCAGTAGATACCAAGCCGGGCCGCAATGGGCGCGTATATGTCCAGAGTCTCCTGGGCTATCTTGCGGCGCTTGGCCTCGCTGCGATGGTACTGCAGGGTGCGCATGTTGTGGAGGCGGTCGGCCAGCTTGATCATGATAACCCTGATATCGTCGGCCATGGCCAGGATCATCTTGCGGATGCTTTCCGCCTCCCGGGCCTGGGAGCTGGAAAAAGGCAGCTTGCTGAGCTTGGTCACACCGGCCACGATGTGCCTGACCTCGGGGCCGAACATCTCTTCCAGTTCCTGCTCGGTGGCGTGGGTGTCCTCGATCACGTCGTGCAGCAGGCCGGCAGCCACACTGACCACGTCCAGCCGCATGTCAGCCAGGATGCCGGCGACTTCCAGGGGGTGGGAAAGGTAGGGCTCGCCTGACAGGCGCATCTGGCCGTCGTGAACCTTGGCCGAATAGATATACGCCCGGTCGATAAGCTGAAGGTCAGCTTCGGGATTGTACTCGCTTATTTTGTCGATAATGTCGCTTATTCGAATCATAGCCGGCCTTAAACAGGCACCTGCCCCATGTCTCCGCAACTGTTGCGGACATCCGGCAGGTGCCGTGAAATCCTGGGACAGCCCCGGCCTGCCCATCGGAAAACCGTCAATCCGGGTATAAGGCAGGTCAGCGTCATGCGCAACTGGCTATCTTTCCGGGCGCCGGCGGCCGTCTTCCGCCGTCAATAGGCCTTGGCAAATACCGCCCGCTGCCGGCTGGGCCTGCCGCAGCAGATGCATCTGCCGTCTTCCTTGCCGCCCTCAAAGGGAAGGCAGCGGATGGAAACGGTCAAATCCTCCTTCAGCCTGGTCTCACAGGCAGCGTCACCGCACCAGTGACACAGGGCGAACCCGCCGTGGATTTCAGGTTTGTCAGAATTTTGCGGCGTAAAATAAGCGTAAAAGTCATCCTTTTGGTCGATCTTTTGGGTGTGCCGGTTGCGGAAATCGAGGGCCCGCCGGAACAGGTTGGCCTGGATCTGGTCCAGAATCCCGGTCACGCTTCCCACGAATTCCTTCCAGGGCAGGCTGGCCTTGTCCCGGGGCGCCTTGTCCCGCCGGCCGAAAAAAACCGAACTGCCGGCAAGGTCCCTGGGACCTATCTCGACCCTGATCGGCACTCCCTTCTTTATCCATTCCCAGTTACGCGCCCCGCCCAGCTGGCGCCGGTCGATCTCCACCTGCACCGGCCGGCCGCAATAGAGCTGCTTTCCAAGCTCGGCGGCAATCCGGTCCGTATACTCCATGACCGGCTGCCGGTCGGAGTCCTTTCTGACGATCGGCATGAGAACCACGTGGGCCGGGGCGACCCGGGGAGGAATCACCAGCCCGTCGTCGTCACCGTGGGTCATGATGAGCCCGCCGATGAGCCTGGTGGAGGCCCCCCAGGAAGTTGTCCAGGCGTATTGCTCGGTCTCCCGGTCGGTCTGGAAGCGGATGTCAGAGGCCCGGGCGAAATTCTGGCCCAGGAAATGGGAAGTTCCGGCCTGAAGGGCTTTGCGGTCCTGCATCATGGCCTCGATGCACTGTGTGTCCACAGCGCCGGGAAAACGCTCGGCCTCGGTCTTGCGCCCCTTGATCACCGGCATGGCCAGGAATTCCTCGGCCAGGCGGGCATATACGGAAAGCATCAGCTCGGTCCGCTCCATGGCTTCTTCGGCCGTGGCATGGGCCGTGTGCCCTTCCTGCCAGAGAAACTCGCTCGTGCGCAGGAAAATGCGGGTGCGCATTTCCCAGCGCACCACGTTGCACCACTGGTTGATAAGCAGGGGCAGGTCACGGTAGCTGCGGACCCACCTTGAAAACGACTCGCCGATGATGGTCTCGGAAGTTGGCCGCACCACCAGCGGCTCGGTCAGCCGGCCTCCGGGCACGAGCCCCCCTTCGGGTCCTTTTTCAAGCCGGTGGTGGGTGACAACGGCGCATTCCTTGGCGAAACCTTCCACGTGCTCGGCTTCCTTTTCCAGAAAACTGAGCGGTATGAACAGCGGGAAATAGGCATTTTTGACGCCGGTGGCCTTGAACATGGCGTCCAGCTCCCGCTGGATGTTCTCCCAGAGGGCAAAGCCCCAGGGTTTTATCACCATGCATCCTCTGACCGGAGACCTTTCGGCCAGGTCCGAGGCCCTGACCACCTGTTGATACCATTCGGGATAGTCTTCACTTCTTCTGGGCGAGATCGCGTTCTGTGCTTTGGCCATTTTCCCCTCTATCGACATTGGCTTGATATTGTTCCACCCAACGGTCCACTTCCTCGAGCAAGGCCGTCACCAGGTTCTGCTCCGCAACCTTTCCCAGCATCCGGCCCTTTGCAAACAGTATTCCCAGGCCCCGGCCGCCGGCCACGCCCACGTCGGCCTCGCGGGCTTCGCCCGGTCCGTTGACCACGCACCCCATGACCGCAACCTTGATGGGAGCCCGGCAGGTCAGCAGGGCGCGCTCAACCTTTTCCAGGAGCCCGAACAGGTCTATCTCACACCGGCCGCAGGTGGGGCAGGAAATTATCTCCGGACCGCAGCGCCGTATACCAAGGGACCCGAGAATTTCGAATCCGACCCTTACCTCTTCAACCGGATCGCGGGTAAGCGATACCCGCAAGGTGTCCCCGATGCCTTCTGCCAGCAGCATGCCGATACCCAGGGCCGATTTGACCGTGCCCGCAAGCAGCCCCCCGGCCTCGGTAACCCCCAGATGGAGAGGGTAGTCGGTCCTGCCGGCCAGCAGGCGGTAGGCCTTCACCGTGCGCCCAACGTCAGAGGCCTTGAGGGAGATCTTGATCTGGTCGAAACCAAGGGACTCCAGCATGGCAACCTGCCGCAGGGCGCTTTCCACCATGGCTTCGGCCGTAGCCCCGCCATGGCGCCGCATCAAATCCTTGTCCAGGGAACCGGCATTGACCCCGATCCTGATGGGCAGGCCGTGGGCGCGGGCGCAATCCACCACCTTTGCCACCCTGGCAGCGCCGCCGATGTTTCCGGGATTGATACGCAGACCGTCGGCCCCGGCTTCGGCTGCGGCCAGTGCCAGGCGGTGGTCGAAATGAATATCGGCCACCAGGGGGATGCCTATGGCTGCCCTGATTTTTGTGATAGCCCGGGCCGCTTCCCGGTCGACGACCGCCACCCGCACGATTTCACAGCCGGCATCCTCCAGACGCCTGATCTGCCTTAGCGTGGCTTCCACGTCGGCCGTGGGAGTATTGGTCATGGACTGCACCGTAACCGGGGCCCCGCCCCCCACAAACAGGCCGCCGAGCCTTATCCTGCGGGTTGCGCGTCTGGGGGCTACGATGCTTTCCATGGACTAGACCACAGCGCAGAAAGGATTGGTGCGTTTTTCCCGGCCGATGGTGGTGGTTCCCATGTGTCCCGGATAAACCACCACATCATCGTCCAGTACGAACAGTTTTTTCTGAATCGCCGCAATAAGGGTATTGTAATCGCCGCCCGGAAAATCGGTCCGGCCGATTGAACCGGCAAACAGGGTATCGCCCACGAAAACCGCGTCTTCAACCAGCAGAGAGATCCCGCCGGGAGTGTGGCCTGGGGTGTGGATGACTTTGAATACCAGATCGCCCACCCGGATCCGGTCTCCGTCTTCCAGCAGCCTGTCCGGAGGCGGTGAACTTTCAACCTTGAAGCCCCAGGCCGCCCCGCTTTCGGCCAGCCTGTCCAGCATGGGGGCATCGAGACGGTGAATCATCAGCTCGGCGCCGGTGACCTCCTTGACGCGTCTGTTGGCCCCCACGTGATCGAAGTGCCCGTGGGTGTCGATGATGGCCCTTGCGGTCAGGCCGTCTTGGGCCAGAGCCATCAGGATCCTGTCGGCCTCGTCTCCGGGATCAATCACCGCCGCCTGGCGGGTCTGCTCGCATCCTACGATGTAACAATTGGCCATGATGGGACCAACCGTCATGGATTTGATGATCAAGTCAACCTCCTCATTGGCTTTTCTCGTAATTCGTGACCGCCGGCACAGGTTCCGGAATCTCCAGCCGCTTTTGCTCCAATGCCTTGCGGACAGCGTCCAGAATACCGTTGATAAAAGCTCCGGATTCCTCGGTTCCGAATTTCTTGCCGATATCCACGGCCTCGTTGATGGATACCTTCAGGGGGATGTCCGGGCAAAACAGCATCTCGTAAACCGCCATACGCAGCACATTGCGGTCGACACAGGCCATCCGGTTCACTTTCCAGTTGTTCGAATACTGCTCGATCACCCGGTCCAGCCTCTCCCGGTTCGCCAGAACCCCCCTGACCAGCGTGTAGTAGAATTCCTTTGTCGCCTTGGGGGGCGGAAAATTGCGGCAATGCCTGGCAAAAGCCTCTTCCGGGTCCAGACGGCTCATATCTATGGAATAAAGAGCCTGCATGGCCGCTTCCCTGGCCTGACGCCTGCGTCCCATGGTCAAAATTTTTCCACCTTCTGCATGAGGTTGGCCATCTCCACAGCTGCCACGGCAGCGCTCCAGCCCTTGTTGCCGGCCTTGGTGCCGGCCCGCTCGATGGCCTGCTCGATGGAATCGGTGGTGATCACGCCGAAAATCACCGGCACGCCGGCTTCAAGCCCCACCTGGGCCACACCCTTGGAAACCTCGGCGCTGACATAATCGAAATGGGGTGTCGACCCCCTGATGACCGCCCCAAGACAGATCACGGCATCGTGCTTGCCGCAGGCGGCAACCTTTTGGGCCACCAGGGGAATTTCAAAGGCCCCCGGGACCTTGACGATGTCGATATCGCCATCTGCCGCTCCGCTGCGCAGCAGGGCGTCCACGGCGCCTTCTGCCAGCTTGGCGGTAATGAAATCGTTGAAACGGCTCACTATGATGGCGAACTTCTTCCCCTCGGCGATCAAACCGGCTTCTATTATATTAGGCATCAATCCACCTCCGTCATGATTGTTTTTCTGCAAGATGCAGCAGGTGGCCCATCTTCAGTTTCTTGCACTCCAGGTAACACTTGTTGTGCTCGTTGGGCGTCACTTCGATGGGAATCTGCTCCACAATGCTAAGGCCATAGCCTTCCAGGCCGATCATCTTCTTTGGGTTGTTGGTCAGCAGGCGCATCTTGCGCACGCCCAGATCACGCAGAATCTGAGCCCCCACCCCGTAGTCACGCATGTCTTCCTTGAAGCCCAGCTTCAGGTTGGCCTCCACCGTGTCCAGTCCCTGCTTGCGCTGCAGCTCGTAGGCCTTCAGCTTGTTCACCAGGCCGATCCCGCGGCCTTCCTGGCGCAGGTAGAGAATCACCCCCACGCCTTCTTGCTCGATCATGGCCATGGCCCGGTGAAGCTGATCTCCACAATCACAACGCAGGGAGCCGAAGATGTCTCCGGTCATGCACTCGGAATGGACCCTTACCAGGACCGGCTGCTCCGGGTCGATCTCCCCCTTGACCAGGGCGATGTGAAGCAGTTTGTCGATCCGGTTTTCAAAGGCGATTACGGCAAACTCTCCTCCGTACCGGGTTGGAATCACCGTCTCGGCGGCCCGCCGGACAAAGGTTTCGGTCCGCATCCGGTAGGCCACCAGGTCGGCCACCGTGCAGATGCCGATTCCGTGCTTTTCGCTGAACTTTTCCAGGGCCGGCATCCGGGCCATGGTACCGTCTTCGTCCATGATCTCACAGATCACCCCGGCAGGTTTCAGCCCCGCCAGACGCGCCAGGTCAACCGATCCTTCGGTCTGGCCCACCCGCACCATCACTCCTCCCTCCCTTGCCCGCAGAGGGAAGACATGTCCCGGCCGCACCAGATCGTCCGGCTTGGCGTCGTCGGCCACGGCCGTCAGGATGGTGGTGGCCCGGTCGGCTGCTGAAATACCCGTGGTCACCCCTTCCTTGGCCTCGATGGAAACGGTGAAACCGGTCTGGAAAGCAGATGTGTTGTGGTCCACCATCAGGGGCAGATCCAGCTGGTCGCATTTTTCAGCCGTCAAGGAAAGGCAGATCAGTCCCCGGCCGTACTTGGCCATGAAATTGATGGCTTCCGGAGTGACCTTTTCAGCCGCCATGGTAAGATCGCCCTCGTTCTCGCGGTCCTCGTCGTCCACCAGGATCACCATCTTGCCGTTGCGGATGTCCTCGATGGCTTGTTCTATGGTTATGCGTGGCATGGTTGCAACTACTCCTTGGATCCAGATATTTTCATCGCGGCCGTGGCGGCCGCGGTCCGCTCGACAGGATAACGGAACACCCTTATTCTAAGACAGGAAACCCTTTTGCGCCAGAAAATCGAGATCCAGGCGCCGGTCTTTCCCGCCGTTGCCGCCGGCCCGTCCGGCGGCGGTGAATTTTTCCACATACTTGCCGATGATGTCGGTCTCGATGTTGACCGCATCGCCCACCTGCTTCTGCCCGATGGTGGTAATCACGGCGGTATGGGGAATGATGCTTACCCGGAAACTGCCGCTGTCGCAAGCATTAATGGTGAGGCTGATGCCGTCGACAGCCACCGATCCCTTGGCTATCATGTAACGGGCAAGCCGCTCGGGCACCCTGAACCTGCAGATTACGGCATTGGCCTGAGTCCGTCTTTCGGCCAGAGTCCCGGTCCCGTCCACGTGGCCGGTGACCAGGTGCCCGTCCAGGCGGTCGGAAAGGCGCAGGGCGCGCTCCAGGTTCACCTTGTCTCCGGGACGGAGGGCTCCCAGGGTGGTCCGCTGCATGGTCTCCGGCGAAACGTCGACCGCAAAACGCCTGCCGGCCAGGGTCACGGCCGTCAGGCAGGCCCCGTTGACCGCGATGCTGTCGCCAACACCGGTGCCGTCAAGATCGAAGCCGGCCTCGATTTCCAGGCGGGCCGCCTGGCCACTTCTGCCGATGGCAACTATCGATCCCTGGCCTTCTATGATTCCGGTAAACATGATCAGATCCCTGAAACGTTAAGGTACCCTTCCACCAGGATGTCCTCTCCCACCGGACGGACCTGCATATCGTGCACTTTGAGGCATTCACTCATCTTTTGCGGTCCCCGGCCGCGGCACAGGGGCACTCCGTCGTCACCGCCCAGGATCTTGGGGGCATAGAAAAACATCACCTTGTCGACCAGCCCGCAAGCCAGGAAACGGCCGGCCACCGTGGCACCGCCTTCAACCAGCAGGCTGGTTACCTGCTGGTTTGCCAGCCAACGCATCAGGGCCTTGAGGTCCACCCGGCCATTGTCAAGATCCATGACGACACACCTGGCGCCTGTCTTGCGCACCTGTTCCAGCCTGCCTTCATCGACACCGCGGCCGCAAACGATCCAGGTGGGAGCATCCGATTCAAGGTGCAGCACCCTGGCAGCGGGATCGATGGACAGCCCGGTATCGAGGATGATCCTGACAGGATCCCTGCCTCCGCCTTCAGGCAGGCGGGCGGTCAGGCTCGGATCGTCGGCCCTGACCGTGCCTATCCCCACCAGGATGGCATCGAGCCTGTGCCGCAGGCGGTGAACCAGGGCCCTGGACTCTGCCCCGCTCACCCAGCGGGCGTCACCGCCGGCGGTGGCGATCCTGCCGTCCAGGGTCATGGCGCTTTTCAATACCACCCAGGGCAGGCCGGTCCGGACGTACTTGACAAAGGCTTCATTCAGCTTAAGGGCCTGGTCCCGGCAAACTCCGCAGACCACCTCGATGCCGCTTTCTTCCAGACGACGGATCCCGCCGCCGGTGACATGGGGATTGGGATCCTCCATGGCCACCACCACCTTGGCGATACCGGCGCGGATTACCGCCTCGCTGCACGGGGGGGTGCGTCCATGATGGTTGCAGGGCTCGAGGGTAACATACAGAGTCGCTCCGTCTGCCTCCGGACCGGCATCGGCGATGGCTTCGACCTCGGCATGGGGTCCTCCCACCCGGCGGTGATAACCCCGGCCGACGATCCGGCCCCCTTTTACCAGCACGGCCCCCACCATGGGATTGGGCGAGGTGTACCCCGCGCCCCCGGCCGCCAGCTCCAGGGCCAGGCGCATGTATCCTGCATCGTCCATTACTTGTTGCTCAAAAGACTCTTCAGTTCCGACAAAAAATCGTTTACGTCCTTGAATTCACGATAGACCGAGGCAAAACGGACGTAAGCGATGTCGTTCAGTTTGTGCAGCTTGGCCATGACCTTTTCACCGATGTGATGGGAAGGGATCTCCTTTTCACCGGTCTCCCGCAGGTCCCGCTCCAGATCGTCGATGAAGGCCTCTATCAGGTTCATGCTGATATCGAGCTTTTCACAGGCCTTGAGGATGCCGATCCTTACCTTGTCCCGGCTGAATTCTTCACGCCGCCCGTCTTTCTTGATAATCATGATGGGGATTTCTTCAATATGCTCGTAGGTGGTAAACCGCCGGGTACACACCAGGCACTCGCGCCGGCGCCTGATTGCCATGCCGTCCTTGCTGACCCTGGAATCGATTACCTTGTTGTCTAACTCCCCGCAAAACGGACACTTCATGGACATACCTCCGCTGTTTTAGCTGGGATCGAGATGATGAACGCCGATATGGGCTTCTTCCAGCATTTCGCGGGCCAGTTCGTCCTGGTACCCGTGCTGGTAATATATGGCCCTGATACCTGCATTGATTATCATCCTGGCACAGATGGAACAGGGCTGATTGGTGCAGTACAGGTCAGCTCCCTTGATGGAGACCCCGTGATAGGCAGCCTGGATGATGGCATTTTGCTCGGCGTGAATACCGCGGCACAATTCGTGGCGCTGTCCGGAGGGCACGTTCAGCTTTTCCCGCAGGCATCCGGTCTCGGCGCAATGGGGAACCCCGCCGGGAGCGCCGTTGTAGCCGGTTGCCAGGATGCGCCGATCCTTGACCAGCACGGCTCCCACCGCACGCCGCAGGCAGGTGGAACGCCGGGCCACCAGGATGGCGATATCCATGAAATAGCTGTTCCAGGAGGGCCGGCCCGGGCTGTCTGCGCTCATTGGCTCTTCCTTCCGGTTTCAGTCGGGATCCTAATCCGAATACAAGGGAAACTGGCGGCACAATTCCAGCACCTGGCCGCCCACATCGGCAATGATCTTTTCATCGGCCGGGTCGTGCAGAACACGGCCGATCATCTTCCCGATCTGACGCATCTGTTCGGTTCCCATCCCGCGGGAGGTGAGAAAGGGCGTGCCCAGGCGGATACCGCTGGTCACCGCCGGTCCGCGTTCGTCATACGGTATGGCATTCTTGTTCACGGTTATCCCGGCCCGCCCCAGGGCCTCTTCGGCCTCTTTGCCGGTGATTGCGCCGGCCGAAAGATCCACCAGAAGCAGGTGATTGTCGGTACCGCCCGACACCAGGCCAAAGCCCTGTTCCAGCAGCGTTTCGGCCAAAGTCCGGGCATTGTCCACGATCTGCTGCTGGTACCGCCTGAAATCCCCGCTTTCGGCCTCCCTGAAAGCCACGGCCTTGGCCGCCACCACGTGCATCAAAGGCCCCCCCTGGATTCCCGGGAAAACCACACTGGCCATCTTGGCCCCCAGCTCCTGCTTGGCCATCAGGAGCCCCCCGCGGGGTCCCCGGAGGGTCTTGTGGGTGGTGGAAGTCACCACGTGGGCCACCGGCAGGGGCGAAGGATGCAACCCCACGGCCACCAGGCCGGCAATGTGGGCCATGTCCACCATCAGGTAGGCATCCACGGCATTTGCAATCTTCGCGAAGGCCTCGAAATCGATGATCCTGGGATAGGCGCTGGCCCCGGCAACGATCAGTTTCGGATGATGCTTGCGGGCCAGCTGCTCCACCTGATCGTAATCCAGCATGCCGGTCTTACGGTCGACCCCGTAATGGACGAAATTGTAAAACTGGCCGGAAAAACTTATCCGGGCCCCATGGGTCAGATGGCCGCCGTGGAAAAGATCCATGGCCAGGACGGTATCGCCCGGTTTCAGCAGGGCGAAGTAGGCCGCCATGTTGGCCTGGGAACCGGAATGGGGCTGGACATTGACATATTCGGCGCCGAAAAGGGCCTTTGCCCTCTCGATGGCCAGTTTCTCGGCCATGTCAACGTGGCGGCAGCCGCCGTAATAGCGCTTGCCGGGATAACCTTCGGCGTACTTGTTGGTGAGCACGCTGCCCTGGACTTCCATCACCGCCCGGCTGGCTATGTTTTCAGAGGCAATCAACTCCAGATGCTGCGATTGGCGTTTTCTTTCAGACTCGATTATCCGGGCAATCTCGGGATCGACTTCTTTCAACGGTGCTAGACTTGCCATCTTCCCCCTCTTCAACTGCAATAAACTGCCACAAGGTTCTTACCACGTTCACAGCCGGCTGTTTTTCATATACGATCGAATTTGTCCAACCTGGCCTGGTGACGCCCGCCTTCGAAATCAGTGTTCAGCCATGTCTTAACTATTTCAAGGGCCAGCACGTCTCCGACCACTCTGCCGCCCAGAACCAGGATATTGGCATCGTTGTGCCTGCGGCTCATGATGGCCGCAAAAAGATCGTGGCAAAGAGCCGCCCGGACACCGGGAAACCTGTTGGCCACCATGGACATCCCGAGACCGGTACCGCAAAGCAGGATGCCCTTGTCTATGGTGCCGCCGGAAACCAGACCGGCAACTTTCATCCCGAAATCAGGATAATCAACAGATTGCTCGCCAAATGTCCCCGCATCCTCCACCTGCCAGCCGTTTTCAAGCAAATAGGCCTTGACGATCTCCTTGAGACGAAAAGCCGCGTGATCGCAGCCCATGGCTATCTGTTTTTTCTGTTCCCCCATGATTCTCCTCATTGGGCTGATGTCATGTTGAAGTATCACTGCGCGTAATCCTACTACATATCTTCAACCGCATCCACCCGCAAGCAAAAAAGCCGGCCGGAGCCGGCTGAAACAGAAACCCCTGTTCAAACAAGGGACGCCGTTACCGCAAAGCCCTGCCGGCAAACACCGGCCCAGGGTCAGAGCCAGGCAAGCCATGACCTGTGCGGGCAGAATCATGAACCGACCTTGCACCTTGGCGCGAAAACATCAAAGATGACCCGGCCGGGTGATCAAGCTGTCGCCTGAACCGCGGGCGGCACAGCGCGCCTGCGCTGCGCCGCAACAGCCGGCGAGGCAAAGTCATCCCCATATGGGCTGTTTGCGATATCGTCAGCTGCGATAGCGTTTGACGATCAGGGAAGCATTGGTGCCCCCGAAACCGAAAGAATTGCTCATGGCATATTCCACCTCGGCCTTACGGGCCACGTGGGGAATATAATCCAGATCGCACTCTTCATCCGGGTTGTCCAGGTTGATGGTGGGAGGCATTATGCCGTGGTATACGACCAGAGAGGTAAATACGGTCTCTATGCCTCCGGCTCCGCCCAGCAGGTGGCCGGTCATGGATTTGGTGGAGCTGACCGGAACCGATTTTGCCTTGTCGCCGAAAACGGTCTTGATGGCACGGGTCTCGTAAAGATCGTTCAAAGGCGTGGATGTGCCGTGGGCATTGATGTAGCCGATCTGTTCGGGGCCGATACCGGCATCTCTCAGGGCGGCCTGCATGCATCTGGCCGCCCCGTCACCGTCAGGCGAGGGAGAAGTCATGTGGTAGCCGTCTCCGCTCATGCCGAAACCGGCCATCTCGGCGTAAATCCTGGCTCCCCTTTCCAGGGCATGCTCCAGGGACTCCAGGATAAGGATCCCGCTGCCTTCGCCCACGACGAAGCCGTCCCGGTCGCGGTCAAAAGGCCGCGAGGCCTTTTCAGGCTCGTCGTTGCGGGTCGAAAGGGCCTTCATGGCCCCGAAACCGGCGATACAGGTGGGGGTCACCACCGATTCCACCCCGCCTGTAATCATGGCGTCCGCATGACCGCTCTGGATGATCTGGAAAGCATTGCCCACGGCATGGGCGCCGGCGGCACAGGCGGTAGCCACCGAGAGGTTGGGGCCTTTGGCGCCGAAGTAGATGGAAATCATTCCCGGCGCCATGTTGCCGATGAGCATGGGAATGAAAAAGGGGCTGACCCGGCGCGGTCCCTTGGTGTCAACGATACGGGCAGTCAGCTCCAGGCTGGCCAGCCCCCCCAGGCCGCAGCCGGTCAGCACCCCTATCCGGTCGCAATTGGCCGGAGTGATTTCAAGGCCGGCGTCTTCCAGGGCCATGCGGGTTGCGGCAATGGAGTAGGCGATGAAATTCTCGGTCCGCTTGGCATCCTTCTTGGGCATGAAATCTTCTTTGTTGAAGTCTTTGACTTCTGCGGCGATCCGGGTTTGAAACGGAGACGCATCGAAACGGGTTATCTCCCCCACGCCGGACTTGCCGGCACACAGAGCGTTCCAACTTTCCCCGGTTCCCACCGCCAGGGGGGTCACCAGCCCCAGGCCCGTAATTACAACCCTTTTCTTCAATCCGTCCTCCCTGACCATCGACCTGCTCCATCACTTTGACCAGCGGTTTGCAACCCGCGCGGTTTTCCGGGTCTGCCGGTTCCCCGTTCCGGCCCGCAGCCGGAAGTATAGAAGCAAAAATTCAAGGGCCGTCCAAAAACCAAACCATTACGAATTGGAATTTATGTAATCAATGGCATCCTGGACGGTTATCAGCTTTTCAGCGTCCTCGTCCGAAATATCGATATCGAATTCTTCTTCCATGGACATTATCAGTTCTACCAGATCCAGTGAATCTGCGCCCAGATCGTCCACGAAAGACGCCTCGGGTACTACTTCATCAAGGTCCTTGCCGAGTTTTTCAGCGATAATCTTCTTTACCTTATCTTCTACTGACATTCTCTTCTCCTTTCCGGTTTATCACATATACATTCCGCCGCTGACATGAATAACCTGTCCGGTGATATAAGCGGCATCTTCAGATGCCAGAAACCTGACCGCCGCCGCCACATCATCGGGGGTGCCGGGCCGGCCCAGCGGAATCTGCGCCAGCATGGCGGCCTTTACTTTTTCCGGCAGCTTGGCGGTCATGTCGGTTTCGATAAATCCGGGAGCCACGGCGTTGACCGTCACTCCCCGCGAGGCGTATTCGCGGGCGGCCGTCTTGGTCAGGCCAATGATGCCTGCCTTGGAGGCCACGTAATTGGCCTGTCCGGGGTTGCCCACCACTCCCACGATCGAAGCTATATTTACGATCCTGCCCGAGCGCTGTTTCATCATCACCCGGGCGGCAATCTGGATGCAGAGAAAAGGTCCCTTCAGATTTACTTCCAGAACATCGTCCCACTCGCTCTCTTTCATCCTGACAAGCAGATTGTCCCTGGTTATGCCGGCGTTGTTGACCAGCACGTCGATCCGGCCGCAGGCGTCCATGACCTGCTTGAAAAAATCCTTCACCTGATCCTTGTCGGCCACGTTGGCCCATATGCCGGTGGCCTTGCCGCCGGCAGACTCGATCAGCTTGCACGTCTCGTCCGCGGCCGCTTCTTCCTCCTGCCGGTCGCCCGGGGTATAGTAGTTAAAAAACACGTGGGTCCCGGGCCGGGCCAGGGTTCGGCAAATGGCCCGTCCTATTCCGCGCGACCCTCCGGTCACCACCACTGCGCGTTGATCTTCACCAGTCATTCAGCACCTCTCAAACAATTTGTCTGCCACCAGGTCCATGTCGGCGATCCAGCTGCGGCGCCCATTCAAAAGGCCATCGTAATTCACGGCCTCGCGCCAGGCCTCCGCCCGATCGTCTTCCACGCCGGTTCCGAGCAGAATATCCAGCCCTTTTGAAGCCACCATGGCGGCGGCCTCTGCGGCAAACAGGCGGGCCATGGCCCTGATATCTTCCCGGCCCTCTTCAGCCGCCTTGCGGGCCAGGCTGGCGCCCACCTCGACATGGGTCATCATGTCGGCCAGGCTGAACATGACCGCCTGCTGCCTGGTCCAGCGGTTTTCATGGGCCAGATTGATAGTATGGTTGAGCGCCCTGGCGGCAAGGGCCAGGGCCCGGCCTCCGGTCCCGTCTTCCAGGTTTTCCATCTGGTCGGCCAGGTCCAGGTAGAAGCGGCCTTTGGTCTTGCGGGTCTTTTTCCAGCGGAAGGTGCTTATGATGTTCTGCTGGATCTCACTGGTACCCTCGTAGATGCAGGTAATCTTGACATCGCGCTTTATCTTCTCCACTTCGAACTCGGTTATGTAACCGTAGCCCCCCAGGGCCTGCATGGCGTCATCGGCGCAGCGGTTGGCCGCCTCGGTGGCGAAAAGCTTGCCGATGGACCCTTCCACCTGCAGGTCATCGTCACAACTGTCCAGCTGCAGGGCCAACTGCTCTATGTAAGCCGCCGCCGCTGCCAGGCGCACGGCATGGGGCACCACCAGCTTGTGGGTATAGCCCTGCTTTTCACTCAAGGGGGAGCCGAACTGAATCCGCTCCTTGGCGTAGGGAATCACGATATCGAGCGCGGCTTCACCGGCTCCCAGGGCCATGGAAGCCACCATCAGGCGGGTGTAGCCAAACACCTTGTTGGCCTGTTTCAGCCCCTTGCCGGGAACCCCGCCCAACAGGTTCTCCTTGGGAACGAAAACGTCGTCAAACGTAAGGGGCGAAGTGTTGGAAGCCCGGATGCCGTGCTTTTCTTCACCCTTGTGCTGGGTCAAACCCTCCATGCCCTTTTCGACGACAAAAAAGGTCGGCCCCTCGGGCGCCTTGGCCAAAACCGTGATTATGTCGGCATAGCCGCCGTTGGAGATGAACTGCTTGGAGCCGTTGAGCTTGTAGCCGATGACCTCGCCGCTTTCGTCTGTTACCGGATCGGCCTTGGTCTTGAGGGCGGCCAGGTTACTGCCGGCTCCCGGTTCGGTAACGGCATAGGCCACCAGGGCGCCGCCTTCGGCAATGGCCCCCAGCCATTTTGCCTTCTGCTCGTCGGTGGCCCCCACCAGGATAGGGTCGGCCCCCAGCTGGATGGCAAAAAATGCGGTCCCGATACCAAGGCAGATGCGGGCCATTTCACGCGTTACGGCACAGCAATCCCGCGCCCCGCCGCCCATTCCGCCGTATTCTTCCGGGATGAAGAGCAACTGCAGCCCTATCTCCGGCCCCAGCATCTCCCGGATGATTTCCTCCGGGAAAATCTCTTTTTTGTCCAGCTCCAGGATTTTCTCCTTGGTCAGCAATCGGCTGCGCAACTGGCGTACTGTTTCGATGACCATCTGGCGCGATTCAGCGTCCAACCCTCTCACATGGTTGCCGTTGGTATCCATACGGTCGATCCCTTCCGGTCTTTATGTAGGATTATTCTTCCTCGGTCTCCAGCACGGTACGGCCTTTGTACGTGCCGCAGCCGGGGCAGGCATGATGCGGCAGTACGGCTTCTCCGCACTGGGGGCAGGTGATTACGTTGGGAGCAGAAGCTTTTTTGTGAGCACTGCGCATGTTCCGCTTTGACTTGGATGTCTTTCGTTTTGGTACAGCCATCAGCAATCTCCTAACATATTAAAATAATTGCATATATATGCACACAGCGACCCGATTGAAACAACAGCGCCTCTAGTAATTAAAATATAATTTAATGTCAAGAATTTTCCCGCCGGACTTCCGGATTTGCGGCCTTGTACTGGAGACGGCGATGTGATATGCAGGGACTGCCTTGAGCGACCAGTGCCTGAAAGCTAAAATATTGTAGTCTTGTCGTAATGTTATTTCAAAATTCATGGGATGAATTTTTTGAGCCTGTGGCAGATGGCAATATCGACAAGCGCGGCCGCTTCCTGCCAGCCATTTCATCTGGTCCCGGTTCGGTTTACTAATTACTTACACTAATATCTCTCATTAGTAAAGGAAGAGTTTCATGACATCCATAAGAACCCGTTTCGCTCCCAGCCCAAGCGGATATCTCCACGTCGGCGGCGCCCGGACCGCTCTTTTCAACTGGCTTTACGCCCGGCATACGGGCGGGCGCTTCATCCTGCGGATCGAAGACACCGACAAGGCCCGTTCCACGGAAGACTCGATAAAGGCCATTTTCGAAGCCCTGGAATGGCTTGGGATCGACTGGGACGAAGGCCCGTTCTACCAGAGCAAAAGAACGGAAATCTATCGGCAGTACATCGAGCGCCTGGTACGGACAGGTCATGCCTATTATTGCACCTGCAGCCCGGAAAAAATCCAGCAGATGCGGGAAAAGGCCATGGCCGCAGGCGACAAGCCGCGCTACGACGGCACATGCCGGGAAAAAAACCTCGGCCCCCAGCCGGGAGCCGTGGTGCGCTTCAGGGCCCCGTATTCCGGGACCACGGTGCTGAAAGACGTGGTCAAGGGAAATATCGTATTTCAAAACAGCGAGCTGGACGATTTTGTCATCTGCCGCAGTGACGGCACTCCCACCTACAACCTGGCGGTCGTGGTGGACGACCTGACAATGGAGATCAACACCATCATCCGCGGCGACGATCACGTGATGAACACCCCCAAACAGATCCTGCTCTACAAGGCCCTGGAGGCTCAACTGCCGGTTTTCGCCCATGTCCCCATGGTGCTGGGCAACGACCGCAGCCGCCTGAGCAAGCGTCACGGAGCGACCTCGGTTACCGCTTACCGGGATATGGGGATTTTACCCGACGCCCTGATCAACTACCTGGCCCGTCTCGGATGGTCCCATGGTGACCAGGAATTTTTCACCCGCGAGGAACTCATCCAAAAATTCGATATCGCGGCGGTGGGAAAATCGGCCGGAATTTTCGACCCGGTCAAGCTTCAGGCCCTGAACGCAGACCATATCAAGGCCAGTGACCCGGCAAGCCTTGCCCCCCGGCTGGTTCCTTTCCTGGCCCGAACAGGCATCGAGGCCCGGCCCGATCAATACATGGCCAAGGTCATCGCCACTTTGAACACCAGAAGCAAAACCCTGGTGGAGATGGCCGAGGCGGCGCGCTTCTATTATCTTGACCAAATCACCTTCGACGAGAAGGCGGCCCGCAAATTCCTCAAACCGGCAGTTGCCCCGGCCCTGGAAAAACTCCTGGCAAAGCTGGAACAACTGGACGAATTTTCAGACAAGTCACTCGAAAAGGTCTTTATCCAGGTGATGGAAGAAACCGGGCTCAAACTTGGCAAGATCGCCCAGCCGGTTAGAGTGGCCCTGACCGGCACCAGTGTCAGTCCCGGAATTTTTGAAATAATCGGGGTCCTTGGCAAAAAACGGGTAACCGACAGGCTAGAAAAGGCCCTGGAATACATCCGGGAGCGATCCGGGTGATCGTCCCAAACACCTGGAGCCCTTTTGGGGCATCCTGTCTGTCGGCCGCAAATTTTGGAACCGTCGATTTTGGGCTTGACTGCATTTTAAATCTGTATTATCTGGCAAGGTCTACATCGTTTGGGGGATCGTCTAGTGGTAGGACTACGGACTCTGACTCCGTCAGCCCAGGTTCGAATCCTGGTCCCTCAGCCAGCAATCAAAAGGAGCTGCCTTGCCAGCTCCTTTTTGTTTTTTCCCGGATCGAGCGACACAGAAGTAAGTCTTTACCGCCAACGCGCCCTGCATCTTAAGGCAGGCTCGAACAGCGCTCGACTTGGGTTTTTATTTGTTTGCAGCCTGAATCGCATCGGTGCTAAATTCATCTTTCACCGGCAGGAGGATCCATGGTTGATGCAAAATTTGAAAGGCTGGATCGTTCCGAGACCCCCTTGTATGGCAAGCCGGTCATAATTGCCTGCGGGTTCAACTCCAAAACCCGGGCCAGATTCCGGGCTCTTGTCGAGCTGGCCGGCCTCAGCCATGTTCCCGTAATTTGGCCCACTTCCGCCATGGCTTCTTTGCCCGTGGAGAAGCTGGCGTCCATGCCGGACGGAACCGGCAGGGAGGAACCTTCAGACCTGCCCCGGGCCGTCATCGTCGGCGGAATCACCGCCGCCCGGCTGCACGGCCTGATGGGAGTCTGCCGCAAAAGCGGGATGCGGCCTGCGCTATGGGCCACCCTTACTCCCACTTCCGAAACCTGGACCCTGGAACAGCTGCTGGCCGAGCTTTCGCGCGAAAGGGCGGCCATGCAGGCAAGAAAACAGCCGGCAGATTCCGTCGAACCGGACAAGCCGCATAAAAAGGAATAAGAAGGAGATCGACATGGCCGCATCGGAACCCAAGCGACCTTCCAATTTCATCCGGACCATAATCGAAAACGACATTGCCCAAAACCGGCACGGCGGCCGGGTGGCGACCCGTTTCCCCCCCGAGCCCAATGGCTACCTGCATATCGGACATGCCAAATCCATCTGCCTGAATTTCGGCCTGGCCCTCGAATTCAACGGCACCTGCAACCTGCGTTTCGACGACACCAATCCTGTCAAGGAAGAATCGCGTTACGTGGAGGCCATCAAGCAGGACGTTCGCTGGCTGGGATACGACTGGGGCCCGCGGGAGTTCTACGCCTCGGATTACTTCGACCGGCTATACGATTTTGCCGTGGAACTGATCAAGGCCGGTAAAGCCTACGTGGACAGCCTCAGCGCCGAAGAAATCCGCAAATACAGGGGCACACTCACCGAGCCGGGAACACCCAGCCCTTATCGAAACCGCAGTGTAGAAGAAAACCTGGAGCTTTTCAGCCAGATGCGGGCCGGCCGCTTCGACGACGGGGCCTGCGTTCTGCGGGCCAGGATAGACATGGCCCACCCCAACCTGCTGATGCGCGATCCGACTCTCTACCGCATCCGCAAGGTCCGGCATCACCGCACCGGCGACAAGTGGTGCATCTATCCCATGTACGACTTCACCCACTGCCTGTCGGACGCCCTGGAGGGAATCACCCACTCCCTGTGCACCCTTGAGTTCGAAAACAACCGTCCGCTCTACGACTGGGTGCTTGACAATCTCCATGTGCCCAGCCGGCCCCGCCAGTATGAATTTGCCCGCCTGAACCTGACCTATACCATCCTGAGCAAGCGCAAGCTGATCCAGCTGGTGGAAGAAGGGCACGTGGAAGGTTGGGACGATCCCCGCATGCCGACCATTTCGGGCCTGCGGCGCCGGGGATACACGCCCGAGGCGATCCGCAATTTCTGCGAACGGATAGGAGTCGCCAAGGCCAACAGCGTGGTGGATGTCTCTCTTTTGGAACACAGCCTCCGCGAGGATCTCAACCGCCGGGCACCCAGGGTAATGGCGGTATTGAATCCCCTCAGGGTGGTTATTACAAATTATCCTGAAGATCTGACCGAAGAGCTGGAAGCCATCAACAACCCCGAAGATCCTTCCATGGGAACCCGCAAGGTGCCCTTTTCCAGGACGATTTACATCGAGCAGGACGACTTCCGGCTCGATCCGCCCCGCAAGTTCTTCCGCCTGGCACCGGGCCGGGAAGTAAGACTGCGTTACGCATATTTTATTACCTGCCGTGAAGTCATTCAGGACGACAACGGCAACATAGTGGAATTGCGCTGCACCTACGATCCTGAGACAAAGGGCGGCAATGCCCCCGATGGCCGCAAGGTCAAGGCGACCCTGCACTGGGTCTCGGCCCGGCATGCTTTTGAAGCAAAGACAAGGCTCTACGACCGCCTTTTTCTGAAACCAGACCCCGAGGCTGACGGCGATTTCCGGCAATGTCTCAATCCGGAATCACTGAAAGTGCTGGAAGGCTGCAAAATGGAGCCCGGGCTGGCAAAAGCGTCAGCCGGCCAGATCTACCAGTTCGAAAGACTGGGATACTTCTGTGTCGACAGCAAAGACAGCCGGCCGGGACAACCGGCCTTCAACCGCACCGTTACCCTGAGGGACGCCTGGGCCAAAATAGAAAAGGCCATGGCCCGGCAAGCCAAGTCAACCAAGACGGGAAAAAGTTCATGAAAACGAATCGAATGAAACTTGCAACCCGGCTGATCCATGCCGGTGAGCCGCAGCAGCCTTTCGCCGGCGCCGTCAGCATGCCCATCTTCCAGTCTTCTACCTTCCTGGCAACCGAAGGCACCCCTTATCACGACCTGAAGTACATCAGGCTGAACAACACGCCCAATCACCAGGTTCTGCATGCCAAGCTGGCGGCCCTGGAAAACGCCCCGGCCGCTCTGGTAACCGCCAGCGGCATGGCCGCCATCACCACAACCTTGCTGACCCTGCTGAAACCGGGAGACCACTTCCTGGCCCAGGACTGCCTGTACGGCGGCACCCTGGATTTCATCAGTCAGGACCTGGCCGGCCTGGGTATCGCCTGCGATTTTATCGACTACCGGCGGCCGGAAACCTGGAAAGACAAGCTGCGACCCGGCACCAGGGCGATCTATGTCGAAACCATCACCAACCCGCTGATGCAAATTATCGATCTGGAAGAAGTCGTCCGCTTTGCAAAAAGACACGGCCTGATATCGGTGGTGGACAACACTTTTGCCAGCCCGGTCAACTTCCGGCCGGCGGAAAAAGGCTTCGACCTGTCCCTGCACAGCTGCACCAAATATCTCAACGGCCACAGCGACATTGTGGCCGGGGCCGTAATCGGCCGCCAGGACCTGGTGGAAGCCGTCCGCCGCAAACTCAACCACCTGGGGGGCAGCCTGGACCCGCATGCCTGTTTTTTGCTTCAGCGGGGGTTGAAAACCCTGGCCGTGAGAATGGAACACCACAACCGGACCGCCATGGTGCTGGCCCAATTTTTGGCCGATCACCCGGCTGTCGAGAAAGTAAACTACCCCGGCCTGGCCCGGGATCCCCATCACAATCTGGCGACCCGCCTGTTGGACGGATGCAGCGGCATGCTGAGCTTCGCCGTCAGAGGAGGAAAACAGCAGGCCGCGGCCTTTATCCAGGCCCTTGAAATACCGTTATGCGCTCCCAGTCTCGGGGGAGTGGAATCTTTGATCACCAGGCCGGCGGCAACCTCCCATGCCGGCATGAGCCCTGAGCAGAGGGAGGCTGCCGGCATAAAAGACCAGCTGGTAAGGGTGTCGGCAGGACTTGAAGATCCTGCCGACCTTGTCGCCGATTTCCGCCAGGCGCTGGAAAAAGTCTTCTAGTCCAAAAGCCGGCCGATAAAACAGCCTCCGCCCGAGCCTCCTGAGCCCGACCCGGAACTCTGGTGCTCTGAATCCTGGGGCGGAGAAGACTCGGCGCCAATGGTGATGGTGCAATAATCTTTCCCCACCGCCCGGTTGACATCCACCGCCGTCAATTCGAAACGCAGCTTTTTTTCCGAAGAGACCCGGGGCGCCGTGAAAGAACGGCTTGGCCCGCCTTCATCGGCCAGTTCCACGGCGGGGCCGGACAACTGGGTCCAGTAATAACGATCGATGCCCAAGCCTTCAGGATCCTTAACCGAAGCCTTCATAACGACCTTGTCGCCTGCCTCAACGACCTGATCATCACCGGCTTCGACTTCCGGCGGCCGGTTGTCGGGCTCTATGCCGATTACCGCATACTGGCGGTCCGCATCCCAGGTACGACTGCCCGTGCTGAAATCGCTGGTTATGGCATAGTAGCCGTCATAATGCCCGCCCCAGCCCAAGTTTATGTGAATAAGGCGCGACGACGAACTTAACTGGTAACCATCGGCAACGACTTCGTGTCCTGATTTTGATGTTGTGAATATGGATAAAGCCACCGGGCGCTGCGGTTGTGCATCGAATTCATTCTTGAGGATATCGAACCACTGGGCCGCAGTATAGGACGACCGCTTAATGCGCTTCATCGAGTCCTTGTATTTGAAGTAGATGTCGAACACCTCTTCTGCAGACACGGAGCTTCCGGACGACTTGCAGCCGTAGTCCATCTCGGCGGCTATGCCCAGATCGGAAAGCAGTCTGGCGACAGCCTCCTTGCTGGCGGTACTGCTCGTAGTCTTGACTTCATCCAGCATGTCCGCCCAGTTGTATTTATGATTGAAATCAGCCGACAAAGTCTGCCCCTTCCATTTGTAGGAATGGCTCCCTTTGCCGCGGGCCGGCCATTTCCAGTAGTAGAGGATCTGGCCCCAGGCCACGGCCACACAACCCACAAGGGTGTTGTCGGTATCCCGCTTCGATGCCGACTTGCAATCATTCTCGGGAGTATAGAGGTTGTATGGGGTTGTCTGCTTCCAAATCGACGACAGGGGCAGCCCGTCGCCGTCTGAACCGGCCGCCTGCCTGGTCGTAAAAACCGCCCTTCCGTCAGGTGCACCGAGAAAATAAGTCCAGGCCTTTTTTATCCTCTCTATCCGGCTGTCAGGCTCCAGCGCTCGCAGCGACCCGGACCGCCGGGACAGATATTTTTTTGTGCTTGCCAACACCTTGAAGAATTCCGGCAGCAGGACCGATTCAACCGTGTTCCGTTCATTGGCGCGGCCGGGATCGAACGATGAGGTTGCCGAATACAACAAAACCGGCTCCAGGTCATCGTCGGCCGCCACCAGAATGTGGCCCGAAGGGAAAATGGTGAAATTGTATGCGATCTCCTTTCCTTCATATACTACAGGTTCGCCTTCCATAATGCGGGGCGCCCGGTCCCCTGCCCAATCTCCGAAAAGTTTCAGGTGATGCAGAAGCGTATTGTCGGCCACCTGCCGGGCGGTTGTCATGGGCACCGGGTCGGCATGACAAAAAGCGCCCATCAGAAAAACAAACGCAATTACCGTTATCGATCTTAATACTTTATGTCCGAACATATTGGATAGTCCTTTCTGCTCTTGGTTCCAAGTCCTCCGCAGGCACTTGCAAGCAATTCAGACCTCTTCAATATGCTTCATCCCTCAAATTCTACTTCTTTGCCGCCACCGGACGTACCTGGCTGCGATTGACCACAACCAGCTTGATTCCCCGGCGGCAGCCTTCCATGGTAAACATCTCCACCGGTTCGACCCTGCCTTTGACAATTACGACTTTTCTATCATTGCCCGCCGGGCGGGAAATCCTGTCGAAAATCGCCTCGTTCTCTCCGCCCGGGCCCCGGACCCAAACTTCCAGGCGCCTGCCGTGTCCGTCATGAATGACGAATTTCTCATAAGGCAGGCGGGGATAATTACGGCGGTCGAAGATATTGGCAGGGTCCAGGTATCCCCACACGGTGACCGCCGAATGGTCGCAATCTTGTGACCGGCCGCAATCGGCAGGCAAGCTGCAACGTCTGAAAAGTTGTTCCAGGCTCAATGAATCGGTTCGGCAGAGGCCATCATGTCGGCACATCATCAGGCATCCGGCGACAAGAAGAACCGCCACAGTCCGTAACACCAGCCCCGCTGTGTTTGTAACCATCTTGAATCCCTTCGAAACAGTCAATGTTTGTCAATCAAAACAAGCTTCGATCATTGCCGCCGCAGACAGGCACCGGCCCGGCCATGGCGCGCGTGTTTCTTGCGCGGCGGATTTTACCGGTAAACTCCGGTTGTCAAAGACTGCCGCATGACCGGCCTGTTTGTTTCAGACGCTCTGTTTTTATCGTTTGACGGGACAGGAGTCCTATTCCCACAAAGGACGGACTGCACAGGATTGGCTGTAACATACCGGGGGACGGGCCGGTTGAAAGGTACCCGGACAGGATCGGCCTTCGCCGTAAATCATGCGATACATTTCGCGCGCGGCGGTCGATATCGTAACCCTGTCTACAACCTTGGTCCGGCACCCTTTCCGGCCTGCTCTGGCGGCACCGACTCCGGGCTTAAAACCTTCTATCCTCTCGGTCGGTGTAAAGGGCCGATTGTTGATGTATATTGTCGGCCCGTCGGATGGCATATTCTTCTCCTTAACACGTCTACATCGAATCACGGCTATCGGTTCCTGGACTATCATCAACGCCGGGACGATGCAAGTCAATATTCCGGCGGGCCGCTCTCCGGGCCGGAGAAAACTTTGCCGGGTTATATCTTTTCCGCACTTTTTTGCCTGCTTTTCTATCTTTTTCGCTGAATAATTGCCCGCATCTTACAAAAAAAACGGCTTCAGAGGGGTCAACCCTGAAGCCGTTTTACGACCGGTATTTGCATCCGGTGAGCCACGGGAAAAGCGATTTCTGTATTCCCGTGGTTTTATTGGTGATCCCAAGGGGATTCGAACCCCTGTTACCGGCGTGAGAGGCCGGCGTCCTAAACCGCTAGACGATGGGACCGGCTGAGCCGTCTACCTACTCGATCCGTGGCCGGTTTGTCAACGGTTAAAATAAAAGGCTGTAATCGTGCCGTGCGGCCCCGATGCTCAACACGCCATCTATTGTCCGGCCGGGGCCCGGCCTCTGCGACAGCCGGCAAGCAGATAGATCACCGGCCCTGCGAAAGGCACCATGGCGATAAAGGCCCAGGCGGCTTTCTTTTCAATGCCCCCGAAGTCCTTGCGGGCGATATCCAGAATCGCCCAGCAGGTAAGCAGAAAGAAAAATATTCCTCCCAAAATGATCCATTCGGCTGCTTTCATCTTTACCTCTTGAGCAGGTCGGCCAGGTCCAGGACGGTATCGACGTAGTAAGAGCTGTGATTGTAATGATGAATGACCCTGGAAGCCCTGCGGCGGTCGATACCCGGCTTCCATCCATGATGTTTGAGGTAGGCGGCAATACTCTCAATCGCATCCTGGTGGTTGAAAAGATCGATCCGGCCATCGCCGTTGCCGTCACGCCCGAAGACCAGGATGTTGCTCGGCATGAACTGGGCAAGGCCGATGGCACCGGCATAAGACCCTTTGATCGCCGCCGGATCGAAACCCTGTTTGAAACAATAGATCAGCAGGGACCTGAGTTCCGCATAAGCCCAGCCCGACTTGCGGCGGGCCTTTTGTCTGAAACGCGTCCAGCTGATCTTTACATTGCCCGGCAGATGCTTCCACAGGTAGCGCCGGGACTCTTGGTCGGCCATGGCCGCCATGGTGGACAGAGTATTGAGAACCGGCCTTTTGCCCAGATAACCGCCCAGATGGGTTTCGATCAGCAAAATGGAAGTTATCACCTCCGGTGACACCCCGTAAAGGCGATATGCCTTGTCCAGAGGCTTCCGTTTCTCTTTCATATAGGCGCGGGCTTTCTTGACCCAGTAATCCTGCAGGTAGCGCCTGTAGTCCAGCCGGGCTTCGCTGTGAACGAAATAACGCGCCACCGCATTCGGATCGGCCTTTACCCGGCTGTCGGCATAAACCCTTTGAATCCTAGCGGCATCCAGCCCGTCGGCCGCAAGGCGCTTTTTGAGGCCGGCAAAAAAATCGAGCTGGCCGGCAAAAACGGCAACGCCCAGCCAGCCCGAAACCATCAGGGCCAGCCCTGTTCCCAAAATCTTGGAAAACGATCCCTTCATGCTTTTTCCCGTCTTCAAAAGGACGATTTCAAGCTCCCAAAGGCAAGGATTACTCAGGTTGATAGGTGCAACATGACATGGTATGGTCCGGACTGTCAATTGCCGGATAAAAACCTAAGGGATGATCCCGATGCCCAAACAGGCCAAAAACGTATTCGTCTGCCACAGTTGCGGCTACCGGACCGGCAAATGGATGGGCCGCTGCCCGGACTGCGGAAAGTGGGACACCTTCGTGGAAGAAGTCACAACCGCCCGCGGTCCGCGCAAAGGTCTTTCATCAGTCAAGTCGGCGGCCGTGCCCATAACCTCGGTCGAGCTTGTCAGGGATCAACGCCTTGAAACCTGCATCGGCGAACTGGACCGGGTTCTGGGAGGAGGCCTGGTGACCGGGTCTCTGGTCCTTATCGGCGGGGACCCGGGAATCGGCAAATCCACCCTCATGCTCCAGGCCCTTTGCAGCCTGGCGGCCAATGGGGCCCGGGTATTGTACGTTTCGGGCGAAGAGTCGGTCCAGCAGCTTAGGCTGCGCAGCATGCGACTGCAGGCCGAGCACGGGAATCTGCTGGTGGCGGCTGAAATCGACCTGGATGCAATCATGGACATGGTCACTACGGTCCGGCCTGACGTACTGGTGGTCGATTCGATCCAGACGGTTTTCAGCAGCGATCTCGCCTCTGCGCCCGGAAGCGTCACCCAGGTCCGGGAATCCACCATGCGGCTGATGATGATGGCCAAACAGACCGGCCTGCCCACCTTTCTGGTGGGCCACGTCACCAAGGAAGGCGCCATCGCAGGCCCCAAGCTGCTGGAACACATGGTGGACACGGTCCTGTATTTCGAAGGCGACCGCAACCATGTTTTCCGTATTCTGCGGGCCGTCAAGAACCGTTTCGGCTCCACCAACGAGATAGGTGTTTTCGAAATGAGCACCGGCGGCCTGCGGCCGGTTCCCAATCCCTCGGCGGTTTTCCTGTCGGGTCGCAAGACCGACACTCCGGGCTCGGTGGTGGCGGCCAGCATGGAAGGCTCCCGTCCCATCCTGGTCGAAATCCAGGCCCTTGTCAGCAGTTCCCAGCTGGGGACCGCGCGCCGGACGGTCCTCGGGCTGGACGCCAACCGGGTGGCCCTGCTGGTTGCCGTCATGGAAAAGAAGCTGGGTCTTCATCTTGCCGGCCACGATATCTTCATGAACGTTGCCGGCGGGGTGCGTATAGTCGAGCCGGCCGTCGATCTGGCCGTCATAGCAGCGGTGGCCTCCAGCTTTCTGGACAAGGGAGTCGCCGGAACGACCATGGCCCTGGGTGAAGTCGGGCTTACCGGAGAGGTAAGGGCCATCGGCAATATTGACACCAGGATCGGAGAAGCCCAAAAAATGGGTTTTTCGCGCTGCATCGTACCGGCGGCGAATCTGAAGAACCGGCCGGCGGCCAGGAACATGGAACTTACCGGCGTCCGGAGCCTGGCAGAAGCCATGGACGCCCTTTTTCAGTCTTCTGGCCGGTCGCCGAACGGTTGACTTGCCACGGGCCAAAAGCTATGAAGCGATTTAAATCAAGGCCGAACCGCTGGCAGGACCACTGGAGCCGCCAGGCCAAGAAGGATAAGTATCCGGCCCGGTCTGTCTACAAGCTGGAAGAAATCCAGCGTAAATACAGGGTGATCAGGAAAGGGGCCACCGTCCTGGATCTTGGCTGTGCCCCCGGCAGCTGGTTGCTCTTTGCGGCCCGTGCGGCCGGCAAAAGCGGGAAAATACTTGGGATCGACCTGCAAGAGGTCAAGGTTGAGCTGCTGGCCAACGTAACGGCTCTGGTGGGCGACATTTTCGAGCCCGGGCGGCAGGTGGCAGAGCTTCTGGCCGGAACTTTCGATACCGTCATCAGCGATATGGCCCCGGCCACAACCGGCAACAAGACTGTGGATGCCGCCCGTTCCCTGGAGTTGTGCCGCCGGGCCCTCGAAATTGCCCGCCGGCGGTTGCGGCCCGGCGGGAATTTTGTCTGCAAGATATTTCAGGGCGCCGGTTTCAAGGACTTCACCATCGAGGTGAAGCGCTCGTTTGAAAAACAGCACAACTTCAAGCCGCGCAGCAGCCGCAAAGCCAGCAAAGAAATATTTGTCATCGGTCTGGGCCGCCGGCGGCAAGAAAACTGACGGTTTTGCTGAAACAATAAATTTTCGTAACGGGAGGTAAGCATGGCTGGTCACAGCAAATGGGCCAATATAAAACACCGCAAGGGGGCGGCCGATGCCCGGCGCGGCAAAATTTTCACCAAACTGACCAAGGAAATTATTGTGGCGGCCCGGATGGGCGGAGGCGATCCCAACGCCAATCCCAGGCTGCGCAAGGCTATAAATGCCGCCAAGGCGGAAAACATGCCCAAAGACAAGATCGAACGGGCCGTAAAGAAGGGCACCGGCGAGCTTGAAGGCGTAAATTACGAGGAATCGACCTACGAAGGTTATGGCCCCGGCGGAGCGGCGATCCTGGTAGAATCACTCACCGACAACAAGAACCGGGCCGTGGCCGAAATCAGGCACATTTTCAGCAAGCACGGAGGTAGTCTCGGGGAAAATGGTTCCGTGGCCTGGATGTTCGACAAAAAAGGTTACCTTGTGATCGAAAAAAGCGCCGTGGACGAGGACACCCTGATGGAAACCGCCCTGGAGGCAGGGGCCGAGGATGTCCGTGAAGACGGAAACAACTTCGAGGTCATCACGGCTCCCGAGGACTTCGAGGCCGTCAGGGAGGCCATTGAAAAAGCGAGCATACCCAACATTACCGCAGAAGTGACCATGCTTCCCCAGAACACCACCACCTTGACCGGCGGCCAGGCCGAAAAGATGATCAAGCTGATGGACGCCCTGGAAGACTGCGATGACGTTCAGAAGGTCTATACCAACGCCGATATTCCGGATGAAGTCATGCAGCAGCTTTGAAAACTGAAAACCATGTGAAACTGCATAAAAAAAGGAGGGGGACCCCCTCCTTTTTCATGCAGCCTCCCGAAGCCGTCCGGAACCGTGATTCAAACATGCTTACGGCAGCTTCTTGATCCAGTCGTTACTTTCGATCCACTTCAGCTTGAGCTTGGCCAGTTCGTCGGAGCCGTCCATGGTCGAAAGGAAGTTGTTGACCCAGTTGAGCAAATGCACATCACCCGGCGGCAGGGCAATCCCCAGGGGCTCATAGGTAAAAGGCGTGAGCACCGCCACGAAACCCGCATCCGGATTTCTTACCAGGGCCAGCAGGCAGGCGTGATAATCGGCCACCATGGCATCTGCCCGGTTGCTGAGCACCATTTCTACGGCCTCGTCGTAATCCTCGGCAAGGAAATGCCGGGCCTTGGGCAGAAGCTTCTTCAACAAAGACGCGCTGGTGGAACCCTTGAGGGCCACAAAGCAATAGTCGGGACTGTTGAATTTCTTGGGTTCATGGTTGTAACCGATGGTTTCCTTCTTTGTCAGAAAAGCCTTGCCGGTTACGTAATAGGGGCCGGCAAATTCAACCTCCATGTTCCTTTCCGGTGTTATGGTCATGCCGGATATGACCATGTCCACTTCACCTTTCTGCAGGGCCGGCAGCAGCTGGTCGAAATTCTTTTTGACCAGCGACAGCTCCACGCCCATGGCGCTTGCCATGTAACGGGCAAGGTCGATATCGAGCCCTTCTATCATTCCGTCTTTGGTGGTCATGTTAAGGGGCGGCATGTTGGCTGAAGTCCCTACGACCAGGGCGCCCCGCTTCTGAATCTTTGCCAGCGTCGGCGACTTTCCCACGGCCCCGGTCATGGCGGAACACCCCACCATCAGGGCCAGCAGGCAGATGAAGAGCCCAGCCCAAATCGATTTTTTCATAGCCTTCCTCCGTTTTCCTTTGATGTGATTGAAAAAGCAGACTCTGAATTCCGGCTCACGGGAAAAGGGTTGCAGCCCGGCAATTGCTTTGAGAAAAAACAGAAGGATAGTGAAAAGAGCTGGAGATCGAAAAAAAGAGAATCCGCCCGGCAGCCATAAAAAACTATATATCATCACTCCGGCTTGTCAACCGGCCTGTCCCGGACGCGAGTCATCTGTTTCCCGGTCCGGATTTCGGGTGCCGCAAACACTCAGGGCCCGGCCCCGTCTTCTTCCGGCGTGTTCTCGCCGGGCGCCGGAGCAGTTTTGGGGAAAAGCGGCTGAATCAGCTCGAAGGGCGCCTTGAGTGCCCGCCCCAATATTCCCAGTATGCGCGAGCCGACCGCCCGGGGAGACAGGGGGACGACCGCCGGATCACCGAGGGGTCCCCGGACACTGACCGGAATGGCCACCAGGGTGCCCTTCAGTATCTTGCCAAGGATCGGGGTGTGACTGATTATCCAGTCGATGGACGTCAGCGGTGAAACAAGCATGGTCAGGTTCATCGTCCGGCTTGCCATATCCATTTCGCCCTCGCATACAATGTTGATAACCCTGGCCTTTACCTGGGCGTCTTCCAGCACGATCCTGCTGCCCTTGAAAACCATCCGGGCAGATATGCTCTCGAAAGGCAAATCCCTGCTGCGCAGATCGGGCAGATCGCCGGTAACCAGCCTGTTGATCTTCAAATACGAAATAATGTTGGTAAACAGGCCGGCCCCGCCCATATTGAACACCCGGCCATCGCGCATGTTTACGGCAAGCCGGCCCCGCAGGTTATCGAGCAGCTGCTGCCGGGAGCTGCCGCTGGTAACGAGGTGGCCGCTCACTTCGAGACTGCCTTCTATCCTTTCGGAGGTGTCGGCTCCTGCCAGGCAGCCCAGGGGATACTTCAACCTGCTTTTGGCCAGGCTCGGTCTCAGATTCAGCGCCACGCCTCCGGAGACGAGCTTTATGCTGCCTGCCACGGAAATGCCGCAGACCTTGACATCGACAAGGCGCGCGGAAACCGTGGCTCCATCGAGGATGGCCATGGCATTGAAGGGCTCCCAGGTGTGCCTGCCGTATTCCACGCGTCCCAGCTCGAAAGCCACGATCCCTTTGAGATAAGGCGGTATCCTGCTTTTTGATCCGCCCTTTCCGTCTTTGGAACCCGGGGAGGCAAAGGCCTCCTGAATCCTGTCGGCATGCAGGACGGCTGCCCTGACCTTCAAGTCCAGGTAGACAGAATCCCGGTTCATTTCCATGCGCCCGTCGATCCCCAGCCTGTCGCCGTACAGCTGGATCCGTGCCCGGCTTACGCAAATCCGGTCTCCCTTGCCGGTAACAAGAGCCCGGTCGATACCGACGCCTTCGAACGGACCGGCCGGGATGGCAACCTGCTTCATCTCAAGACTTCCGTTGAGGCTCGAAGCCCCGGGTGCCGACTGATCAAGGAATATGTGCGCTTTTCCGGAAATCTCCCCTCGTGCCCCCTCCGGCAGTTCCCACAACTTGTCCAGGGTGGCGGCCGTCAGCCGGCCGGAAAAATCGATCTGCCAGTGACCGCTGCCCGCAGGATGCCGCAGGGCAATGAGCGCCCGGGTGGTGTCGTCCCGGAGAAGCAGGCGCCTGATGTCGAGTCCGGACCGGCTGAGACTCATCGCCAGAGACAGCCGCACTCCCGAGGCCGATGCGGCTTCCGTCTCAATTTCAAAAAACCCTTTGCCGGCAGACAGTCTCAGCTGGTCGATTACCATGGACCTGCCGGCCCTGATGCGGCTCGGCAAATTGAAAGTCTTCAACAGCCAGTGCCTGAATGCCCGGCCTGTTTGGCCCTTGAGCGTCAGTTCGAGCCGCGGCCCGGAGGTGAAAAGGCCCTTGACCGCGCCGGAACCGCCAAGGACGGTTCCGCCCATGGTCATGGAAAGGTTGCTGAAAGCCAGGCTGCCGGAATCCAGACTAAGGTCGGCCCGGTCTATCTCCAGGCAGGCCGGAAGCGCCCCGGAATCCACCACCAGGTGATAGAGGCTCATTCCGGCCTTCAACCGCCAGCGGGATGGCTCGGTCAGGGGGCCCTTGAGGCTGAAATCGGTGATATCCGCCCAGCCGGCCAGTGCCCGGAGCCGATAACCTTCCGCCAGTCTGCCCAGCAACGGTTCGGCCCAGGCATACAGCTGGCCCACGTTGAGCCTGAAAGTGGCCTGCCGCAGATCTATCGCCGGAGGACCGGACCAGTCGAGCCGGCCGCAGAGACCGCTGAAACTGCTCTGCCCGATATTGCCTTCCATCCGGTCCAGTTCGAGCCGGCGGCCGGTAAAAACCGCCCGGCCCCTCCTGATCTCAATTTTTCCGGGCAAACGGTCGTAATCCGCCTCCAGGGCCACCTGGTCGGCCCGGACCTCCATCTGCCAGGCTCCTTCTTTCTGCTCCAGGGTCAAATGTCCCCCGGCCGTACCGCTCAGGCTGCCGATCCGCCGCAATTCAGCCGACACCACCGGCCCGGCGGCAAATTTACGCACAAGATCCGGAACATGGGCCAGATCGGCCCTGAAATCGCAGTCCAGGTAAAAGACCTTCCGGCCGTCCAGGCCTAGACGCAAGGTGCCGCCTGAAACGCCGGTCGCACCCTTTGTGGCCGCCAGGTTGCGGCCCGCCAGAATCCCCTTTTCCAGGGTGACGTTTCCGCTTACCTGCTCCAGGTCCCACTCCAGGACCGGAACGGACAGGGAGCCGGAGGCCAGGGCGGCGGTCAATCTGATGTTGTCCAGGGTGAAAAGGTCTTTCCAGGTCGCGGCCCGGCTGCTCAGATCCAGGCCCGATACCTGCCCCTGCCTGACTATGGCAAACAGAGCGTTCCGGAAACCATCGCTGCCCGCGGCCGCAAGGGCCACCTTCAAAGCCGATACATCGAGATGACGGGCATGGACGGACAGTTCCGGTTCAGGGCAAATCCCCTTGCCAAGCCTCCAGTCAAGGGCCGCGGTCATATCCAGGGCCGGCCTGGCAAGCTGAAGTTTCGGCAGCCTGATTCTGATCCGGTCCGGATCCCGGTCGACTTCGGCCACCGCTTTCAGGTTATGGCCGGTAAAACCGCCGCCAACCACCAAATCGGCAACGGTCAGGGTCACCCTGGCAGACAGCCTGGCACCGGAGCTTTCGGCCTCCAGGTCAAGATCTGCCCGGCCCCGGGGCAACATGCCTCCGTCCATGGTGATCAGGCCTGCAACAGCCTGCAGGTCGCAACTTCGCAGCCTGCCTCTGACGGAACTTTCAAGCGTCTCTGGATTCAGCGCCATTTGCAGGCGGATGGACCTGGCAAGGCCGCAAGCGGCCTCAATTCCGACCTCGATGGTCCCGCCGGCCGTCACTCCGGCATTCAGCCCGATTTTTTCCAGGCTGAGCCGGTCACGACCAGGGCATGAAAAAACCAGCCGGCCGTCGCTGACCTGCACCCGGGTGCCGGCAAAATCCTCTGCCATCTTCCGCAGGCCGGGCCTGAACCTTTCAGCCAGGTCCGGTAAGTTCAGGGTGACGCCAGCCGTTTTTCCGGCCGCCGGCCGTACATCGAGCCGCACCACGGGACTCTTAAGAACGATCCGTTCCAGCCGCAGACGGCCGGTCAGGATGGGCCAGATGGCAGGCTGCACCTGCAACGCCTCCGCCTGTCCGTAAGCGGTGCCGGGCATGGCAAGCCAGGGCCGGTGCAGCGTCAAAGAGGGCCATGGCAGCAACGAAAGCGAAACGGCTCTGAAACCGCCCCTGGCGCCGACGGCGGCTTCCACCTTGCGGCTTACCCAGGCCCGGCAGTAGTCGGTGTTTATCAGCACCCGGGCCGACAGGACCAGGGCCCCGAACACGGCCGCCACCGCCATCAGGACGATAAATGTTTTGCCGGGGAATCTGACTTTGCTGAGCTTCATCGCTTTGAAACACCGTTCCAAATGGTTCCCGCATCCGTCCGGGGCAGCCCGTTGCAGCCCGTTGCCGGGGCAACTTGCGGATCAGCCCCTGCCCGAATGAAACCTTAGAGTGTATCCGGTCCGAACGCAAGTCAAGCAGACAGGCGACCGCCTACCACGGGAAAGTCGTCATTATGGTTGACAGCCAAGCTCATTTAGCATTTAACCTAAACTGAGCGTTTCAAATCACGGCCGATGTTTATAGACTATTTTTCAATAAGTTATGCATTGTTTTGCGCGCCGGTGCCGGCACCCGGCGGGTAATGCGCCATATGGTTTCAATAACAGGTTCAATTTTATGCACTTTACGGTCACCGTAGACCATTCTCTTGATGGAACGCCATGGAAAAACAGACCCAGCAGAAGCTGCTGCTCAAAGCCCTGGAAGCTTTCAACCGCCGGGTATGCCTGATTTCACCTGAATTCAAACTGCTTGCCTCCACCGGAGTCGACCGCCTTCCGCCTGACCAGTGTGATCTGCCCCACTGCTACGAATGCATATACGGCCGCCTGGATGTGTGCGAAAACTGCCCGGCCGAAAAAGTCCTGGCCACCGGCCGGCCGGCCATGCGCGAAGTGGTCTCTTATTCCAAGCACCGCCGGGGCACCTTCTGTCTATATGCTTACCCTGTTCCGGCCAGCGGCCCACTGGAAGCCATAGCGATTCTCAATTTCGATTTTCCGGCCCTGGAAGGACTCGAAGAAGAGCTGGCCCGCTCCAATGCATTTCTCCACAACCTGATCCAAAGCGCCTGCGACGGGGTCATCGCCGCCGACATGCACGGCAAGATCATCATCTTCAACGACGCCGCGGCCCAGTCCACCGGTTACTCGGTGGAAGAGGCCCTGTCCAGTCTGAACATCCGGGACTTCTACGAAGGTGACGGCGCCCGCGAAGTTATGCGCCGCCTGCGCAGCGAGGACTACGGGGGGCGGGGCAAACTGAAAAAGTTCAGGATAACGGCCGTCGGAAAAGACGGGGCCAAGATCCCCATCAGCCTCTATGCCGCCATCATCTATGAGGACGAAAAAGAAATCGCCACCATCGGCTTTTTCCATGACCTGCGGGAAACCATCCACATGCAGGAAAAGCTCGCCAAGACCCAGCGCCAGCTGCTGCAGTCAGAAAAGATGGCCTCCCTGGGCAAACTGGCGGCCGGAGTCGCCCACCAGCTCAACAACCCCCTGGGGTCCATCACCCTGTATACCAAGCTGATCCTGGAAGAATACGATCTGGAAGACGGCCTGCGGGCCGATTTGCAAAGGATACTGAAAGACGCCCAGCGCTGCAGCACCACGGTGCGCGAGCTGCTGGCCTTCACCCGCCAGAACAAGCAATTCATGAAACCGGTGAACGTCAACCAGATCATAGAACAGACCCTTTCCCTGATAGTGAACCAGGCCCTGTTCCAGAACATCAGGATCAAGAAACACCTGGCTCCCTTTCTGCCCATGGTCAGGGCCGACGGCCAGCAGCTCAACCACGTCTTCATGAACCTTTTCATCAACGCCGCCCAGGCCATCGACGGCAGCGGAACCATCGAAATCACCACCGCCACCAGTGCCTCCCGGGACAGGATAATCATCCATGTCAAAGACGATGGTCCGGGAATCGAAGAAGACGTGATCAAGCATATTTTCGAACCGTTTTTCACCACCAAGGAAGAAGGCCGGGGAACCGGTCTGGGCCTCAGTGTGGTCTTCAACATAATCGAAAATCACGGCGGCAACATCTGCGCCAAGAGCCGACCAGGGGACGGCACCACTTTCACCATCGAACTGCCGATCATCTACGAACAAAGAAAAGGAGACGGGAATGAAGCACTTGGATGATCCCCTGACCATTCTGGTGATAGACGATGAAAAGGGAATCCGGGACGGCGCCGAACGGATACTGTCGAAGATGGGCTTTTCCGTCATCACCGCCAGCCGGGGAGAAGAAGGACTGGAGATTCTGGACGAAAAACCGGTTGCCATAATCCTGCTTGACCTGAAGATGCCCGGTATCGACGGAATGGAAGTCCTGGCCCGGGTAAACCGGCAATACCCCGAGGTGCTGGTGATCGTCATAACCGGATTTGCCACCATCGAAACCGCCATCGAGGCCATGAAGCAGGGAGCCTACGATTTCATCCCCAAACCGTTCGAGCCGGATCAGCTGCGGATCGTGGTCAACCGGGCCAGGGAAAAGATCCGCCTGGAAGCAGAGGCCCGGCGCCTGGAGGCCGAAAGACAGCGCACCCTGGCCGACCTTGGAGCCGAGCAAAGCCGGATCAGGACCATCATCGACTCGCTTCCCAACGGGGTCCTGGTGACAAATTCAGACGGCGTGGTGGTTTTTCTGAACCCGGCCCTCAAGCTGCAGCTGGGTCTGGCCCCCGACAGCGGCCCGGGCCGGGGTATCGAAAACTACATCTCCGATCAAGGCCTGCGGCAACTGATTCTGGACATATCCAGGGGAAGACACGTCGATTTCGAAGACATTCCCCAGTATGAATTTTCCATTGCAGACCGCAAATACCTCCTGGCCCGGGCCCGCCCCGTTCTGGGGCCGCGCAACGAGTGCCTGGGGGCGGTGGTGAACGTGGTGGACATCACCGCCATGAAGGTCCTGGACCGGCTCAAGTCGGAGTTCGTCGCCAAAGTCTCCCACGAGCTGCGCTCGCCGCTTTCAACCATCCACGAACAACTGGCCCTGGTACTAAACGACATCATCGACCAGGTGTCTTCCACCGACAGGCACCTGCTTTCGCGGGCCAAGGAGAAAACCAAGGGGCTCATCTCCCTGATAGGCGACCTGCTGGATCTTTCCAGGATCGAGGCCGGGGCGGTCTGCCAGGAAATCAAGCCGGTTCAGCTGGAAGACCTGCTGGAAAAGATCATCGATTTCCTGGGCGCCAGGGCCAAGGCCAAAAACCAGACCCTCACCCTGCAAAAGCCCGATCAAAGCCTGCCGCCGGTAAAGGCCGACCCCCTGACACTGGAAAGCATCTTCGGCAACCTGATAACCAACGCCATCAACTACACCGACGAGGGCGGCCAGATCACCGTGGCCATCGACCTTTCCGGAATCAACATCCGCGTCCAGGTAACCGACAACGGTTTCGGAATCGAAGAACGCCACCTGGACAGGATCTTCGAGCGCTTCTACCGGGTCAAGAACGAAAAGACCCGCTATATAACCGGTACCGGCCTGGGACTGCCCATAGTCAAGGGGTTGGTGGATTCCCTGGGCGGCTTCATCAGCGTCCGGAGCACGCCGGGCCAGGGCAGCACTTTCACGGTACTGCTGCCTGCCAACAACCATGCCTGAGCGCCTGGAAGAACGTTACCCGGACCTGAGCTGAGCGCCGTTTGGCCCTGGCGGATCTGAGAGGAATTCGGACGGCTCGACCCTGATGCCGGTCCAGAGGGCAAAGGTCCGGCTGGCCTGGTGGGCCAGGGTCGTGGTTCCGTCCATAAAGGGAATATCGCGCTTTCTGGCCCAGGACTGCCAGAAATTGCGCGCCCGTCCATAGTTGAGATCGTATACCAGCTCGCTTACCCGGCATTTGAGGCCGGCCACCACTTCGGCAAGCTGCCCGGACTCATCCGGGCTTGAGACCGAGGTGGCGTTGACCAGCAGGTGGACCGGCTCGGAAAAGCGGTCCATGTCCTCCAGGGCCAGGGGCCTGCCGGCCACATCGGCTGCGAGCCCGGCCGCTTTCTGAAAATCCCGGCCCACCACCCATACCCTGGCCGCCCGCAGCCAGTTGAGGATGAACACCACTGCCCGCGCAACGCCGCCGGTGCCGAAAACCAGAGCCGTCTTGTCACCAACGTCGATGCCGGCCTCTTCAAGGGCGTCCATGACCCCGATGGCGTTGGTATTGTATCCTTTCAGCAACCCTTTTCTGCAAACAACCGTGTTGACCGCTCCGATGATGTTGGCCCCTTCTGACAGCTGATCCATGAAAGCCACGGCCTTTTCCTTGTAAGGCACGGTGATGTTGGCACCGGCAATGTTGAGAATCCGCAGGCTCTCCATAGCCTTGCCCAGGTTTTCGGGCCGTACCATGAAGGGCACGTAGCTGGCGTCGATGCCGACTTTGGCGATCACGCGCCGGAACAGCCGGGGCGACCTGGAACGATACACCCGCCTGTCGCTGATGATGCAAAAGACAGGGGCGTACAGGTCCAGCTGCGAACATGGAATGGACGCTTGGGAAAGGATCACTTCATATCCAAAAGCCACTTGATGCTCTGGGTTATCTGCTCGGCCGATGCCGGCTTGGCGAGATAATCGTCGGCCTCCATGCTCATTCCGTCATAATGGGAATAACGGGTAGAAGTCACATGGGAAGCCACCGCGGTGAGCATAAGAACCGGGATGTCGCGGTACTTGGGGTCGTTTTTCAGTTCCCGGCACACCGCGTACCCGTCCTTTTCCGGCATCATCACGTCCAGCACGATCGCATCGGGCGGACTGGCCTTGACCTTCTCCAGGCCCTCGATGCCATCGTAGGCCACTTCGACGTCAAATCCTTCCTTTTCCAGGTTGCCCTGAACGATGGCGCAGAAATCCGGCTCATCGTCAACCACCAGTATTCTTTTCTTCTCGCCCATGTTTCTCTCCTTTGCATGCTGTCGTTGAGGATATCGTCTCCAGAGCCTGCCCGGAACCGGTCAGTCCACCTGCGGCCGCGGCAGAACTCCCGCACGCTCGGCAATCTCGGGAACCTTGTGCTCCCACTCTATGGCCATCAGGTGCACCCCGGCCACACCTTCCATCTCTTTGAACTCCTGAATCTGCTCGATGGCGAACTTGATTCCCTCTTCTGCCATCTTGCCCTTGCCGGCCCCTTCCAGACGCTTGATGAGTTCTTCGGGCACGTCCATGCCGGGCACGTTCTTGGCCATGTACTTTGCCATGCGGGCGCTTTTCATGGGAGTCACCCCGGCCAGGATACTGGCCCGCTCGGCAAGTCCCATGTCGACGGCCCGTTTCATGAACTGCCGGAAACGTTTCATGTTGTAGATACACTGGGTCTGGATGAAATCGGCTCCGGCATCGATCTTGTTGGCCAGCCGGTAAATCCGGTAGTCCACCGGATCGGCAAATGGATTGCAGGCCGCCCCGATGAAGATCTTCGGCGGCACATCGATGGGCTCGTCGTTGAGAAACTTGCCTTCGTCGCGCATCTTCTTCACCATGGCTATGAGCTGCATGGAGTCTATGTCGTAAACATTCTTGGACTGGGGATGGTTTCCGAAATGCTGGTGATCGCCAGACAGACAGAGCATGTTACGGATTCCCAGGGCATAGGCCCCCAGGACATCGGCCATCATGGCCAGGCGGTTGCGGTCGCGGCAGACCATCTGGAAATTGGGCTCCAGGCCGGCCTGAACCATCAAAGCGCTGGCAGCCTTGCTTGACATGCGCACCACCGCCGTCTGGTTGTCGGTCACGTTGACGGCGTCCACCTTGCCCCTGAGATGCTCGAACTTTTCTTTCAGGTGATCGACGTTGGCGCCCTTGGGCGGTCCGCACTCTCCTGTAAAGGCAAAGTGACCGGCTTTGAGCACCTTCTCCAGATTGCTTCCGGACTTGTATCCGTTCTCACTCATTTGACCAATTCCTCCCTTATGCTTCTGCGGGGTCCACCGTCACGGGCCGTGCGCCAGTCTTTGGCCGCCCGGAGCACGCGTAAATCTTCCAGCCGGTCCTGCTCCATTTTTTTGCGCACTATCTTGTCCCAGATACACTCTATATCCGAGGAGACTTCACACTTGCCGTCGGCGCTTCCCCCGCAGGGGCCATGGAGAAGGCTCTTGGAGCAACGGGCTATGGGACACATCCCGTCGTAGAAGTGAATGATACAGGTTCCGCAACCGGCGCAGCGTTCTTCCCAAATCCCGTGCTGTACCGCACCTCCCATGAACTTCGTGTTGACCGCCGGAAAAAAACGCTGGTCCGGATACGCTTCGGAAAGAAACTGGGGTCCCACCCCGCAGGCCATGGAAAGTACGGCATCGTACTGGTCATAAGTGTCGCGCAGTTGCTCGACGTACTCCGGGTCGCACTGGCGCTCCAATACTTTTTCTTCCACTTCCAGGGGCCGGCCTTCTTTCTTGCGGGCAATCCTCAGGATCGAAGCCAGGACCTGAACCTCTTTCAGGCCGCCAACGTTGCAAACCGTCACGCATCCCTTGCAACCGACCAGCAGAATCTTCCCGCAGGACTTGACCATCTCCTGGATCTCTTCCAGGGGTTTACGATCGGCAATAATCATTTGTCACCTCTACTGTGTTGCGGCCGCCCGCCATCTTTCCGCGCCCGCCGCCTGCGGGCCGGAAGAAACTGCAGGCCGCCATTTAACTTTAAACTCATCCCTCAACACTTGCCGGCAGACAGGGGGCTGGGCCCAAGCTGCCTTGTCTTCTCGGTCATCTCGGTGGCTATTTCGGCAAAACGGGGTCCCATGGCGGAAGAAAGATTGAACATCCGGACCCTGTCAGGCTCCATGCCCAGCTGTTCCAATGTCTTCCTGACGTAATCTACCTTGCGGCGGGTTTTCAGATTTCCTTCCAGGAAATGGCATTCACCTTCCAGTCACCCCGCCACGTAAACTGCGTCGGCACCGTCTTCTATCACCCGCAACAGGTGGATGATATCGACCCTGCCGCTGCAGGGCACCTGGACCACCTTGACATTGGGCGGATAGTTAAGCCGCATGGATCCGGCCAGGTCTCCGGCTGCATACGCGCAGTATTTGCAGCAAAACGCCAGGATTTGAGGTTCAAACCGATCATTCATCTATCGACCTTCCTTTCCCGTCAAAGTTGATGGCATAGAAAATCATCTTCGGCCCGCCGCCGGCAGCTCAGACGCACTCGGCGAAAAGGGCCGCCGTCTTGGCGATCAACTGCTCGTCGGTGAAATGCTTCAGGACAATGGCCTTGCCCGGACACTCGGCCACGCAGCACCCGCACCCGTGACAACCGGCCGGTTCGATCACGGCGTGACCTTCGTCTCCGATATACGGTGTTCCATACGGACACGTGCGCACGCATGTCAGGCAGACCGCGCAGCGGTCCGGGTCCACTTCGGCCACGATGCCGCCCACCCAGATGGCGTCCTTGGACAGGATGGTGGCGGCTCGCGATACGGCTGCCTGGGCCTGGGCGATGGATTCGTCCAGGGACTTGGGGTAATGGGCCAGGCCGGCCATGAAGACCCCTTCGGAAGCAAAATCCACCGGCCGCAGCTTGGCATGGGCTTCCACCAGGAAACCTTCGGAATTAACCGGCACCTTGAACAGCTCGAAAAGATCCTTGTTGTCGTTGGGCACGATGGCCGAGGCCAGGATCAGCAGGTCGGGGGACAGTTCCACCGGCCGGCCCAGGATGTGGTCTTTCACCAGAACTCCCAGCCGTCCCCGGTCCCGGGCCACCCGCGGAGGATCTTCCGGGTCGAAACGGATGAAAAGAATACCCTTTTCACGGGCCTTGCGGTAAAGTTCCTCCCGGAAGCCGTAGGTCCGGATGTCCCGGTAAAGGATGAACACGTCCGTCTCCGGCTTCTGTTCTTTCAGGGCCAGGGCCGACTTTATGCTGTGGGTACAGCAGACCCGGCTGCACGAAGGCCTTTCTTCATTGCGCGATCCGACACACTGGATGAACACCACGGTGTCGGCTTTTGCCAGGCGCGGATCCTCGGCGTTCATGGCCTGATCCAGGTCCTTGTGGGTCAGGACATCCGGATGCTCGCCGTACAGATACCCTTCCGGTTTATGCTCCCGGCCGCCGGTGGCCAGGATAGTTGCCCCGTGCTCGACAACGGTGGTTGTCAGGGTGGCGCCGGCAGTTGCCAGGGTGGTGGTGAAATTGCCCAGGATGCCGGAGGTCTCGATGGGTTCTGTCCGCAAAAAGAGCCTGATCCGGGGATGCTGTTTTACCCGTTCGATGAGCCGGGAAACATAGGGTGCCACCTGCTCGCCCTGCCAGGTCTGCCGCAGCCAGAGGGCATTGCCGCCCAGCCGGTCGGAACGTTCCGCCAGGTAGGCCTGGAAACCCTGGTCGGCAATGCCCAGGGCCGCCTCCATGCCGGCCACCCCGCCGCCGACGACCAGGGCGGCCCGTTTCACCTCCATGCTCACCTGGTGCAGGGGCTCGATGTAGGCCGCCTTGGCAACCGCCATCCGCACCAGATCCTTTGCCTTCTCGGTGGCCTTTTGCGGGTCGTTCATGTGGACCCAGGTGTTCTGGTCCCGGATGTTGGCCATCTCGAACAGGTACTTGTTGAGACCGGCCTCCCTGATGGTCTCCTGAAACAGCGGTTCATGGGTGCGGGGAGAACAGGACGCCACGACCACCCGGTTGATCTCCTTTTCCCGGATGACCTCTTTCATCTTCTCCTGGGTGTCCTGGGAGCAGGTGAATAAATTGTCTTCCACGTGGACCACGTGGGGCAGACCCTTGGCGTATTCTCTCACCGCCGGCACGTCGGCAATCCCGCCGATGTTTATCCCGCAGTTGCAGACAAAGACCCCGATACGGGGCTCCTGGCCGGAGACATCCAGCTCCGGGGGCAGGGATTTGGTGCGGATCATGCTGCCACGGGCTTCGGCCAGCCGGCTGGTGGCCCGGGCCGCTGCGGCCGAGGCCTCCATCACCGACTGGGGGATGTCCTTGGGCCCCTGGAAGGCTCCGCAGACGTAGACCCCGGAACGGTTGGTGGCAACCGGGGACAAGTCGCTGGTGGCAGCGAAAAGATGCTTGTTCAGACCCACGTCCATCTTCCGGGCCAGGTCAACGGCCTGGTCGTTGGGCGCCAGGCCCACCGACAGGACCACCATGTCGAATACTTCTTCTTCCAGGCTGCCGTCCTCGGTGACATAGCGCAGCCGCAGGTGATCGTCTTCCACCGGATCGATGGTGTGAACCCGGGCGCGGACAAAGCGCACCCCCCGCTCCTGCTGTGCCCGCAGGTAGTAGCGGTCGAAATCCTTGCCGTGAGTCCGCATGTCCATGTAGAACACGGCCGTGTCCAGGTCTTTTTCACTGTGCTCCTTGGCGATCACCGTCTGCTTGGCCGCGTACATGCAGCAGACCGAAGAACAATAGCTGTGCCCGCACTGGTTGATGTCCCGCGAGCCGACACATTGCAGCCAGGCGATCTTTTCAGGCTCCCTGTGATCCGAAGGCCGTACCAGGTGGCCCTGGAAAGGACCGGAGGCCGACAGGATGCGCTCGAACTCCAGGCTGGTGACCACGTTGGGGTGCTCGGCGTAACCGTAGAAGATGTGCCTGCTCGGATCGTAAGCCTTGAAGCCGGGAGCCAGGATGATGGAACCGACCTCCACCGTGGTCCGCCGCGGCTCCATTTGGTGATCTATGGCGTTGGCCAGGCAGGCCCGGACGCACTGGTAGCATTCCGAGCAGACCCCGCACTTGAGACAGCGGCTGGCCTCGCGGCAGGCTTCCTCTTCATTGTAACCATATGATATTTCCATGAAATTACATTGCCGGGCCTCCGGATCGAGGCACCTGACCGGTACCCGCTCGGCCTTTGGCTGGCCTTCGGTGTCAGGTCTGACGAAATCCCAGCGCTTTTCCCGGCCTTGGTAAAGATCGAGTCCGTTGATGAAGCGGCGGATGCTTTCGGCGGCCTCCTTGCCGCAGGCCACCGCCTCCACAACCGACTTGGGTCCGTAGACTACATCTCCGCCGGCAAAGACCCATTCCAAAGGTGTCTGCAAGGTGACCGGATCGGCTTTGAGACCGCCCGGCGGTGTTGTCTCGATTCCCTGCTCGGTTATGTTTTCCAGGTTGGCGCTCTGGCCGATGGCGATGATGACCGTATCGGCGAAAAAAGGCTGGCAGGCATTGTCATCATAGCTGGGATTGAAACGGCCGTTTTCATCGAAAACGGCAGTACAGGTCTTGAACTCGATGCCCGATACCCGGCTGGAGTTGTCGATGAAAAACTGCTTGGGGCCGAAACTGTTGACGATCTTTACGTCTTCCCGGATGGCCTCTTCGATCTCGTGTTCCCAGGCCGGCATCTCTTCGCGCTTTTCAAGACAGATCATGGTCACGTTCTTGGCCCCCTTGCGCTTGGCCGTAAGGGCCACGTCGACGGCCACGTTGCCGCCGCCGATCACCAGCACGTCTTCGCCGATGTCCACCGGATTGCCCAGGGCCACGTCCCGCAGAAAGGCAACCCCTTCCAGGACTCCCTCGGCATCCTCGTTGGGCACCCCCAGGCGGCGGCTGTTGTGCAGGCCGATGGCCACAAAGACGGCCGCATACCCGTCTGACCTGAGGCTGTCTAAGGTGATGTCCTTGCCGAAGGTAACCCCGGTCCTGATCTGCACGCCCATGGCCTTGATCAGGTCTATCTCCCTTTGGAGCATGTCCCGGGGCAAACGGTACTCGGGAATCCCCACGGCCATCATGCCGCCGGCAACCGGCAGTTTTTCATAAATCGTCACCTGGTAGCCGTCTTTGACCAGAAAATAGGCCGCCGCCAGCCCGGCCGGTCCGGAACCGACTATGGCCACCTTTTCCGGCCGCTTTTCGGCCGTCTCCGGAACCCGCAGCTGACCCTGTTCTGTTTCCCAGTCTGCCAGGAAGCGGTGCAGCTCGCGGATGGCCAGGGGCTGGTCCACATCCTTGCGGGTGCATTCGCCCTCGCAGGGATGGTGGCATACCCGGCCGCAGACCCCCGGCAGGGGGTGATCCTGACGGAAAAGGTCCAGGGCTTCGCCGTACCGGCCGTCGTTTATCAGGGCGATGTAACCCTGGATGCTGACGTGGGCCGGGCAGGTGGCCTTGCAGGGAGCCGTGCCCCGCTTGTCGATGACAAAAGCACTGGGCATGCCCTGGGGATAGAGCTTGAAGGCGGCCTTGCGTTTTCCCATGCCTTCATCGAAGAGATTGGGCAGCTCGATGGGACAGACCTTGGCACATTCGCCGCAGGAGGTACACCTGTCCAGCTGCACGTAGCGCGGATGTTCCAGCAGGGTAACCCTGAAAGCTCCCTGCTCACCCTCAACCTTCTCGACCTCGGCCATGGTATGAAGATCGATGTTGAGGTGCCGGCCGGCTTCCACCAGCTTGGGCGAAATAACGCACATGGAACAATCGTTGGTGGGGAAGGTCTTGTCCAGCTGGGCCATCACCCCGCCGATGGCCGATTTGCTCTCCACCATTTTCACCAGAAAACCCGAATCGGCAAGATCCAGGGCGGCCTGAATTCCGGCGATTCCTCCGCCGACAACCATCACTGAACCGACGACATCTTTTCTATTGCGAGTGCTGTTCTTTTCTTCCATGATCTATTTTCCTGTCTGCAGGACCGTACCGGCTCCGAACGAACCCGGCCGGCCCTGTTGCGGGTTGAATGACCTGCCGGCCCTGCCGGCAGCAGGCATTTCAAACAAGGACTTCGGGCAGTTTCCGCTCCCAGCCCATGGGCGCCAGCATGGCCCCCTTGAAGCCGGCCTCGCGCAGGACCGCAAGGGCCTCGCGTGCAATCTGAACCGCTTCCCTGGTCTTGTCGGAAGCTTTCTGCAGGCGCCGGATGAGCTGGTCTGAAAGATGAAAATGGGGCATGTTGCGCTGGATGTAGCGGGCCATACCCACCGACTTGAGCATCATCACCGTGGGAATCAGGTTGAGCTGGCGCACATCGAGCCGGTCTGCCAGATTTTCCAGGACCGCCGGATCGAAAACGGGCGTGGTAATGAAAAAGCCGGCTCCCGCATCTTTGTACCGGTCAAGCCGCTCCAGCTCCTGCTCCAGCTCGTCTCCTTCCAGGCCGGGGTTGAACTCGGCCCCGAAGAAAAAGGCCGGAGCCCCGAGCAGTTCGGTTCCGGCCATGTCCCTGCCCTGACAAAGCCCTTTTATGGCCCGGGCAAGCTGTTCTCCGTCGATATCGTCCACCGCCTTGGCCTGGTGGTGATCGCCAAAGGCCAGGTCCTGGCCGTCGACGATCATGATATTGGAAATGCCGCCGGCATAGGCGGACAGCAGGTCACCCTGCAGGGCCAGCCGGTTCCGGTCCCGGCAGCAAACCTGCATCACCGTTTCAAGACCTTTCGACTGCAGAATCATGGCCGCTCCCAACGGGCTCATCCGCATCACGGCCGCAGTCATGTCCGGAACCACCACGGCGGCAACTTTCGAGCGGAGCTTTTCGGCGACAAAGACCATCGAGGAGATATCGATCCCCTTGGGCGGCTCCATTTCCACCAGAACGGCGAACTCTCCCACGTCCAATCTGTTTTTCAAATGCATGACTTTTCCCTGCCTGTAAGGTTTGTAAAAAATGATATGTCCGGGTTCGGCCTGGGTTGGACTCGCTCGGCAATAAGATATGAGCAAGGCCTGTGCCACCGGGCCGGGACAGGTGTGCGGCCAAACAATCTGTATTAAACTCACCCTGTTGAGCACTTCTTCCCTTGCAGGCCGGGGGCGGTCCGCAATCCGTAAAACAGATGGACAGCTATGCCAAAATGGGATATACTCGCAGAAAAAGCTGGTAATTTCGGATAATTGATTGCAGATAGTCCAATTTGGACTAGTCCGATCTGGAAGGGGTTGAAATTTGGCAAACAGGATCATCGTCGTCGATGACGATCAGGACTACCTTGAAATCCTGGGGCGCAAACTCGGAAAGCTGGGATACCTGGAGATCACCCTGGAAGACGATTCGGCGGCAGCGGCCGCAGCCTTCGAAAACGGCGCCGGCTACGACCTGGCCCTGATCGACATGCACATGCCGGGAATCGACGGGCTCGCCCTGCTGGAAATCATCAAAAATACCAGCCCCGCCACCGAGTGCATCATGGTCACGGCGGTCAACGAGGCCCGTACCGCCGTGGACTGCCTGAAAAAGGGAGCCTACGACTACCTGGTCAAGCCTGTTCCCGGCCAGTCCCTGGCCCTGAGCATCCAGAGGGCCATGGAACACAAGCGGCTGATAGACCTGATAGACCTGAAAAAAGGCCGCACAGCTCCAAGTCTCGACAATCCGGACGCCTTTGCCTCCATCGTTACCCGGTGCCGGGCGATGCTGCATGTCCTGCGCGAAGCCGAACTGCATGCCGCCAGCAACGTTCCGATCCTGATCACCGGCGAAAGCGGCACCGGCAAGGAACTCCTGGCCCGCGCCATTCACCGGGCCAGCCCGCGGGCCGACCGTCCTTTCACGGCGGTCAACATGGCTTCGGTCGCCGGCAATCTTTTCGAGGCCGAATTTTTCGGCCACACCAGGGGCGCCTTCACCGGCGCCGATAAACGCCGGGCGGGGCTTCTGGCCAATACCGACCGGGGGACCCTTTTTCTGGACGAAATCGGCGACCTTCCCCCGGACCTGCAGGGCAAGTTGCTGCGGGTGCTCCAGGACGGTGAATATACAATGGTCGGATCCAGCAGACCGCGGCAGGTGAACCTGCGGATAATAGCGGCCACCAATACCGACCTGGAACAGATGATGATCGCCCGCAAGACGTTTCGCAAGGACCTGTACTACCGCATCCGCGGAGGATGGCTCCATCTTCCTCCCCTGCGCCAGCGCAGGCAGGACATACCGTTGCTTGTTTCGGCCTTTGGCTCCAGGTACAGCGGGAAAACGGAATTCGCCATCACCCCCCGGGCCATGGAGCTGCTGCTGGCCTATGACTATCCGGGCAACGTCCGCGAGCTGAAATCGATCATCCAGTCCTCGCTGAACCTGTCCCGGGGCAAACCGCTGGCCCCCGCTCACCTGCCCCCGAACATCCGCCGCCTGCCCCAAAAAGCAAAGGCCCGTGCAAGGCAGACGACATCACCTGTAAAACCACTGGCCCAGGCGGAAAAGGAGCATATCCTTTCCGTGTACCGCGTCATGGGCGGCAACAAATCCCGCACCGCCAGGGCACTTGGAATCGGGATCAACACCCTGCGGCGCAAGCTTGTCCGCTATGGTGCGGAGTAAACGGGAAAGAAATCACCCTGTGCAAAAGTTGTCGCCAAAAATGTTCTTGCGGCAAACAGTCAGCCGATATATTTTCCGGTAAAATGAGCCTGGACGAACCGGCCGTCAAAGATCTGTACCGGCCTGAAAGCAGCCGGGGCCTGGGGCAGGACGAAAGCCGGGCATCAGACAACGGCCGGGTGCCGGAACCGGCCATGGACGTGGTCCGCCACCATGCCAGAACCATGGGCGCCGCCCCGGCAGAGCTGACCACCGCATGGGTCAAGGGAATCTGACTATGAAAAGAATCTTTTTTTCCCCGCTGGTTATAGTGCTGGCAGCCGCGGCCCTTCTGTCTGCCGCCACGGCCCGGGCCGACAAATTCAGCGACACCATCGAAGTTTTCAAGAAGTCTGAAACAGTACGGCCTTTTTTCAAAAATGCCTACGGCTATGCCGTCTTCCCCACCGTCGGCAAGGGCGGCATCGGCATAGGGGGCGCCTACGGCAAGGGCCGGGTCTACTGCCGCGGCAGGCTGACCGGAGAAGCGACCCTCATGAAGCTGTCCATCGGATTTCAGCTGGGCGGTCAGGCATTCAGCGAAATCATATTTTTCCGGGACAAGCGGGCCTACGACAGATTCACCGGCGGCAAATTCGAATTCGACGCGGCTGCTTCGGCTGTGGCCATAACCGCAGGCGTGCAGGCCAAAGCCGGCACCGAAGGGGCGACCGCCGGCGCCAGTGCCGGGCCGGCCACCGGCAAACAGGCCGAAACAGGTTACCATAACGGAATGGCCGTTTTCGTTCACACCAAGGGAGGGCTGATGTACGAAGCTTCCATCGGCGGCCAGAAATTCAGTTTTACCCCCCTCAAGACAAAAAAGAGCAAGTAAGCAAACCACTGCCCCCAAGGGGGATGGCTTTCCGCATGAAAAATCGGTGATTCGTTATAACCCTCGGGAAAAAGGAGAGCAAACGCATGAAAAGTTCCATCGTTCTATTGGCTTGCCTGATGCTTATCTCACTTTCAGCCTGCGTCCAGGGTGGGTTCAACTCGGCCCAGAACATCAACAGGCTCAGCCCTGACATGTCCTATGACCAGGTGGTCGCCCTGCTTGGCAACCCGCAATCGACAGCCCTTGTGAAGGGAAAGCTGATAGCCACCTTCTGGCTCCACCAGGCATGGAAAGGCAACGTGCCCTACGATCTGACCTTTGACGCCCGTTCCAAAAAATTGATCTCCTGGGCCGAGAACAAAGAGAAATACGAACAGAGGCAGGCACAATGGAAACAGATCCTGACCCCGGCCACAAGCGACAGCAACGCACCGGCCGGAACAGCAGGCCCCAGCGATCCAAATCTCATGCAGCAATTTGCCGGTTACTGGTACAGCTTCAGCAGCGCCGGCGTCGGTCTGACCGGCGGAACGGAAAGGAAGCTGATGCTGTGCCCCGACGGAAGGTATTTCGACAGTGCCGAATCGGGCTACTCCGGATCGGGGGGCGCCAACTGGGGCACCGCCAGCCAGGGGTCGGGCGGCGGCAGGTGGGCCATCCAGGGCAACCTCAACCGCGGCACCATAACCTTCAGCAGCGGCAACGGCACCGACAGGGTCAAATACAGCCGCTGCGGCAACGATTGTGTCTACTTCGGAAGCATAAAGTTCGCCTATGCCGGCCCGCCGCGGTGCAGGTAGAAAATGTGGCTTTGAAATGAAACAGATCCCGCTCCGGAAGCATGGTCTGAGGGGGGCCTTTCCGGGGCGGAATTTTTACCAACCCGGCAAATCAAAGCGGTAATCAGTCATGAGTGAACGCTTCAATTTGAACCGGATGGAGCTGGCAGGCTCCCTGGGCGACCTCGGCACCCTGCTTCCCATCGCCATCGCCATGGTTCTTTCCAACGGCCTCAGCCCATTGGGCATGTTTTTCAGCATCGGTGTTTTTTATATTGTTTCGGGGATCTATTTCGGAGTCACGGTGCCGGTGCAGCCCATGAAGGTCATCGGCGCCTACGCCATTGCAACCGCCATCAGTGCCGAGCAGATCCTGGCATCCTGCCTGCTTATGGCCATAGTGCTTCTTGTTATCGGGAGCAGCGGTGCTATCGACGTAATCGCCAGGATGACTCCCAAGGCGGTGGTCCGCGGAGTCCAGCTTTCAAGCGGTGCCCTGCTGATCGCAGGCGGCATCAGGTTCATCGCGGGCACCTCCCGCTACCAGATCATGCAGGGGGCAGTCGAGCCCCATCTGGCGGTTCAGGCCCTGGGGCCATTGCCGGTGAGCCTGGTGATCGGCGGCGTCTGCGGGCTTATCACCCTGCTGCTGCTAAACAGCAGGAAATTCCCGGCCGCCCTGATCGTGGTCGGCGGGGGACTGATAACAGGGCTGATTCTGGGGGCCAGGATTAAGCTGGACGGAGGCATCGGCTTTTTCCTTCCCGGCCTGCTTCCCTTGGGACTGCCATCAGGAGCGGATTTCAGCTTTGCCATCCTGGCCCTGGTGCTGCCCCAGCTGCCCATGACCCTGGGAAATGCCGTGCTGGCCTACACGGACCTTTCCGGACAATACTTCGGCCAGCGGTCGGCCAGGGTCACCAACCGCAAAGCCTGTATCAGCATGGCCCTGGCCAATTTATTCAGTTTCCTGCTGGGAGGCATGCCCCTTTGCCACGGAGCCGGCGGTCTGGCGGCCCATTATCGCTTCGGCGCGCGCACCGCGGGCTCCAACCTGATGATCGGCCTTATTTTTATCGTCCTGACCGTAACTTTCGGCAACAACATCATCCAGCTCATAAACCTGCTGCCCATGTCCATTCTGGGTGTGCTGCTGGTTTTTGCAGGCTCCCAGCTCACCCTGACCATCATGGATCTCAAGCGGCGCGGGGATTTTTTCGTCGCCACCCTTATCCTCGGGATAACCCTGGCCTCAAACTTGGCAGCCGGCTTTATAACCGGAATGATCGTGGCTCAGCTGCTGAGATGGAAAAAGCTGTCTGTCTGAGACCACGGCCCGCCGGCCGGCTCAAATCCCAACGGCAAGGGATACGGTCCGCCCCCCGTATCGGCGGCCGCACATGCAGCCATGGGATTTGAAGGCTTCTTTGTCAGTTTGACCCGCCTATCCATTCCAAAACTTCTTCCTTGGCCGGAACCTTGCCAACCGATTTCACCTGGCCGTCGACCACCACCGCCGGCGTTCCGAGCACGCCATAACCGGCAATCTCCATAATATTGGTGACCTTCTCCACCTCGGCGGCCACACCGGCCTCGGCCACGGCCTCCCGGACTATCTTTTCTGTCTGCTTACACTTGGGGCATCCGGGCCCCAGAACCTTGATCTCCATCTTGGTTTCCTCCATCAATATATGGTCTGGTTTTCAGGCTACCCACGCACCGTACAACATTCCGGCCATGGCGGACATGATCACGATGATGCCACAAAAGGTGGCCGTCTTTTTGGCGCCCATCACACTGGCGATAACCAGCATGTTGGGAAGCGACAGGGCCGGGCCGGCCAGCAGCAGGGCCAGGGCCGGCCCCTGGCCCATACCGGCTCCCAGCAGTCCCTGAAGGATGGGCACCTCGGTCAGGGTGGCAAAATACATCAGGGCTCCGGCCACAGCGGCCATCAGGTTGGCCCAGACGGAATTGCCCCCCAGCAGGGACTGAATCCACTGCTCGGGAATAAGGGCCTGGTGGCCGGGACGGCCGAGCAGGAAACCGGCAACCAGCACTCCGCCTGCCAGCAGGGGAAAAATCTGCTTCATGAAGCCCCAGGTGGATTCCAGCCAGATTTTGCACTCATCCCTGGTAAACCAGGCTTTCAGCATAAATCCCAGCAGGATCAGCAGGACAGCGGTTATGTACCATTTGGCGGCATAAACGGCCGGCCACACCCCTGTGGCGCCGGGGGCCGGCCTGGCGAAGGCTGCAAATACCAGGATCAAAACCATGGTCGCCATATAGAGCGCATCCTGGACCAGGGTGCGCCGCTTTTCGCCTTCTTCCGGAACGTAGATCTTGCCTGCCGTCCGGGCCGCATCGTCTTTACGGAAAATCAGGGACATCAGCAGGCCGGTGACCACGGCGAACACCACCGCCCCCACGGCCCTGGCCAGTCCCAGCTGCCAGCCGAGGATTTTGGCCGTCAGGGCAATGGCCAGCACGTTGATGGCCGGCCCGGAGTAAAGAAATGCCGTGGCCGGCCCGATTCCTGCCCCGCGGGAGTAGATACCGGCAAAAAGGGGCAGCACCGTGCAGGAACAGACCGCCAGAATGGTACCTGAAATCGATGCCACCGAGTAGGACAGGAGCTTGCCGGCCTGGGCGCCGAAGTATTTCAGCACCGAGGCCTGGGAAACGAATACGGAGATGGCCCCGGCAATGAAAAAGGCCGGTATCAGGCAGGTCAGCACATGCTGGCGGGCATACTCCTGGAGCATCAAAAAAGCCTCCAGGCCCGACCGGCGTATGACGGGATGGTCCCACGGGACATAGTAAGCGGCTGCAAAAACACCCACGATCAAAAACAGCTTGGTACGCTCTTTCATGCCGGCGCTCCTTGTGTCGCCGGCCGTTGTATCCGGCCGGCATCTTCAGGATCAGACTTTCATAGTTTCGACATATATCGATATGCCAGGCATAAAACAAACTTCGGCACACAGCGGAACCGCCCTGCCTACCGACTGCCTCTTCCTCCAACTATCGTACATTTTGATCATCATACAATATTTTCATGTCATTGGAGAGCGGCCGGGGACACAGCACCAATATATCGTCATATCGAAATATATAGAAAGCATGGCGAATGTCAAGTCCAAACCGGGCCGCGGCTCGACCTTTCGGCAGGCGAAGATCAGGACCCGGCCCTGCTCCGGGCCGCAGGCGGCAGCAACATGATAAACGGCAGGGCGCCGAGCCCGACAAATGCGCTCAGGAAATACGTCATCCGCAGGCCGATCTGGTCTCCGGCAAATCCCACGATCACCACCACGGCCGAACGCGACATGAAGGATATCAGCATGAACATGCCATTGGCCGCGGCCGGCGAACTTCCGGCATGCTCCTGGACCATGGCCAGCATCACCGGGGTGGTCGAAAGCAGGGTGAAACCGGCCACCACCAGGGCCGCAAACCTTATCCACCCACCGGCCCAGGCAAAAAGGAACAAAGACACGGGCCCGCCCACCAGGCACAGCAGCAGGACCCTGCGCCGGCCGAAATGGTCGCTCAGGGATCCGGAAGTCATCACCCCGGCCACGCCGCAAAGCTCGAAGACAGTCAGGGCCGTACCGGCCAGCCAGAGGTTGCCGGTCTCGGATGCCATGAAAGTCGGCAGGAATGTGGCCAGGGAGGCATGCATGAATCCCCTGGCAACCAGGATGGCCGCAAGCGGCAGCAGAACCGGGCGCATCTGTCTGAAAGTCTCCACAAGGCCGTTGCGTTGGGCCTTGTGCACCGTGATGGAAACAGCCCTGAACTTGAAAAAGAGCCAGACCGAAGCGGCGATCCCCACCACCATGACAGGATAGATGCCCTCCAGCCCCAACAGGGAGACCGCCCCGACCACAACCAGGGGGCCGACGGCCCGGGCCAGTTCGCCGCCGGTCATGAAAAAGCTCATCCCCTTGCCCTTGCGGTCGCCGGCCAGGCGGGCCACCATCACCGGAGCCGGCACGTGAAACACCGCCACGCTCATGCCCGTGACAAAAAGCAGGATCAGCAGCACCCCGTAGTTGGGGGCCAGGCCCAGCAGGCTCATGGGAATGGCGGTCATGGCCGGGGCCAGGATGATGAAATAGCGCACGCTGGTACGGTCGGCCAGAGACCCGAGCAGGGGGTTGGCCAAAGCCGGAAGCTGCATGACGGTGGACAGGAATCCGGCCTGGGTCAGGGAAAGGGACAGTTTCTCGATCAAAAGGGGCAGCAGGGGCGCGAAAAAACTGGAGTAGACATCGTGGATGAAATGACAGATCGACAGGATCAGGATCTGGCCCGTCTGGAATCTTCTGTCCGGCAGGCTCCGGGGCCGCTGCTTTCCGGCAAAGTCTATCGGCTGCATATATGCTAATATGGTCCTTTCCGGGATCGATTTTTCAATCCCGGCTTTATACGCCCGCCGGGCAGATTTGGCAATCGGGATTATGGCGATGGTGACTTATCAAGTGCAGATCAGGCCCGGATGCAACTGCCGGGCCGCGGTGTGAAAGCTGCTTGCTTCAGCCGGCTGGAAATGACATCATGAACAGGATGTGCGGCGCTTGGCAGGAAAGATCCGTAAAAAGGACAGGGTATCACGTCTGCCTGCGTATCTGTTCACACGACATACCTTGGCCCTGCCCTTTGAACGATTTGATCCTAATTGTTTCTCATTTTCTTTTTTGAGACTTCTCGACCATGATCCCGGATACGAAAACAAAGACGGCCGCGATGAAATTTGATACCACGGTGATAGTGGCGCTTACGGTCACTCTGGTGCTGATCATTCTGGCAGGCCAGCCCCTGGCCGGGCTGCCGGCCATGGTGGACTGGAAGACGGTTTTCATCTTAAGCGGTCTTCTGATTGTGACAACCGGCATCAGGGAAAGCGGCTTTTTCTACTTTCTAGCCGGCAGAATCTCAAGGCGGATAGCAAACCAGCGCTACCTGGCCCTTTTTCTTGTCTTTCTTTCCGCCGCCCTCTCCATGTTCCTTACCAACGATATCGCTCTTTTCATCATGGTACCCCTGGCCCTGGACCTTGAGTCCCTCGTAAAGGAAGATTACGGCCGGATCATCATCCTGGAGGCTCTCGCTGTCAATGCGGGCTCTGCCCTGACCCCCATAGGTAATCCCCAGAACATCTTCCTGTGGCGCAGATGGGGTATTTCCTTCACGGCCTTTGTCCGCCAGATGGCACCTCTGGTTATGCTGATGTCCGGCGTACTGCTGGCCATGGTATTTATCTGCGTTCCTTCAAAGAAGGTAGAAGTTTCCGACAGCCGCGCACCGGCCGTTAACCGCGGGCTTTTCATGATATCTTCCGGCATGCTTTTAGCTTATGTCGTTTCCCTGGAGCTTGGATACGAAGACTTCTGCCTGCCCCTGATTTTAATGGCCATGCTGATCGCCTGCAAAAAGGTGGTCTTCAAATCAGACTGGGGACTGATCCTGTTTTTCATCTCCATCTTCGTCGACATCGAACTGATCTGCCGCCTGGAACCGGTAAAACACCTGCTGGCCGGCCTGGATTTCAGCAATCCCCTCACTTTAATGCTTTCCGGCACCCTGTTCTCTCAGATTATCAGCAACTTCCCCGCCGCCGTTCTGCTGGCCCGCCATTCGTCAGATTTCAGGCTGATCGCCTACGGAGTAAATCTTGGCGCAAACGGCCTGGTGATCGGCTCGCTGGCCAACCTGATCGCGCTGCGTCTGTCCCGCAGGTCATCCAGCTACCTGTCGTTTCATGCCCTCTCGATCCCCTATCTCGCCTTAACCCTGGCAGCGGTCTGCTATCTTCTGTAAGCCTTGGCGCAGAAATTCGGTCCCCGCCCTCGAGCGTGTCAATTTTGGGGGCTAATCGTTCATGAATCGTTTTTTCAACAGGTTATGCAGTGCCTTGGCAGGCAGTGGGAGCATCGTCCGAATCGCCCGGACTTTTTTGCGTCTTGGCAGGATGAACCAAAAGTCCTCACCGGCCCTGAACGTGGTATTTTCTGGACCCCGCCCTCAGTATCCGGAGCATTTTTTCCGCCACCCTGGTCTCATCCGGAAAAAGAAGCCCGGCCGAGATCCAGCTTTCGATCGAGCTTGCCGGTATTTTCAAACCCCGCACATAGGCTTCCAGGTCGCCCTTGGAGGAAAAATCGATTTCGGGTTCTGTTACGTCGTTTACTACGAGCGGAATATGGCTGCGGCATGAAACGGTGTCCACGCCACCTGAAGGGCCCGCAGAATTGATCCCTTTATCTGATTTCCATAAACGGCTTTTGAGCTGGACAAACTTGGCCATCGGTAAACCCCTTCCCGGACACCGGCCCTTGGTCCGGACATCCATCTGCAGATCAAGCTAAGCCTGCTTTACTACCGGCGCAAGACGGAAGGTGAAAATGACTCATTGCGCCGCTGCGAAGTCGGCGTTCAACATCTTGTTCATGCATATTATCGGCCAAGTCTTAAGCTAAGTTTAACGATTATCGAAACCAAAGGATCAGCCCATGACCATGCCCACATATCCGACGAAACTGTCCGAAGGGCTCTTGTCGTAGCTGGTTGAATAGGCCACGATTTCAGCCCGTTCGGCCCCCAGTTCCCTGGCAGCCGCAATGGCCGTGGCCGCCGCCCCGCTGCAACAGGCGTTCTGGTTGGTCAGGGCCTGGTCGATAACGGCCGCCGGATCCATGGCCTGCATGGCGTCAATTATCCGTCTGTCATTTACCCGCCGGACCCATTCCACGGCCTCCAGGCCGGTTCCCCGGGGCGTAAAACCGTAATTGTATCCGTAATGGGTCAGGTCGGTCGATCCGACTATCCTGATTTCCAGGCCCCTTTGGCGCGCAAGCCGGACCAGGGTACGCCCTATCTCCAGTGATTCGTCCCTGGGGGGCACACCGACTGTCACCACCCTGGCATGGGGGAAAAAATAACGGACAAAGGGCAGCTGGAGTTCGATGGTGTTGTCCTGGGCAAAGCGGCGGCATGTTTCCTCCTGGAAATCGAAACGGCCGGCCAGCTCGCCTGCCAGGTCCGCATCGATTTCCAGGGGCCCCAGGGGGGTCTCCCAGGCACCGGATTTCATTATACGGGCTTTTGAGTCCGGATGAAGATGCATCCCGAAAACGGCCACCACATCGACCGGTTTTTCACTTTTCAAAAGCGCGATCACATTGCAGGCAATGGCACCGGAATAAAACCAGCCGGCGTGCGGCACTATCCCGCCCAGGTAATTTCCCCCTTCCAGGTGCCTGGTGTCGATCTGTTCCAGAAATTCCTCGATTTGACGCTGGCAGCCCGCGGCTTGCCTGGGGTACCAGCTGCCTGCGAAAACGGCCGGACGGATTTCCATGATCTGCCTCCTTCCTCTTCAGGCCGGGCAAGCGTGTGCCGCCGGTTGCCCGGCCGGGTTGCAAAAATCTGTCAACGGCAAAGCTTTTATTTCCGGAATTGATGTTTATAATCAAAAAGGCGCATAAAACGGGCAAACCAATCAGCGTATTTATTGCCCGGCTGAAGCTGATTTTCTCTGCCAAAAAGAGCGAACCTGCGGCAGAGCCGTTACAATGGAGTCCGTCATGGCTCCGGAAGCCGATGTTTCTGCCATCTGCAAAGCATGCGGCAAGAAACAAATCAACCGGTTTTTAAACCTGGGAGGAAAAACATGTGGGAATATACAGATAAAGTCAAGGAACACTTCCTCAATCCGCGCAACGTGGGTGAAATCGAGGATGCCGACGGAGTGGGCGAAGTGGGCTCCCTGGCCTGCGGCGACGCCCTCAAGCTGACCTTCAAGGTGGACGAAAACGGAAGGATCGTCGATGCCAAGTTCAAGACTTTCGGTTGTGCCAGCGCCATTGCCTCTTCCTCGGCCCTGACCGAGATGATCATCGGCAAAACGGTGGACGAAGCCGCCCGGATAACCAACGAGCAGATCGCCGAGTACCTGGGCGGGCTGCCCAAGGAAAAAATGCACTGCTCGGTGATGGGGCGCGACGCCCTGGAAAAGGCCATCGCCCACTACCGGGGCCAGCCTGAAAAAAAGGTCGAAGGCGAAATCGTCTGCGAGTGCTTCGGGGTGACCGATGTCCAGATAAGACGGGCGGTAAAGGAAAACCACCTTACGACCATCGAAGAGATAACCAACTATATCAAGGCCGGCGGGGGCTGCGGCAAATGCCACGACAGGATCCAGGAAATCATCGATGCCGAGCTGGGCCGGCCGGCCGCCAAAAAGGAATCCCGGCCCAAACAGCTGACCAACATCGAAAAAATCCGCCTGATCCAGGAAACCCTTGATAGGGAAATCCGGCCCCAGCTGCTTCAGGACGGTGGCAACATCGAGCTGGTGGACGTGGACGGCGACAAGGTTCTGGTGAAACTGCAGGGCTCCTGCGCCTCGTGCCAGATGAGCCAGGTCACCCTCAAGGACTACGTGGAAGCCAAGCTCAAGGAACTTGTAACCGACAGCCTGGTGGTAGAGGAGGTGCGCTGATGGAACCGATTTACATGGACAACAACGCCACCACGCGGGTGGCGCCGGAAGTGGTCGAGGAAATGCTGCCGTACTTTTCCGAACTTTACGGAAACCCGTCCAGCATGCACACCTTCGGCGGCCAGGTGGGCCGCCGGATCAGGCAGGCCCGTCAAAAGCTTGCCGCCCTGCTGGGGGCCATGCCGGAAGAGATAATCTTCACCTCCTGCGGCACCGAAAGCGACAGCACCGCCATCTGGGCCGCCCTGCGCTCCAACCCTGACAAGCGCCACATAATCACCACCAAGGTGGAGCATCCGGCGGTCAAGAACCTGGCCGAGTACCTGGGCACCAACGGCTACCGGGTGACCTTCGTGCCGGTGGACGGCCGGGGCAACCTCGACCTTGATTACCTCTACGATCATCTGAGCGACGACACGGCCATTGTCAGCGTCATGTGGGCCAACAACGAAACCGGGGTGATCTTCCCGGTGGAGGAAATCGCCGCCAGAGTGGCCGAACACGGGGCCGTGTTTCACACCGACGCCGTCCAGGCGGTGGGCAAGGTTCCCATCAACCTGGCCGAAAACCGGATCCACATGCTCTCGCTGTCGGGCCACAAACTGCACGCACCCAAGGGGGTCGGCGCCCTGTACGTGCGCCGGGGAACCAAGTTCGCGCCTTTCCTGATGGGCGGTCACCAGGAAAGAGGCCGGCGGGCCGGCACCGAGAACGTGGCCTCCATCATCGGCCTGGGCAAGGCGGCCGAGCTTGCGGCAGCCAACCTGGAAGAAGAAAACCTGCGGGTGAAAAAACTGCGCGACAGGCTGGAAAAAGAGCTGCTGGCCCGCATACCAAATGCCATGGTAAACGGAAATCCTGAAAAGCGCCTGCCCAACACCACGTCCATCGCCTTCGAGTACGTGGAAGGCGAGGCCATCCTGCTGCTGATGGACGAGTTCAACATCTGCGCCTCTTCCGGCTCGGCCTGTACTTCTGGCTCCCTGGAGCCGTCCCACGTGCTGCGGGCCATGGGGGTGCCTTTCACCGCCGCCCACGGATCTATCCGTTTCAGCCTGAGCATCTACAACACCGAAAAAGAGGTGGATCTGGTCATCGAAAAACTGCCGCCCATCATCGAGCGGCTGCGGCAGCTTTCCCCGTTCTGGGCCGAACATCAGAAGAAAAACGCCAGCCGCCGGAGCCGCAACTGACGGCCGGCGACAAAACAAAGAAGGTATTTCCAGGCTCACCATGCCGGAAATACCTTCTTTGATGTTTTGGCAAACAGCTATCTTTCTATCTTCTCACTTGCCCACCTTGTCCCGGACCTGGTCCCTGAGCCAGTCGATCCAGGCGTCGAAACCGTCTTCTGTCTTGGCTGAAATCTTGAAGACCGGCATGCCGGGCTTGATCCCGGCAATGGTCTTTTCAACTTCGGCCAGGTCGTAATCCAGGTAGGGCAGCAGATCCGTTTTATTGAGCAGGGTTGCGTCACAGACCCTGAACATCAGGGGATACTTGGCCGGTTTGTCCTCGCCCTCGGTCACCGAAAGGACCACCACCCGCTTGTCCTCGCCGATGTCGAACTCGGCCGGGCAGACCAGGTTGCCGATGTTTTCCACGATCAGAAGATCTATGGCCTCCAGGTCGATGCCGTCCAGGGCCTTTTCGATCACATGGGCCGCCAGGTGACAGTCGCCACCGAACTGGTCGGTGTTGATCTGGACAACCGGAGCGCCGGAGGCAGCCAGGCGGTCGGCGTCGTTGGTGGTGCAGATATCGCCCACGATCACGGCGGCCCTGACATCGGGCATCAGCCTGGCCAGGGTCTTTTGCAAGGTGGTTGTCTTGCCCGAACCGGGCGAGCTCATCATGTTGAGCACAAATACATTGCCGGCGGCAAAAAGTTCCCGGTTACGGGCAGCTGTCACGTCATTGGCATCCAGCACCCGCCTGACCACCTTGATCCGGCGGCCACCGCCGGCCGTGGTCTCGAAAACGTCCTCGCGGCCGTGGTCGTGCCCATGGCCGTGGCCATGTCCGTGGCTGTGGTCGTGGTGCCTCAACAGGAGGTGTTTTTCACCCGGAAGGTTCATCATCGTTTTCCCCGTCGACAAGTTCTATGGTGTCAATGTCCAGCTCACGGCCGGATATCATCTTCACTTCGGTGGACCGGCAATCCTGGCAGACGAAAACCGGCTCTTGGGCAGTCCATGTCCGGCCGCAGCCCCGGCAGCGAAGCTGAACCGGAATTTCTTCGATCACCAGCCGGGCTCCCTCGGCCGGGGTGCCCTTTGACGCCACCTCGAAACAGAAACGGAGGCTGTCGGCCACCACCGCGGCCAGCTTGCCCACCTTGAGGTTGATCTTTGCTATCTGCGCCCCTTCCAGTTCGGGCGGAATGGACTGTCCGGCAATCCGGATCACTTCCAGGGCAATGCCCATCTCATGCATCGGAAAACACCTTGGCACACAACTCGCCCAGGCGGCCGAGATCGCGGCAGACGTGAATGCCGGCCGCCTCCATTGCCTCGATCTTGCCCTGGGCCGTCCCGCTCTTGCCGCTGATGATGGCACCGGCATGGCCCATGCGGCGCCCCGGCGGCGCCGTCAGCCCGGCGATAAAGCCCACCACCGGCTTGGTGACCTTCTCGGTTATGAACCCGGCGGCCTCTTCCTCGGCGCTGCCGCCGATCTCGCCCACCATGACGATCCCCTTGGTTTCAGGATCTTCCTGGAAAGCGGCCAGACAGTCGATGAAATTGGTGCCGTTGACCGGGTCTCCGCCGATACCGATACAGGTCGTCTGGCCGATGCCCTGGCCGGTGAGCTGGTGGACCACCTCGTAGGTCAGGGTTCCGGACCGGGATACCACGCCGATGGGACCGCCGGGCTTGTGGATGGGACCGGGCATGATGCCCACCTTGCACTGGCCGGGAGTGATGATCCCCGGGCAATTTGGGCCGATCAGCCGGCTGGGGCTGTTTTGCATGTAACTTTTGACCTTCATCATGTCCAGTACCGGAATGCCCTCGGTAATGGCCACGATCAGTTCGATACCGGCGTCCACGGCCTCCAGGATGGCATCGGCGGCAAAGGGCGGAGGCACGAAGATCAGGCTGCAATTTGCGCCGGTCTGCTCCCGGGCATCGGCCACGGTGTTGAACACGGGGATGCCGTCCATCTTCTGACCGCCCTTGCCGGGGGTGACTCCGGCCACCACCTGAGTTCCGTAATCCACGCATTGCCGGGTATGAAACTGGCCTTCCCGGCCGGTGATCCCCTGCACCAGGACTTTTGTATTGTTATCGGCAAAAATGCTCATGGTCACCTCGTGTCATCATGATTTTACTATTTCGGCCACCTTGGCAGCGGCGTCCTTCAGGTCGGCGGCCGAAATCAGGTTCAGGCCCGACTCGGCCAGGATACGCCGGCCCTCTTCCACGTTGGTGCCCTCCATGCGGACCACCACCGGCACGTTTATCCCGGTCTTTTCAGCCGCCTTGACCACTCCTTCGGCCAGAACGTCGCAGCGCAGGATTCCGCCGAAAATATTGATCAGGATTCCCCTGACGTTCTTGTCGCTGAGAATGATGCGGAACCCGTTTTCCACCATCTCGGCATTGGCGCCGCCGCCCACGTCGAGGAAGTTGGCCGGTTCGGCCCCGGCCAGCTTGATCAGATCCATGGTGGCCATGGCAAGGCCGGCGCCGTTGACCATGTTGCCCACGTTGCCGTCCAGGTTGATATAGTTCAGGTTGTACTTGGAGGCCTCGACCTCCAAAGGATCTTCTTCGTCCAGGTCGCGCAGCTCGACTATGTCCTTGTGCCGGAAAAGGGCGTTGTCGTCGAAGTTTATCTTGGCGTCCAGGGCCATCAGCTGCTGGCCGGCGGTGATCACCAGGGGGTTGATCTCCACCAGGCTGCAGTCGTAGTCCATAAAGAGCCGGTAAAGCTGGGTCGTAAGCTGGGTCATGGCTTTCATCAGGGCGCCTGTCAGCCCCAGGCCGAAAGCCACCTGCCGGCAATGATGGGGCTGAAGTCCGGCCAGGGGATCGACATAGACCTTGACGATCTTTTCGGGAGTCTTTTCAGCCACTTCCTCGATATCCATCCCGCCGGCGCGGCTGGCCATGATCACCACCTTGGCAGTGGCCCTGTCGGGCACGATGCTGAAGTAGAGTTCCTTTTCGATCTGGAGCCCTTCTTCCACCAGCACCTTGCGGACAAGGCGGCCTTCGGGACCGGTCTGGTGGGTCACCAGGTTCATACCGATCAACCGGCCGGCAATCTTCCCGACTTCGTCCAGGCTGTGGGCCAGCTTGACACCGCCGCCCTTGCCCCGCCCGCCGGCATGAATCTGGGCCTTGACCACCACCGGAAAAGCTCCCAGCCTGGCCGCCACCTGTTTGGCTTCTTCGGCGTCGAAAGCCACCCGGCCTTCGGGAATGGGGATGGCGTACTGCTTGAACAAGTCCTTGGCCTGATATTCATGGATCTTCATGATCCCCGGTCTCCTTTCAAACCGGTCCGGCAGGCTTCACCGTTCCTGCCGGCCTGCAAAACGATGGAGCATGGAAACGGGCAGGCTCCCGGCATGCTCCATCGGTCACTGGACAATAATTTTCCAATAAGCGCTCAAAACGTAAGGTCAGGCAGCCATCAGCCGATAACCGCCAGAACGTCGCCCTTGGCCACAGAATCGCCGCTGTCGAAATTGATGGCCTTGATGGTTCCGCTGCAGGGCGCCGGCAGGGCGTTTTCCATCTTCATGGCTTCCAGGACCACCACGGTCTCGCCTTCGTTGACCGTGTCGCCCACCTTCTTCTCGTAACGCACGATCATTCCCGGCATGGGCGCCGTAAGCTCGGTGCCTTCCACGGCCGCGGCCGCCGGGGCTTCTTCGGCCTTCTTTTCCTCTGCCGCCGGGGCGGCTTCCTGGGCCGGTTCGGCGGCCGGAGCCGGAGCTTGGGCCGGAGCCGGAGCAGCGGGCGCCGCCGGAGCAGCCGGCATGGCCATCGGCTGGGGCATCACCGGAGTGGTGGCCGCAATCTGCCGGGCATAGGCCAGCACCGGCGAACCGCCCACTTCGTCCACGCCCACCTCGAAGTATTCGTCGTCGATAAAGACGTTGAAAGTGCGCAGGTTTTCACTCTTTTCCGGCGCATCCTTCTTCTTCTTTTCCACCAGCTCGCCGGCCAGGGCTTTTTTGATCAGCTCCTCACGCTTCTTCACTTCTTCCAGGGTGATGGGCTTGACACTCTCAGGCGGCTCTTCCTTGCCGTATTTCCACTTGAGGAATCTCTTGCCGGTGACAGGATACAGAGCGTAGATCAGCAGGTCGTCCATGTCGACCGCCAGGTCGCCGATCTCTTCCTTGGCCTTGGGCAGTTCGGGCTCCAGCACTTCGGCCGGCCGGCAGGTGATGGGCTTCTCTCCCCGCGGATAACCCTTGAGGGCTTTTTTCTGGACCTCGGGGTCGATGGGCACGGCGGTCTTGCCGTACAGGCCGTAGCAAAGGTCCTTGACCTGGTCGGTGATCATCTTGTAGCGCTCGTTCTCGTCGTCGAACAGCACGTTGTTGACCGTCTGGATTCCCACGATCTGGCTGGTGGGGGTGACCAGCGGAATCTGGCCCAGTTCCTTGCGCACCCGCGGCAGTTCCTTGTAGACCTCTTCCAGCTTGTCCAGGGCGTCGAGCTCGCGCAGCTGGTTGACCAGGTTGGAGAGCATGCCGCCCGGGGTCTGGTGCAGCAGGACGTTGATATCGATGATGGACATCTTGGAGTCGTCCAGCAGGTGCTTGTACTTGGGCATGATCTCTTTTTCCAGCTTCTCGTTGATCTTGGCCAGCAGATTGATGTCGAAACCGGTATCCCGGTTGGTGCCCAGCAGGGTCATGACCAGGGGCTCCACGGCTGCATGGGAGGTGCGGTAGGCATAGGGCGACATGCAGGTGTCGACAATATCCACCCCGGCCTCGATGGCCTTCAGGTGGGTCATGGGAGACATGCCGGAAGTAAAATGGCTGTGCAGATGAATCGGCGGCTTGACCGTTTTTTTCAGGGCCTTGACGATCTGATAGGCATCGTAGGGCGCCAGCAGTCCGGCCATGTCCTTGATGCAGATACTGTCGGCTCCCATGGCCTCCAGTTCCTTGGCCTTGTTGACGTAGTATTCCAGGTTGTAGACTTCACCGCCCATGCGCGGTTCGGTCATGGTGTAGCAGATGCAGCCCTGGAAATGCTTGCCGCACTTTTTGATCACCGGCACCACGGTCTCGAAGTTGCGATAGTCGTTGAGGGCGTCGAAGGTGCGGAAGATGTCCATTCCGTTTGCGGCGGCCCGCTCCACGAAGGCCTCGGCCACGTCGTCGGCGTAGTTACGGTAGCCCACCAGGTTCTGGCCCCGCAGGAGCATGGAAAAGGGGGTCTTCTTGAAGTATCTCTTCAGGGTGCGGATCCTTTCCCACGGATCTTCGTTGAGGAACCTGTGCATGGTGTCGAAGGTGGCTCCGCCCCAGGTCTCCACGGCCCAGAAACCGACCTCGTCCATCATCTCGGCCACCGGAATCATGTCTTCTGTCCGGCCCCGGGTGGCAAACAGGGACTGGTGACCGTCACGCAGGCTCAAGTCTTCGATTTTGACGGGGTTTTCGGCCTTGGGCCGATCCTTGCTGTAATTCATCTCGGTCATTTTGACTTGATCATGTGCGCTCATTCTATGGCTCTCCTTGTATTGGTATTGGTTTGCTCAATCGGCGAAAATTTTTTTCAGCGGCCGAAGGCCTTAAGCTGCATCAGGGTCCGGTTCTGCATCATGGCCTGGCGGCCGGAAAGCCCCCAGAGGTTGGCGGCTCCTGAGGGGCGGCGGACTTTTTCGGGCGCCAGGTCCACCCCGGAGGCTGCCAGATAAAGGGCTTCCTGCTCGGTCTGCAGATAGGCGGCCACTGCGGCGATGGCGGCGGCCAGCGTTTTTTCGTTTGCTTCCATGGATATTTTCCTGTTCTTTTTTTTGGCTGTTTGTCCGGTTCAACCGCTTGCCATACGACCTTTTACACGGGGATGTTGCCATGCTTCTTGGGCGGCCGCTGCTCGCGCTTGGTGCACATCAGCTCCAGGGCCTCGATCAGCCGCGGCCGGGTGTCCCGCGGCCGGATCACCGCGTCTATATATCCCCGGCGGGCGGCACAGTACGGGTTGGAAAAAAGCTTTTCGTATTCTTCTATCTTGGCCTGCCGCACGGCCTTGGGATCATCGGCGGCCTTGATCTCCCTGCGGTGAATGATGTTGGCCGCACCTGCCGAACCCATCACGGCGATCTCGGCCGTGGGCCAGGCCAGGGCGTAGTCGGCCCCCAGGTCCTTGGAGCACATGGCCAGGTACGATCCGCCGTAGTCCTTGCGGGTGACCAGCAGCAGCTTGGGCACGGTGGCCTCGGAATAGCACCACAGCAGCTTGGCGCCGTGGCGGATTATCCCGCCCCACTCCTGCTGGCTGCCGGGCAGGTAGCCGGGAACATCCGCAATGGTCAGCATGGGGATGTTGAAGGCATCGCAGAAACGGATGAAACGGGTGGCCTTGTCCGAGGCGTCGATGTCCAGACAACCTGCCAGCACCTGGGGCTGGTTGGCGATGATCCCGATGGTCCGGCCGTTGAGACGGGCGAAGCAGACGATGATGTTCTTGGCAAAATACTGGTGGGGCTCGAAAAACTCGCCGTCGTCGACGATTGAGGCGATAACCTGCTTCATGTCGTAGGACTGGTTGGGATTGTCCGGAACGATCTTGTCAAGATCGGGATCGGTCCGGCCCGGATCGTCCTGGGGCTCGACAAGGGGCGGGTCCTCCATGTTGTTGGCCGGAAGATATGAAAGCAGCTTCTTGATCTGACTCAGGGCGTCCTTGTCGTCCTCGCAGGCAAAATGCGCCACCCCGCTCTTTTCATTGTGAGCCATGGCCCCGCCCAGCTCCTCGAAGGTGATCTCCTCGCCGGTGACCGACTTGATCACCTCCGGGCCGGTGATGAACATGTAACTTGTGTTCTTGACCATGAAAATCCAGTCGGTCATGGCCGGGGAATAGACCGCCCCGCCGGCAGTAGGCCCCATGATGGCCGAAATCTGGGGAATCACCCCCGAAGCCAGGGAATTGCGGTAAAAGATCTGGCCGTATCCGGAAAGAGCGTCCACTCCCTCCTGGATGCGGGCCCCGCCCGAATCGTTGAGACCGACGAAAGGAACCCCGGCCTTGAGGGCCATGTCCATTACCTTGCAGATCTTCTTGGCGTGCATCTCACCCAGTGAGCCGGCCCGGGAAGTAAAATCCTGGGCGTAGGCAAAGACCGGGCGTCCGTCTATCAGGCCGTGGCCGGTGACCACCCCGTCGGAGGCAATCTCCACCTTATCCATTCCGAAGTTGACGCAACGGTGCTCGACGAACATGTCCAGCTCGCGGAATGTGTCCTGGTCGAACAAGTAATCCAGACGCTCCCGGGCGGTCAGCTTGCCTTTTTCTTTGTGCTTGGCGACCGCTTTCTTGCCGCCCATCTCAAGGATATGGGTCTCGCGTTCCTTGAGTTCCTTGATCTTGTCCTCGACAGTTCCCATTACCGATTCCTTTCCTCTGAACTGATTGGGCCCAAGACCGGCAGGCTTTCAGCCGCCAACCTTGGTCTGGTTATTTATTATAATATCAATACATTAAAAATACGTTACCCATCCCGTCATCAGAATCAAATTTCTAAATTTCTAGACTAGCTGCTGGTTGTCAAGCAAAAAAAGCAATTCCTGGGCTGCCACGGTGGGCGCCTTGAGCCCCTTTCGCACCTGGGACGAAACCGATTCCAGCCGCGCCTTGACCGCGGGATGGTTGTAAAACCTTTCCTTGAGACCGTTTTCCACCAGGGACCACATCCACTGCAGGGCCTGGGAGCGGCGCTTTTCTTCCAGCTCCCCGGTGGCCGTCAGTTTGCGGCGGTGCTCGCAAACAGTTTCCCAGATCCTGTCGATCCCATCCATGGTAAGGGCCGAACAGGTCAGAACCGGTGGCGACCAGGTGGGCGTGGCCGGATTCAACAGGTGCAGGGCCATCTCGTAAGCCTTGGCGGCCTTGCGGGCCTTTTCCACGTTGTCGCCGTCGGCCTTGTTGATCGCCACCGCGTCGGCCAGCTCCAGCACGCCTTTCTTGATCCCCTGCAGCTCGTCACCGGCCCCGGCCAGCATCAGGACCAGGAAGAAATCGACCATCGACGCCACCGTGGTCTCGGACTGGCCCACGCCCACCGTCTCCACGATGACCACGTCGAAGCCGGCGGCCTCGCAGACGATCATGGTCTCCCTGGTCATGCGGGCCACCCCGCCCAGGGTGGCGCCGGCCGGAGACGGCCGGATGAAGGCCCGGGGCGCCACCGCCAGACGCTCCATGCGGGTCTTGTCGGCCATGATGCTGCCGCCGCTGCGCTGGCTGGAAGGGTCCACGGCCAGCACCGCCACCTTGTGGCCCTTTTCGATCAGCATCATGCCCAGGCTCTCGATGAAGGTGCTCTTGCCCACCCCGGGCACGCCGGTTATCCCCAGGCGAATGGCCTTGCCGCCGTACGGCAGCAGGCCGTCGATCACCTGCTGGGCCAGCCGGCGGTGCTCCGGCCGGGTGCTCTCCACCAGGGTTATGGTCTTGGCCAGCATGCGCCGGTTACCGGCGACTACGGCCTCGATATAGCTTTTCGGATCCATCATCTCCATTTGACCCGCCCTGCCGGTCTAGGCAAATTTTTTCTCGATGGCGTTCAGAACCTTGTTGGCCGACTCGGGTACCGGTGTGCCCGGTCCGAACACGCCGACGGCGCCCGCCTTGTAGAGGAAATCGTAGTCCTGGGGCGGAATCACCCCGCCCACGACCACCAGGATGTCCTCGCCGCCGGCCTCCCTGAGAGCCTCGACCAGCTGAGGCACCAGGGTCTTGTGACCGGCCGCCAGGCTGGATACGCCCACCACGTGGACGTCGTTTTCCACCGCCATCTTGGCCGCCTCTTCCGGGGTCTGGAACATGGGGCTGATATCGACGTCGAAGCCCAGATCGGCGTAAGCGGTGGCGATCACCTTGATCCCCCGGTCGTGTCCGTCCTGGCCCATCTTGGTCAGCAGGATCCGGGGCCGCCGGCCGTGCTTGGCGGCAAAGTTCTCGGTCCGCTTGCGGATGGCCTCGATGATCTCCTTGTCGGTGTACTCGGAAGCATAGATGCCGGAAATACACTGGGTGGTGGCCACGAAACGGCCGAACACCTTTTCAATGGCCTCGGAAACCTCGCCCACGGTGGCCCGCAGACGGACCGCCTCGATGCAGACCTCCAGGAGGTTGTCGCCGCTTTCGGCCGCCCTGGTGACCGCGTCCAGGGCCTTTCTGACGGCCTCGTTGTCCCGGGTGGCTCTTATTTCTTTCAGCCTGGCGATCTGCTCGTCACGCACCGTTTCCGGCACTTCCAGGACCTCCACCGGCGGTTCTTCCTCTATCTGGTACTTGTTGACACCCACGATCACGTCCAGTCCCTGGTCGATCCGGGCCTGGCGCCGGGCGGCCGATTCTTCGATGCGCATCTTGGGCATACCGCTTTCGATGGCCTTGGCCATGCCGCCCAGATCTTCGACTTCCCGGATGATCTTGCGGGCCTCTTCTATGATGCCGTCGGTCAGGGCCTCCACGTAATAGGAACCGCCCAGGGGATCGATGGCGTGACAGATCTGGGATTCTTCCTGGATGATGATCTGGGTGTTGCGGGCGATGCGGGCCGAAAAATCGGTGGGCAGGCCCACGGCCTCGTCGAAGGAGTTGGTGTGCAGGGACTGGGTGCCGCCCAGAACGGCAGCCAGGGCCTCGAGGGTGGTGCGGATGATGTTGTTGTAAGGATCCTGCTCGGTCAGGGACCAGCCCGAGGTCTGGACATGGGTGCGCAGCATGGTGGACTTGGGATTCTTGGGATTGAACTGGCTGATCAGTTCGTGCCAGAGAAAACGGGCCGCCCGCAGCATGGCGATCTCCATGAAGAAATTCATGCCCACGCCGAAGAAAAAGCTCAGGCGCGGGGCGAAATCGTCGATCTTCAGGCCGGTCGCCAGGGCCGCCCGGACGTACTCCAGGCCGTCTGCCAGGGTAAAGGCGCATTGCAGGACCGAGTTGGCCCCGGCCTCCATCATGTGGTAGCCGCTGATGCTGACGGTGTTGAACTTGGGCATGTGCCGGGAGCAGTAGGCGATGATGTCCGAGACGATCCGCATGGAGGGCTCGGGAGGATAGATGTAGGTGTTGCGGGTCAGGTATTCCTTGAGGATATCGTTCTGGATGGTGCCGCGCAGCTGCTCCTGCTTGACCCCCTGCTCTTCGGCGGCCACGATGTAACCGGCCATGATGGGCAGCACGGCCCCGTTCATGGTCATGGAGACCGACATCCGGTCCAGGGGTATCCGGTCGAAAAGGATCTTCATGTCCTCCACCGAATCGACGGCCACCCCGGCCTTGCCCACGTCACCCACCACCCGGGGATGATCAGAGTCGTAACCCCGGTGGGTGGCAAGATCGAAGGCCACCGAAAGGCCCTTCTGGCCGGCGGCCAGGTTGCGGCGGTAAAAAGCATTGGACTCCTTGGCGGTGGAAAAACCGGCGTACTGACGGATGGTCCAGGGCCGGCCGGCGTACATGGTGGCCATGGGGCCGCGCACGTAGGGCGGAAAGCCCGGCAGGGTATTGACATGCTCCATACCCTCCAGGTCCTCGGCAGTGTAAAGCGGCTTGACGGTAATGCCCTCGGGCGTGTGCCAGATCAGGTCGTCCAGGGGACGGCCTCTGAGTTGCTTGGTGGCAAGTTCGCGCCATTGTTTGATCTTGGGGTGTTCTGCCATTTTTTAACTCCTTTTGGGGCTCTGAAATGTATGCTCTCACCGCTGGGTTCCGGTGTATTCCGGGTTGGAGATGGCCCGCCAGACCATGTCGAAAAGAACATTGGACTGGGCCGCCAGGGAGCCGGGCCGGCCGCGGCAGATCCACATGACGAATGAACGCTGCACCAGGCCGAGCATGAAGTCCAGCAGGATGCCGGCCCGCACCCGGTTGTTGAGGATTCCGGCCCGCTGGCCTTTCTTGAGCACGTCCAGGTACATGTTGATCATCTTCTTCTGCTGGAATGTCCTGTCGGCCATCCAGGTCTTCATGGGCAGGGTCATGAAAAGGATCCGCCCCAGGCCGGGGTTGCGTTCGTAGTAGTCCAGCTGGAGCCAGAGGACCTTGCGCATCTTCTCCTTGAGGTCCTCGATGCCCTGGAGATGATCCATTATCCTTTCGGTCAGCTTGCCCAGCCAGATATCGACGAAGGCGAAAACGAGCTGCTCCTTGCTGCCGTAATGCTTGTAGATGGTGCTGAAGCTGACTCCGGCCCGCCTGGCCACCTCGCGGATATTGGCTTTGTGGAAATCGGAGTTGGAAAAGATTTCGAGAACCGCCTTTTCCAGGCGCCTGTGCACTTCGGGCTTGAGATCAGTGGCCATGATACTGTCCTGCCGGGGCCTGCGTGAAATAATGCGTTACAGCGTTAGCCTGTTTAAACAGCCACAATATCAATATATTATAATCAGCAACCCAGGAATCCATGCCACGCCGTGTAACATTGTTACAAAAAGAGAGTGCATCCTAAAAGGGATGACCGACGATTGTCAAGCCTTTTTGCAGGCCGGTGGCCGGCGGCCACCGGCTTTGACCGGGCAGGCAGGCGGGTAAAACGGTTACCTTTCACAAAGTTCCACCAGGACGCCTCCGGTTGCCTTGGGATGGATAAAAGCGATCTTGGCGCCCCCGGCCCCCCTGCGCGGTTTTTCGTCGATCAGGCGCACCCCTTTGGCCTTGAGTTCTTCCAGGGCCTGTTCGATGTTTTCCACCCGGAAGGCCACGTGCTGGATTCCCTGGCCCCGTTTTTCGATGTACCTGGCCACCGGCCCGTCGGGGCTGGTGGAGGCCAGCAGCTCTACTTCGCTTTCACCCACCGGGAAAAAGGCCGTGGTGACTTTCTGTTCTTCCACGGTTTCAGTACCCTCGAAATCCAGGCCGAGAACATCTGACCAGAACTTCCTGCTCTGGTCGATGTCATTGACGGCGATGCCCAGGTGGTCGATCTTCAAAATCTTCATCTTTTCATCTCCTTGAATTCTCAGCTGACAAGTCCCGGTTTCCGTTCAGCCGCTTCACTCATTGCGGGGAACGGCAGAAGAATGATGGTCGATTATAAGCCAGCGGCCATCGCCATCTTTGCGGTAGACGAAGGTATAGCGGGCGGGGATACTCTGCATCCTGCCGTCCTTGGTGTGAAAGAAAGTGTAGTAACCGGAGTTGATGGCGATATCGCCGTAGACCCGCACCATGGGTTTGTAGTAGATGGCATCGAGGTCCTTCATGGTCATGAAGTGCTCGAAGTAGTCCCTGACCCCCTCGGGATTGGTGCGGATAAAGGGCGAGACCGTGCCCCAGAAGACCGCGTCTTCGGCATAGAGCCCGGCCACGGTCTCCGGGTCGGCGGTGGTGACAGCCTCGATCCACCGGTCCATGGCGGCCAGGACCGATTTCTGCCGGTCGTCGAACTGTTGCAGGGCCCCTTTCTGGTCTGCGAAGATACTTTTTTTCTCCATGCAAGCCTTCCCTTTCGTTTGCGGTTTGTCCGGATGGTCCTGTGAACAGTTTTACCGGCTTTCATACCAGGTCAGGCCGCTGCAACACAAGCAATAGCTTCACGGTGGTTCCTCTGTCAGCCCCGGGCATAACTTCGATCTTCATCTTTTCGCGGAGCCGCCCGGTCTTCAGCCTTTTTGCGGACTCATGACGAGCCTGGCGCGGTCTTTGCCGTCAGCGGCTGAAATATGCCAGTATCTGGCCGGTGGCCGCCAGCAGGGCGTACCAGGCCCGGTGCACCGCCGCCGTGGCCACCGCCAGCCGTCCCCGGGCGGCCACCAGCTCCTTCTGGGCCTCGTTGAGCCGCACCAGCGACTCCTGGCCGGCCCGGTAGCCCTTTTCAACCAGGTCCCGCTGGCGGCGCACCATTTCCAGGTTGGCCCTTTCCAGGGCAAGCTTTTCCTGGGCCGAAAGGAGGGTGGCCGCGGCCTGCTTTACTTCCGATTTTACCGTCAGGCGGGTCTGCTCCAGCCGGTGCAAGGCTTCCCGCAGGGCCGCCTTGGCGCGCCGCAGGCCTGCGCTGCGGGCACCGCCGGTGAAAAGATCGTAGCTGAGATTGACAGAAAGGCTGTTTCCGAAATCGTCCTTGCCGAAAGCAGGGCCGTCGGTTCTTTTGCCATCCAGGCTGCCCGCCAGCACCACCCTGGGATAGTACCCGGAACGGGCTATCTTTACCCGGACCTCGGCGTTTTTGACCTCCATTTTGCGCTGGATCACGTCCGGCCTGACCGACAGGGCCGCCTCTGCCAGGGCGTCTGCATCCGGACGGCTAAACTCGTCATGGAGCGGGTCTGCCATGGGAGCAAGCTCGACATGGGCCGGCAGGCGGCTGTCGGGCCGGCCCAGCAGGGCCGCCAGGCCGATGAGGGTGACATCCAGCTGGGCCCGGGCCGCGATCCGGTTGGCCCGGGCCGCGTTGAGCCTGATCCTGAAGTTCAGGACATCGCTCAGGGAACCTGTGCCGGCCCGGTAACGGCTTTGGGCATCTGCCAGCTGGCGTTCGTTGAACTTTTCGTCGGCCCCGGCGATAACGATGTTCTGCTTGGCCAGTTGGGCCGAAAAATAGGTGGCCGCCACCGAGGAAAGCAGCAGGCGGTGGGCCTCTTTCTGCCCTGCCAGGCTGGTATCCAGGCCGTAGCGGGCCGAAAGCTTTCTGAACTTGCGTGAAAATCCGTCGAAAAGGACCCAGGTGGCCCTGAGGTTGGCATTGTAGTAATCTTCGGGATCTTCGGCAAAAATACCCGGCGGCGCATTCCGGGCCGTTTCCGACAATTCGACCCGGGAGACCCCCACATCGAGGCCCACCCTGGGCCAGCAGGCCGCCCGGGCTTCGTTTACCCGCTCCCCGGCCTGATCGACCCGGGCCGCGGCCGCCGCCAAGGTGGGATTGCCGGCCAGGGCGATCTTGACCGCCGTTTCCAGGTCCAGCACCCTGACCTGCCCCCACCGCACCCCGGAAGACCCGGCAGGCCGGCGGCCATTGTCGGCTGCCGCCGCGCCCGGCAGGCCCATGGCCAGGGTTGTCAGAAATGCCGCGATCCGGGCCAGGCAGACCACCGCTTTATCCTCTTTGAAAAAACAAAAGCACATTCTGGACAGCATTCAATCGGTTCTCCTTGGTAAATTCTCTTCCGCCGCCGGCCCCGGCCCCGGCCCCGGCCCGGCAAAAGCTTCGTCTTCATACCGCGAAACCGCCGGTTCCACCGCGGCCCGTTCCGGCCAGGATTTATAACGCCATTTGAAGACCAGCCGGCGCATGTCGTTGAGGATGGTCAGCAGGCTGGGAATCAGAATCAGGGTGAGCACGGTGGCAAAGGTCACACCGGCAGCCAGGGACAGGGCCATGGGTATCAGGAAGCGGGCCTGAAAATCGGTCTCCATGATCAGGGGGGCCAGTCCGCCCACGGTGCTGACCGTGGTCAGGAAGATGGCCCTGAAGCGCCGGCCTCCGCCGTCGATGACCGCCTGTTTGAAATCCAGGCCGGCGGCCAGGTTTTCATTGATCCGCTCGATCAGGACGATGGCGTCGTTGACCACCACCCCGGAAAGGGCCACCATGCCGAAAATGCTCATCAGCGAAAGCCGGTAGCCCATTACCATGTGGCCCATGACAGCGCCGATGATGCCGAAAGGCACGGTGAACAGGATTACGAAGGGCTGGAGATACGACCTGAACATGGTGGCGATGATGACATAGATTCCGAACACCCCCAGGGGGAAACCCACTTCCAGGCTGGTGAAGGATTCGCGCATCTTTTTCTGTTCCCCCTGGACGGCCACCTTGAGGTCCGGAAACCGCTCCAGGAGCTTGGGAAAGTAGTGCTGCCTGAGCTCGGCCAGGATTTCCGAGGTGTTGGCCCGCCTGGTGTCCACGCCGGCGCTGACGGCCACCCGGCGCAGGCCGTCGGTGCGGGTGATGGTGGAATAGCCCGGTGCGAATCTCATTTCAGCCACTTCGGCCAGGGGCACCAGGGCTCCGGCAGGGGTCCTGATCCGCATCCGCTGGAGCTGGGCCAGGCTCCTGCGCTCCTTGAACGTATAAAGAACCTTGACCCGCACATCGTCCCGGCCCCTTTGCAGACGCAACGCCTCCCGGCCGTAGAATGCCGAATTGATCTGGCGGGCCAGGTCGTCCAGGTTGATCCCAAGGGTGCGGGCCTCGGGCCGCAGCCTGAGGCGCAGTTCATTCTGGCCGGCTGAAAAATCCGACCTGATCTGGTAAACCCCTTCGAAACGCCGCAGACGCTTCTGAAGCTGTCCGGCCGCCGCCAGGATCCGTTCCATGTCGTGGCCCTGGATCCAGATTTCGATAGGGTCTCCGGGAGGGCCGGCCTGCAATCCTTCGAACCTGACGGACTTGACCCCGGCAATTTCGCCGATCTGCTTTTCCCATTGAACCATCAGATCCTTGGAATGGACCCCGCGCCTTTCAGAAGGCAGCAGGATGGCCATGACCGACCCGAAGTTGGGACCTGCGTGGGGCATGGCTTCCAGGGTCTGGCCCGCCAGGGTGAGCCGGTTTTCCACCAGGGGCTCGCCCGAGATGGTCCTGGTATTGGCCGCCAGGTTTACCAGGGCCTGATCCACCTGGGCCAGGGCCTTGCGGGTGACAGACACCGGGGTGCCGCTGGGGAACTCCACGTGGGCCGTCATGATGAAACCGTCCAGCTCGGGAAAGACCTCGAACTTGATCACCCCGCCCCGCACCAGGCCCACAACGATCATCAGCAGGGCCAGGGCAATCGAAAGGGATATGTAGCGCCAGCGCAGGGTCCGGCGCAAAAAAGGAATATAAATCCTGGCGATGAACCACTCCATGCCGTGTGCGACCCGGTCATGGAAGCGCTCCAGGCGGCGGGCAGCCGGGTTGAGGGACTCCGGGGGGCGGTTGGGGTCGGGCAGATGGCTCAGATGGGCGGGCAGCAGAAACATGCATTCAACCAGGGAGACCGACAGGCTGGAGATAACCACCACCGGCAGGATGGAGATGAACTTGCCCATGATTCCGCCGATATACAGCAGGGGCACGAAGGCCACGATGGTGGTCAGAACCGCGGCGACGACCGGCATGCCCACCTCGCTGACGCCGGCCACGGCAGCGGCAAGGGGCGGCTCACCGTTTTTGCGATGAACGTAGATGGCCTCGCCCACCACGATGGCATCATCGACGATCACCCCCAGCACCAGGATCAGGCCGAAAAGGGAGATCATGTTGATGGTGCCTCCCAGGGCCCAGAGAATTCCGAGGGCTCCGGCAATGGAGATGGGAATGCCCATGCCGGCCCAGAACGAAAGCCTGGCGTTGAGCACCATGTAGAGGATCAGAAAAACGATGATCATGCCGATGATGCCGTTTTTGACCAGCAGGTTTATCCTGGCCCGCAGCATGTCGGTACTGTCGTAGAGGATCTTCATGGCCGCGCCCGGCGGCAGGCGGTTTTTCATCTTCTCCACGTAGTCATAGGTCTGGCGGGCTATCAGCAGGGCGTCCTCTTCCTTGGTCTTGAAAACATTGATCAGCACCGCCGGCTTGCCGTCCACTTCCGCCCCCAGGGGATCCTCGGTGAAATCGTCCCTGATGGCGGCCACCTGATCGAGGGTTATCACCGCTCCGTCGGGAAAAGCCTTTACCACCAGAGAGGCCAGCTCCTTGCCGGTGTACCTGCGGCCCATGGTCCGCAGGCGGATCTGCTCGGCCCGCATGCGGATGGTGCCGCCGCCCATGTTGAGGTTGTTGCGCCGCACGGCGGCCGCCACCTGGTCGAAAGTCAGCCCGTAGCGCTCAAGTTTTTCTTCCGACACCTCGATAAAGATCTCGTAGTCGCGGACGCCGAAGATGGAAACCTGGGAGATGCCGTCAAGCTGCTGCAGGTCGTCTTTGACCTGCTCGGCCCACTCTTTCAGCCGGGCCTCGGACATGTCGGCACTGAGGGAAAGCAGCATCACCGAGTCCTTGGTGGTCAGCTCCTTGATCACCGGCTTTTCGGCATCCCCGGGGAAGGTGGAAATGGCGTCGATCCTGGTGCGCACGTCGTCCAGCACCTTCTGGACGTCCCAGCCTTCCTTTACTTCCACAAGACCCTTGCCCAGATTCTCGGTGGCCTCGGTGGTGAACTGCTTGACCCCCTCCAGGCCCTCGATGGCGTCTTCGATCTTGCGGCAAACGCCTTCTTCAACCTCTTCGGGGTCGGCTCCGGGATAGGCAACCGAAATGGTGATCATGTCCAGGGAAAATTCCGGGAAAGTCTCCCTGATCATGCTGCGGGCGGCCAGAAAACCGATGATCAGCAGCAGGGCCAGGAGGATGTTGGCAAAAACCGTGTTGCGGGCAAACGACCTGAGTACCTGTTTCATGAGCCCTCCCCTTCGTCCTGCCCGGCCAGGGTGTAGTCAACCAGGGAATTTTCCAGGGGATTTACCAGACGGGTGACGATCACCAGGTCGCCCGGTTTCAGGCCGGCGCTTACAAAGACCCGGTCGCCCTGGGTCTTGGCCGCAACCACCCTGGTGGTCCGCAGCCTGCCGTCCACCACCCGGTAGACCGTGTTTTCGAAGCTCACCGCCTCTCTTGGCAGGACAACGGCCTGTCTCAGGGTCCGTCCCGGAATCCTGACCGCACAGAACATCCCCGCCACCAGGGGAAGTCCTTCGGGCTCGGAGGAGCAGGCCTGGCGGGCATCGACCCTTACCGCCACGGTAAGGGTGCGGCTCTTGGGATCGAAATCCACCACCCTGTCCAGGGTCGCCTTCCAGAAATTCGTATTGCCGTGGGCCGTGGAACTGACCCGGCACTGGACCGGCTCCAGGGGAGCAAACCAGGCCCGGCCGTGATTGCCGGCGCTGAAACGAAGCCAGCGGCCCGCATCTTCACTGCTCAGGGGGACCCTTATCTCCAGGACGGAATCGTCGGCCAGGGTCAGGACCCGCTGGCCGGGCGCGACATACTGGTCTTTTTCCAGGCGGACGAACTCGACCCGGCCGGTAAAGGGGGCCACCACCCGGCACCTTTCAAGCCGGGCCGCGGCAGCCGCCTTCCTGGCCCGGGCGGCAGCCAGGGCGCCGCGGGCCTCCTTTATCCGCATGGGGAAAAGGGCCACGGCCTGTTCCAGCTGGTCGGCCAGGTCCACCGCGGCATTGTAAGCCCGCTCGGCCTGTTCGACCCCGCTGCGGGTGCCCACCTGGTTGGCCTCGAACAGTCTCTTGGCCCGCAGGTACTGTGCCCGGGCAAGATCACGGTTGCGTTCGATGGTTCCGAGGCGCTTTTTCTCCAGCTCGAACTGCTTTTCAAGCCGGGCGACGGCGGTCTCCCGCTGGATCACCGCCGAGCGGGCATCGTCATAGGCCGCCCGGTAGTCCCGCTGGTCGATGGCAAACAACAGGCGCCCTTCGGCAATGATCTTGCCCTCTTCCAGGTCGGGATTGATCCGGATCACGCGGCCCGCGACCTCGGGCGCGATATCCACCCGGTTCAGGGCCCGGGCCTGCCCGAAACCTTCAAGGTATGTCTGCGCATCTTCCGGCCGCACCTTTATTACTTCCACCGGAAGGGCTCTTTCGGTGGTCTTTGTCTCCACCGGCGGCTTTTTGCTGGTCACCAGCCAGGCCATTATGCCCGTCCCGGCCGCCAGGATCAGAACGCAAACGACGATCCTGAAAACCAGCCTCTTGTTGGCGGAATTTATCTGCGAATCGTTTGTCTTTTGATTATCCATGGTATCCAGTCCGTTTGGAGTAAAATACCACCTCCCCAAAAAAAGGAAGGACGTTGCGAAACATCGGAACCGCAGACAGGCGCGACTCCGAATGCTCAGGTCTTTTTCCTGCGTCCGGTTGCATCCGCTTTGCCCCTGCCGGAGGATCCCGGGTCGAGAAAGGATCCGATTCTTTCCAGAACTTCACACCACTTGGCCGAGGTTTCCGGCCCGACCATCTCAACCAGTTCCACGAAGGCTCCCAGCAGGTGTTTCTCCACGCCGTCTACCACCCGGGCGGCCTCGTCGGTCAGAGCCACGATGACCTTGCGCCGGTCCTTTGTGCTCTGACGCCTGACCAGCACCCCTTTTTCCACCAGCCGGTCGACCATGGCCGAAGCCGAAGGCGGAGAGACCCCCAGATATTCGGCCAGCTCGGTGATGGTGATCTCGCCCCTGCGGCGCACTGCCAGCAGGCAGCGGTGCTGGGCGGGCGACAGATCGCTGAAGGCCGCCGCCTGCCTGTTGCCGGCCAGGTATTCCATCTGGCTCTTGAGCAACCTTTCGTGTACCAGGCGGCCGTTGTTGAAAATAAACCTGGCCCGCCGCAAGATTTCTTCCTTTGTAAAATCCATGTTCAAGTTTCCCGGTTGAAAAGTTTTCTGCGATTCCGGACGGCCCTGCAAATCCGGCCCGGCGGTCAGTACTTGAACCGCCCCGTGTTCAATATGCGGGGCGGCGCAAAGCTTACCGGCCTTTTTGCCATGCCGCATGCTTAACAAAACTAATATTTAGTTAGACTAACTATTAGATAGGCAAAGCAAATGTCAAGACATAAATCGCCCGCCGCTCCCTTCGGGGGTGATGCTTTACCTGACTTTGATCCGGAAATACGGCAAGAGTGTATCGGCAAGCCGGAAATATTCTACGCCAGATGGTGATTGAACACGAGCCTGATATTATGGCGGACCGGTTTGGAAAGCGCGCTTCGAGCAATTTCTGCCCGCGAGCACTGTGGAGCACAAAACTACTGCTGCGGACTCTTTCCGGCAGCATGCCGGTGTTCATGGCCGTTGCCCGGTCTCCGGATAACAGATATGAAGCACCCGCCTGAACCGGAAGAACCGGCGGCTGAAGGCTCAGCCTGCCTGCTGCCGCTGACCTGCCCCGAAGCCACGCCCCGGTACCACGCGCCGGCGGCCGTCCCTGTTCCGTCGAGATCTCCGGCAACGCTGGTCTCGTTGGCAATCCGCATGGCAAAACTTCCCTCAGCGTTCACGGCCCCGCCCCGGACGTCGTAGGCAGCCTTGGAATCGGAGGCCACGAAACGACCGCTGATCAGGCCGTCACGGCCGACGCTTATCCGCCATGTTCCGCTCTCAGCCCCGTCATAGGTCCCGCTGTACTGTCCGGCAAATGCCGCCAGGGCCTCGCCGGGCTGCCGGGCGCCGTCCAGGCTGCCGCTGACCCCTTCCAGGGTCCAGGTGCCGGTGACGCCGCCGGCGGGATCGACTCCGGCCTTGACGGACATGCCCATGTATGACTGGAAAGTTATGCTGCCCTCGGAAGTAATGTTGCCGATCCCGTAGTCCACGGTCTGATCGGCTTCGGACCAGGAGACAAAGCGGCCGAAGCCCTTGGTGTCAAAAACCGCTATCCAGAAACCAGAAAGGACACCGTCGAAACGGCCGCTGTAAGTGCCGGCAAAGGAATCCACCGCGGCGCACGCATCACGGCTTGCGGGGGCAGACGACAGAAAGGAAAGAAATACGGCCAGCGCGAGGCAGGAAGTCATACTGCGGATACCTGCGGCTGGTCTCATGAGCGCCCTTTCGCAACGGCCTGGAAGGAGATGAACATTCGGGAACTGGAGTATTTTTACTACACATACAAAGCACAAGTCAAGCCATAAACCAAACGCCGGACGCGGGAACCTTTCGCCGTGTTTTGAGCTTGCATCCGCAAGCGGCGGTCTGTATTTAGAAGGAACTCATTGAACCTTAGTCGAGCGCTTTCCGCGCCCGCCTTGAGACGCAGGGCGGCCGGCGGCGAATTTGAAACACTCAATTCAGGTTTTAACCACCAAGGAGCAGTGGCCGCTTGAGTATGACACCGATATCTCCGGTCCCGGGACGGCGCCAGGACCTGCCCATAGACATGCGGGCGATGGCCGCATGGATCGCAACGGTTCAGCTCGGCTCCGGCCAGATTCCCTGGTCCCGCGGCGACAAGACCGATCCGTGGGACCACGTGGAGGCCGCCATGGGGCTGACAATAGGAGGCCTGTACCCCCAGGCCCGCCAGGCATTCCGGTGGCTTGCTTCCAAACAGCTTCCCGACGGCAGCTGGTATTGCGCCTACCGGGGCCCCAAGGTAGAAGACCAAACCCGTGACGCCAACATGAGCGCCTACGTGGCGGTCGGTCTCTACCATTACTGCCTGGTCACCGGCGACCTGCGGTTTACTGCCGCCATGTGGCCCGTGGTCCGGCGGGCGATGGAATTCGTGCTGCGGATGCAGGCAAAAGGGGGGCAAATCCACTGGGCCGTGAGTCCCGAAGGCAAAAAGGACCCCATGGCCCTGCTAACCGGTTCCAGCTCGATCCTGATGAGCCTGAAATGCGCCCTGGCCCTGGCCCGTATCCTGAAGACGGAAAAACCCCGCTGGGAACGGGCCGCCGCCCGTCTGGCAGAAGCAATTGCCGCCCGGCCGCACCTGTTCAACATGACCAAGGCCCGCTTTGCCATGGACTGGTTCTATCCGGTCCTTTGCGGCGCCATCAGCGGTGCCGCCGCCCGGAAGCGGATCGAGAAGGGATGGAAGAAGTTCGTCGTCCAGAACCTGGGAGTAAAATGCGTCTCGGACCGGCCCTGGGTCACCATCGCAGAATCGGCCGAACTGGTACTGACGCTGGTGGCAATGGGCAACCGGTTGCTGGCGCACATCGTCTTCGACTGGATCTGCGCCCATCGTTTCGACGACGGCACCTTCTGGTGCGGATTCACCTATCCGGACATGACCCGCTGGCCGGAACAGAGGCTGACCTGGACCAACGCCGTGGTAATGATGGCGGCCGACGCCCTGTTCGAGCTGACCCCTGCCGGCCGGCTGTTCAACCACGATTTCTGGCTCCCGGCCCCGTGGTCCCGGAACCACGGGCGGAATGGAAAAACCTGATCGGCATGCGCAAAGATCATCGCCCCTACGCGGTCAAAAAAGCCTATCTCAAGTTTCAGAAGTTCTACACGCGCCATTTCCTGATGCCTCAACTGGAAAGCCTGGGACGCGGTTTTACTTTCATGCGGCCCTGGCACGTGGAGATTTTCGGCGGCCCCATCGGCATCGGCCGTTTCGCCACCGTCATCGCCACGGCAGACAAGAAAGTCCGCCTTTCGGTCTGGCCTGAAAAGGCGGGCCGCGGCGAAATACTTATCGGCGACTACTGCCTGATAAGCCCGGGCGTTCGCATAAGCTCGGCGGCCTCCGTCAGGATAGAAGACAACTGCATGCTGGCCAGCGGCGCTTACATAACCGATTCGGACTGGCACGGCCTCTACGACCGGGTTTCCCCGGGCAAGGCCCGGCCCGTGCGGCTGGCAAAAAACGTCTGGATAGGCGACAGCGCCATAGTCTGCAAGGGAGTGACCATCGGCGAAAACAGCGTCATCGGCGCCGGAGCGATAGTGGTCGATTCTGTTCCGCCCAACTGCGTGGCCGCCGGCAATCCGGCCCGGATAGTAAAAAGGCTCGATCCGGCCATGAAGATGAAGACCCGCTCCCACTGGTACGCCGATCCTGGCAGGCTGGCCCGGGACTTTGTAACCTGGGAACAGGCCGTGCTGCGGGGAAACACCTTTTTCGGCTGGCTCAAGCACCTGCTTTTCCCGGCCAGGGGAGATTGAAGACGATCCGGGGTCTCAGGCGGATTTTTTCTCCCTCGCCCCGAGCAGAAACAGGCTGAAAAGCAACCCTCCGGCCAGGGCCGCGCCGACTGAAAAAGCGAACATCGTCCCGGCCCCGAACCTTTCATACAGGAACCCGCTTGCGAAAAATCCGGCCATCAGCCCGCATCCGTAAGTCATGGCGTTGTTGACCGCCTGGCCCAGGGTCTTGGCCGCCGGCGGTGCCAGCCTGTCCATGTAGAGGATCGAGGCCATGTGAAAGGTCCCGTAAGTAAAGGCGTGCAGGACCTGGAGTGCCAGCAGGAACCAGAAACTGCGGGCCCACATAAGGCCGGCCCAGCGCAGGGCGGCCACGGCGAATGAAAACGCCAGGACTTTCCGGAGGGAAAAGCGCCGGAAGATCCGCCCGGAGTTGAACATGGCCCATATCTCGGCCGTGGAAGCCACGGCCCAGCACAGGCCGATGAAACTTTTCCCGAAACCGAGGGCCGCCAGGTGAATGGAGAAAAAGGCGTAGTAGGCCCCGTGACTGACAAGCATCAGGAACCCGCAGATCAGAAAGACAATCACCCTGGAGCTGAGCAAAAGGCGCGCCGCCCGGCGGAAATCCCCCCGGGGGCGGGAGGCCATCGGCGGCAAGGCGCAGGCAACCAGGGCCTGGATCACGGAACCGGCCAGGATCAGCCAGACCACCAGGCCCAGGCTGCGTCCTTCCAGGACGCGCCCCAGCACCAGCACCACGGTGATGAAGGCCACCGATCCCCAGGCGCGCATCCTTCCGTACTGCTTCTTGCGCCCTCCAAGCACCTCCATGGCGAAGGCTTCCAGAAAGGCTATCAGGGGGGCGTAAAAAACAGAATAGACGACGGTGACCAGCAGCATGGGCCGATAGGCACGAAAGACCAGGAAAAGAGACCAGGCGGCGGCGCTGAGAAAGCTGCAGGCGATGAAAATCGCCCGCCGGATACTGTAACGGTCGGCCAGGGCCGCCCAGACCATGGGCAAAACTATCATCACCAGGCTGCGCACCGCCGAAAGGCTTCCGATCTGGGTCCCTGAAAAGCCGAGATGATAGCAGTAGAGGTTGAAATAGGGCAAAAAGACGCCCATGACCCCGAAATAGATGAAATACTGGGCTGAAAGGATATGATCTTTGCGCATGGGGTCCATGATAGTCAAAGACCCTGCATATCTCAATGAATTTCAGGAGGGCGGAAAATACGAATCCGGAGCGGCTGCGCCGTTCCGGATAAGGGAAATTGAAAAACAGCTTGAAGGGGCTGCCGGCAAATCTCTCCTAATCTATATTGACTTCCACCTGCTTGGGGCTTTTTTCTTCCTGCTTGGGTATCTCGATGGTCAGAACCCCGTTTTTGAAAGAGGCCTTGATGGATTCGGGCGCAATCACGGATCTGAGGGTGAAGGCCCGGTGGAAAGTGCCGCTGACTCTTTCCTTGCGGAAGTACGCCTCTTCCGGCACGCCGATTTCTTCTTTGCGCTGGCCCTTCAAAATCAGAACGTTCCCCTTGACCTCCAATGAGATGTCTTCCTTTTCCAGGCCCGGAAGATCGGCCTTGATCACGATCCCGCCGGCAGTCTCATAAATATCCACGCTGGGCTGCCAGGCGCACAGGGATACTTCCGCCTCGGACTGGTTGGCGGGGAAAGCGTCTTCGAAAAGCCTGTTTATCCTGTCCTGCAGGGCCGACATGTTGCGCAACGGATCCCATCTGACAACGGTCATCTCGCACCTCCTTGTTTTGGGCTTTGTGACCGGAAATCTAATCACGGGCCTGAAAATGTCAAGACCCCGAGACAGGTGCCGAACACCATGACGCCCGCATCAAAACACCCGGGCCTCAGCCTGAAACCCAGCGCCGGTGACACGACCTGACCGTATCTTCCAGTTTGTCTTCCTCCACCAGGATCGATATACGGAAAGAAGTAGTCGTCACCCCGGCCGTCCGGATACCGTTCCGGCTCAGAAGGGCAAGGGTTCTGAGCAGGGTCGTGTTGTTGCGGTTCAGGCCTTCTCCGATCAGTGAAACCGCCGCCAGGCCTTCTTCGAAAGTGATCTTTTCCCCGAAACGCTCCTGAAAACCGGTCCGGATCTTTTCCCAGCCGTACACGCCGTCGCCGGCAACCACGAAGGACACCTTGGAAGCTCCCCGGTCACGCCGGCCGGCGATCAGGTTTACTTCCTTTATGGGAACCCGTTCTTTTTCAAGAACGGCCGCGACCTGCTTGAAGATTCCGACCGCGTCCTGCCCGTCGATCCGGACCAGGGTCATCCGGCTCTGGCTGACCACGGCAATTACTCCCGGCAGGGTACCGGGAGTAAATCTGCGGATCACCGTCTGGCGGCCGGGTGAAAAAGTCGCCCGGGCATAGATGGCGATCTGCTTCTCTTTGGCGAACTGAACGGCATGGGCATTGAGAACCTTGGCCCCGGCCGTGCTCATCTCCTGCATCACCGGATAGCTGAGCTCCGGCAGGTGGCGGGCCTGCTCCACCAGGGACGGGTCTGCCGAATAGACCCCATCGACATCGGAGTAGATCTCGCAGCGCTCGGCATCCAGGGCCGCCGCCAGGGCCACGGCGGTGGTGTCCGATCCCCCGCGGCCCAGGGTGGTGATATCCCGCCTGTAGCTGACCCCCTGGAAGCCGCCCACGATCACCACCTTGCCGCGGGCCATCTCGTCCTGCACCCGGAAGGGACGGACCTCTATCACCTGGGCGTCGGTGTGCCGGTCGTTGGTGATGATTCCGGCCTGGGAGCCGGTAAGCGAAACGGCGGCCAGGCCTTTTTCGTGCAGGGCCATGCTGAGCAGGGCCATGGTGATCCGCTCGCCGGTGGAAAGAAGCATGTCCATCTCCCGGCGGGGAGGCCTGGCGGTTATCTGCCCGGCCATGGTCACCAGGTTGTCGGTGGTCTTGCCCATGGCCGACACCACCACGGCCACGTCGAATCCCTGTGATTTGACCGCGGCGATCATTCCGGCCACGTGTTGCAGCTTTCCGATGTCCGCCACGCTGGAACCGCCGAATTTCATAACGATGCAGGCCATGGCAATCTTTCTCCTCCCGGTTGAAATGGTCTGGACTGCGGCACTATATGCGGGGCCTCCGGCCGGTGTCAATAGGCACGGGCCCGTGCTCCCGGGCCGGTGCAACATTGTGCTTGACAGCGCCTTTTCAATCCGGTAAATGTTGTTTCTATGAATAAGAACATCATGACCCGAAGCTGCACAAACAACCGGTGGCGCCTGTGAGAGGCGGGGTGCCGGATTGTGCCTATACGCTATTGCAGCCCGCCGGATGAAGTCGCCCGGCGGGCTTTTGTTTGGATGAAAACCAGCTCAAGGAGGCTTAGAAATGCTGCAGAAACAGATTTTATTGCCCCAGGACCAGATTCCGCGCCAGTGGTACAACATCCTGGCCGACATCAGGATAAATCCCCCCCTGGGCCCCGACGGCAATCCCGTCAAACCCGAAGACCTGGCGCCGGTCTTTCCCATGAACCTCATCGAACAGGAGGTCAGCACCGAGCGCTGGATCGACATACCCGAGCCGGTACTGGATGTTCTGGCCATGTGGCGGCCCTCTCCCCTTATCCGGGCCAACGCCTTTGAAAAGGCCCTGGACACACCGGCCCGGATCTATTTCAAGTACGAGGGAGTCAGCCCGCCCGGAAGCCACAAGCCCAATACCGCCGTGGCCCAGGCGTACTACAACAAGGTCTTCGGCATCGAGAACATGACCACCGAAACCGGGGCCGGCCAATGGGGCAGCGCTCTTTCTTTCGCCTGCTCCCAGTTCGGCCTCAACTGCAAGGTCTTCATGGTCCGTGTCAGTTTCGATCAAAAGCCTTACCGCAAGGCCATGATGGAAACCTGGGGCGGCACCTGCATCGCCAGCCCCAGCCGGGAGACCAAGGCCGGCCGGGACGCCCTGGAACGCGACCCCGACACTCCCGGCAGCCTGGGAATAGCCATCAGCGAGGCCATCGAGGCCGCCGTGGCCGACACCAGCGGCAAGACCCGCTACAGCCTGGGCAGCGTTCTCAACCACGTCCTGCTGCACCAGACCATCATCGGCCTGGAAGCCAAGAAACAGTTCGAGATGATCGGTTCCTACCCGGATGTGATCATCGGCTGCGCCGGCGGCGGAAGCAACTTCGCCGGGCTGGCCTTTCCTTTCGTCTACGACAAGCTTTCCGGCCGCAGGATCGAGATCTACCCGGTTGAGCCCAGGGCCTGCCCCACCATGACCCGCGGACCCTTCGTCTACGACCATGGCGACACCTCGGGATATACCCCCCTGCTGCCGATGCACAGTCTGGGACATCTTTTCGTGCCCGCCCCCATTCATGCCGGCGGACTGCGTTATCACGGCATGGCGCCGACCGTCAGCCAGCTGGCCTCGGAGGGCATAATCGAACCCAGGTCGGTGGGTCAGCTCGAGTCATACGAGGCCGGCGTGCTGTGGGCCCGCACCGAGGGCATCATCCCGGCCCCGGAAACCACCAACGCCCTGGCCCAGGTGGTCAAGGAAGCCGCCAGGGCCAAGCAGGAAGGCAAGGAAAAGATCATCCTGGTCAACTTCAGCGGCCACGGTCTGCTGGATCTGGGGGCGTATGCCAAGTACCTGGCCGGGCAGTTGTCCGACTTTGCCCTCAGCGACGATGAGATAGCCCGCTCGACGGCCATCACCGAAGAATATCCGCGGCCGGAAAGGCTGAAAAATGTCTGAAATGGCTTCCCGGCCGCCGGCCGGTTCCCGGCGCTGCCCCCGCCTTGGCGGCCCGGTGGATTTCCGGTACTGCCTGCGGGCGGCCGGACAGGGGCGGGCCTGCTTCAAGATCCTGGACTGCTGGTGGGAGATCTTCGATGTGACAGAGTATATCCGCCGGACCATGGGTGAGGATGAGCTGGCCGCCCTTGCGGCCCGCAGGCCGCAACCCAAGGTGACCAGCCTGGTGGAAATCATCCGCCGGGCCAGGCAGCGGCTGGAAGGCGACCCGAGGCCAAAAGACCGGGGGTCCTCAGGGAAGATGGACCCTGAGGACCCTGGAGGTCAAAGCTGAAACCACTTCGTAGTTGATGGTGCCAAGCCAGGCAGCCACCTGATCGGCGGTGATTTCCTTGCCGCCCTGGGTCCCGATCAGCACCACCTCGTCGCCGACGGCCGTCTCCGGTATGTGGCCCACGTCCAGCATGGTCAGATCCATGCAGACCCGGCCCACGATGGGGGCGACCCGCCCCCTGACGAGCATCCGGCCGCGGTTGGACAGGGCCCGGCTGTAACCGTCGGCATAGCCCGCCGCCACGGTGGCGATGGTGGTTGGCCGGCTGCTGCGCCAGGTACTGCCGTAGCTTACGGCAAAACCGGCCGGCACCTTCTTGAGGTGAACGACGGCCGACTTCAAGCTCAGGGCCGGCCTGAGTTCGATGCGCCGTTTGTCTACCTCGTCCGAGGGATAGAGCCCGTAGACGGCGATTCCGGCCCGCACCATGTCCAGGTGGGTTGCGGGCATGTCGATGATCGCCCCGCTGTTGGCCGCGTGGCGCAGATTTACCCGGATACCGGCCTCTTCAAGAGCTTTCAGGAAACCATCGAACCTGCGGAACTGGAGGTTGGCAAATTCCTTGTCCCCGCTGTCGGCCGAAGCAAAATGGGTAAACACCCCTTCCAGAATCAGAGCTTCCAGCTCCCGTATCCGTCCAACTTCAGCCACCGCCGCTGCCGGGGAATCTTCCCGGACCACCATCCCAAGGCGTCCCATCCCGGTATCCACCTTGACATGAACCCTTATCTGTTTGCCGGCCGGCACATGGCCGGCCAGATCCCGGGCCGCCTCGAAGCCGGAAACACTGGCCGTCAGGCCGTAAGCCGCCAGCTTGGGTGCCCAGTGGCCCGCGGTGGGACCGAAGATCAGGATGGGCGCGCCGATGCCTGCCCGGCGCAGCTCGATGCCTTCTTCTATCCGGGCAACACCCAGGGCGTCGGCCCCGCTTGCCAGAGCCGCCCTGGAAACCTCCACCGCTCCATGGCCGTACCCGTTTGCCTTGACGGCCGCCATCAGACGGGCCTTGGGCGCCGTGATCCGGCGCAAGGCCCGCACATTGGCCGCAATGGCATCCAAATCCACTATTGCCGTCACCGCGCTTTGAACCCTGTCCATCGCTGCTCCCGTTATGCCTGTGAATTGTTTTCCGCAACGGTCGCCTTGCAGCCTGCGGCAAGCCCGAAAAGCACCCGGCCTGAACTCAAGATTTAGAAAAACCTGAAAGAATTGTAAACGGTCAATTTTAAAGAAGCTGTATGCGGCCCGGGTAACGTTACCGCAGACCCGGGCCGCAATGCGGAGAAGGAGGGTATGGGAGTATTACAACACGCTTTCGGCCGGGACGTAATCCAGCCCGAAGGCCTCGGCCACGGCCTTGTATGTTATCTTGCCGTCGACCACGTTCAGGCCGAGCCTGATTTCCTTGTTTTCGCGGCAGGCGGCTTTCCAGCCCTTGTTGGCCAGTTCCACGGCATACGGCAGGGTGGCGTTGGTCAGGGCCAGGGTGGAAGTCTTGGCCACCGCTCCGGGCATGTTGGCCACGCAGTAATGCACGATGCCGTCCACCACATAAGTCGGGTCGGCGTGGGTGGTGGGCCGCGAGGTTTCAAAACAGCCCCCCTGATCGATGGCCACATCCACCAGGACCGTTCCCGGCCGCATGCTCTTGAGCATCTGGCGGGTTATCAGCTTGGGGGCCTTGGCCCCGGGGATGAGGACCGCCCCGATGACCACGTCGGCCCCGGGCAGCAGCCGGCGCAGGGTCGACGGCGAAGACATCAGCAAGAAGCAGTTGGCCGGCATTACATCCGAAAGGTAACGCAACCGGCTCAGGCTCTTGTCCAGCAGATAGACCTTGGCCCCCAGGCCGCAGGCCATCTTGGCGGCGTTGGTGCCCACAACCCCGCCTCCGATGACCACCACCGTGCCCGGGTCCACCCCCGGAACACCGCCCAGTAAAATTCCGTGCCCGCCCTGGGCCATCTCAAGGTACTTGGCTCCCTGCTGGGCCGCCATGCGGCCGGCGACCTCGCTCATGGGGGTTAGCAGCGGCAGGCTGCCGTCGGCCTTCTGAATGGTCTCATAGGCTATGCAGACGGCCCTGCTGTCCATGAGCCGGCGGGTGAGTTCCTCTGCGGCGGCCAGGTGTAGGTAGGTGAAAACGATCTGGCCGGGACGGATGAGGTCGTATTCCGGCGGCAGGGGTTCCTTGACGTGCATGACCATTTCGGAGCGCCGGTAGATTTCCCCGGCCGTATCCACGATTTCGGCCCCGGCCGCCGCATAATCCTGATCGGTAAAGCCGCTGCCCACACCGGCGCTTTTTTCCACCAGCACCGTGTGCCCGTTTTCGCACATGACCTCCACGCCGGCCGGGGTCATGGCCACCCTGTTTTCCTCTGCCTTGATTTCCTTCAATATGCCTACGATCATGGTTGCCTCCCGAGATAATTGCTGGCTGATTGTGAACGGCTTTCAAAAAGTCCGGCCCGGCAACGGCCCTGCCTGTCCTTCTGGGCGGAATCATTCCTGCAGATCATCCGGGATGCAATTATCGGGCCTGGATCGCGGACCGGAAGGCGAATTATGAATTTAACATTTATATCCGGACGTTGCAAAGCAAACGCGTCCTTTGTCGCTCCGGCAGAAAGCAGAAGGCGGCACCCTGCGGGACCCGTTGTGGAAACTTTTTGAACCACAGGAAAGACCGGCCGCCGCGCCCCCGGAACAGTGACGCCGATTTTTCAAACCGTTCCCGCACCTTGAAGGGCACCGCCGGGGATGCCGGGCCGTCCCGGCGGCGGGCACCTGCTGGCAATATTTATTGCCAGTGGTTTGTTATCTTACCGGCTTCAGGCCGTAACGGCGGAGCTTGTTGATCAGGGCGGTGTGGCTTATCCCCAGCCGGCGGGCCGCCTGCCGGATACTGGGGGCTTTTTCAAGAACACGGGCCAGGATTTTGCGTTCATAGTCCCCCAGCAGCCGACGCAGGTCCCGACCTTCCAGCTCCAGGGCCTGGATGGCCGAATCAGGGCGGCTGCCGGCCGCCAGCTCGAAGCTGAACAGGATGGCGTCCTGGCCGACCGGGCCGGTTGGCGTCAGGATCGCCGCCCGCTCGATGACGTTTTTCAGCTCCCGCACGTTACCCGGCCAGCGGTGAGCCAGGAGCTTTTCCATGGCCGCCGGCGCAATGGGGCCCAGGTCTTTTTTCAGGCGGCTTTTGAGCTGGAAGAGAAAATGGTCGGCCAGCACTTTAATATCGTCCGGCCTGCGCCGCAGGGGGGGGATATGGATCGGCAAAACGTTGATCCGGTAATAGAGGTCTTCCCGGAAAAGCTTTTCTTCCACCATGCGCTCCAGGTTGCGGTTGGTGGCGGTTATGATCCTGGCGTCGATGGGAATTTCGGCCGTACCCCCGATGCGGCGCACCTTCTTTTCCTGGATCAGGCGCAGGATCTTGGCCTGGACCTTGAGGGACATGTCGGCGATCTCGTCCAGAAACACGGTGCCGGCCCGGGCGATTTCAAACAGCCCGGGCTTGCCCTGGCGTTTGGCACCGGTGAAGGCCCCGCCGACGTAGCCCAGCAGTTCGCTCTCCAGCAGGGATTCGGGCAGGGCCGCGCAGTTGATGGGCACGAAAGGCCCCGGCCGCCGGCTTTCGGAATGAATCGCCCTGGCAAACAGCTCCTTGCCGGTGCCGCTTTCACCGCGGATGGAGACCACCGCTTCGGTGTCGGCCATCTTCTGGGCCAGGGCGATCACCTCCCGCATGGCGGGGCTCTGGCCGACAATGTCGGAAAAGGTTATCTGGTCCGGCTCCGAAACCGCCTGGACCAGGGCCTCGATCTCCTGCATGTCTTTCATTATCTCCACGGCGCCCACCATGCGGCCGGCCGAGTCCCGGATGGGCTTGCAGGTTGCCAGGTACTGGAAACGCCCCCTGGAAGTAATGCTGTTTACTTTACGGCTGACCTCCTCGCGGGTCGTAAGGCAAAGTTTTAGGCTGTCGTCGGCAAGCTCCAGCTCCCTTAGCCCCGTTCCGACCACTTGGCGTTGGTCCAATCCCAAAATCCTGCGGGCCACCCGGTTGATGGTCGTTACGACGCCCTTTTCATCGACCGACAGTATTCCGTCACTGACACTGTCCAGAACGACCCGGTAGCTTTCCTCCCGCTTTTCCTGGGGCAGGGTGTGTACCGGCGCCAGGGCCAGACACCCGGAAAGCTGCCTTACGGCCTCAAGCACGGCGGCGGGATCGTCCGCGGCCCCCTGGTGCTCGACCTCCAGGTAGACGTAGGCCCGGTCTCCTTTTTTCTGGACTTCCATGGAGACGATGTTGAGCTGCTTGGCCGCCAGAATCGAAGCCACGTCGGCCACGATGCCGAGCCGGTCACGGAAGACTATCTCGATCTTCAGCCTGGCCTTCGGTTGCATCTCCCCTCCCGGTGCTTTGCTTTGCCGGCATATCAAATCATAAAAACATCCTGTAAACAAGTAATTGGAGCCGCCCCGGCTTTTCGCGGCAAAATTTTCCCGGCCCGGGTTCATTGTCTTGACAACAAAAAAAGTGTGATTATTTTCCTGCCGAACCGATCCGGGGCCGGATCTTTCCGGCACAGCCACGAGCGGTTTTTTACTCACCCCGGCGCCGGCACCGGTTCCGGACTTTCCCGCCGGGGATTCACCTTGAAAATTCATTCCGTCAAAGCATGGCGCAGCCATAGGGCCGGATGCGCCGTAATCCATTTGTAATTTGTAAAATGGAGGTAATGCCAGATGAAGATCAAACCTTTGAACGACAGGGTCCTGGTGGTAAGGATTGAAGAAGAACAGAAGACGGCCGGCGGGATCATCATCCCCGATACGGCCAAGGAAAAACCCCAGGAAGGCAAGGTGGTTGCCGTCGGCCCGGGCAAAATCGGCGATGACGGCAAGCGCGTGCCGGTGGAAGTAAAAGAGGGAGACCGGGTGTTGTTTTCGAAATACGCCGGCACCGAGATCAAGATCGACGGTGTGGAGCATGTCTTCATGCGCGAAGACGACATCCTGGGAGTGCTCGAATAGAAGACATCAGCGATGCAAGGAGGTAAACCGAGATGTCTGCCAAAATGATAGCTTTCGGGGCTGAAGCAAGGCAAAAGCTGCTCAAGGGTCTCAACGCCCTGGCCGATGCCGTCAAGGTGACCCTGGGGCCCAGGGGAAACAACGTCGTGCTCGAAAAAGCCTTCGGCTCTCCCACGGTCACCAAGGACGGAGTGACGGTGGCCAAGGAGATCGAGCTTGAGGGCAAGTTCGAAAACATGGGCGCCCAGATGGTCAAGGAAGTTGCCAGCAAGACCAGCGACATGGCCGGTGACGGAACCACCACCGCCACGGTCCTGGCCCAGGCGATCTTCAACGAGGGCCAGAAGATGGTGGCCGCCGGCGCAAACCCCATGGCCATCAAACGCGGTATCGACAAAGGCGTGGAGGCCGTGGTCAAGAATCTCAAGAAAATGGCAAAGCCCACCAAGGACAAGAACGAGATCGCCCAGGTCGGCGCCATCTCGGCCAACAACGACGAGGCCATCGGCAGGCTGATCGCCGACGCCATGGAGAAGGTCGGCAAAGAGGGTGTCATTACGGTCGAGGAAGCCAAGAGCATGGAAACCACCCTTGAAGTGGTGGAAGGCATGCAGTTCGACCGGGGCTACATATCCCCGCATTTCGTCACCGACGCCGAAAAGATGGAGGTTGTCCTGGAAGAGCCTTATATCCTGATTCATGAAAAGAAGATATCCAGCATGCACGACCTGGTGCCGCTGCTGGAACAGGTCGCCCAAAGCGGCAAACCCCTGCTGGTGATCGCCGAGGACGTGGAAGGCGAGGCTCTGGCGACCCTGATCGTCAACAAGCTGCGCGGCACCCTCAAGGTGGCGGCGGTCAAGGCGCCCGGTTTCGGTGACCGGCGCAAGGCCATGTTGCAGGATATCGCCGTCCTGACAGGCGGCCAGGTGATTTCCGAAGACCTGGGTGTCAAGCTGGAAAACGTGACCATCGATGACCTGGGACGCTGCAAGACAGTCAAGATCGACAAGGACAACACCACCATCATCGACGGCGCGGGCAGCCGCGAGGCCCTCGAGGGCCGGATGAAGCAGATCCGTACCGAAATCGAAGAGACCACCTCCGACTACGACCGCGAAAAGCTCCAGGAACGCCTGGCCAAGCTGGTGGGTGGCGTTGCCGTGATCAACATCGGGGCTGCGACCGAGACCGAAATGAAGGAAAAGAAAGCCAGGGTGGAAGACGCCCTCAACGCCACCCGCGCCGCGGTCCAAGAGGGAATCGTTCCCGGCGGAGGAGTGGCCCTGGTGCGCTGCATCGACGCCCTGGACAAGGTCCAGGCCAGGGGCGAGGAGAAGGTCGGCATCCGGATCCTCGGGCGGGCACTGGCCGAACCCCTGCGCCAGATCGCCGTCAATGCCGGCATGGAAGGCTCGGTGATTCTCAACCGGGTCAGGGAAGGCAAAGACGACTTCGGGTTCAATGCCGCCACCGGCAACTTCGAAAACCTGCTGGCGGCCGGCGTGATCGATCCGGCCAAGGTGGTCCGCTACGCCGTCCAGAACGCCGCCTCGGTATCCGGACTGATGCTCACCACCGAAGCCATGATCACCGAAAAACCGGAAAAGAAAAAAGCCGCCGCAGACCCCGGCATGCCCGACATGGGCGATATGTATTGATAAATCAGGCCACGGAAACGATCACCGGGGGCAGGGGCATCGAACCCTGCCCCCGTTTTTATTGCTCTGCCGGCCGGCGTGTTGACGATCACCGGCTCAGGTTATAATAGATACTGAGGCTTTCTACGACACCACCAACAGCGACGCGGGTCGATGATTGCGGCCGCAACACCGGAGAAGCAGCCATATGAACACCATCCGTTCCAAGCTCACCTTTTTCTTCGTGGCCTGCCTGGCCGTAATGGGCGCCTTTGCCATTCTCTACTATACCACGGTCTCGGATCTGGAACTCAAACTGATCGCCATCGAAAAATTCGACGACCTGCGCGACAACGTCCTGGAGCTGCGGCGTTATGAAAAGAACCTGGTCTACGCCAAGGACCCGGCCAGCTTTGAAAAGAGCGGATATTTTCTGACCAAGGTGGAAATCGCCTTCGACAACATGGCGACCGATATCCGCCGCCTGGTAGGCGAGAGGGAATTCAAAAAGGCCCGGGACAACCTGGAACAATACAAGAAAGTGCTGCAGGAAGTCGTCCTGCAGTTACAAAGAAACGAAAAGAACGTGGATGTGGCCACCATCAGGGACCTCGGCAAAAAGCTGGTCGACTTCACCAACAACCTGATAGTGCTCAAGCGCAACCGGATCCAGGTGGTGTTAAAGCGCATCTTCATGCTGCCCATGATCGTGATCGCCGGCTTCATCGTCTCCATGGCCCTGATCTACCGCCTGATGCTCCACGACATCCTCCAGCCCCTTTCCCGCCTGCGAAGGGCCACGGTCAAGGCCATGGATGGAATCTTCGAACCCATCGACTGCGACCCGGGACGCAACGACGAGGTCTCCAACCTGGTGGCCGCCTTCAACCGCATGTCCCGGGAAATCGGCACCAGACAGGAACAGCTCCTGCAGTCGCGCAAGATGGCCTCCATCGGCACCTTTACCTCGGGAATCGCCCACGAGCTGAACAATCCGGTCAACAATATCTCCCTGATCGTGGAATCATTGATAGAAGGCCGGGACCGGATGGACGCGGCCGAAAGGCAGCGCCTCTACCATGACCTGATGGAACAGGCCGACCGCACCAGCGGCATCGTCCGCAACCTGCTGGATTTCTCGCGGCAGGAAAAGAGACGGGTCGAGCCAGCCTCCATAGAGGAGATCCTGGACAAGACCGCCCGCCTGCTGAAAAACGAGATGCGGCTCAACAAGATAAAGTTCGAAAAGCAGGTCAGGGGCAGCCTGCCCGAAATCATGATCGACAAGAGCAGCTTCCAGCAGGTCTTTCTAAACCTGCTGGTAAACGCCATCCAGGCCATGCCCGACGGTGGAACGATCACGGCAGTCCTCGCGGTGGACGAAGACCGGAATGAACTGCGGATAGATATCTGCGATACCGGAACAGGCATCCCCAAAGAGCACCTGGAGCGCATATTCGATCCTTTCTATACCACCAAGCGCGAAGGAGAAGGCACCGGACTGGGACTTTCGGTGACCTACGGTATAATCGAACAACACGGGGGGCGGATAGAGGTGCGGCCCCGCAAGACCAAGGGGACCTGCTTTTCCATCCATCTGCCCCTGGGAGAATCCCATGCGACCGTCAACAGCTGATTGGCAGCCCAGGGTTGCCGTCATCGACGACGAACTCATCAGCCGGCGGGAAATCAAACGCGGCCTGGAGCGGGAAGGTTACCTGGTGGAAACCTTTCCCGACGGCACCTCGGCCATGAGACATGTGGAGCAGAACGCTTTCGACCTGATAATCTGCGATCTCAGGCTGCCCGATATCAGCGGGATGGACATCCTCCGGCGGGTCAGGGAAATCAGCAGGCGGACCGAAGTCATCATGATCACCGGGTTCAGCTCCATCGAATCGGCCATCGAGGCCATTCGCAACGGAGCGTTTCATTATGTAACAAAACCGCTCAAAATGGCCGAGCTGCGGGCCCTGGCCAGCCAGGCCCTGACCAAAGTGAAACTGAAAATCGAAAAAGAGGCCCTGGAAAGCGAACTTTTCTCAGGCCGCCGGCACTTCCGGATCATCGGACACGGCAAGGCCATCGAGCAGGTACGCCAGATGATAAAAAAGGTCGCGCCCCTGAGCTGCAACGTCCTGATCCAGGGTGAAAGCGGAACCGGCAAGGAGCTGGTGGCCCGGGCCCTGCACTTTGGCAGCGAGCGGCGCAACAATCCCTTCATTTCCTTCAACTGCGGCAGTTTCACAGAAGAGCTGATCGCCAACGAACTGTTCGGCCATGAAAAGGGCGCCTTCACCGGCGCCATCGAAACCAAGCTGGGCCTGCTGGAATCGGCCCACAAGGGAACCATCTTCCTGGACGAAATCGGTGCCATGCCCATGAGCATGCAGATCAAACTGCTCCGGTTCGTCCAGGAAAGAACCCTCCTGCGGGTCGGGGGAGTAAAACCCATCGCCGTGGACGTGCGCCTGATCGCCGCCAGCAACCAGGACCTGAATCTGGCTGTGGCCGGCAAAAAATTCCGCCAGGACCTTTATTACCGCCTCAAGGTCGTCCTGATAACCCTTCCTCCCCTGCGATCCCGGCTGGAGGACATCCCCGTCTTGGTGAAGCATTTCATCGCCCGCTACAACCACGCTTTCGGCAAGCAGGTCACCGGCGTCTCCCGGGCAGTCCTCGACAGCCTCTGCAACTACCCTTTTCCCGGCAACATCCGGGAGCTGGAACATATCATCGAAAGCGCCGTTGCCCTGGCAGAAGACACCATAATCAGGCGGGCCGACCTGCCGGCCGACATCCAGAACCTGTCCTTCAACAACCTCCGGCAACAGAAATGGCCCTCCCTGGAAGAACACGAAAAAGAATACATCCGGAAAGTGCTGGTCAAGACCGGATACAAGAAACAGGCCGCGGCCCGCATCCTCAAGATCCCGCGCACCACCCTCTGGCGCAAGCTGAAGCGCTTCAACTTACAATAGCCCTTCTTTCCATATTGAAACATAATCGCTAACGATCTGTAATATCTGCCAATATCTGCCGGCCGCCGTCATATCCTCCAATCGTTGCTGTTTCAGATTGAACCACGTTCTTTCCGAAGAGTGACCCTTGGTTCTTTTATCCACCTGATATTACAACATAAGATTCGCACGGCAAGAATCTTGCTACCCACAGGGGCAAGCCGGTTTTTGCACCCAGAACCAAATTTCACCTGAATCCGGGAGCTTGCATTGAGCAGAGAAAAGATCCTGGTCCCCCTGGGGCCGGACAATCATGACTTCAATGCCCTTTACCACGCCCTTGCCGTGGCCGAGCGTATCCAGGCCAAGGTCTACGTGGTCTACCCGGAAAGCCCGCAACCGGCCGGCACCCGGCCCGACTGGATGGCACGCCACCTGAAAGAACTGATAGGCAAGGCCTGCCAGCAGGGCCTTGCCGTATCGTGCCATATCAGCGCCGGCCCCCTGCCGGCCGAACTGATCGATATCATCAATGAACAACAGATCGATCTCATCATTTTCGAATCAGACGGTGACAACGGACTTGTCACCAGGGCAATCAGTGAAGTCATATCCACAGTTCCCATTCAAGCAGTCCAGGTAAACGGAAAATCAACATCAACCTCAAGGCTAAGAAAGGATGAAGCGAAATGCCGATCATCATGATTTCAGGAGCCCCCCACGGCCTGAGCGAAGCTCTGGCCAAGCGCCTCCAGGACTTGACCGGGTGGCCCATGCTGGGGCGCCGGGTATTGTTGGAAGAGGCCCGCAAAGCGGGAATCAAGGTCGGACGCCTGAAAACCGCGGTTATAAAATCCATTGGCCCGCAGGAGAAACTGGCCCGCGAAAAAGACCTTTACCTTGCCTTCATAACCAAGCGCCTGTGTGAAAGCGTGATCGACGACAAGCTGATCTATTGCGGCCGCTTCGGTCACCTGCTGTGCCCCGGGGTATCCCACCGCATCCGTGTGGGCCTGACCACCCCCATGCACGTGCGGATCAAAAACGTCATGGAGCAGCTCAACCTGCCCAGGGAAAAAGCCATCACTTATCTTGAACAGATCGACGCCGACGTGGCCAAGTGGTCGAAGTTCATTCACCGTGAAACAGCGGGGCAGGATCCGAGATATTACGACCTTTGCCTCAATCTTCAGCATATAAATGTAGAATACGCCGCCGAAATGATCGTCCAGATGGCCGAACTGCCGGCTTTTGCCGCCACCAAGGAGAGCCGGCGGCAGCTTGCCGATCAGCTTCTGGCCGCCCGGGCCAGATTGCGCCTGGCAGCAAACGATCAGACCAAAAACGCCGAGCTGGGTGTCCGGGCCAAAGACGGCAAACTGATCGTCACCTACATGCCCCGCCAGAAGGTGAACGAAAAGATCATCAAGAACGCCCTGGCAGGCCTGGAAGACTGCAGTGAAAAGCTCTGCACTCCGGCTGAAACCAGCATCCTCTGGATCCAGGAACGCTTCGATCCCGAGTCCGAGGCTTTCAACCAGATCAATCAGCTCGCCCAACGCTGGGGCGCGGCCGTGGAATTGCTGCGGGTGGTGCCGGCGGCCGGGGCCGAGGAACGACCGGAGCCGATCAAACCGGCAAAGACTTCGGATGAGTATACCGGGGGAGTGGAAGACGACGAACCGGAAAGGGACGACGGCGGCCTGACCCGCACCATGGACGAACTCATTGCCGAAGGCCGGTTTGCAGGCGCCCGCACAATCTACGGTGACAAAAACGATATCCTGGACGTCGGCCAGGAGGGCGGCAACTATTCCCTGGTGGTAATCGGCGAAATGTTCCTGGACAAGGGCCATGAAGCCCGCATGCGCGATACGCGCGAACTGGCCATCGGCATCCGTGACCGTTTCAAGGTGCCGGTGATCACCAGCTCCGAAATGCAGTCCCGTTTTCTTTTCGGCAAGCGCCAGATGATAAAGCTGGTTTCCTATGCAGCTCTGGTGGCCTTTATTTATCTGCTTGTATTCAAATTTCAGGACCCGATTCTGAGCCTGCTGGGAGGCAGCCTGCACGAACAATGGAAATGGCTGTCCTCTCTGGCCGTGGGACTGTTCGTCCCCTTTGTGGCATACTGTTACAGCACGGTAACCGGTCTGCTGCTCAAGGCCGTTGGAATCGACTAAAAAATACACGACCATACATGACGCGCCAAATTAGACGACCCCCCAGACAGGAGGCTGATCATGCATCACATAGCGGTTCACTTTTTACATATTGACCTTGGCATAGCCCTGCAAGTGATTCTGCTGGGTTTTATCGGAGGAGTTCTGAGCGGTTTCATCGGCAGCGGCGGCGCCTTTTTCATGACCCCGGGTATGATGAACCTGGGCGTGGAAGGCGTGGTGGCCGTTGCCAGCAACATCACCCACAAGTTCGGCAAGGCCATGGTGGGCTCCCGCAAACACGGAGAGGCCGGCAATGTCGACAAAAAACTGGCCATCTTCCTGCTGGTGACCGCGGTGGCCGGCATCCAGCTGGCTGTTTTCATCAACAGCATGCTCTTTCGCGGCGGCACCGGTCACGGCGCAGCCAAGGGCGCCGGGGCAAACCTCTATATCAGTATCGTCTTTTCAACCATCCTGCTCTTTGTCTCCCTTTCCATGCTGCGGGATCTGATAAAGTCTTCCCGCCAGTCGGAAGAAGACAGCGGGCCTTCCCGCAAGCTGGCCAATTTCTTCAACAAGTTCAATCTGCCGCCGGTTATCTACTTCAAGGTGGCCGACATAAGGGTAAGCCTGTGGGTGCTGCTGATGGTGGGTGTCGCCACCGGCTACCTGGCCGGCACCATCGGCGTGGGCGGGTTCATAGGGGTTCCGGCCATGATCTACATCCTGGGCGTGCCGACGGCGGTGGCCACCGGAACCGAGCTTTTTCTGGCCATGTTCATGGGAGCTTACGGGGCACTGAGTTACGCTTACCAGGGCTTCGTGGATATCCGGCTGACGATGCTGCTCTACCTGGGATCCCTGCTGGGAATCTACCTGGGAGTCTTCGGCGTCAAGGTGGTGCATGAAAAGATTATCCGCCTTGTCACCAGCCTGATCATCCTGCTGTGCGTCTTCAGCCGGGTCATAGCCATACCTGTCTACCTGCGGCAACTGAACATGCTCCAGATGGACCCCAAATTCGACGTCTATTTCAACATGACCAGCAAGTTCTTCCTGTTTGCCAGCGGTATTACCGGTTGCCTGGTGATCCTTTTCTTCGTCATCAGGGCCTATCGCCAGCGGCGGGGAATCCAGATCTCGATCAAGGTGGCCTGCCAGGAGACACCGGCCGATCTGGAACCGGAACCACTTTCGACGGTCTAGTCGGAACAATCCAATCATTTTAGGAGAGGATCATGGAAGAAGCAATCAGCATCATGGTTATCGACGACGAACCGGTTGTGGGCCAGCGCCTCAAGCCGATGCTGGAGGATATGGGCCACAAGGTTGAGGTTTTCGTCAACCCGGTGGAAGCCATGGAGCAGTTCAAGAATCAGCCGGTCGATATCGTCATCACCGACATCCGGATGGACGACATGGAAGGTATCGACATCCTGGAACAGATCCAGTTCAGCCGCCCGGAAACCAAGGTGGTGATGATAACCGGCTACGCCACCCTCGAACTGGCCCGCGAGTCGATGGCCAAAGGGGCCTTCGACTTCATCGCCAAGCCGTTCAAGTTCAAGGAGATCCGCAACACCATCGGCAAGGCCGTGGATGCCATCAAGGCCGAAAGCGAGTCCAGGGTCAGGGCCTGACCCTGGAGGGCCGCGGCCCGGCTTTTCAGATCAGCTCCAGGGCGCAGGCCATGGAAACGCCGCCGCCGCCGCACAAGGTGGCCAGTCCCAGGCTTTTGCCGCGGCGGCGCAGGGCATGGATCAGGGTCACCATAATCCTGGCCCCGGTGGCCCCCACCGGATGACCCAGGCCGATTCCGGAACCGTTGATATTGGTCTTTTCGCGATCCAGGCCCAGCTGGCGCTCGCACCCGATGTACTGGGCGGCAAAGGCTTCGTTGATTTCCACCAGGTCGAAGTCCGCGATGCTCAGACCGCTGTTTGCCAGCAGATCCCTGACCGCCGGCACCGGTGAAAGGCCCATCACCGAGGGATGGCAGGCTCCCTTGCCGACGGCCTTTATCCGGGCCAGGGGGCTTATGCCCAGGGCCTTGGCCTTTTCCGCGGACATTAGCACCATGGCCGCGGCCCCGTCATTTATTCCGCTGGAATTGCCGGCCGTCACCTTGCCGATCCCGGGAACGAAGACCGGAGGCAGCTTTTCCAGGTCGGCCATGGTCAGCCCCGGCCGGAAGTGCTCATCCCTGTCAAAGATGAGAGACTTCTTTTTGCGGCGCGGAACCTCGAGGGGCACTATTTCGGCGGCAAAGGAGCCGTCCTGGTTGGCCCGTTCGGCGTTGTTGTGGCTCCGCAGGGCCACTTCGTCCATCTCGCGGCGGCTTATGTCCAGGTGCTGGGCCACGAACTCGGCCGTATGGCCCATGATATACGGTTTACCCTTGAAGTAACTCAAGGGGGGCTTGTCAGCGTCCACCGGCCCGTCTTCCGGATGGGGTATGATATGGGAGCCGCAGTGCAGGGCCCGGATCAGGGCGTCCACGAATTCCTGGTCCTGAAGGCGGCACCCCCAGCGGGCCTTGGGCACGATATAGGGTACACCCGACATGTGCTCCACTCCGCCGGCCAGCACCATCCCGGCCAGCCCGGCCTTGATCATGGCCATGGCCGAAACCACGGCCTCCATGCCCGAAATGCAGACCCGGTTGATGGTTACCGCCGGAACCGTGTCCGGGATTTCGGCCAGCAGGGCCGCCACCCGGGCCACGTTCAGGGAATCGGCCGGCTCCAGGCAACAGCCGAAACGCACGTCATCGAATTGGGCCGGATCGATTCCGGCCCGCCGGACGGCCGCCCGCATGACGGCCGCCGCGATATGGGCGGCGTGCATGTCCCTCAGGCTGCCTCCGAATGTACCGATGGCCGATCTGCATGCTTCAACAATGACCACATCCTGCATGATCTTCTCCTTGGCTTTGGAAGAAAGAATAAGAACTGCCTGGGCTCAACCGCCGCGGGGTTTGATCGGGCTACGGGGTGTCAGGCACATCCGGCTTGAAATCGCCGGGCTGCGCCTCAAGACCGCCTTATCTCAGATGAAGGGTAATATGTCAAGCAGGCCGTAACCTCAGCGCAGGGGGGTGATCTTCAAAGCATAGATCGACATCTTGCCGCTTCCGCCCTCCTTTACTTCGGCGATCCGCACATGCCGCTGATTTTCCTTGAGCACCATGCTCGTATGAGGCCCCTCGATCTTCGTCTTGGAATATATGGTCCCGGAAACCTTGATGATCGGCACAGGCCGGTCCTCCTCGGCCTCTGCCAGCAGTTTCTCGATCCGGGCCTGGATCAGGGCCGATTCGGCCACAGCCGCTTCAAGCTCCTTGGTCTTGTCGGCCATCTGTTGCCTGCAGACATCCTCCCGGTCCATCAGTTCGGCCACCCTGGCGTCCAGCGCCCGGTACTGCCGGTCAAGATGCTCTATCTTGTCCCTGACGGATCCGGCCACCGGCCGGCCCTTTTTCTCATGAGCCGCCACCTGCTCTTCCAGCCTGCGTTTTTCCACCATGCAGCGGTCCTGCTGCTGGGCCACCTTGCCCAATTCAGTTCCCGCTTTTTCGTATCTATCCTGCAAAGCCGCAATTTCGGATTCCAGATCCGCGGAATTTTTTTCCAGCAAGTCCAGCCGCTGTTTTAGTTCTTCGACCCTGCGCCGGACCATCTTGTCCACCCCCACCGTCAGGAAGCTCGCCTTGGCCGCTTCGGTTCCCACGTCCATGGCCTGGATGCCCTTCTTGGCGCTTATCCGGCTGGACATTATGTTGCCGCCGCCGATGACACACCGGCCGTTGGTCTCGATGTCAGAATCGAAGATTTCCCGCTCCACAACAAGGTCGCCGGCTGCCAGGATCCGGCTGTAGTGAATATGGCTGGCCCTTAACTTTCCGCCCACCTCGATCCGGGCGCCGTAGATTCCGCCCATACAGATCAGGTCTCCTTCAAGCTTGATCTCTGCGGCCTGGATCTCGTTGGCCCGCAGCCCGTGGCCCTTGACCTTGAAGCCGGTCTGGACCGTGCCGGTGACATCGATCAGGCCGCTGAATTCCACGTGGCCGGTCTCCAGACCGATATCGCCGTTGACCGTGTAAGTGGATATGACCAGCAGTTTTCCGTCCGGGCCGATGCGCGGGCTGCCGCCGATCTTGGCAAAGGCCTTGCGGCCGTCTGCTGATCTTTCCACCCCCCGGCCGCACCTCAGAACGATATCCTTCGTCTTGGGCGGCGGCACCGGCCGGCCGAGGATGTCGGTTCCCGGCCGGCCCTCTTTCCTGGTCACTTTTTCGGCCAGCAAATCGCCCGGGGAGACCTGAGGCAGGGTTCCCCGGTCTTTCCAGTCCATGGTGCCGTCTTCCTTGACGGTGCCCACCCGCATGGGATCCGTGTCGAAATGGTAAACTATCTCCATCGGGTCACCGGCCACCGGTTCGGTGCCCCGGGCCACCGGCAGCGGCAAGTCGGGCAGCGGGTCCTCGAGGTAGGCTTCTATGACGGCATCGTCCGAAAGGCCGTGAACAATACCGTTGGCGGCAAGTTCCTTCTTGACTCCGGCCAGATCGACCTTTCCCGGATTTCCGGCCGGAATCTTGATCCAGGCCTGCATGAAGTCATCGCCGATGACCAGCTCGAACTCCGGCTCATCCTTGGCAGGAGCTTCCTTGTCGGCCTGCCTCTGCTCTTCGGCCGCCAGTTCGGCCTCCATGGCCTTTTGCATGCGCAAGATGGTATCGACCTGCTCCTGGTCCAAAACCCCCAGGGCCAACATAATCTTTTCCAGTTTCATCTGCTTGCCGGAACGTTTCAGAACCAGTGTCTGAAGCATGCGGGCCTGGTCTACCTGCTTCTGGTCTAAAAAACTTCCGCCGACAGCGATCCTGGCAAAAAGCTCATCACTTGACAGCCGGCTATGGTCCATCGGCTCCTCGAACGCAGTTTTGGCTTCTCCTGCAGCCTGCATCATCAATTATTATCGGCCAAAACCGCCCTGACTTGATGACCCCGCAAGACGGATATGAGACTATTTGCAGGGCCACCGGTTGCGTAACCGGACTCCAGACATTACCTTGTTGGCAGGAAAAATCAGGAACCCGAACTTTGACAAGGAGAGGCAAATGATTTCCGAAAGACTGAACCGGGCCATCAACGAACAGATCAAAAACGAACTGGAATCCTACTACCTCTATCTTTCCATGGCCGCTTATTTCCACTCGGCCAATCTGGACGGCATGGGACGCTGGATGCGGATCCAGGCCCACGAGGAGATGGTGCATGCCATGAAATTCCTCGATCATCTCCTGGACCGCGGCGGCAAGGTACAGCTGCCGGACCTGAAACAGCACAAAACCGAATGGAATTCACCCCTGGAGGCCTGGCAGGACGCTTACAAACACGAACAGTTCATTACTTCCAAGATCAACGAACTGATGGATCTTGCCCGGGAAGAAAAGGATTATCAGGCTCAACCTCTTCTGACCTGGTTCATCGAAGAGCAGATAGAGGAAGAGTCCACCAGCGGAAAGGTTGCCCAGGAGATGGCCATGGTCAGCGACACCAAGCAGGGCCTGTTCTTCATGGACCGGGAACTGGGCCAGAGGGCTTTTCCGGCCAACTCCCCGCTCGATCCGGCAGCCTACGCTTCCACCTGAAACATCGCCGGGCGTACCTCTACGGTACGCCCCTTTCCGATCCTGGATCGGAAGCTATGGCGGGCAATTTGCTTCAGGCCTGAATATCGACGTTCCGGCCGATACCCTGCTCGGCCAGCATGGCTGCCATCTCCTGCTGGCTGGCTGCCAGCTGCTGCATTACGGCCGTCTGCATTTCGGCCGTCACCTGGAGCTGACGGACGGCCACCGCCATTGCAGGTGTCATCATTGCTACGGAATCCACACCCATCGAATGCCTCCTTCCCCGGCTCAAAAACCCCGGAGTCATAGCCTGCAAACCCGGTATCGGCCCGGGTGCGGAAAACTTTAGCCATATCCTGACACCGGACACCTGATCCGCACCCGCCCGGCCTAACCGCCGGCCAGCAGGGCTTTCCACCTGGCACGACTTGCCTGCAGCAGGCTGCGGTCGTCGCTGAAGACCTCCAGGGTGACCGTCAGGTCCGGGTCGAGCCCGGCGGTTGCGGCGGCCAGGCTCCTGAAATCGACGGTGCCCTCGCCCAAAGGCAGGTGCCGGTCGCGGCGGCCGTCGTTGTCGCTGAGGTGCAGGTGGCCGATGCGCGGGCCGAAACGCCGGACAAAGGCCATGGCCCCGGCGCTGCCGCGCCCGATGTTGGCGTGGCCCGCATCCAGGGTGAGCCTGAGGCCGGGGTATTCTTCCAGCCAGGCGGCAAAATGCTCCGGGAGCCAGAACCCGCCGTAGACCGGAAACATGTTTTCCAGGCAGACCACAAGTTCCAGCCGGAAACAATGTTCCAGGACCTGCCGCAGGGCCTGCTCCACGTATCTGCCGCTAAGTTCGGGCACCTGGGGCCCGAGGCCGTTGACCGGGGGAGGGTGCAAAACCACCTTGCCGGCTCCCAGGCCGGCGGCCACCGTTGCGGCATCCAGCAGCTCGGCGATGGAGGCCCGGCGTATGGATTCGGTAAGGTCGGCCGGATAGACGAAGGTCGGCAGGTGACAGACAAGGGCCAGGCCGTACTTTTCCAGGCTGCGGGCAACGGCCCGGCTCTGCTGCCTGACCTGGCCGTGGTGGGCGCAGGGCGGGTCCATGGCCAGCTCCAGCAGGTCGAACCCCAGGCCGGCAAGGACTTCGATCTCCCGGAGCAGGGGCCGGACGGGATGGTTCATGGCTCCGATGCGCATTTGACCTTTCACCTCCAAAGATTATGGTATAGGTTGGCCTTTTTCGGAACAAGGACCTTGACTTCCCGATCTACGTTCAAGAAAGAGTATTTCCCATGCCGGCACCTGTTGCAACAAGTATCCGGATAAAAGGCGCCCGCTGCCACAACCTCAAAAACCTCGACCTTGAAATCCCGCTCAACAAGCTGGTGGCCGTCTGCGGAGTCTCGGGGGCCGGCAAATCCTCCCTGGTCTTCGATACCCTCTACGCCGAGGGCCAGCGGCGTTACGTGGAAACCTTTTCGCCCTATGCCCGCCAGTTCATGGAAAGGATGGACCGGCCGCAGGTGGACAGCATCGAGGGCATCCCTCCGGCGGTGGCCATCGACCGCAAAGAACCGGTGCGCACCTCCCGCTCCACCGTGGCCACCATGTCCGACCTGGCCGATTTCTGCAAGCTGCTCTTTGCCCGCCGGGCCGTGCTCCACTGCCGGCGCTGCCAGCGCCCGGTAAGGGCCGACACCCCGGAGACCATCCGGCGGCAACTGCTTGACCTCCGGCCGGAACGCCACCTGCTGATAACATTTCCCTTTGCCGCAGACGGCGATCCGGCCCCGGTCCGGGACCTTCTGCGGCAAGGTTACGACCGCCACGTGGTCGAGGGCCGGATCGAGTCCATCCGGCATCAAGAGCCGCCGGGAGGCACCATCGACGTACTGGCCGACCGGATACCCGGCAAAACCATAAACGACAAAGAAAGAATAATCGATTCCCTGGAGGCGGCCCTGCGGATGGGTGCCGGCCGCCTGGATGTCTGGACGGCCGGCGGCCGCAGAATATCTTTTTCAGACCGCCTCCACTGCGCTTTTTGTGACATGGACTATCCCCGTGCACCGGCCGGCCTCTTTTCCTTCAACAGCCCCATGGGGGCCTGCCCGGCCTGCCGCGGCTTCGGCCGGGTCATGGACGTCGATCTCGACCTTGTCATCCCCGACAGGTCGCTTTCCCTCAACCAGGGTGCCGTCAGGCCCTGGGGAGGAAGGCGGGAAAACCGGCGCCGCTTCCGACACCTGACTGCCTTCTGCCGCCGGGCCGGAATTGACATGGACCTGCCCTTCGAACGCCTCGACACCTCGATCCGGGAGACGATCATCGACGGCGGTGCCGGATTCGAAGGCATAAGGGGATTTTTCAGGCGCCTGGAGTCAAAGACCTACAAGATGCAGGTGCGGGTCTTTCTCTCCCGCTACCGGGGTTACTATCCCTGTCCCCAATGCCGGGCCACCCGCTTCAGGCCCGAGGCCCTGGCCTGGCGCCTGGCGGGCAGGAACATCGCCCAGGTTTACGCACTGACCGTTGCCCAGGCCCTGTCCTTTTTCCAGGACCTGGAGACCGAAAGCGGCGACCCGGCCACCACCCTCGTCCTGGAAGAGATAAAGCGCCGGCTGAATTACCTGTCCCGGGTGGGGGTCGGCTACCTGACCCTGGACCGCCAGTCGCGCACCCTTTCCGGCGGCGAAGTCCAGCGGGTGGCCCTGGCCTCCGCCCTGGGGGCCGATCTTGTCAACACCCTCTACGTCCTGGACGAGCCCAGCGCCGGGCTCCATCCCAAAGACTGCCGACAGCTGGCCTCAGTGCTAAGGCGGCTGCGGGACCTGCCCAACACCATCGTGGTGGTGGAACACGACCCGGAAATCCTCAAGGCCAGCGACTACCTGCTGGAACTCGGCCCCGGAGCCGGCCGCAACGGAGGCCGGGTGGTCTACTTCGGCCCCACCGGGCAGGCTGCCGGCTCGCCCACCGGCGCCATGCTGGCAAGGACCCGGCGGCTGGAAATCCCCGCCCAAAGGCGGACCCCGCAACCCGGCCGCTGGATCGAGATCCGGAAAGCCGCGGCCCACAACCTGAAAGACATGGACGTGGCCTTCCCCCTGGGCCTGCTGACCGCCCTGACCGGGGTGTCCGGCTCGGGCAAGTCGACCCTGGCCGCCGACATCCTCTACCGGGCCATAAGCCGCTCCAAGGGACAGGCCGGACCCCGGCCCGGCAGCTTCGGGCAGATCACCGGTGCCGAGCTGGTGGACGAAGTGGTGCTGGTGGACCAGCAGCCGGCGGGCCGCACCCCCCGGGCCAACGTCCTGACCTACGTCAAGGCCCTGGACCCGGTGCGCCGGCTGCTGGCCGCAACCGGCCGGGCCCGCCGCCTGGGACTGGGGCCGGGGTATTTTTCCTTCAACATTGCCGGCGGCCGCTGCGAGACCTGCAAGGGAGAGGGCTTCGAAAAAATAGAGATGCAGTTTCTGGCCGACGTCTTCGTAACCTGCCCCGACTGCCGGGCAAAGCGTTTCACCCCCCAGGTGCTGTCGGTCACCTACAAGGGTTTGAACATAGACTCCATCTTCGGCCTGACGGTGGACCAGGCCCTGGAATTTTTCGCCGGCCAGCCCTCGATCGTCAAGGCCCTGACGCCGCTTGCCAGGGTGGGCCTTGGATACATCACCCTGGGCCAGCCCCTCAACACCCTTTCCGGCGGCGAGGCCCAGCGCCTGCGCCTTGCCCGCCACCTGGGAAGCGGCCGCCGGGGCCATGTCCTCTACATCCTGGACGAACCCACCACCGGCCTCCATTTCAGGGACATCCGGCGCCTGCTGGAGGCACTTCAAGACCTGGTCGACCGGGGCAACAGCGTCCTTTTCATCGAGCACCAGATGGATCTGGTGGCAGCCGCCGACTGGGTGATCGACCTGGGACCGGAGGGAGGTCCCCGCGGTGGCCGCGTGGTCTGCTGCGGGGTGCCGGAAAAGATAGCCCTTTGCGCAGAATCGCGGACCGGTGAATTTCTCAGGCCAATTCTCGGATACGGAAAACAGGCGGCCGCAACGGCCCGGGCCGCCGAAAGCCGGAGCGCCTTCAGCGCCGGGTCTGCCCCGGCCGCCATCCGGATCCGCGGGGCCCGCCAACACAACCTCAAGAACGTCTCCCTGGACATCGACCACGGCCAACTGGTGGTCCTGACCGGCGTGTCCGGCTCGGGCAAATCTACCCTGGCCTTCGACATCGTCTTTGCCGAAGGCCAGCGCCGTTACCTGGACAGCCTGGCCCCTTACGTCCGGCGTTACCTGAAGATCCTCGAAAAACCGGACGTGGACAGCATGGCCGGCCTGTCGCCCACCGTGGCCATCGAACAACGCGTAAGCCATGCCGGCCGGCGCTCGACAGTGGCCACCCTGACCGAGGTCTACCACTTCCTGCGGCTGCTGATGAGCAGGCTGGGCACGGCCCATTGCCCGGGGTGCGGGCGGGCCATGGTTCACTGGTCACGCCGGAGAATGCTGGAAGCCGTGGCCCAGGCGGCCCCGGCCGGCAGCCTGATCCTGGCCCCGGTAATCACCGGGCGCAAGGGTTTTCACAAGCAGGTCCTGGAGAGGGCCCTGTCCCGGGGACTGACAGAGGCCCGCATCGACGGAAACCTGGAAGCCATCAAACCGGGCATGGCCCTGGACCGCTACAGGCCCCACACCATCGAACTGGTGATGGGGAAGGTTGCCCGGGGCCGTACCCGGGCAGCAAGCGCCCGCAGCCTGGCCGCAAAGGCCCTGGAGGCCACCGGCGGCCACCTGGTGGTGATGGACCCCGGGACCGGCCGGCAGCAGATATTCAGTTCCAGCAGCATCTGCCCGGACTGCGGGCTCAGCGTGCCCCGGCCCGACCCGCTCCATTTCTCGTTCAACAGCCCGGCCGGCGGCTGCCCGGACTGCGACGGCACCGGCACCGACCCGGCCGGGTCCCCGGACACGCGCTCTGTCTGTCCTGCCTGCGGAGGAAGCCGGCTGAACCCCCCTGCCCTGGCCGTCAAGCTCGCCGGCCGCTCCGTCTGGGACCTGGTCCGCCTTACACCGGCAGAGCTGGAGCAGGCCCTGGCCGGAATCGAATTCAGCCCGGATCAACAGGCGGTGGCCCAGCCGATCCTTTCCGAGATCCGCGGCCGGCTGGAACTGATGCAGCGGCTCGGCCTGGGCTATCTCGCACTTGACCGCAGCGGGGACACCCTTTCCGGAGGCGAGGCCCAGAGGGTTCGGCTGGCGGCCCAGCTGGGCTCCAATCTCACCGGCGTCACCTACGTCCTGGACGAGCCCACCATCGGCCTGCATCCCCGGGACAACGGCCGGCTGCTGGAAGCCCTCAAGGCCCTGAAAGACAAGGGCAATACCCTGATCGTGGTGGAACACGACGAAGAGACCATCAGGGCGGCCGACACCATCATCGACCTGGGACCGGGAGCCGGCCGCAACGGCGGTCAGGTGGTGGCCCGGGGAGTCCTGGAGGACCTGAAAAGGTCTCCCCGCTCTGTCACCGGAGCCTTGCTTGGCCACCGCCAGCCGGCCCGCGCCGTCCGCACCCGCTCCCTGGCCGGCAAACCCCGCCTGCTCATCCGATCGGCCGCGGCCAACAACCTGAAAAACATCGACGTGGCCATCCCCCTGGAAGCCCTGGTCTGCGTCACCGGAGTATCGGGCTCCGGCAAATCGAGCCTGGTGAAAGAAACCCTGGCCAGGGGGCTGCAACGCCTGCTGGCCGGCGGGAAAAGGCCCCTTGCCTGCAAGGTCATGGAAGGGTGGAAAAGGGTGAAAAGGGTGCTGGAGGTGAACCACAGCCCCATAGGCCGCACGCCCCGCTCGGTGCCGGCCTCCTACGTGGGCTTCCTGGATGCCATCCGCAGATTGTTCGCCGCAACCCCCGAGGCCCGCCGCCGGGGATACGGCCCGGGCCGCTTTTCCTTCAATTTGGCCGGCGGGCAATGCCCCGAGTGCAAGGGTCACGGCACGCCCCGGGTGGAGATGGCCTTTCTGCCGGCCGTCTACGTATCCTGCCCGGCCTGCGGCGGCCGCCGCTTCAACCCCGACACCCTCCGGGTACGGTACAAGGGCAAGACGATATCCGAGGTGCTGGCCATGACTTTTGCCGAGGCCCAGCTCTTTTTCAGCCCGGTTCCCTCCATCGCCAGGGCGGTGGAGCTGGTCTGCCGGGTCGGCCTGGGATACCTCCAGCTGGGCCAGCCCTCACCCACCCTGTCCGGCGGCGAGGCCCAACGCATAAAACTGGCCCGCCAGCTGGCCCGTCCGGGCAGGGGCCATACCATGTATATCCTGGACGAGCCAACCACCGGCCTGCACGCGGCCGACATCCAGCTTCTGCTCGGCGTCCTTCAGGGGCTGGTGGAGCAGGGCAACACCGTGGTGGTGATAGAACACAACCTGGAAATCATCCGGGCCGCCGATCACATAATCGACCTGGGACCGGGGGGAGGGCCGCAAGGAGGACAGGTGGTCACCTGCGGAAGTCCCCGCCAGGTGGCGCGCCGCACCAGGATCTCACACACTGCCCGCTACCTTGGGCAAATTTCAAAAAAGTAAGCCGGCAGGACTGTTTTTTACATAAAAGTAATGTCCCGGCCTGGCCCGCCGGAACCGGAAACAGTGTATCAAGCTGAAAATATTAGAACAAACCGCATCAATCCAAAACCGTAAAAATGGCAGACAAATTGCAGGCATGTAAAACAAGCCGCAATTTCCAAGCCGCATGGCCCCGGCGTGTGCCGCTTGAAAGCACACCGCTCCGCAAAGGGGGGACAACCGGTCCGGTCATGCGGCAACGATACGGCAGGACTCCCGGCGTTCAGATTTTTCCCGCGTGCAAAACACGCGTTTTGTCAAATACAATCAACGGGAAGGATGAAAATGCACCTGCATTGGTTCCAGCACGTACCGTTTGAAGGCCTGGGGGCCATAGAAGGATGGGCCGCAGCCCGGCGGGCGACCATAACGGCCACCAGGTTCTATGCCGGTGAGCAGCCGGACGGTTGCGATTTCGACTGGCTGGTGATCATGGGCGGCCCCATGAGTGTCCACGACCAGTTTCAGTATCCCTGGCTCAGCCGGGAAAAAAAAGCGATTTCCCGCGCCATAGATGACGGCAAAACCGTCATCGGGATCTGCCTGGGGGCACAGCTGATCGCCGAGGTGCTCGGTGCCCGCGTGACGGCCAACAACCACCGTGAAATAGGCTGGTTCCAGGTCAGACTGACATCGGCCGCCAGGAATGATCCGCTGACTGACGGCTTACCGGAAACCTTTCCGGCGCTGCACTGGCATGGCGAAACATTCTCGATTCCGCCCCGGTCCCGACATCTGGCAGCGAGCACCGCCTGCGTCAACCAGGCCTTCAGCTATGACCGAAGGGTGCTGGCCCTGCAGTTTCACCTGGAGGCCACGGCCGCCTCAACCGCCGGCCTGATTCACAACTGCCGGCATGAAATGCAGCCCGGCCCCTGGGTTCAGGATTCCCGGGATATCGTCTGCCGGGAGGATTTTTTCAGCCGGGCCAACATGCTGCTTGAAAGACTGCTCGACAATCTTGAAAAAGTATCGGCCGGCTGATCCGTCGCCACCCTCTTCCATGATCATGCCCGGGGACTGGGCCGGAGCCTCCGGCCGCTTTTCCCGGAAACCGCACCGCCGCCCCGGCGGTCCCCTCCTGTTGCCAGAAACGCGGATTCTGTGCTAAATGGTCGGAAACCGGACCGCCTCACGGGCCTCTTTATTCCCTGCAAACGGAACGAGATTTTCACTCAATCCTTTTCAGGCAGCCCTGGGAAAAATCCCGGGCATCCCTGCCGGGTACGCAAGACGCCCGGCTGGAACTGGAGAAAATGGCCAGACTGTACATCAAAGAATATTCCCGCGCCCTTGCCGGCAGACGGGTATGCGTGGCCTGCCGGCAGGGAATACTTTGGGACCACTTCGATGCCATCGTGGCCGACATCAAGTTCCTGTGCCGCCAGAACATTTCCACATCCCTCTATCACAACATACCCAACCGTTTCGCCAACCAGAAAACCCTGGACAAACTGGGCCGCCGCCTGCCGGAAACCCGTATTGTCAGGGTGCCGGCTGATACGGATTTTTACACTTACGTCCTGGATCACGAGGCCCATGTTCACAAACTGATTTTCGTCGAGCGCAAATACCTTGCGGACACCCGGGGGCACCGCATAAACGCCCTTACCACCAGGGACGCCCGCCGGACCCTGACCGCCTACGGAGACCTGATCGCCAACACCAACTTCAAAGGCGCCCTGGAACGGATCTGCCGCAAGATAGAACAGGGAGACTACGAGCGGGTCCATATCCTTCCGGCGGGCAGGCATACCATCCGCAACGAACTGTTTTCCATCGAGGGCACCGGCACCCTGATTGCCAACAACTTTACCGAATCGTTCACCCAGGTGGCCTCCGCCGGAGAAATCAGCCTCATCGAGGGCATCCTCCGGCTGTACCGCAACGAAGGCTTTCTCAAGCCCCGCACCAGGGACTATCTGCGGGCCCACCATGCCAACTTTTATGTGACCCTCATAGACGGCATCGTGGTGGGCTGTATTGAAAAAAAGGTCATGGACCGGGAAACCGTGGAGATAGGAGCACTGGCCATATCCACCCGTTTCAGAAACCAGCGGGTCGGCCTGTTCACACTCAGGTCTTTCATGGCTGAAATGACCCGCAACGGCTACCGGCGCTTCATATCGCTGACCAACAACCCCAAACTGAGGGATCTTTACCTGAGGATGGGATTCGAAAAGGAAGAAAAGGGCCTGTTTCCCGACAGAAGACGCCAGTCTCCCGGCGTTGCGCTCTATTTGAAAACCCTGTAGTTTCTTTTCCGGCCCGCCTACGGGCGCAGGCGCAGGACTCTTTCGATCTTGGCCGCAATGTCTGCCATGGAAAACGGTTTCTGGATAAAATCTTCGGCGCCGGCATCCAGGATGGTCTGAGTGGGGCCGTCCAGGGCATAGCCGCTGCAGACGATCACCTTCATTTCCGGCTGGTGCCGGCGCAGCCTGGGGAAAAGGGCGGCCCCATCTATGTCGGGCAACTTGATGTCCAACAGGGCAAGATCGAACTTTTCCGGGCTGTTTTCGACCAGTTCCAGGGCCCGGGCTCCATCGGCGGCAGTTACCACCTCATAGCCCAGCCGCTCCAGAAGGGCCTGATTGATCTCGCGCACCAGCTCTTCGTCTTCTATCAGAAGGATGCGGCCGCTGCCGGCTATGACCCGGGTGACATGCTGCGGCCGGTCTTCTTCCCTGGCCCTGGGCAGGAAAAGATTGACCGTCGTCCCCTTGCCGCTTTCAGAATCTATGGCGATATATCCGCCGTGATTCTTCACGATTCCGTAAACGGCCGCCATGCCCAGGCCCCGGCCGTAGAACTTGGTGGTGAAAAACGGTTCGAACACCCGTTTGCGGGTAGCCTCGTCCATACCCCGCCCATTGTCCGTCACACTCAGGCAAACGTAACGTTCCGGCTGCATGCCGGGCAGATGTTCTGCTCCTTGCCGGCAATCCTTGCAGGAAATCGTGATGGTTCCCCTGCCATCTATGGCTTCGGCGGCATTGGCCACGATCGATGACAGAACCATTTGCATCTGGGCCAGGTCGATGTGCACCGGGCAATCGACTTCATCCATGTCCGCCACCAGGTTTATGTCTTGACCGATGGAATGCCTCAGCAAGGGCAGGGTCTCGTTGATGAAGCCGGTCAGGGAAACGGTCTGAGGCCGGTATTTGCCGCCTTCGGCATAGGCCAGAAGCTGCCTGGTCCATTCGGTCATCCGGGCGGCGCTTTCCAGGACAGGCTCCAGGTAGCGGCTCAGATTTTCGTCGTGGGCATAATCCAGCTGGAGCAGCTCAATGTTGCCCACCACGGCGGTAAGGGCGTTGTTGAACTGATGGGCAATGCCTCCGGCCAGGGTGGCAATGGCTTCGATCTTGCGCACCTGTTCCAGCTCGCGGGCCATCCTCTCCTGGAACGCTTCGGCCTGTTTCTTTTCGGTTATGGGCAAAACCAGCTCCAGGGCCGCGGTCACGTTGCCGTGGGAATCCTTGATGGGAGTGGCGATGATCTGAAACCACAGGCGGCTTCCACCGGAATCCCGGCCGGACTGTTCATGGATGATCTTGTCTTGGCCATCGAAAATCCGGGTCACCCCGCATTCCGGACAGATATCGCTGCGCTGTTTGAAGTTGCTGTAGCAGGTCCGGCCTTCGATACCTGCGCCGAACATTTCCTTCAGGACCTTGTTGGCCCACAATATCTTGTAATCGCGGGATATTACCGCCAGTCCGGCGCCGATATTTCCGGTAATGGTTTCCAGCCGGTCCCTTTCCTGCTTCAGCATCAAATGGGCATTCTGGAGCTCGTGAACCTTGCTTTCAAGTTCCCGGTTGACCGCCTCGAGCCTGGAAGTGCGTTCGGCGACCAGGTCTTCAAACACGTTCTTCATCAGCTGCAGGCGGTAACGGTCGCGGTTGATGCTCAGGGCTATCACCGCCGTCAGGATCAAAAAAAGGATGGTGACCGCCACGATGGCAAGATGAAGAGGATGATCGAAAACGGAAAAACGGACTATCACCGCCAGCCATACCGGCAGGCTGAAACCCAGGTAGGCCGACAGGGGCACAGCCAGGCATCCCAAGGCACCGGCCGATATGCCGCACAGGATAATCACCACCAACAGGGCATGCCCGATGGAGACCCCGTCCGGAATGAGAAAAACCACCGCCGAGCCCCAGGCGAAGCCGATGGCAATGATACTGGTCAGCATCAGCCTGTACAGTCTTGCCGGCGGTTCGCCGGAAATCCGGCGCCTGTAACGCAGGGCCGCGAAAATACAAAAGGCCATGCCGGCAGCCATGCAGCCCGCCCATGAAAACAGTGAACCGGGACCGACTTCGCCGGAACTTATATAGAGCAATATGGCTGCATTTACGACGGCAGCCGGGATGCAGATGGCGGACTGACGGTAAAGAGCCTCGATCAAAGAGCCATAGGCCTGCTGCCTCTGCTGCGAGGTGGCGTTGACAGCCGGATCATCCAGGCTAAAAAAGGCAGTGATCTTGTTTTTCAGGTTCATGGGTAAAACATTCAAGGTAACGCAAAACATCGGCTGTTTCAGGGGTGGAAGCAGAAAAAACAGGTCAGGTCAGGTGGCAAGAAAATACGTTTTCTGCGGTCAGCTGCACGTAAAATGAGGACCAACTGAAACACCTTTTTTATTGCAGACTGATAATTATAGCATATCACGATCTGAATGACAATTTTGAAATAACGACCGCGTCAAACCGCAGATCGTTCAATCGGCGGGAACGCCTGCTTTTTACCGGTCTGCGCAGACACCGTCACGCCCGGCCCGCAAACAATCCCCTAGTAGCTGCGCCCCACCGGCAGACTGGGAGGCATCTTCCTCGGCTCGAGGTAAACCACTATTATTCCGGCTGAAACCAGGACCACGGACAGCATTATCCTCATGGTCAGCGGTTCTGACAACAGCCAGCCGCCTGCCAGCACACCGGCCAGGGGCATGATAAAGACAAAAGCGTGCAGCGTGCTGGCGCCGTATTTCTGGAGCAGGGTGGTCCAGGCCACAAAGCCGAAAGCGGCACAGATCAGTCCCTGGTAGATCATGGCCATGAGCACCGGCAGGTCCGGCCGTAAAACCATTGGTCTGTCCCACAGCCAGCCGGCCGCCATATAAACCGGTCCGGCCAGCAGCATGGGGTAGAAAACAAGCTGAAACGGCTCGAAATCATCAATGATTCTCTTGGTATACACCGCGTTCAGGGCCCACATGAAAGCCGCCCCCAGGACTATGAAGTCCCCCTGCCGCATGTCGGGCTCAGCCGGAGAAGAACCGGCAAGGACCAGGGCCACACCGGCAAAGCCCAGAAGCATCCCGGCAAACTTGCGGACGGTTATCCGGTCCCCGGGGAGAAAAAAATGGGCCAGGATCAGAACGATGAAAGGAACCACGTTGACAATCAGGGCTCCCCGGGAGGCGTTGGTCTTTTCAAGCCCCAGGTAGAACAGAGCCAGCTGTACGGTAAACAGCAGGCAGACGGCCAAAAGGCGCAGCCGCAGCCCTGGCCTGACCCTCAATGACCGGCCGGTCAGCCCGGCCCAGCAGGCAATGGCTCCCGCAGCCGTCAAAAAGCGTATCCCGGCGGCGGTAAAGCGGCCCAAACCGGTCAGGCTGATCTTGATGGCTACCGTGTTGGCTCCGAAAATGGCACACAGAACGGCCGTTAAAAGAGCCGCCGGAACAGGCATGCGGCCCGAGGGCGGAAAAATCGGATTCACTCGCACTTCTCCAGGACGAAAAGGATGAAATGGGCCAGGTCCTTTATCACGGCATGGATGCCGCAACGGGCGGCCAGTTCCGGATCGTAACGGAACACCGGTCCTCCGGCGATGAAACGGGTCTCCGGCGGCAGGCCGCGTCCGATTTCGACAAGCAGCGGTTCGCTGTCGGGCTGCAAGACGGTCGCCCCCAAGAAATCGGGCCGGTTCTCCCGGCAGGCCTCAATGATGACTGCAGGCTTCCGGACCAGCCCCAGGTGCATAACCCGCATGCCCGCCAGGGAGGCGTAGGTGGTGATGATTTTTATGCCCTGCCCGATACCGTCGTCGATGGTGGTGGCGATAAAAAGCGGCTGTTTCTTCCAGAGCCCGCGGCAGCCGGTCTTCTGCTTCCATTGTTCGAGGTCCCGGGCCGTTTCCAGCAGGCTTTGGTGCGAAGGCAGGCCCCGGCCGGTCCAAAGACGGGCCAAAGCGTTCAGTTTCTCGCCCAGTTCGTTCATAAAGTCCTTCCCAAATTGAGTGTTCCAAATTACAGTCAGATTGTTCGGAGATTGTTTCGTCAATAAGTTTCGCCCTGTTTTCACGCCGTTGCCTGCCCCTGACAGATGATGCCGCATGGCTTTGAAAGGGTGTTTTTTCATCTGTTCGACCCCGATCTGAAACCTTTCGGGCTTTTCGATCTCAAAGAACTGTTTGGCATTTGGAAAACAGGCGCGGCGGTCCCCGGACATATGACTTTCATTGTTTTCCATACCGATCGTACTTGATCTTTACCGTCTTTGGGGCTACAAGGCCCGCTTTTTAGTCAATCTCAGCTTTGCAGAGGAGAGACCGTCATGTCTCATACGATTTACAGCCGTTTGAGAACCATCGTCTGGAACCTGCTCCTTATTACCGCCGGATCGGCCCTGATTGCCGTCGGGCTCAAGGCCATAGTGATTCCCCACAAAATGATCACCGGCGGTGTTTCCGGCGTCGGCCTGCTGGTCTACTACTGGACAGGCATGCTTTCACCGGGCGCATGGTATTTCCTTATCAACCTGCCGATATTCATTCTCGGCTGGCTGGGGGCCAGCCGGCGTTTCTTTTTTTACAGTCTTTACGGGATGATGGTCCTTTCAGCGGCCATCGACCTGGTCCGTTTCCAGATCCCGATCAACGATCCTTTCCTGGCCATGCTGGCAGGCGGCACCATCATGGGAACCGGATCGGGAATCATCCTTCATTCGCTGGGATCCACCGGCGGCCTGGACATCATCGCCATAATCCTCCACCAGCGATTGAGCATCCGGATGGGCAGTTTCTATTTCGCTTTCAACCTGCTGGTCTTTGCCGCCAGTCTGAGCATTCTGAGCATCGACCTGCTGCTCTATTCCCTTGCCATGAGCTTTGTCAGCTCAAGGATGCTCAACGCGGTGACCACCGTTTCCAACCAGCGCAAGCTGGTTTTCATCGTGTCCGACAAGGCCGGCGCCATAGGCAAGGCCATCAACCGGCACCTCAAAAGAGGGGCCACCCTGCTGGAAGGCGTCGGGTCCTATACCGGAAAAAAGCGGCGGCTGGTGATGACCGTGGTCCACAACATCCAGTTAAAGCGCCTGGAAGAGACAGTCTTCAGCCTGGACCCGGACGCATTCGTCATCATGGAAGACACCTACAACGTTCTGGGCAAGGGCTTTTCGAAACGCAAGATTTATTGACGGCTTTGCGCAAATGATCCGCTTTTCCGGGTCGTGCTTTGCCTTCCTTCAGGGCCAGATCAGGGAGGGCATATTCCTGGCCCGGCGGACCGCCTCGGCCAGCCCCGCGGTGCCGGTCATCATGTTGTCGCCCGCCGGAGCGCCCCATACCAGCTCCAGACAGGATCCGGCCACCAGGTGGCGCTGCGGACCGGTTACGATTATCTTCTCCACCCGGTCGAAACCGGGAGCCTTGTCGATCCAGGCCCCGTGCCCCCCTTGGGCCAGGATCTGCCGGTGGGTCAGCTTGCCGTCGGCCAGCATCGGTGCCAGGCGGTCCAGGACACCGGCGGTCATGTCGCGGGTGTGATATTCGAAAAAGCCCGCCAGCCGCCCGTCATGGATAACGGCCACCACGGTATGGGATGTGGCCACGTCCAGGACCATGAAAGTCCGGCAGGCGGCTGCGGAAACATCGAGGCCGGCCCCGGTGATGGCCGCCATGCCGCTGTCCATGACGAAAATCTCCCCCGCCGCGAGACCGGCGCAGTCTGCCGCCATGGTCCTCAGCCGGTTCATCTGCCCGGGGACAGCCTCTGCCCGGAAAAGCAGGGCATGGGGATGGGGAGTCTCTTCAAGCAGCCGGGCAAACAGACGGTGGCGAAAATCCAGATGGGAGACACCGGACGGAGCCACCCCGTGATCCTGGGCGCAAACCGCAACGACGTCGAAGGCGCATTCAAGCCCCAGGGCTTGCACCAGGGCCCTGATCCGCAGAGGGTCTATGTCCGCCAGGGTGACGCAGCCGTACTCCGGCCGGCCCGCAAGCGACAGGGCCTGCCGGTCGTCCACCACTTCCAGGCCCCACCGGCGCACCTTTTCAAGGTCGTGGCTCAGGGTCGCAGCCGCGGAGACCGCAATCACCACCTTGTCCCGGCCGGCTTTCCGCCGCAGGGCCTGGGTAACCGGCCCTCCGCCCATCTCGCCTCCCAGGACCACCAGGTCGCCCGGAGTCGCCTCTATCCGGCAGGCCAGGCTGCGCACCGGCGATGCCACCACCGCCTTGGTATGCAGCCGCCGGCCGGGGCTCAGGCAGAGCACGTCCATGGTGCCCGCGCCCACGTCGATCAGCAACCATTGCTCCGGCATGATGCGCCTTCCTTTTCTGAATCAAGTCACAAATGATGCTGATAGCAGATCGAAACCGCGGCGTCCATAGCCCAAAATATCCTTTTGGGTTGTCACCGCCCCACCAAAACTGATAGTAATCAATGCCAACGGATCAATCTTCAAACAAGGGAATACTACCATGGTCAGAAAATGGCGCTGCCGCGTATGCGGCTACATCCACGAAGGCCAGCAGCCACCTGTCCAGTGTCCGGTATGCGGGGCACCCCGCAGCATGTTCGAACCCCTGGAAGAGGAAAGCGAAAAACCTTCGGACAAACACCCGAGCTGAGCATCTCTGGAGCCTGCCGGGCATGCGGGACGGCCGGCGGCAAAAACGTACCATAATTTGAAACGCTCAGCCGGGGAAACAACAGGCCATGAAGATATATACCGGTACCGGCGACAGGGGAAAAACCAGCCTTTTCAGCGGACAGCGGGTCTTCAAGGACGATCCGCGGGTGGAGGCCTACGGAGCGGTCGACGAACTGAATGCAACCCTGGGGCTGCTGGCCGCCGCCCTGCCTTCGGCCCTGGCGCAGGCAAGGGACTTTTTGTCCGCCATTCAGGCCGAACTCTTCCGGGCCGGAGCGGTCCTGGCAACTGTCGGGGACGACAAGGCCCGGCGGCCGGCTTTCAGCGACCAGGCTGCCGGGGATCTGGAAGCGGCCATCGACACCCTGGAAGGCCATCTGCCCCCTTTGCGCTCTTTCATCCTGCCCGGGGGACACCAGTCCGCGGCCTGGGCCCATATGGCCCGCACCGTCTGCAGGCGGGCCGAACGCCGCATCCTGACCCTGGCCCGCCGGGATCCGCAGGCCGGGCGCGATTCCAGCCTTGAAAACCTGCTGGTCTATATCAACCGCCTGTCGGATTACCTCTTCGTGCTGGCCAGATACTGCAATCACACCACCGGGGCCGGGGAACCCGTATGGCGACCCGACAGGTAAACCATCACTGCCAAGAAAAAAGCGGACCGCATTGCTCTTTATCGCCATACAACCACACCGCCTGTTCGAGCCGCTGAAACTGTTACCGGGGATCGGCTGCTGAAAAATGCCTGATACGCGACACCGCCTGCCGGCCACCTTGAGCCTCCTTGCCGCCATGATCCTGTGGGCCACCTCTTTCGTGGTGATCAAGACGGCCATCGTCAATCTCGACCCTTTCGTCCTGGTCTTCGGCAGAATGCTGGTGGCAAGCCTCTGCTTTTTGCCGGTGCTGATTCTGAAGCGGCGCAGGTGGCGGCTGGTTCGCGGATCACTGGGATGGCTGGCCTTCATGACCTTTTGCGAGCCGTGCCTGTACTTCATCTGCGAGGTCAAGGCCCTGGTCTACACCACGGCCTCCCAGGCCGGAATGATAACCGCCCTGCTGCCGGTCATGGTGGCCCTGGGAGCTTTCCTGTTTCTGGGAGAAAGGCTGAACCGCAGAACCATCCTGGGCTTCGGGATGGCCATCGCCGGCGCCTTCTGGCTCAGCGCAGATGCCAGGGCAACGGCCACGGCACCGCATCCTGTCCTGGGAAACTTCCTGGAATTTCTGGCCATGGTCTGCGCCACCGGCTATATTCTGGCCGCCAAGCGGCTCAGCGGGCACTTCGGCTATTCACCCTGGTTTCTCACCGCCATCCAGGCTGTCACAGGATGCATCTTCTACCTGCCGTTGCTGTGGCTGCCCGGCACGGCCATTCCGGCAAGCCTTGACCGGCCCATGATGCTGGCCATCGTCTACCTGGGAGCCTTTGTCACCATCGGCGCCTATGGCTGCTACAATTACGGCATAAGCCGGGTGCCCGTGAGCCAGGCATCGATCTTCATCAACCTCATACCGGTCTTTACCCTCATCATGGGCTGGATTTTCCTCCACGAACGCTTCACCCTGGCCCAGTATGCGGCCGCCGGCCTGATCTTCGCCGGAATCTATCTCGGCCAGGGCCGGGACCCACAACCTGCGGTCGGAAAAAAGAGGCCCGCGGCAACCGCGGGCCTCTGAAACCTCACGCCTCAGACCGGTCATTGACACCGGGGCGTCAGCGAAACCTGCGGCGCATCTCCTTCTTGTCCAGCTTGCCGACGCTGGTTTTGGGCAGTTCATCGACAAAGACGTACTTTTCAGGCACCCCGTAGCGGGGCAGCAACCCCTTTTCGGCGGCCGCCTGCATGTAGGCCTCAAGATCGGCGGCTTGCACCCTGCCCTGGTGGTCCGGTTTCAGAACCACCAGCATCATGGGCCGCTCGCCCCACTTGGGATCGGCAATGCCGATGGCCGCCGATTCCTGGACGGCCTCGTGCTGGCTGAGGATGTTTTCCAGATCCAGGGAAGAGATCCACTCCCCGCCGCTTTTGATCACGTCCTTGATCCGGTCGGTTATCTGTAGATAGCCGTTTTCATCGATATGGCCCACGTCCCCGCTGTGCAGGTAGCCGCCGGTCCACAGCTCACGGGAACGCTCCGGGTCCTTGTAATAACCGGCTGTGAGCCAGGGCGCCCTGAAGACCACCTCGCCGGCGGTCCTGCCGTCATGGGGCAGGGGCCGGTCATCGCCGTCCACCACCTCGACTTCCACCAGGGGAACCGGCAGCCCGGTCTTGGTAACGATGTCGAGGGTGGTCTCCGGGTCACTGCCGGCCAGCTTGCCCATGGGATGGGCCAGGCTGATGACGGGGCAGGTTTCCGACATTCCGTAGCCGGTAAAGACAGTGATGCCCAGGTCGCGGGCCGCCCGGGCAAGTCCCTTGGGCAGGCGGGATCCGCCGATAACGACCTTCCAGGCCGAAAGGTCGAACTTCTTTACCGCCGGGCTGGTCACCAGCATCTGCAGGATGGTGGGCACGCAGTGGGAAAAGGTGACCTTGTGGCTCAGGATCAGTTTGAGGAGCATCTCAGGTTCATACTTGCCGGGATAGACCTGTTTGACCCCCAGCAGGGAGGCAACGTAGGGAATGCCCCAGGCATGGACGTGAAACATGGGCGTAAGGGGCATGTAGACATCGTCTGAACGGAAACGGCCCAGGGTTTCGTATGATCCCAGGGCCACGGCCACAGAAAGGGTGTGCAGCACCAGCTGGCGGTGGCTGAAGTAAACCCCCTTGGGCAGACCGGTGGTGCCGGTGGTATAGAAGGTGGTGGCCTTGGTGTTTTCGTCCAGGTCGGGGAAATCATAATCCTCCGGGGCCTTTTCCAGCAGCCGGTCGTATAGGCCTTCTGCCTCCAGGGTGGTCGAAGGCTCCCGGTCGTTGTCTGTCATGACGACGATTTTGGGGTCGGTCTCCAGCTTTCCGGCCAGATTTTCCAGGATCGGCAGGAAATCGGCGTTGGTCATGATCAGCTTGGCCCCGGCGTGATTCAGGGTGTAGAGGATCTGCTCGGCCGACAGACGCCAGTTGACGGTCTGGAGCACGGCCCCCATCATCGGAATGCCGAAGAAGCACTCCAGGTAGCGGTGGCTGTCGTAGTCCAGGACCGCCACGGTGTCTCCCTGTCCGATTCCCAGGGAAGCGAGCATGTTGGCCAGTTGGCCGACCCGCCTTCCCAAATCACGGTAGGTATAAGTGTGCCGGTCCCGGTAAACGATCTGCTGGTCCGGGACGTAGAGCAGGGGCGTTGCCAGCAGCTTTTTGATGATCAGGGGATAATCATACGGTGTTCCGGGCTCGAAAGCGGGCTTGGACATAAGGGCCTCCTGGGATTTGGGGTTGATGGGAAAAACTCCGGCGGCCATCGGAACCGGCCGCCAACGCGCGAAAGTAAAAGCGGCCCGCGCCTGACACGGCTCGCCGGCTGAAAACCGGCGTCCTTTTCAACTTCCCGCCAGGCGACAGATGGCCTTGGCCGGGATGAGGCCGGTGGCGCTGGCCGAAACGATGTTGCCGGCCACCCCCGGTCCGTCGCCGGCCACGTACATCCCTCTGACCGCCGTTTCCAGGTTGCGGTCGGTCTCAACCTGGGTGGCGAAAAACTTTATCTCCGGCGCATAGAGCAGGGTCTCGTCGTTGGAAACTCCGGGCACCACCCGGTTGAGCTTTTCCAGCCCTTCCATCAGGTTGGCCAGGATCCTTTCGGGCAGGGCCATGGCGATGTCACCACAGACCACGTTGTTCAAAGTGGGGCTGAGGTAGCCCTTTTCGATCCGGTGCCAGGTGCTGCGGCGGCCCCGCTTCAGGTCTCCGAAGCGCTGGAGGATGGGCCTTCCGCCTCCGATCAGGGTGGCCAGACGGCCGATGGCCTCACCGTAGGCCTGATTGTCGGTAATCGGCTCGGTCAGGACCACTTTGGACAGGAAGGCGAAATTGGTGTTTTCCGACTTGCTGTCCATATAAGCGTGGCCGTTGACACAGACAAAACGGTTGTAATTTTCCAGAGTGACAAAGCCGCCCCGGTTGGTGCAGAAAGTGCGGGTCTGATCGTCATACTTGGCGGTCTGGATGAAGAAAGTGGGATCGTAGATTATGGCGCACAGGTCCTGCATTATATCGTTGTGAACTTCCACCCGCACCCCGACTTCGATGCCCCGCTGCCGCAGGCCCAGTTTGCAGCGGGAGGCGATCTGGCCCATCCAGTCGGCCCCGCCCCGGCCGGGAGCCAGGATTACGTGGTCGGCCGCGTATGTCTTGCGGCTGGTGACAACGGCCCTGATCCGGCCCTCTTCCACCACCACGTCCCGGGCTTCCTCCGAGGTGTGAATGACAACTCCCTTTTCCCGGATATGAGCCTCCATGGCGGCAATGTACTCGGGCAGGCGGTCGGTGCCCAGGTGTTTCTGGCGGATTATCAGCAGATCTATTCCGAAACGCTTGGCCTCCTTGCGGATCCTGCGGGCGGCCGCCATGTCGGTGGGATAGACCGGGCCGTCCATGCCGAAGCGGTTGAAAATCTCCTCGGTTTCTCTTATCAGGGCCCTGGCCTGATCGGCGGCCATGAACTGGGTCAGGTCGGTCTTGCCCAGCTTGTGAATATAGTTCAGCTTGCCGTCGGAAAAAAGCCCGGCCCCGCCGATGCCGCACAGAATGTTGCACGGCTTGCAGCGCCGGCAGGCCTCTTTCTCGGTGATAGGGCAGCGTCTTTTGAGGGGACCTTTGCCCTTTTCGATCAGCAGCACCCGCAGGTCCGAGTTTTCCGCCAGCCAGTAAGCGGCGAAAAGGCCGGCCGGACCGCCGCCGACGATGATCACGTCGTAAACCGCGGAGGGTTTGTTGTCCTTCGTCATTGTCTCCAGTTACCGGCGCTGTTTCAGGCACCACCTTCCCGGCGTTGCAGTTTCCGAACATCGGCGACTGTAGATAAAGCCGCCAAACAGCCGAAGCTTTTCCCCTGCCCCTTGCAATCATATTCCATGTCCTGTCTTTCTATCAACCCCCCAAAGCCGATCACGGGAGCAAACCACGCCCACCGGCCCGCTGCATCCGGGCCCGCCGGCAGGCTGTCTGTGATGAAATTTACACCGGCAACGATCTGGAAATCATCGGTTTTTCAAGGCAGGTAAAAACGCCGGCCGCTTTCCGGCATGGCCCTGCGGCACAGGCCGGCATCGCGTCCGGGCAGCAAGAGACAGACGATGTGGACGATTAGACGCCGGCGGCTGCGGAAAGCTTCCGGCAGCCGCCTGATCAAAGGCAGGATCCGCCCGGTACCGGCAACGGCAAAGGGGCGGTCTTCACACACTTCACAACTTTCCCGTTCCCCGCAGGATCTTTTCCGGAGTGATGGGCAGGTCCTTGCACCTGAAGCCGGTGGCGTGCCAGACCGCTTCGGCGATGGCCGGAGCCGTGGGAGATACCAGGCCCTCGCCGGCTTCCTTGGCGCCCATGGGGCCTTCGGGCTCGTAGGTTTCGATACAGACCGATTCGCCCGGCGGCATGTCCGGGGCATGGGGCATCTTGTAGTCCAGAAAGGTGGTGTTGAGGGTCTTGCCGCCGTCCATGACGAACTGCTCGGACAGGGCATAGCCCAGGCCCATCTGGATCGATCCGTCCAGCTGGCCTTCCACCGCCATGGGGTTGAGGACCGTGCCGCAGTCATGGGCGGTCCACATCTTTTTAACCTTGACCAGGCCGGTCTCCTTGTCCACTTCCACTTCGGCCACCTGGGCTCCGAAGGAAAAGGCGGGTGTCACCAGGCCCTTGCCGCGGGGAGTATATGACCCCCTGGCCACCAGGGGCTCGCCCCGGTTGGCCTTCTGGACGAAGGCCACCGCTTCGCCGAAGCTCATGCCCCGGTCCGGCTTGCCGGCTGCAAAGACCCGTCCGTCGGCAAACTTGATGTCGAAGATCACGTTGAGGTTGAACTTGGCCGAAACGGCCCCGGCAAGCTGTTTCTTTATCTTGCGGGCCGCTTTCAGAATGGAGTTTCCGGCCATCAGGGTCACCCGGCTGCCCCAGGATCCAAGGTCTGCCTGGGGGGTCATGGCCGTGTCGGCCGATGTGATGCGGATATCTTCCATCTTCAGGCCCAGCTCTTCGGCCAGGATCTGCTTGAGAACCGTGTCCGATCCCTGTCCGATGTCCGAGGCCATGGTCAGCAGGTGAACCGTTCCGTCGGCATAGGCCCGGATCTCGGCGGCCGAAAAAGGATACTGGGTGTTGAACCAGTTGAAAACCCCGCCGGAGATGAAGCTGTAACAGCCGACGCCGATGCCGCGGCCGTCCTTGAGCCGGCGGCGCTTGCTCTTCCAGCCGCTCATCTTGGCAACTTCCTTGAGGGACTCGATGAAGCCGCAACTGGAAATGGTGGCCACACCCGGAATCCTGTCGCCGGTAACCATGGCGTTTTTGATCCGCAGCTCGATGGGATCGATGCCCAGTTCCTCGGCGGCCAGATTCATCTGGGATTCGGCGGCAAACAGGGACTGGGGCGCGCCGAAGCCGCGCATGGCCCCTGCCGGCGGCTTGTTGGTATAGACATGCTCGCCCAGGAAACGGTAGGACGGATAGCGGTAGAGCATGGCCCCGAAGTTGCCGCACAGGAAAGTGGCCGTCGGCCCCATGCTGTTGTAGGCCCCGCCGTCGAGCAGGATCTTCAGATCCTTGCCCACCAGGATGCCGTCTTTGGTAAAGCCCACCTTGGAGCGTATCTTCATGGGATGGCGGCGGCGGCCGTAGGCCAGCTCCTCTTCCCGGGTGAGGGTGAACTTGACCGGCCGGCCGGTCTTCTTGGCCATGAAGGCGGCGCAGAATTCCCAGGTCCGCAGCTCCATCTTGCCGCCGAAACCGCCGCCCACGTATGGCTTGATCACCCGGACGTCGTTTTCACGCATCCCCAGGGTGGCGGCCAGCAGGCACTGGACGATGTACGGGGTCTGGGTGGATGTCCAGATGGTGATCCGGCCGTCCAGGTCCACCTGGGCCAGGGAAGAGCAGGGCTCCAGATAGGCGTGGCTGACGGCATGGACGGTGAAAGTGTCTTCGCGCACGTAATAGGCCTCGGCCAGGGCCTTGTCCACGTCGCCGTAGTTGATCTTGCGGTCGATGCTGATGTTGCCCGGGCTTTGTTCGTGGATAACCGGCGCGCCTTCGGCAATGGCCGCATCCACGTCGAAGACCGCCGGAAGCTCCTCGTACTCCACCTCGATCAGTTCCAGGGCCTCTTCGGCGATGTCACGGTCGATGGCCGCCACGGCCGCCACCTCGTCGCCGATGAATCTCACCTTGTCCACCGCCAGGGGATACTCGTCCTGGGTGGCCGGAAAAAGGCGCCAGTTGCCGAACTTTATCTTGGGGGTATCGGCGCCGGTGATGACGCACTTGACACCGGGCAGGGCCCTGGCCTTGCTGACATCGATATGCACTATGCGGGCATGGGGCAAAGGGCTGCGCAGCAGCTTGCCGTGGAGCATGCCCGGCAGCTTGAAGTCGTCGGTGTACATGGCGGCGCCGGTGGCCTTGGCGCGGCCGTCGGTCCTGGGAATATCCTTGCCTATGATGGCGTGTTTTTCCATTGGCAAACCTCGGTCTGAAGCTAGTTTTTCTTTCTCAGGGCCCGTTTCCTGGCATCCATGATGGCCCGGATGGTGAGCACGGTGGCCATTTTGTATCGATAATCGGCGCTGGCCCTCACATCGTCGATGGGCTGGGTGGCCTTGGCCGCCTCCAGGGCCGCCTGCTCCACGGTGCTGTCGGTCAGCTTTTCACCGATGAGCACCTGCTCGGCCCCCCCGGCCCGCACCGGAATGGGCGCGCAGGCGCCGACAAAGATCCGCAGGTCTTTACAGCGGTCCCGGTCGTCCAGGGCCAGCATCACCCCCACGCCCACGGCCGAACAGTCAAGCTTGGCCCGCGCCGAAAGGCTGAGGTAGGCGGTTGCCGAACGCGGCGGCGGCAGGGGGACGGTCACGGCGGTGACGATTTCGCCCGGCTCAAGCGCTGTCATGCCGGGCCCCCGGAAAAAGTCCTCCAGGGACATGCTGCGCTGCCCGCCGGGACCGGTTATCCGGACCCGGGCACCCAGGGCCAGCAGGGTGGGCGCATTGTCGGCAGAAGGTGAAGCGTTGCACAGGTTGCCCACCACCGTGCCCATGTTGCGCACCTGGACATTGGCCGTCTGGTCCGCGGCCTGAGCCACTCCGGGATAGTAACGCCGCACCGGCGAGGAGGCGGCCACGTCTGCCAGCAGGGCCGTGGCCCCGATGGTCAGACCCTTGTTGCGGCTGAAACTTATCCGCTCCAGGCCTTCTATCTTTTTCAGGCCCACGATGGCTGCAGGGTGGATCACCCGGAAGCGTATCTTGACCAGCAGGTCGGTTCCACCGGCCATGACCCGCCCATCCGGACCGGCCTGCGCAAGCAGATTCACGGCCTCGTCCACCGTGCGGGGCGCGAAATAGTCGAATCTTGGAATAGGCATGACAAGGACTCCGTCAGCTTTGATTGGATTTCATTTTATCGGCCGCATCCTGAACGGCCTCCACGATCTTGGCATAGCCTGTACAGCGGCAAAGATTGCCGGCCAGGGCCTCCCGGATCTGGTCTTCCTTAGGGCCGGGGTTGCGCCGGAGAAGGTCCAGGGCGGCGATCTCCATGCCGGGCGTGCAGAAACCGCACTGGATGGCTCCTTTTTCGATGAACGCTTCCTGGATGGGATGAAGCTTTTCACCGGACGGGGCAAGCCCTTCCACCGTAAGAATTTCCTTGCCGTCGGCCTCCACCGCCAGGGTGAGGCAGGAACTGACGGCCCGGCCGTCCAGCATGACGGTGCAGGCACCGCAGTCACCCGATCCGCAGCCGAACTTGGTGCCGGTCAGATTGAGATCCTCCCTGAGCACTTCATTCAGCGTGCGCCACGGGTCCACGGCCAGGTTGTAGGTATCGCCATTGACATTGAGGGTTATGGAATGTTTCATTTGCCGAGGACTCCCTAAGCAAGCGGAAAAATTAGGTTGTTTCCGGGTTCGGTTACCCGGGAAGGGGTATCGCATTTCAAACCATACTCTAAGTAGCTATATTACAGCTAAATTGTAATCCGTCAACCATAAACTTGACGACCGGACTTACCGGAAGGTTCCCTGTGAAACCATGGCGCGCAGTGTATTCAGGTTGGCAAGATCCCGGTCCCTGCCGCCATCTTTGGGGGTTTCCAGAATCTTGGCAATATCCGTCAGCCGGTGATGGTTCATCAGGCAGGCAAAGCCGCGGGCTCCGATATGTCCCTTGCCGATGTGGGTATGGCGGTCGATCCGCGAGCCGAGCGGTTTCAGGGAATCGTTGAGGTGCAGCAAGCCCAGCCTTTCCATTCCTATCACCCGGTCAAAGGTTTCCATGGTCTTCTGAAAAGCTTCTTCCGTTCTCAAATCGTAGCCGGCAGCAAAAACATGGCAGGTGTCGAAGCAGACCTCCACCTGTTCCGGATCACCCAGGGCGGCCATGATCTGCGCCAGGTGCTCGAACCGGTGACCGATGCCGGTACCCTGGCCGGCCGTGGTCTCCAGCAAAAGACGCACCCCGAGGCCGGCCGCATGCTCCAGGAGCTTTTTCAGGGCCGCCGCGATCCGCGCAATACCCTTTTCCGGACCTGCTCCCATGTGGTTGCCGGGATGAAACACCAGCAACCCGATCCCAAGCACGGAAGCCCGCTTGATCTCGTTTTCCATGGCCTTGCAGGAGCGCCGCCATTTTTCGGTATCCGGTGAGGCAAGATTGATCAGATAACCGGCATGGGCCGCCACCAAGACTATTTCGGCCCGGCGGCAGGCCTGCCTGAAAAGAGCTGCTTCATCCTCGGTGACCTGCCTTTCGCGCCAGGTGCTGGCGTTTTTGGTGAACACCTGGAATACCGGACAGCCGAGCCGGACCGCCTCGGCAACGGCCCGGTGATATCCGCCGGCGATGGAGAAATGGGCCCCCAGCAGGGGAAAGGACGGGCCGGAAGCCGATTTTTGCTGGTATGCGTTGATTTTCATGGCTGCTTGGCTTAGATAGTTCTGAAAACAGCTCCGGTATCGACGATTGTATTGTAAACGCTGAACGGCAGGCCGTGCAAGCTGCGGCCGGAAAAATACAAAATAAACGGTCCTGGCGGGTGTCGACCAGGGCAGCATAGTGCCAGCAATGGAAAACTCCGCTCAGGAAGACAAGATGAATCGACCTCCCGACCCGGCGGCACCTGTCCGCGGCCTGGGGCTGTGTTCCGGAGGGCTGGACAGCATGTTGTCAGCCCTTGTCCTGAGACACCAGGGCCTGGATGTGGAATGGATAACCTTCGAAACTCCTTTTTTCGGGGCTGACAAGGCCCGCCTGGCCGCCGGCCGGCTTGGCATACCCCTGCGGGTTGAGAACATAACCTCCCGATATCTTGAGTTGCTGAAAGACCCGCCCTGCGGATTCGGCAAGAACATGAACCCCTGCATGGACTGCCATGCCCTGATGTTCCGCATTGCCGGCCGGATCATGGAAAAAGAGGGGTTCGACTTTCTGTTCAGCGGAGAGGTGCTGGGCCAGCGTCCGTTTTCCCAGAACAGATCCGCCCTGCGCTACGTCGAAAAACATTCCGGCTACCGGGGATTTATTGTCCGTCCCCTGAGCGCCAAACTGCTGGAGCCGTCCATCCCCGAACAGCGCGGCCTGGTCGATCGCCAGGCTTTACTGGACATAAGCGGCCGCTCGCGCAAAAGGCAAATGGCCCTGGCCAAAAAATGGGGCATCCGGGATTATCCTTCTCCTGCCGGCGGCTGCCTGCTGACCGATCCGGGATACTCGGCCCGCCTGCGGGACCTGTACGCCAACGATGCCCGCATCGACGTGGCCGCCCTGGAGCTGCTCAAGTACGGCCGCCACCTGCGCCTGAACCCGCAGGTCAAGATAATCGTCGGCCGCACCAAGGAGGAAAACGAGCAGATCATCCGCTACTTCGACTCCCGATCGGACTTCCTGCTGAAAGTCAGAAAGTATCCCGGCCCCACCGTCCTCATGCCCCGGGGAGGAGACGAGCCGGCGGTGATGCTGGCCGCATCCATCTGTGCCGGCTACAGCAAGGCGCCCGAAACTCTTCCGGTGGCGGTCCGGGTCGCCACACCGCAGGGCCGCAAAACGGTCAACGTCCTCGGGATCGGCCCTGCGGTCGCCAAAAAATTTCTGATCCGGGCCGCCGGCTGAAACTGCCAAAACCTGTTCAAGTTTTTATCGATCCTGCCGATTGAAAAATACGGACAAACCTTTACCGCAATCGTACACAGGACAGCTCTGACCCTTCTGTCTGAGCTGAACCTGACAGGCCTCTGAAAGCCCGTTTCCACCGGCGGCCACTCTGCCGTGCAGTCTGCCATGGCCGGCTCCCGGGCAATCAGGGCCCTGAGAATATGAATCGTTACGCCATGACAGCCCATTGACAATTTTATTTAGGCGGTTTGACATGAAAAAAAAGACTGAACACTCTCAATATCCGCAAAAAAACCGTCAGGACAGTCCATCCGGCCAGGAAGATCCCCAGGCCTCTCTGCTTCACTCCCGAAAGATCAACAAAACTCTTTTCGACATTTCACTGGCGGTAAACACTACCGCCGACATCAACGAACTGTATCACTTCATCCATAAAACTCTTGCCGATGTCATCGACGTGACAAATTTTTTCATAGCTATCCTGGACCAGGAAAAGCGCACCCTATATTTTCCGTACCATGTGGACGAAATTGACGAATTATTCGATCCTATCACTGACTTCGATGTACACTCATGCCTGACCGGACTGGTCATATCACGCCGCCAACCGGTTCTGATGAAAAAAAACGAACTCCGCCAACGGGCGGCCCGGAACGGGGTATGGGGTGTGGTGCCCCAAGTATGGATGGGAGTTCCCCTGATTGTAAAGAACGAAATCATAGGGATTATGGCCGTCCAGAGCTACCGGGACGAAAACACCTACAGCGATCATGATCTTCAGGTGCTGGCGGCTGTTTCTCACCAGGTTGCACTCGCCATTGACCGTAAAAGATCGCATGACGAATTGAAAAAGAGCGAACAACGCTTCCGCCAGCTTTTCGAACAATACAACGACGCCATCTTTATCTATGATCTCCAAGGCCGTATCATCGACTGCAACGCACAGGCTGTCCGCATGTTCGGCTACAGCCGGGAAGAAATGTTGAAAACGGTCGTTACTCGGCTCTTTCCCGGCCGGGAAGACACCGGGCCTGACAAGTTCATTGAAAACATAATCGAACAGAGCCGTTCTTTGATCGAATCCCAGATGCAGAAGGCCGACGGCACCATCATTCATGTGGAAATCACCTCCTGCCTGATGGAAGAAGAACAAGGCAAAGTGGTCCAGCAGGTGGCGCGGGACATAAGCCCCCGCAAAGAGATGGAACAAGCCCTGGAAAAATCGCACCGGCAGTACATTCAGCTTTTCAACGCCTCGGTGGACGCCATCGTCCGCTACGACGCCAAGGGCCGGGTGGAATACCTCAACCCGGCCTTCACCCGAATGTTCGGCTGGACCTTCGAGGAGCTCAGGGGCAAGCGCATCGACTTCGTGCCGCCCGAGGCCGTGGAACAGACCCAGGCCATAATCGATAAAATGATCCGCGGTGAAAAAATCGCCAACTTCCCCACCCGCCGTCTGACCAAGGACGGCCGCATCCTCGATGTCGCCCTCAGTGTTGCCTCCATAATCAACGACAACAACGAAAACATCGGCAACGTGGTCATCATCCGCGATGAAACCGAACGCCGCAAAATGGAAGAAGAGCTGGAAAAATCGCGCCAGCAGTACATTCAGCTTTTCAACGCCTCGGTGGACGCCATCGTCCGCTACGACGCCAAGGGCCGGGTGGAATACCTCAACCCGGCCTTCACCCGAATGTTCGGCTGGACCTTCGAGGAGCTCAGGGGC